>VMHT01208026.1_pt1 | contig 26622 bp, 28 predicted proteins | sample 4693611 | NCBI WGS metagenome assembly VMHT01 (sample SAMN12280063, study PRJNA550983) | marine metagenome | isolation source: seawater sampled from same location over 5 years 0.02-0.2 micron viral filtrate | place: USA: collected off the coast of southern California halfway between the port... ...
ACTATTATTTATGTAAAAAAGAAGATTGCATGTTTGGTCGCTATTAAAATTATTTTTCCCGCCAATACCTGCATAAATACCTGAGGTGGTTCCATACCCAAAAAACAACTCATCGGTGTTATTCACTCTTTTTATAAATACAATATCACCCGCGAACGTCGCCGAGCCATCATTCTTAACTGCAAACTTTTCAGTATTTCCGTAATACACAGCCAAGGAGGTTTGTGTACCAGAAGTTACACCTGAGGAGCCTTGAATGATTAGCTGGCCGCTGTCATAAGCAGAGATGCCTTTTGCTGCCGCATCGTTACTACCAGTGTTAAAAGCAATATGATCAATCGTGCCAGCAAACGAGGCAGATCCACCAAACTCCGCATTTCCTGTGCTGGTAAGGGTTAGTAACGTGGCATTTGTTCCGAAAACTTTGTCTATCTTAAGATCATTATTTGCTTGGTCAATCCTAAAACCATAATGCGCCGTGCTGTCAGATGGCTGAATTGACAGTGCAACATCACCTATCGTGTTGCTTCTTGCTCGACGTGCTTGAACATGTCCAGAAGCTGTTACCTTAAATGTGCTATCAGAGCTTCCAGATGTGAAACTAGCAAAGGCGGTTTGTGTTCCTGATGCTCGTGTAACTCCTACAAGACCATCAAACTCGCCGTTGCCAGCAAACACCGCAGTTCCGGTGCTGGTAATTTCTAGCCTTTTAACGTTGCCTGTTCTAAAATGCAACGGGTGGTTGGTTATTGTTCTAACAACGCCAGCATTGCTATTGTCTGATGTAAACATTCCAGCCTTGACGTTTCCGTCAACGTCTTGCAGTTGAATGCCAGCGCCTTCAGTGTTGCCCGAAACCATCAGTTCAGTAAAACCACTGCCAAGCGATGTTGCGCTTGTCGCTCCAATGGCGAGGTTTCCGCCTGTTATGTTAACCGGCTGGTTAAATGTCCACGCTCCAGTGCTATTAATCCACTGAATCGTCTTATCAGTTGCACCCTTCAACGTGATGCCGCCACCGTCGGCAGTCGTATTGGAAGGACTGCTTACAACACCCAGCTCAATGTTTTTGTCTTCAATCCGCAGAGTCTGCGAGTCAATAAATGTTGTAGTGCCTTCTACTGTCAGATTATTTGGAATTGTTACATCGCCAGTTGCATCAATCGAAATCCGTGCCGTTCCATTCGTGCAAATCGCAATGTTGTTATCTCCGAGCCTTGCAATGCCTGTGTCTGGGTCGCCATCAAAAGAGATCCCTGGCGTTGCTGCAGAGCCTGACCCTGCGTTCTCCATTAGGTCTGCAATCGTCAGCTTTTTCGTAGCTGATGCGCCTACATCAACGACAGGAAGGACGTCAGTGCTCGAAGGGTCCGTGAGGGCCGTCAGATCTGTGATCTTAACCGTGGACATGACGATCCCCTGTACAGCAGGTTTTGCCTGATTCTAAAGCAAAATCAGAAAGTAGACAGTGCGACTCGCTTCCAAGTGTTGGCAACTCCACCACTTTGAGTTTGAACACAGACGTACAGAAACGAGCTATCCCAAACGATGTCGCCTGCAGTTCCTGCTGCAGATGATGACGAAGGGGTTCCAGTGGGAATGTTTAAGGTTGACAACGCCTGCACTCTATTTTTGCTCACTTTTAATCGTGAGCTAATTGTGCCGCTAGCCGAAACATCGATTGAAATTTCTCCATCCTCCGATCCGCTTGTTGCCGTCAGTATTTCCGACGAAACGCGGCCAAAGGTAGATTCGTTTCCAGCGCTATCGTTGCCGTTAAATTCAATCGTAGAAAGCTTATGATTTGCGCCACCGTTCCCGCTGTTAGCACTACTGTGTCGATAAAGTTCAAGACCGCCTCCAATGCCACTGGTGCTATCAACAAGACATTCAAGCCTTGCTTGATTGGTTAAAGATGTATCTCTAATGTGTAGTTTTTGCTGTGGATCTGTAGTGTTTATTCCTACCTTTGAGCCCACAATGCTCATTCTAGTTGTGCCTGAACCGCTTTCCATCGTCTTAAATTCTAACGAGCCTTTCTCGGCTGCGTTGGACACATCTTTCGCGACACATAAGATATTGGCGTAAGGAGTTTCATTGCTCCCATCATCTTCGCCGCGAAAAACAATTTGACCAAGGCTGTCGCCATCTGCTGGACTTGAACTGTTCCTGTGCAAGACAATGTTCGGTGATGCGACAGCAGACGCAAGACTATTCTCAAAAATAACGTCGTCTGTTGCGTTATCGCTAAAAACCTGAAATTTTGCCGTTCCAGTCGCTGGTCCTACTTGAAACCCATCAGACGTAAACCTACCTGCATCCGAATCGGACACAGAAAATCCGATCTCGTTTGCTGCTGACTGGTAAATGCCTGTTGTAAAAGACCCTTGAAACGTAATGCTAGGAGCTGCTTGCGTTCCAGGGCGTGTCAAGCGGTTAAAGTCTGCAAACGTGACCTTGTAGTTTTGCGTACTGGCATCAGCCAGTAAAATCAATTCACCATCACGGATATGGTCATTGGAGGTAGTGTCACGAGCGGTGAGCCCTGAGATCTTAAAGTTCGCCATTAGAGTTCCTCGCCGTGTCCGGTTGCATTGTAGCTAATTGTCCCTGCCACAACTGATGAACTGTCAGCGTCTTGCACTTGCACCTTGAACTGATCAAAAACATCATCTGTCTGTGCAGCAATACGGCGATCAGCTCCTGAACCCGCGTCGATGTCTATGCTGACTGACGGGTTCGCATCGGACGTTGTGTCGTAGAACTTGTAAAATCTTTTATTGAAAGACACTGTTGTATAACCAGAAGATCCGGTACTGATTTTCCTTCTAACATCTAAACGCTTCTTGGCGTAAAACATTAAAGAAACGTCTTTCACCGCAGGAGTTTGTCCAGAGTCGTCTGAGGTAAGGACTAACTTTGCCTGGAAATAGCGTCCGCGAAGCTCTTCTCGTCCTGTTAAATTTACCCAGTCATCAAAGTCATTCACGGTCTCCTCAACAGCAATCATCAGTGAACCGCTTGAACTTTGTTCCATTTCAAGAGTGTCTGTATTGTTCTCTTGCTCGATATACAGATCGTCAGTAGCGCTGTCAACATACTTACGCTCAACGCCTTGACTTGCTCTAACGTAAAGCTCGACGTTTGTTTTGTTGACAGTCGCTAACGCTGAATCTGACGCATCTGTTTGATGCGGAGTGTTAACGATAAAAGGTTCAACAATAAAATTTATTGTTGATGTACGGCCAGTCTCCCCAAAACTTTGCTCGTAAAACGCATCTGCGTCTGCGTAGAAGTGATATTCACCTGACTTGGTTGCATCTAGCAGTTTAAGCCTGTTGGTGTTGTCATAGCCGACATTGATTTGCTGACTCGTCCTAAGTGCTAAGCCGCCAAATTTTGCAGTCGTGGGGGAGACAGATCGTCCCACTGTTGTCGTCAATGGGCCGCCAGACCTGCCGCCACCACTTATGAATTGAGAGTTTGAAGCAGCTCCTTCTATTAGCTCCATAGCTGCAACATGGTTCGTCCCAAAAGACACATCCAGCGTGAAAGAAGCAGGCGTAGCACTAAACTCGCCGGTGGTTACATTCTTGAACCTTAGATAATAAACGCCATTTCCACCAGTAACAACAGCAGAGCCGCTTCGCGCTTCTGTTTCTGAAATGACAACTGAATTGTCAAACACAGGGGCCGTGCCGCTCGACGAAAAAATAGCGTCAACTAACGGAGCTTTCCTGATCTCAGCGATAAGATCTTTTGTGTTTGAAGCAAATGGAGGAATCCAAGAAACTTGATTTGTGGTGAAATCAGTGGTGACTACATTCAACCCAGATGGGCTAGGCGGGAGCACGGTGACGTCAGCAATAACGAGCCCTCCAGATTTTGTGCCGACAGGATCCTGAAATGTACTTACGTTCGGAGAAGTCGCAGTAACTGCCACCGATTCAGACGACCGCGTAAAAAGATCTTGTGAGTTTTGAGCAACGACTTCAACTTGTACTGGGGTGTTTGGTGGCACGTCTCTTATCTCTAGCTGTGTCACTCTTTGCGTCTCTGTGAAAACAGTTCTTCCGTCTCCAACTCTATGGACAACGTGAAAATTTCTAGTGATACCTGTAACGCCGCGTTTCCAAGAAGCTAGGCATACAAAGCTAAAGTTGTTACTAGCGTCAACAGGGAAAAACTTAAGCTGTAAGTTAGTTACCTTAGATGGTGCGTCTTCAAACGTCGTGACGTCTGACGGCTCATCGATGACTTTCGCACCAGCGAAATCAACAGCCGCATAGATGCTGTCATTGTGTTCTGTGCCTGTTACGGCAAACGTTCCATCACCATTGTCCGCAACACTTAGACAGCGGAACTTTTGCTGCACAAGGGTGTTTCCTGTTTTTGTCCAGGTCAGCGAATACATCGACTGCGCTTCTGGAGCGCTGCTGAACGGGTCGAGCGATACCGAAATCGTCGTCCCAGACGTTGCGCTCAAATTCACTGATTTAGTCTCAACTCGTCCATCGCTGAGAGTGCAAGTCAGGCTTGCAGTCACACCGCTAGGAATAGTGATTGCAGCATCCACCACAACAGCCGAGGCTGTAGCAGATGAAATCCGACCAGCCGTTCTGATGTTTTGCCGCATCTCATCGGCAACAGCAAAAATCTGACCAGGAAACGTCATGGCACCTTGTAGGCCAGTGCTGAAGGTAACGACAGCAGCGTTAAGCTTTTCAGTTTCTAGCTGCCATTTCGCAAGCCGCGTAGCTTGTGATTTTGACGTGCAACCAAAACCAATAATCTCTTTGACTTGATAGCCATATTTTTCACGCGACGCTATATCTTCGATACAAACAATGTTGGGCTTGTAGAAGTTCTGCGGGTCGTTATACCGTACCTTGATAACTGTTGCTCTTGTTTTGATTGAAGAGTAGCTGTAAGTAAAAGCACCCTCAATTACGTTGCTGTTGTTGTAAAGATGGACAGGTGCGACCACGCTGCCTGGCACCTCACCTGTTCCGTCTGTAATCTTGCCGAGTTCGCCATGATCTCCAGCAGCTGTGACCGTGTTTGACTGCCAATAAGTCATGCCACGGAATATGCTCGCCATGTTCTGCAAGACTGTGTAAGCCTGCTCTTGCCCAGCTATTTGTAGGTTGCAGGCAAAACGTGCTTCAGGCTTGCCGCTAAATACACTTTCCGCTGTAGATACGCTACGTGTGGCTGCAGCAGCGACAGTAAACACTGAAGTTGATGGCACGTTTGCAACTGTGAAAATAAACTTGTTGTTTGCGTTTTCAGCCTTTGCAGAGTTAGAAGTGCCCATAAACCTGAGAGTCACTTCATCGCCTACGCTGAGGCCATGTGCGGTTCTTGCAGCAGTCGCTGAATGCGTAACGGTAATAACGTCATCAGTCTGCGTATAGGTTGCAGCAACTTCCTGTGATGGGATTCGTTCGTTTGCGTATCTTGCCAGCGGATAATAATCGACCCAGTTAATGTTTTCGTTTTCTACGAAATCGCCAATTCCATACCGGGTGGAGGTCAACAGATCGACAAAACAACAGACAGGGCATGTCGTGTAAAACAACTCATCTGAGACATTGCCATCAAAGTCACCAACGAAAGCCAAGCTACCGTCTGTCCTAGGCACAGCATTGCTGGGTATCTTGACCTTTAGGCCCTCTACTAGGTATTGACGACTGGGTAGAGTTTGAAATTCTTCCGTGTCAATACTGGCGGCAACCATCGCGGTGTGTTTGTAATTAACACGGCTTGCCCTATAAGTGTTGATTGCAGACCAGAAAAGCTGATTGCCTCTTGAGTTTTCTAGCGGTTTCTTAAATGGCGTGTCTTGAAAATCAAAGTAGCTGACCTCAAAAGCCGCTTCCTTTGCTCGTGCTCGCCTGCCCCCGCGATTACTATCAGGGTTTAGAATTTTTTCCTTGTCGAGAACGGTAGCAGTTGGATCTGGCGTTATTGCTTTTGTCGTTCCATCTTGCGTTGCTCTAATGAACTTTGCTTTTTGTACTTTTACAGTCCAAGGACCAACCCCTTGGAGTGGAATCTTTGGCGTTTGATAAACAAAGTCAGAAGTTGAAATACCTGTTACCTGATAGTCGAAATCATTTATGACAGCAGAAACATCGCTGTTGTCTGGGCCTTGCGTTTGGCCAGTGCTGTCAGTGATAAGAATTGTCCACCTTACCGTTGCGTTAAAAAGTTGACCTTGCGCTAAACCTTCTTGAGCAGTCGAAAACAATCTTGGAATGACGAAAACAAAACTAACCTTTTCGACCGTTGTATCAGTGATAGTTCTGACTTGAAAGTTTTGCCCTGTTTCGCTTTTGTCATATCGGCGAGTTGTGACCTCGTTGTTTGCATCGACCGTTTCGTTGTAAGTGCTCCCAATCTCAAGTGGAGGACTAAAGCTGATAATGTTGGTTAGATCTATGACATCAGCGCTAGGATTTGACTCGCCGATAACAGGCTTGGCCTGCGTGGCTCCGCCTAAATAGTTTGAGTATTCAATGTCAATTAGCTGCTTGTTGTAGCTGCCACCTAGTTTTGTCTCATTGAAAAATATATTATCAGGCAGACCATCTGTGGTGCCTGCAACGATGCCTTTGATTGGTCCTTCACAAAGGAGGTCCAGAAACTTGATGACAGAAGTGGATTTAAGTGACATGGCTTAAATGTTGAAATCTTTGTGTGTAAAGTTATCGTCTTTGGTTTTTAATGTTTTATAGCCTTGACGTATAACTTGCAAAGAGCATCCTGACGTGGCTCTAAAATCTGTCAGAACTATCTTAGGTTTTATTTCGTCTCCCGGATCGCCAGGTTCTGAGTATTTAATAAAGTGCATCCATGTGTAGGAATCTCCCTTTTCTATTAAACCCGAAACAGTCCCACCAACACTTGCTACCACTGGATCGTCACCAGGGCTAATCACATGGACAACATCGATTCTGTACGAAAAAAAGCCGTCAACTTTTGTGCTGCCTGCATCACCAGCAAGATCAAACAGACCATTGTTTAATTGCAAAACAACTTGGTAGTTTTTGCTGTTTTTACTATCGGCCTCTTGCGACCTAACTCGCCTCATGCTGTTGATGACTCCCACGTTGCCACTATCTGCTGTTATGTTTATGGTTTCAGCAAGCGACATTTTCTTGGTTAGCTCTTCGTCAAAATAATAATCTTGACCATTTTTGTTTCCTTTAATCTGAACATCAGGGTTGCCAACTCGCCTGATCCTAGCTCCGCCAGCCAAGATAACTTCGTCAGTTAGCGTTTCATTGTTGACTGTTATGGTTTGCGTTCCAGGGGCTCGTATGTATCCCACAGCAGGATGTGCAATATCTTGACGGCTATCAGACTCAACCTCAACAGAAATCAAATGTGAGCCAATCAAACATTTTCCATAGACAATCGGAACTGCCGCACCATTTGCTCCTGCTGTGTTGACTGCTCCGGTGTAAGCGTAATTCTGAACGCCATCGGTAGCTCTTGTAACGCCTTGCGGCCCTGTTGCATTTACGTTTTCACCACGTCCCCTTGCCCTGCTGATGGTAGGCATTGGCGAGATAATGTTTGCTACACCAGTCAAAATAAGACTGGCACCGATTGCGCTTAGAGCTGTGCCTACAGCCGTTAAAGCCGCACTACCGACAACGAAACTAGAACCTGCCGCAAGCGTTGTGCCTGCAGCGACAGTGCCGCCTAATCCAGCAAAACCAAACAAACCTGCACCAGGTAACAAGAAAGAAGCTGCTACTAGACCAACGCCAATCAGAATGGTAGTCGTATTCCCGCCACCGCTTCCACTGATTACAGGCGTTAAAATTAAGGGCTTGCGACCAATCGGCAAATGCAAATCATCGTACGTTAAATCATACGCACCTTGCACCAAGGTGTAGCCAATCCCGTTCTCGTGTGCATGTATCAGTTCATTTTGCAGTTCTGGACGATTGATAAACAGTAGTTTCAAGCCATCAGCTGGAGTTCTCAGGTTCTTGTAAGTATGCGTTGCGCCATAGCGTTCAGCTAGGCCGCCCATCAGTTGGATGGTCTGCTCCATACCGAAAGACGGCTGCAATCCTCTTGACATAGTAACGGTTAATGGGCTCTACAACACTCAAGGAATCCATGCGCTGATGCAGCATCCGCATGTCTCCGACGTAGATGGCACCGTGCATTGCCGATGCTGTATCCATCCGCATCACCAGCATGTCGCCAAAACGCCTGTTGACCCAACCAACATTTGTAAACCCAGCAGCAGGAGCCTCACGCAAAAATACGCTTTTGCAACACTCCAGATCACTAGGACGTTCGAACTCAGGCAGCTCAATGCCTTGCAACCGATAGAAGTCTTGGATCAGTGTGTAACAGTCATAGACACCGTAGGACCACTGTCGTCCGAGGAGGGCTGAATAATCCACCATTGCTTTGATGTGACGTCCCAAACGTACCAAGGAACCCCAATTTGCTGACAAGCTCGCTTGTCTGGTTCACTTGGTGGCTTGCCGTTTGGATGCGAATGTACAACAGCCTCAATCGGACCTTTGGCCAAAATTGTTAAGTAATCTGTCGGATGTATCTGGAACTCATCAGATGGATTGTCAGCGATATTTCGACAAGGCCAATACGTGCCCTTGACTACTAAACCGCAGCTTTCCGCAGGCAGCACGCTCATTGCGTGCCCTTCAGCATCAAGTCTGAATCCTGACATTGTGAAACCCTCCGAAAGGCAAGTCTCCAGTAGGGAAACGAGCACGACAGCTGGTGATTTTTTTTCCGCAGACGTCATCAGCAGAAGCGGTCACAGGCTGGTCATCGATGTCAAAAAAAGCAGACCCGGCGTAAGTACATTCTCGCTCCTTGTATTTCCAAGGACAATAGTTGCCAATAAGTCGCCGAGGTATTTTTACATCAACTAGCTCTAACTTGCTTGCTAGCTCAAACTCAACGACCTGCGGCGTTTCTGCGGCGATACGATCGACATAGAAAACCTCATCGGGAAACTTCCCAAAGTCAGCATCAGCAGTTGCATGAGACAAAAAGTTGATTGATTGCGGGTTTGACGTGTCTTCTGTCTCTAAGGCAAGCCCACCTTCAGTAGCGACAGTGCTTTCATCTAAAAAGTTAACGGCATCTAAAAACTTCTTCAACGTGCGCACACGTTTGACTTTGGCCATCTCTAAATTGTACAAGCTGATCAAACTAGATATTGCGTTGTTAACGTTTGACACCTTCATGCTGGGTCGTGGAAGCTGACCTTTTGATGACTTCTCAAAACCATCGACTTCAATCGGCGTCGCCGCATAGGTCTGTCCGTTGAAAGCAATGTTAACAATAAGCCCATTAGTTCCTGCATGAAAGTATCTAATATCATCCACGCCATTAACAGCAGTAGTCAGGTGCAATTCATACAGCTCAATGATTGCTGACGGCTCTAAAGAGTAAAGTTCGCTATAAACTGGGCTGATTGATTCCCATGTGACCGATCCTGTGGCTGTGCTTTCAGTAACGGTGACAAACGGATGCTGCGGCCAGGCAGGTTCAATAAATCCAGACCGAGCGTCTCCTGTCGTTGATTTGACGCGAAAAACAAAGGCCGCATCATTTGGATCAACGGTTCGAGAAACAATTTGACCAACGACACGTATCGCACCAAGGCCAATCGACTCATCTTCTGAATCTGGATCGGCTGCAGCCGCAGCGCCTTCGCTCCATGCAGGATAAGTAGTCATGCTTCAAACACTTCGATGAATGTTGCCGAAATCTCAGCACGGTTTACAAATGTCACCGTCTTACTCCACTGAGGGCATATAAATTTAGAACTTGACGATTCATTGGGCGGCGTAAATGTAAACTTCTCTTGACCCGCTCTGGCGTCTAGAAATGTTTCTATTGTGTCAGCGTCAGTCTCAGAGACATTAAAAGTTAGCTGATACTGCTTAGGATTGTTATTGATGCCAAAGATTGCCCGCTGTGCATAGCCAGAGCCAAACTGAGCGACGTTGACCCGTGGCTGACTGCTTTTAACAGTGCCATAAGTCGGTTGTATCGACGGGAATGCTGGTGTGGTCATCAGACTGTAAGTAGTCCTCCGGGTCGTTTTTGTTTGATCAGTTCAGCCTGTACGGCTGCACCAATCGCCTGTCCCAATAGCTTGGCATTCGGCTGATTGCCTTGTGCCTGCGTTCCAGAAGCATCAACGTTCACAGTAACGTTAGCGCCACCAAAGCTGCCAGACGGTGCAATGCTGCCACTTCTGCTAGGCGTAAACAGCTCAGGGCCACGTTCGCCAACCATGTAAGAACGACCAGCACTGACGCTTCCACCAGATGCTCTAAAGCCGCCGAAGATTTTGCCTAAGATCCCACCTGTGCTGCCAAGCCCTCCAAGAGCAGTGTTGACACCAAACTGAAGCAGAATGTTTGCCACGTTCCTGAGCGTATCTGCAGCAACATCGGCGAGCTTCTTGGTGCCATCAACAGCAGCGGTTAATGAATCAACGATGCCAGACTGGATAGATTGACCGATCGATGCATATAAATTATCCATTTTTTCAGCCGCTTTTCTCTGCGCTTTAGCAGACGCTTCAGCAGCCTTTTTTAGCTTATCCTGTACTTCTAGCCCTGCTTGCCTTGCATCAGTTGCCTCCTCTACTGCAATTCGAGCTGCAATTTCTGCGTGTACAACTTCGTCTGACAATCCCTTTGTGTCTTCAACAATTTCACGCAAATCGATATTTAACTGCACTGAACGTCTTTCTTCTTCTGTAAGCGCACCTGCTAATGAAGCCTGATCCTTAAGGTCTTGCGTTCTTTTAGCAGAAGCAATTAAAGACCTTTCCAATACTTCTGCTTGTCGTTCTTGTTCGCTTGTGTCAGTTGTTAGTATCGTGCCATTGCCATTGCCATTGCTAGTGTCTTCACGCTCTAACGGCTGCGGTCTAAACGCTAGTTGCTGTTCAGCTACGTTCAAAGCGCCTTGCAATAGCTGTAATTTATTTTGCGCGTCTAGCAGATCGTCGGGTAATGATGACTTTCTTAGTTGTTGCGGGTTTAGGCGACTTACTCGATTTTCTAGTTGAGTTACAGTGTTTTGTTGAGTAAAAATTTCGCTTCTTAACTGCGCTCTGCCGCCCTCTCGAACCAGACCATTAAAATCTTCTTGCGCCTGTTTAGCTTCTCCCAACTTGCTTATAACTTGATCTAGTACAACTAGAAAAATGCCAAAAGGCGCGGCAGTTTTAAGGGCTACAAATGCACTCCTTAGTTTTAGAGTTGCCAACCTAGCGCCGACAAATTCTTTATTTACTCGCTGCAACAGTCTCGGCAACTTAGCCAAAAAGGTCAGCATTGCCACCTTTCTAAGAATTACAAAACCTGCCGTAAGCGCCGCGATTCTTGTGATAAAAGTTACGACATTAGGTGGAATAGCCTTAAAGAGATTTACAGTCTCCACCAGCAGTGCATTTACTGGAGTTAAAAGATCTTTAATAGCAGGGCCAAGCCCTTCATCAAAAGTCCTAGCAAGATTCCCAACATTGTTAGATATTTTTGTGATTTGACCATTTATTGTGTTGCCCATTTTTTCAGTGGCTTTTGCAGCAACGCCCGCTGAATTTTCTTGATTCTCAAGACTTTGATTGAACTTTTCAAGGCGGTCGTTGACAAGCGGCATGATCGCCGCGACTGCCTCAACAGACCCAAACAGCTTGGTTATTTCTACCTCGCTGCCACCTGTTTTCTTGATCAAATCCTCCAAGAAGCCGCCAAACCCTTTAGTTTTAATTGCAGCGGTGTCGAACTGCAGACCGATTTCTTTTGCTCTGTCGCTTGCTTCTTTTGTTGGTTTGATAACTGCAGCAATTACTTGTCTAAGGCCAGCAAACGTTGACTCGACAGGCACGCCAGTTGCTGTGACCGCTGAGATGGCAGCATTTAACTCACCAATGCCAACCCCAGCAGCTGCCGCGATCGGAGCAACCCGACCAATTTGTGTAGCATATTGCCCAACAATGATTTTGCCGTCATTCTGTGTTTGAATAAATCCATCGACAAGTTTCTGTGCTTTGTCAGAAGATAAGCCGTATGCGTTTAGAACTGAAGTCGTCGCGTTTGCAACTGTGTTCAGGTCTGACAACCCGCCAACAGCGCCTAAAGACGAAGCTCTGAGAACGTTAGTTGCTTCAGCTGCTGAATTAAAACCAGCCGACGCAACATCATAAGAAGCTGCCAATAATTCTGTCTGTCCTATTAACCCTTTCTGTTCATTCGACAAAGCAAGCAGCTCTGCCTTTAGTTTTTGCGTGTTTACACCAAGCGTGCTGACTGCTGCTGCCGCTTTATCAGCTTCCGCAAAACCTTTGAAAAACCTTCGCGCAAGATCTGCCGCGCCAAGCGCCACACCAAGCTGACCGACAAGATTGTTGACTTTACGAAGAGAGCTGACGGCCTGGTTGGCGTCAACCCTCAACCTTACATTTGCCTCAGCCATGCACCCTCAGCAATGCTTCCATACTACCGCCGTCCAGCTTTTGCGCGATCGACTGCCTGTCTTTCACGCTCAGCTTTCAGCTCGTAATACGCTGCAAAGTGAACAAACTCCGCGTCAGTCAACTCTGTGCGAAGCTTGCTCACAGTCATACCAAGCTCGCAGGCCAGAAAAAACTCAAAGTTGAGCCAGCTGTCCTGCTTTAGTCGTTTTTTGCTTCTTCTAGGCTGGTCTCTTCACCAAGGCCAAACAGGAACAGCTCAAGTTCATTTAGGACAGACTCAGGCAATTCACGTTGTAGCTTGACCGCATCTGCTGAAGCAAACGCCTTTGTCCCATCTTCAAGCTCGGCCATCTGACACAGCATCTGTGTGCTGATGTCCAGAGCGTCTTCTGAAGTGGTTAATGACTGAGCCCGCTTGCGATCTGCTCTTGTGATTGGGCGGAAATACAACGCAATGACAATGTCGCCGTTTGCATTTTTAAGATCGAATCGACGACGCTGGTTAAGATCAAACGATCCAACCAGCAGATCGACAGTGCGTTGATTAGCTGTACTCATGAAACAGTCGTGTAAGCGATGTCACCCTTCGTGACAAAGCTTACCGAAACAACCTGCAATTCGCCAACTGTTGCGCCAAATTCTGATCCGGTTATAAGGACATCAAAGAAAAATTTTTGCGACCCTGAGCCACCACTGCCATCAGCGTCAACAGTAAACAGTTCAGCTTTGGCTTTGCTGCCTCCCTCAGTGACAGAAGACGTAATTGCTTCTCGAATCAGATCACCTTTGCCCTCTGCGGCAGCCGTGTTCTCATACAACAGCTCCATCGTTCCGCTGCCGCTAACCAAGCCTCCCGTGAAGTCGCGTGAAGTGTCGGCATGTGCCGTAATTTCAATGGCCTCTTTCTCGACAGAAAGCGACCAGGAGCGAACGCCAGACACAACGGTCAAAGTGCCATCCGCATCATGTGTGAACTTGACAAGTCCTTCTTCGCCGCGATAAAAAGTCATGATTAAACAGTGGTGGTAATGGTGCCGTTTGTGACGAAGTTTATCGTCACAACTTGAAGCTCGCCAACAGTTGCCGAGAAGTCAGCCGACGTGACTACGCCATCAAATACGATCTTTTTAGTAGTTGAGAACAGATACAGCTCAAACAATGCAGTGCCTTGGTCTTGTGCCGTGTTTATGTGATCAACAAATGCGCCTGTTTCAGAGGCTGTTGCGGTGTAAATAACCTCAACAGAGCCAGAGCCGCTAATAATGCTGCCGACGTTCCCGGCATAACTGTCGCCGATTGCAGTGGTTTCCAACACTGCTTTATCCAGCGTCAACGACCATGAGCGAGTGCCAACGACTGGACTTGCGCTACTACCGTCGTCGTCAAACTTAACGCTCCCTTGCTCTCCTCGATAAAGAGTTCCTAGCGCCATGGTCAGAGTTCCTCGATGAATTCAAAGGTCACACGGACCTGAGTTTGGAAGAAACCCTCGGGAGAAGCCGAAGCCAAAACCTCTGGGCCAACTGGAGCGTCGAAGTAAACCCCCGACACGTTAACTCGATTATACAGATCGCGCACACGCTTGGCGATAGTGAGATTGGCCCCAGAGCCAACGCCCTTGGCAGAAAAGACATTCATCAGCAACAGACCAACTATGCGATTGTCAGAATCTGTCGTGCCACCTTGGCTCAGATATTCCCCAGCGCCAAAGCTGACAAGGCATTGCACAAACGACGTGCCCGGTGTCGGCTCATACGCCATGTTGTGAAAAACAACGGGCACAGCTGGACTACTTGCTAGTTCTGTCGCAAGTCGCCCTTCAATCGTTGCTCTTATTGTGTTGCGAGATGCAAATGCCATTTTCTACAGATACTCATATAAGTTAAAAGGCACCGATACTATTGATTGAAAAAACGCTGATGGCTGTGGTGAGGCAACGACGCTAGGCCCAGAAGGTGGGCCAGTTTGTATGCCTTCCAAAATGTCTCTAGTATATAAAGCGCAAACACGATCCGCTAACTCATAATTAACGCCAGGGCCAACGCCTTTTGGCGTAAAAATGGATGCTTCTATCGTGCCGTCAATTTGATTGGAAGAGTTTGTTGTACCGCCTTGGCTTAGATAAGTGCTAGCAGAAAACGAAATCTGGCATTTCAGGAATGAGTCGTTCGGGGTTGGCTCATAAGCCTGATTGCTAAACACAAGAGGAGTAGGACTTGCTTCTGGCGATTCGGTGACAATAATTAAACCTGCTTGGCTGATAATAGTGTTAGAAAGCTCCGTTGTTATATCCGCCCCAAAACCAGCAAGCAAATGCAGCTCAAGCGTTGCTCTGATCGCGTTGAGATCTGCTGCTGCCATTAACCTCGCCTCACAATTTTTTGGTACTCCTGTTGAGCCCAACTCTCAAGCTCTTTGCCAATAAGGTCAGGGAATCCAGGGACCGTTCCTTGTGTTGTTCGATATTCACCGCCCCAAGAAGGCGGAAGAGCTGTGCCAAAACAAACCGGCTCAGCGTAGTCCTCATTGTTAAATACTTCGCCCGATAGCCCAGAAATACTATGTTGCCAACCATTTCTTAGCCTGCCAGTGTCTACAGGTGTTCGCACCTTAACTCTTGCCTCCCACTCCAAGGTTGTAGCTCTTACAAGCTGCTCAACCTGATCATTCATGAACTTGCCAATCTGTTCAATTTTTATCTGTCTTGCCATAATTAAACCCTCAGAATTAGTTCGTAAGTGATCGCCGTGTTGTCCTGCTCTGTTGTTTCAACACGAACAATCTGATGAACAACAGCGCTGATCACAACGCGGTCTTTTGTCTCAGGCGCACTTGGCAGATCATCAGCTGCCACGGTCAGACGCTTGTCGCCTGCCTGAATCAGCTCGTTGACTTCACGAACATTTACATCTTCAAGCACGCCCTTCGTGTCAGTATCGCTCGTCGTCTCCGTCACAGTGCCAGCTGACGCGTCGTAAGCTCCCGCAGAAACGTAACGAACTGTCACATCTCCGCCGAACTTGCTGACCACCTTCTTGGCCGTCTTGACTAGCGAAGTGGCAAGTGACATCAGACTTCGTACGCAACAATCGTTCCGCTTGTCAGCGTGATGCTCGTAATCTCAAGGCCCTCGATACAGGCAGAGGTGTCAAACTCAATGCCCTCGATTGTTGAGGATCCGTTTTCAGTGATGGCAGCAGACGTCATCGATGCAATCACCGAATCCTCTAGCGCCATGATTTTCACAAAACGACCAGTCTGAGCTGCCGTGTTCGTAATGATGGTTGCCTTGGTCGGCTGGTAGCCATAGCCCATGGTCAGCTCCTGCGGATTGCGATGTTGCCTGGTCCACTGATTCTAAGGCTTGTCAAGTACCTTTCAAACATTGGTGGGACACGATCAGCGCCAATCGCACCAGACTTGTCAGGCGTGACACTGATGCTTCCGACTTGCACGCTTTTGAAATCCTCAAGGCCACCTAGGCTGATGCCGTCTACATTGTTTTTTAGATAAACCGCTAACTCAATCTGAGCACGTTTAATCTGATCCGGGATTTCTGTATCGGTAAAGTAATCCTCAGAAATACGAAACGGAAACCCGCTAGCGTAAGTATTTATGTACGTCGATGGCTTCCTAACACCCGTTCGCGGCCATTCAAGCGCCTGCGTGTCGGTTGCCTTAGCGCCTAGAAATCTTTCACGATCAAGACGTTGCGCTGCTGCTGCTAACGCTCGATTGCGTGTGTCATCAGTGCCCGTTGTCCACTTAGAGACATCGGTGCTGGAAATCATGGCCTCCACAAACGTGTTGGCTTCAGTCAGCGTGATGTAGCTGTTGGCGCTTGCGCCTCCCGCTGTTGCGTCGATTGATACTGCCATCGGGCTTCACGGTAGAAGTCTTTGTGTCCGGCTCTATAGAAACAGAGGCCACCGCTTTCGCAGCAGCCTCACGTTCCTTCATTCGCCGGAAAGCGAAGAGACCCATCAGGAGCTAGCGCCCTTCAGAGCTACGAAGTTCAGGACGATAGCTTCGCCCAAGTTGCCAGCAGACACGTTGCTGATTGTGATCGCAAAGGATCCAGCAGCGATGGTGTTGGCCTGCACCAGATAGCTGCCAGCAGTACCGCCGGAAGCATGGTTGACGATCACAACATCAGTAGCCGAAATCGTGCTGTTGGTGACAGCAAATGAAACCTCAACACCTGCGTTCAGTGTTGCGTCATCACAAGTGATCACGCCTGTTGCAGTGTTCAGGGTAACGCCGGTTGCTTTCGACGTTGCTTGTGTCACAGATCCGCCCGCAGTAGGGCCAATCAAAGTGCCAGCTGTTGCCTCAAAAATGGATGCCATGGTTAGTTACCTCCGTCAATCAAGGTTAGAAGTGGAAGTAATCCGAGCGATACCAATGTTATTGGTTTCGTAAACCTTCGTCCAGTTGGTAACTGTTTGAAGCTGCGCAGGAGTGGGGTTCGGAACCTCAGCAAACCTTGTGCCCATCGGGTGATAGACGTAGTGAAGGTCAAAACTGAGTGCATCCGATTTCGCTAAAATATCTCTGTCTCGCTCGACTCGTAGCGCCATCTGTTCGCCAGAACCAATGGCCCCAGGCGTGAAAACGTATGACGCATATTCAGTCGATGAGCCAGACCCAGCAGTCTGCACGTCGGAACTAACAATTACACGCAGACCCATGAAGGTCGGAACCTGCACGCTGCCAAAAGCAGGAGCGGTAGAACCCTGAGTCGCGCCTGTGTCAGCTTGACCGTTGTTGTCGTAGATGAAGTCGATTGCTCGACGCTCCATCAAGGAAAAATACACTTTCGGGTGAAGAACAATCGTAGAAAGTTTTTCACCTTGGTCTCCCAATAGTGATTTAGCTTTTACGATTTGACGGGGGCCAAGCTCAGTTGGCGTGTCGCTAGTAGTGCCATCAACTGCAAGTGCAGCAAAAGCAGCATTGCTTGTGTCGCCGACAGCACCAAAAACGCCAGCGCAGCAAGACAACAGGTCCTTTTGACGTTCGTGCGAAATGTAAGAAGCAAGCTTTTGACCAATAGCAGCCTGAGGGTCACTACCAGCCGCCATTGCAGCTAAATCACGAGATTCGAACGCATTGCCTCTGTGAACTACAGCAGCACGCTGCTTGTCAGCAGTGATTTTGCCAGGAGTCAACGAGGTGCTATCCGTCAAACGCTCAAAGGTAGAGTTGAGATTTGCGGCGAAAAAGGGAACATTGATGTAGTCACCACCATCCTCAGAAGCATTCAGTTCAGCCATGGGCTGCACCACACCGCTAGCCAAAAAGGCATCACGCTTAGTGGTCTCCTCTACTAAGTAGGGGTTGAAGATTTCTGGAATGATGATGTCAGAGCGAAGAGTCGCCATGACAGATCCTCAAAAAATGGTGTTTACGGTGTGGGCGTAACCCAATCAGGCTCTGCGTAGCTTCGCCGTTGCTTTACATACTAACGCTTCGCGGCAGTTTTCAACCTTTCGTACAGATCCCGATCCGTGCGGAACAATCTGGATTGCTCTGTCAGGTTGAAGCTGTCAGGCATAAACGGATTCACTGTCCCTGCCGGGATGTCCCCAGAAGATCGCGTTCCTGATGGTGCGCCACTGCCTTGTGGCTTTGGAGCTTTCTGCATCCATGCGGGCAAAGCCTTCGCCCATTCGGTAACCGGCGTCCGCTTGTAACCATCGACGACCACAACAGTGCCGTCTGTTTCGCGCTCAATCTGTTGGCTAGACAGCTTGGTTTTCAAAATCAAATCAGGATCATGCACCACATCAGCCAATGCCGTGACAGCTGGTGTGATCAATTCAAGCTCTCTGACTCTGGTCTCTAACTCGGCAATGCGCTGGTCCTTTTCCGCCGTCGCCTCACGGAACTGCTGCTCCAAAGCCTGTCGGGCTTCGCTGTACTTGCCTTGTTTTTCCAGATCTGCTTGCTCTGCCTTAGCTTTGAAGTCCAGTAACTCCTGAACATTGACGCCGTCAGGGATAGTCTTTGCTTCCTTGAGCTTGCCAATCAGCTCAAAATTCTTTTTCTCTAAGGCTTGGATACTGTTTTTAAGTGCATCCAGCTCAGAGTTGTTTGGAGCTGCCGGAGACGTAGTCTCCTGATTCTGCTCTTCCGCCATGAATAACCCGTAAGGCTAATTGCAAATAAAGCTTATCAGCTCCACTTAGTTTTGTCGGCCCAGAATGCCGCACTCATCTTGCCTTTCGCGATATTCTTCGCATGACGCGCTTTGAATGACGCACGCTTAGTCTTATCAGCCTTCGACTCTCCCTTGCGAGGTGGCTTTGTTTTAGCGCCTTGTTGACCAAAACGAATGAGCTTGACCCGATCACCTCCCTTCGCCAGAACGACGTGACTTTTCTTCGGATGGCTAGGCGTACGCTTCGGCTTGTTGAAGGTTGACAGGCCATAGCGTTCAAGACGCGGGTCTTTCTTCGCCATTACTTTTTCTTGCCCTTAGGCGCTGCCCTCAGCTCAGAACGTTTTTTCAAAACAGGGTTGCCTGTGCTCTCTGATTTGATGGCAACAATGGGATCACCCTTTGCGCCACGACGTGTCACAGTGCCACCGCTTGGCCCTTTAACGCTATACGAACCTTCGCCTTTGACACTGGTGACAGTGCCATAGGTGCGCGTGCCACCATACGTCCAACTGACGCGAGAACCCTTCTTCATTTTTTCTTGCCTCCCTTCTTCCGCTTGCCTGCAGGTTTTTGAGGCTTCTTAGGTCCGCTGTAACCAGGCATCAGGCAGCTCCCTTGGTCCCTTCTGTTTTAGCACTTTTCTGCTTTGCTGTGGTCTTCGGCTTGGCCTTAGGCTGCTGGCCCTCGACTGTGAACTGAAATTTCTTGTGGAGTTGCATGGGACAGACCTTGACAGCCCCTATAGCTTAACTTCAGCCCAGATACTTCTCAATCAACTCATAGTCAGCAGCTTTTTCCGAAGCTGCCATAAGAATTTCGGTCATCATGCCCAGCTGGGCACGATCAAGGGCGCGGGCAGCTTTTATTGCATCAGCCAGCTTTCGCGGTACGCTGCGATTTACCGGCCAGGTTGCGACCAGCTGTAATGCTTCGTCAACGGTCATTTGAGGCCCTTCTCCAACGCGGCTTTAACCCAGTTGTAAGCGTCTGGGCTTGCTTTCTTAAGTTGCTCTGGGGCAAAGACAAACTGAACAAACGTTTCAGCAAAGCGCTCGTACTCGTTACTGTCTCCATATTTTGACGGCTTCCATGTCTTGGCTTTGATTTCCCCTAAGGCTTTGATGCCGTCCATGTTGTTTTGAGCTGCACGCTGCAGCAGATCTGTTGGCAGCATCCCTCTGAACTGAGGCACGCCAGCCGCATAGTGAACTTGGTGACCCATCTCATGCACATAGGTCATCAGCCAATCCTCAGGAGCCTTCACTGTGCCCTTTTTCATTAAGTCTTGATATGTCACATATTTGGGCCGACCATCAGCTGAACTTCTTACGGTTTCTCTGGTCGCTGCACGGATTCGTTCAGCTCTTGCCGCGTTGATGCCGACCTGATGGCTGCCTTGCTTCACAACGATTGCACCAAAGCTGTTAGCGGTGTGCCCTGCTTCGCCTGACTTCAACTTGCCAAGCGCAGTGATGCGGCTGCCGAAATAGCCCTCGTCAATGTCCCTCAACAGCTTTTCGTTGTAAATGCTAGCGATGTTGGCTTCATCCTTAATTCGGCCGCCTGTGGGCATGGTTTTCTTGCCACGAGCGATGGCAGCAACTTGGCTAGACCTAAAAGGCTCTGAATCAGTCCAATACTTGAAATCAGCTGGCATTTTCTCGCGACCTGTTGACCAGATAGTGCTCAGGTCGTTCTTTTCTTGGAACTGCATCATTGCCCTGAAGTTTTTAGCCGATTCCGTGTTGCCTTTAGCTAGTTCAGCAAAGCTGTTTTGAACTTCTGCGACTCCGATCTTGGCCTTGCCATTGCTTAGCTGATGCCCGGCAACGTATTGCAACGGGTCTCCACTCGAAGGCACTGAAGCCTGTTGTCTTCGTGTTTCGGCTTCAAGCGCACGCCTTGTTCTATCGGCTTCTGCCTTGGCCTTATCTGCAGCCGCCTTGAGCGCTGCTGTTTTTGCCTTGGCCTGTGCCAACTCATCGCGGAGATCCTGCGTTGTTTTTGGTTTAGGGGCCGCAGCTTTCTTGACTTTTGTGATCTTGTCCGGCTGCCCATATCGGGACCGCAGCTGCTGCAGGCTTACCTCTGAGCCGTCCTCACGCATGAACCGCTTCATGGCACCCTCTGGGCCATAGCGATCAGCCAAGCGGTTGAAATATCTTGCTTTTTGCTTACCGCCTTCTGATACTTTGCCACCGTTAAGCATCCGCACTTGAGCATCACTAGGCTCAAATCTTGACTTGCGCCCACTCTTAGTGCCTGCTCGTAAATCATGAATGTGCTGTGCCGCGCTTACATTTACGGGAACACGCCCTCCATCAGGCTCCTTAGAATTTGGCTTTGATTCAGTTGTTGGCCTATATCCTTGCGTGTTTGGCGGGGGGCTAAACCCTAAGCCTTCATAATCTATAACCGGAACAGTTGTTGACCGACAATTAAAGTGTGGCGGGCTAGCAGGTGTTGGCCCTTTGCCGTACTCATAAACGGTTTGATCTAAATTGCGACAAATAGGAGACGTGCGACTATCTAGCGTTGCTACCCATCGATATTTTTTTGTGACGTCAGAGTTTGATTCGTAGACCTTGTAACTTGCAGCGTTCGCTGTAGCGTTAACACTTGTTCGGACCAGCGTCCTCACTTGATGTTTGGCTAATTTCCACGCATTGCCACTTTGAGCTAAGGCAACTTGTCTAGGTGTCAAAGCTTTAGTTGAAAACCCCAACTCTCCATACAGAGACCGGGCGATTGAAGTTGTACTTTCGCCCGTCAACAGACCATCCAACACCGCACGAGAAAAAAGCTCCCCTTGTCGCTCTGCTAAACCACGAAACGCCTTCTCTATACTTGTTCCGTTAGGCATACGAATGATCGCGCCCTGCCTTGCTGTTAGTTTCATTATTGCGCCAGGCCCTTTAACAGCCTCCTCAATGTTTTGCCGCAACAGATTTGTCCCGACATTTAACGGGTCGGCCTTGACCACTGACTCAGCAAAAGCTTCTGTAACCTCAACTGTTCTAACTGATGTTTTTATGTTGGCAGGAACAGCGCGCTTTAACTCAGCTTCAGCAAACGATACCTCTACATCAGCCAATCCATCTAACTGACCAATTAACTCTTTAACGCTCAATTTAGACCATGTTCGCATTGAGTCTAAATTTTGCTTCATCAAAGCCCGCATCCTCGCAGCCTTAAACTGCGGCTTTTTGCTGCTTGGCATTTTGTCAATTCGCTCAAGCTCTTTTACAGCTTTGACGATCTGTCTTCTATAGGATTCTAGTAATTTATTTGCGACGCTATTGCTAAACCTGTTTAGATCTAACGCTTTGCGATAGTACGACGTCGGGATGCCAGCGACTCCGCCATCTTTGATCGATTTTTTAAGAAGCCTTTGCTGCGTCGTTAGTGCCGCTGTCATGATTCATCATTCTCCTCCGCTGCTGCTTCAGGCATCGTAGCTTCATCTTCTGGTTCAGGTTCAGGTGTTGGTTCTGGCTGATTCATTTCAATTAGCCCACCAGTTTGCGTGGCCTCTAGCTCTTGTTCAACGTCAAAGTCATCGCCCAACACCTCACCAGCTTCTAGCTGTAGCAACAGCGTTTCCTGTGTGATCGTGCCTGCCGTGTAAAGCTGCAGTAACGCTTGGATCTCTTGCGGCTCCAAGCGAGAACCCATGAAGTCACGATTCACAAGGCTGCTGCCAGCGTTGCGCTCTTGCAGATAATCTGCATGAAAACGCAAGCAGTTGTCGATCATGTCTTGCATCTGCTGCGCCACAACCATCATGGTGCTGTCACCCTGACTGCGATCGATGCGTTTCGCTTCTGCTGTTTCACCGACAAGCTTGGCACCAAGCACAGCGGCTAAACCAAGCTCATTGATTTGCGCCGCAATCTGCTCAAGCCTGCGGAACTGCGCGTCGTAACTGTTGCCTGCTGGCTCGATGTACTTTGCATCTGCTTCGCCAGGAGCTGGAAGCGCGATAGCTTCCCCTGGCCCTGCACTGATCTCTTCAGCAGACTGCGGGAATCCAAAAATTGCCAACATCGGCACAGCTGAGATGTGCAGCTGATTACTCAAATCTGATTGGACTTGATAGTGCTGCAGGTTTAGCTCAGCAATGTCAGCAAGCGGTGGGATTGATTCTAAAACTCCAGTGCGGTTTGAATAAGCCACGCTGAACGGAATTTCACTAAGGCTTGTGCGCCCTTCGTCAACAACACGGAAATCACCTTTCTGATCTTTCTGGTGAATTTCAAACGCGCCAGGCGTCAGCACTCGCACCTGCTCGATTTCTTTTTCCCCGTATAAACCGTCAGGAATCATGATTTTTTCAGTTAACCGCAACTGAGTCAGCTGTTGCTTACCATCAGCGATTTCGACTCTCCAGCCAATAATATCGCGGGGGGAAACCGCAATCCAATATGGCCGACCATTGTCACCAGCCTTAGGCGCATCAACTAAAACACCAACGTGACCATATCGAATGCAAATCCTTGCCGTTTGAAACAACCAGGACTGTAGATCATTCCCCTGCAGATCAACGTCAAACAGCTGCTCTCGAATTTGATCAGATACATCATCAAGCCGCACAGGTTTGCGCGTCAGCATCCCTGCCAGCATCCGCTCTAGCCTGACGTAATACGGCGCTAAGACTGAACGCCGAAGTCTGTTGTCATAGCTGAAATCTTGCTCTCGCGGTTCCTGCGGCAAAAACTTTCTGTGGCCCTTACGAATTTTGAACGATCCGCCCAACATGGTTTCGATCAAACCCCAGTGGGGTTGCATGCTGGCCCAAGAAGTGTTGGGATCGTTCACCTGAGTGACGTTGCCAACACGCTGCCGACCACTGGAAAGATTTGAATACACAGCTAAGACCCAACCAATGCCTGCAGTTTAGTAAAGCCTGATGCCTGTACCACGTCCAGCACGCGCATGCAGCATGCTGAAGTCCCTGTAGACAAGGTAGCCAAGGGCGTCATTCATGTGATCATAGCCCGCATCTTTATCGGGATCACCTGCCTCGGTGTAACTCTGCAGCTCCAAGCATTCGATCGTTCGCTTGCATTGTGCCGCAACCTGCAGCCTTACCTCTCCTTTCCCATTCTCCAGCAAAGCCTGAACAGAAGCCACCCGATCACGGATGGGAGGATTTGCTTTTGGTGATTGATTGCTGAAGCCATACGATTCGAGAATCTGTATGTCGGTCCGCGATGCGTTTGTGCTGCGGTTTCCGCCAGATGCGTCAGGGTAGACATAGACAACTGAGTCGGGAAATCGTCTTCGTATTTCTTGAGCCATGGCGTCGGTGTCATGTGCGCCGCTGATCTCATCGATCAGGAGAAGTTTGTTGCCAAGACGAACACCAATGACTGCACTCATGTTGCCGATATTGAAGTCAACGCCCACGCGTAGTGGTTCCGCAGTGACATCAGGAATATCGGTTGTGATGTGTTTCTGCCGGTCGAAGCGGTCATAGACCTGACCAGTTGTTAGGTTGCAGAATTGGCCTTCTAGGTAAGCCTGCAACAGGCTTGGATCGTAGTTGGCCTGCAGCCGTTCAATGAAGTCCTGGGGCAGATGTGGATTGTCTGCCGTCCGCATCCTAATCAGTTTTCGATCTTTGCGCTGCTGTGCTTCCTCTGTGCCGAAGGTGTTCCACATCCAGCGAAAGCCCTCTGGCGTTGAGGCAGCACCAAACTGGCGCACGTTGCCAGCACGAAGACGGCCAAGGATCTTGGGGAATGCTTTCTCTGCAATCGACGGCGTCACAGTGTCGATTTCGTCTGCCAACACCCAGGCCAAGTTGAGGCCAATAATTCTGCTCCAATTCTCGAAGCTACGGCAAAGAATTTTTGTATCAGCCCCAGGCAGATGCAAAACATACTCCGGCAGTGGAGATGCTCTGAACGTGTATGGGATGTCGTACTGCTCTAAGAATTGTTCAAAGTCGTTCTGCCAGATGTCACGAATCAGCGGGCCTGTTGGCTCCATAACGCAACCTGTAAAACCTTGATTCGCGATAGCAAGCGTTAGGGTCTTGGCACAGAGTGCCCGCGTCTTGCCTGCACCATATCCCGCAGACAGTCCAATGATCTGGGTATATTGATCTTCAACAAAAGCCCGTTGGCCTGGATGAAGATCAGCAGTGACACGATTGATCAGCTGAAAGACATCAATACTTGAGTGGTTTTCGCCTATACGCTGAAGAATTGAGCCGCATTCAATGTGATTTAAGATGCTCACTGAAGGATTTGCGTGATCTGCGCGGCAGTCTTGATGCAGCCTAAAGCGGCGTTGAGATTGTTGGTTTTACGGGCTTCTTTTTGCAGCGTGGCAAGCTGAGCCAAAATCTCTGCAGTAAAAGTGAGGCGATCATTTTCCCAATCAGCGCGGATAATCTCCCTAGCCTTGGCGATGTAGGTGTCGGACTGACGCTCGGCAACGTCCCACTCTTTCGCGCAATACTGCACGATGTCTGAGCGCACAGCACCGTTGGCCAATAGGCGTGCGACTCGATTAACGCGCATATCGACTTCGATCTTGGTCGATTTCTTGCCCATCAGCTCTCAGACTCCTCCTGATCAAAGTGTGCCGCAGAAGGATGACAAATGGCGGTGTTGCCGGTGGAATCTTCCCAGCGTTTGACGATGACATCGCAGTAGGCGGGGTCGAGTTCCATCATGCGGCAATGGCGTGAGGTTTTCTCGCAGGCGATGAGTGTTGAGCCTGAACCGCCAAAAAGGTCCACTACAAGATCGCCTTGCTTGCCCCACTGATCAAAGACCCATATATGAAGGTCAACAGGTTTTTGTGTTGGATGAACACGCTTTTCACCGCGCTCTACAGAGTCAAAACCAACCCAACGCTTCCAAAACGTTGCTTTCTTATGGCGCTGCTTAGACCAACAGATTTCGAAGTCATTGCCAATCATCTTAGCGTCTGCCTTATCTCGTTTTTGCCAGACAGCCAAGCTGCCACCACGAGGCAGGCATTCAAAGTAGTAATCAGCCCCCCACCAGAATTGTTCGGGCACATCTTGGAAAAAAGCTATCAGAGCTGATGGGTCAAAGTCTGAGTCATCTCCTATAACTTCTTTCCACTTGTACCCTTTCGCATTGGGGCTTTTGGCGGAACCTTTTATCTGGCTGTAGTCGGTGTTGAGGTTCATCCCATAAGGAGGATCGCAGTAGACCATGTCGGCTTTCTTGCCGTCCATGAGCTTTTCGACATGCTGCGGGTTGGTGGAGTCGCCGCAGAGGAGACGATGGTTGCCGAGGATCCAGAGGTCACCTGGCTTAGTGATGGGGTCTTCTGGAGCTTCGGGGACGTCGTCAGGGTCAGTGTTGCCCTCAACGGGATTTAGCTCTGTGACGCTAAGCAGCTCGTTTAAGTCGTCTTCGTCAAACCACGGCGCCAAGTCATGCTCTTCAGAAAGGCGGTGGAGCATCTCCTGATCCCACTCGCTGAGATCAGCGGTTCGGTTGTCAGCGAAAGCCAGGCCGACCTTTTGCTCTTCTGTAAGGCCAGTGCGACGAACAGCGATGACCTCATCGCCTTCTGACTCGATAATACGAACGCGGCGAATACCTGCAGCTTTGGCCCCGTCAATAGTGCCGTTGCCAGCAAGGATACGGTTTTCTTCGTCGATGACGATGGAGCGGGCTGCGCCGTAGCGTTGTAGCGATTCCTTAATTAAGTCAGAAGAGCGATCTGTGCGACGCCTTGCATTTTTGTGATCAGATTTTAGATCAGATATAGATGCCAACGCTACAGGGCAGTTGGTGTGAGTTTAGCCTACAGATGCGTGTGCTGGTGCATTTTGCGCCAGTAGGCTTGGAGCTGGTTGGTTTTTGGGGTGATCAAATGCTGTGAGCTAACGATCCCTCGATAGTTTCCGACTGTGATCTGAACTGAGCCATCTGGGAGGGGCTGGATTTTTGGATTGGGCATA
>VMHT01059121.1_pt1 | contig 26589 bp, 13 predicted proteins | sample 4693611 | NCBI WGS metagenome assembly VMHT01 (sample SAMN12280063, study PRJNA550983) | marine metagenome | isolation source: seawater sampled from same location over 5 years 0.02-0.2 micron viral filtrate | place: USA: collected off the coast of southern California halfway between the port... ...
GAGTGCATCAATATCACCGAGATCTTCTGCCATCGACTCCAATAATTGAGCAGCATAGAGGTTACCAAGGGTGTAGGTTGGGAAGTACCCAAACGCACCCATCGACCAGTGGATATCTTGCAAGCATCCGAGCCGATCGTTTGGAACTTCAACACCAAACCATTCCATGAACATCGTATTCCAAGCGTTTGGTAGGTCTTTGACCGCAAGATCACCATTGAACAATTGCTTTTCGATTTCATACCTGAGCATGACATGTAAATTGTAGGTCACCTCATCGGCCTCGACACGAACATACCCTGTGGAAACTTTGTTTGCAATACGGTTGAGGGTCGCCGGATCCCACTCTGGTGCATCGGGGAAGTGCTCTTTGTACCAAGGTAATACCACCTTCCAGAACGCTGGAGTGCGGCCAATTTGGTTTTCCCAGAAGCGGCTTTGGGATTCATGGACCCCAAGCGAAACTGCTGCACCACGAGGGGTGTAGGAATGATTCGAATCAAGGCCTTGTTCGTAAAGCGCATGACCGGTTTCATGCATGACACCATAGAGGCAGGAAAAGGGTTCACTCAGATCATATCGAGTGGTGAATCGAGTGTCTCCAGGCCAAAGCCCCGCAGAAAAGGGATGCGTCGATGCGTCCATTCGCCCTGCTTTGAAGTCAAAGCCCATCGCTTCAGAAACCTTGGAGCAGAACGCAGTCTGTTCTTCAATTGGGAAATGCAGTCCCTCAGGCCATGGAGGGTCGGGCGTCGTGTTCTTAGCCGCCATGATTTGATCAAGAAGTGGCACGAGCCTCTTACGCAATCCAGCGAAAAGCGGGTCATAATCAGAGACCTTCATGCCCACTTCGAACTCGTCTAGAAGGGCATCATATGGAGTCCCTTCAACCTCAAGGTAGGATATTTTTTCTTTTGTCATTGATATGAGGCGAGTCAGATGAGGCTCAAATGCCGAGAAATCTGAAGCGGCTCGCGCACCCTGCCAAGCCATCATGGCTTCCGATTTGGCTCGCGCATAGTCAGCAACAAACTGTTCTGGTAGTTTGATGGCTTTGTCATGTGAACGCCTCATCTCACGAACATTCGCCCGCTGATCCTCATCTAAATCATCAACGCCTTCGAGTTCAGAAATCATTCGACCAAGATCTGAACTCACAAGCCGTCCATGAGCCTCCTTTGCCAACCATGACAGCATGTCGGCCCGGGATGACGCCCCTTTTTCAGGCATAATCGTCTCACGGTCCCATCCGAGATGGCCTTGCAAAGCTTGCAGTCGATGGATGTCTTTTACGGCTGTAATGAACTCGTCGTAGGTGCTCATGGGTTGACCAAGTCATCATTGCACATGAACACTCGTATCGATAAATTTCTCCACCCCGGTCCACTATCGGGAGCACAATCCGGCCACACCTTCAATATGCAAGACGCTCTGCCTTACGCATGGCCAAAACTTCCGAGGAGGACGACACCTCGATGGCCACTAGAGAAGACCATGAAATCGAGTTGGCTGTAGCAGAACTTGAAGGAATTCCTCTTGCTGACCAAGGCCAAACTGATGTGAAACCAATCTCTGCTATCGAACCAGAAGGTGAGACTCCTTTCGATGATCTCTCTATCCCAGAAGTGGCAGAGCAGTTGAAACGAAGTGCCAAGATGGTCATCGACACTTGCATGGATATTCGAAGAGGTGAGAATGTGCTCATCGTTTGCGATCCTACCACAGGGGACATCGGTCAAGCACTGCACGAAGCAGCAAACGAACGCTCTGACCGGGTGTTGCTCATTGTCATGCCAAAAGCGAGACACCACGGCGAAGAACCTCCTTCACCAGTCGCCAACCTGATGCGTCAGCAACAAGTCGTAATCGCACCAACCCGATATTCCCTCACCCACACAAAGGCAATACGACAAGCGCTCAAAGATGGCGCAAGGGTGGCAACGATGCCGGGCATGACCAACGAAATGTTCAGCCGCGGTGGTATGTCTGCGAATTTTACCGAAGTAAAACGAAGGATTGGAGCGCTTCAACCACACCTGCGACGGCGAAGAATTCTCAATGTCAAATCTGAACAAGGAACGGACGTCACCTTTGAAGTCAATTGGAGGGAGTGGAAACTCGATGACAATGGCATATGCAACCGCCCACGCATGTTGACCAACCTCCCCGCAGGAAAGGCATTCATCATGCCTCGAGAAGGTACAATGAATGGCAAAGTCGTCATCGATGGGTCATGGGAATCAAATCTGGTCGATGAACCGATCACGCTAACCATCGAAGCTGGAATGGTTATCGATGTAACCGGGGGGACAATAGCGGCATCTATTCGCCAAGAATTTGGTGAAGCCGCGGGAAGGCTTCGGGCAAAGGACAGAGAAAATGTATGGACCGTTGCAGAATTCGGTTTCGGTATGAACTCACACGCTCGCTTATTCGGCAATGTCCTTGAAGATGAGAAACGGCTTGGGACATGCTATTTTGCAGTGGGCGACAACACAGCCTTGGGTGGAACTTCATCTGTTGGAATCCACATGCCTGGTGTTCTCAAAGAAGCAAGCCTGTGGTTTGATGATACCCATGTCCTAGACAAGGGCCAATTTTTGCTCGAATTGTGATTATTGGCCCACGTTTTGGGTTCCACAAACTGGACAGAAACGCCAATACGGATCTAATCCAATACCACATCCACGGCACATAACGCCTGAGCGGATGGTTGGTTGAACGGATGGCATGGTCGGGTGTGCTTGGTTCCATTGATGCGTTGGCTGCTGATTCCAGCCCTGCTGTTGTTGCGGTTGTTGTTGATTCCAGCCCTGCTGTTGTTGCGGTTGTTGTTGATTCCAGCCCTGCTGTTGTTGTGGTTGTTGTTGATTCCAGCCCTGCTGTTGTTGTGGTTGTTGAGGTGGTTGCTGTTGCTGTGCTGGTTGACTCAATGGTTTCCGGATTGGCGTCACTGGACGGGGAAGCGATGCTGCCTTTCCAGCTGCGGGAGACGTCATAAATTCTGACAACGAAACGCTCCCATCTCCATCTGTATCCGCTTCTGCATGAAGTGCGGTAGCTTCTTCGATGGTTGTACCAGTAGCAACTGCTAATTCTTCGACAGAAAGCTGCTCGCTCCCATCCGTGTCTGCAGCAATGAAATGTTCGGCTGCACTTGTGAATAATTCCTCTTCAGTGACTGGCATTTCCAAAGGCGAGGCTTTTGGCTCGGGCGCCGATTCAACGATTGGCTCAAGTGCTGGTGGGGTTGGCAAGGGCTCTGGCTCCGGCTCAGGTTGTGGGACAACTTCTGGTTCCGGCTCGGGCTCAGAAACAATTTCTGGCGCCTCGATTTCGACGGGTTCAGATGGCTTGCTCTCCTCCTGAAGTCCAAGATCAAAAGCGCCTGCAAAAGCGTCTTGGGTCGCCTTAGCCACTTGCTTTTCATTGGAGGTATCAACAACAACTTCCTCGAGCACTGGTTCATTGGCCACTGGCGGAAGTTCCACTTTGTCAATGACTGGTTCCGCTGTTGCACCCGGAAGAGGCACAGATGGTTCTGGTGTTGTTGGGAGTGGAATACTTGCTTCTGGGGCAGATGGAGTTGGTGCCGAGGCTGGAACAGATGGTTTTGGCACAACTGGAACACTTGCTGACGCTGCTGTTCGGCTTGCAAGGGTTGGAATTGGCAGTGCATGACCTGCGACGTCAAGCGCTGCTTCGAGTTCGTCTGCGACAGCCAAGAGGGATGAAGTGTTCGCATCAGGCTGTGCAAGGAACGATTCGATGCCGTTGAGGTACCGTGAAACCTCACCTTGCCCGCCCGTGGCATGAGCAATGGCCAGCAATTTGAGGATCTTCATGGGGTTGGCAAGGTTCGATAGTTTCGTCATCTCGTCTGCACTGATCGAAGGAGCGGTTCCGGAGGATTCTCCAGAGGAATCGGGAAGACCGAGATAATTCAGCAACGGGTCAGGCATTGTCATGATGCCCAAATGGCCTGCAACGAGGTAGTAGATTTCTCCGCCTTCGCATTGAATTCGTTCGCTTGCAGCATTGAAATCAAATTCACCCGGTAAAAGCACAATGTCAGAGAGCACTTCGAAAAATTTCTCCATGGCCTCTAAGCGTTCCATGGCCATGAGGGTATGAACCATATCCGATGATTCTGTGATACCGAAGTAAGCAGCAGCTTCGTCGACTTCAATGCCATCAGGCATTGATTCTCCAGGCAATTCATCAACCATGATTCAACCGCCTACGCCTTGCCCACCTGTGTTCGGTTATTGAGGATGATGCCACCCATTGTTCGTGAAATCATCATTCAATCATCGACTCCTACCGAGGTCGTATATTGCACGAGATTGGGGTGCTGACCAGCCTGTTTCTTGTAATTGCATCATAATTGTTCGTTCTTTTTCTCCGTCATCAATTGCGGTTCGTACCCAATCTGCCGCAGACTCTCGATCATGGGCTTGCCAGTCTTCGAAGATACTCAAATCCACCTTGATTTTTGCTTTTCGAACTTTGGCCGAACCATCGTCTTCTGCGCTCTCTTCAGTGGCAACTTTGCTAGCAACAACCTTTGCTGCAGGCACTTTGCTTGGTACAGAACGCCCTCGAGCAGGCCCAGATGGAGCCTTTGATTGAGGTGGGCCAGAGCGCGGCCCGCGACCCGGTGGACCGCCACTGGGTTTGCTTGGTGCAGCACCCGTTGGCCCCCGTGTTTTCGATTGTGTGGACGGAGCAGGACTTGGCCTTGATGTGCTTGTTGTGTTGGTTGAACGAGAGGAGTTGAATGACGAAGTGAATGAACCGTAATCGTCATCCTCCTCGTCCCAATCGTCTTCATCATCATCGTCATAGTCAAATTCATCACTTCGGAACAAACGAACAATCACAGCGAAGAGAACAAGAATGCCAATCAAACCACCAATGCCGGCAAGGATTGCAACACCGGTGCTCATTCCAAACAACCCTTCAGAAGAATCATCATCTGTTGAAGCAGTGATTGGGCAGCCATCACCATAGCCTCCATCAGCACCTGCTGGTTCATCAGGGCAGTTGTCGTCATAGTCGGCAACCCCGTCATTATCACCATCGCTTTGTGTTGGGTCACATCCATCCGAATCGACGTATGTTTTGTACGCTGGTTTTGTATCTGGACAAAGATCTGGATTTGTGCCTGAGGCATTGTCACCATAGCCATCTCTGTCTCTGTCTTCCCATTGGGTTGGGTTGCCTGCAAGTCCAACAGGCTCAAACAAATCTCGGTAGCCATCACCATCATCTATACAGCCAAGGAAGTCGATGTATGAGGTGCCGTTTTCAATCGGACAATCATCGGCATTGTTGCCTTCAATATTGTCGCCATATCCATCGCCATCTTGGTCGAACCATTGAGTTGAATCGGTTGGGAAGGCGTCACCTGCTTCGTTTTCATGAAGCCCGGATGTCGCATTGATCGTGTATGTATAGGCTCCTTTGTAGCCATCTCCGTCAAGATCTTCGTCAAGGGCTGTTTCATCGGTGCAACCTGTAGAATCGACTGGGAAGCCGGCTGGAGTGCTTGGGCATTGGTCATCCGCATCGCTTACACCGTCATCATCGGTGTCAAGTTGAGCGGTAGAACAACCATTTGCATCGACCTCGGTTTCAAGCGTCAAAGGACACAAATCATCCGGATCGAACACGCCGTCACCATCGGAGTCTGTTTCACGTTGAGCAGCACTGCATCCATTGCTATCGACTTCATCTTGATATTCGGTCTGTGAGCACTGGTCCATATCGTTCATAATGCCATCTTGATCCTCATCAAGTTGATTCTCAGCGCATCCTGCTTGGTTCACCGTTAGCCCTTCATCTGTGTTCGGGCATGTGTCTTGTTCATTGGAAACAAAATCTCCGTCATCATCCGTATCGTCTATGAATCGACAACCGATACCGGTTTCACCATTCGCTGGAACGGTGCCCTCGAGGACACCAGCGACTGTCGGGCACTCATCTGCTTGGAAGCCATCTGGGTTGTCACCGAACCCATCACTGTCGAAATCTAACCATTGAGTTGGTTCAACTGGGAAAGCATCCGAGGAATCTTCCCAGCCATCGCCATCCAAATCCGGGCAACCGAACACAGGGTTGGTTGAGTTACCCCATACACCAGGGCAACCATCGAGTTCTAATCCCGCCCCGTTATTGGTCAAGTCTTCATCCGAAAGGTCGTAGAATGAAGTCCAGCGGTCTGGGTAGCCGTCGCTGTCGTTGTCAACCGCTGCTGCGATGTTATCTGGGAACATGTCAGGATTTGTGGCGCCAAGTGAGCTGTTATCACCATAGCCATCACCATCTGAATCCGTCCACTGCGTCGGGTCAAGAGGCCACATGTCAGCACCCATTGACTCGTTCCATTCGAGGAACGAACCAATACCAGACGGGTCTGATGAGCCGTCATTATCGGTGTCTAGGCAACCATTACGGTCCCGCCATGAGGCGCCCCAATCCCAAGGGCATGCGTCCCCGGTCACTGTGTCTGATTCGTTATCGCCCCAACCATCACCATCATAATCAGCGTATTGTGAAGGATTGAATGGGAACAAATCGCCATCGTTGCTGTTTGGATCAAGAGGTGTGGCGCAGCAATCTGGTCCGGAATTGTCTCCATAGCCATCGCCATCAGAATCTTTGGATTGCTTCCAGTTGAGAATAAACTCGTCGCCGTCGTAGTAAGAGGCGTCGTTGTCTGACCAACCGTCTTGATCGTCATCTCGACAACCAAGTCGACCCAACCAAGAACTGCCCGAAGCGTCTTGACAACCGTCATCAGTATCAGCATAGCCATCGTAGTCGTAGTCTGGGCACCCGAAGGTGTAGAAGGAGGAGGTCGCTGCAACGGAGGTGCAACTGTCGGCCATTGGCCCGTCAGGGTTGTCGCCGTAATTGTCACCGTCGCTGTCAGTCCATTGATTGCCAAGCGATGGTAGGTCATCCACCAGGTCAAAGACAAGGTCTCTGTCCGTATCTTGGTAGATTCGTAAAACACTCACATCATCAAGGTCATTGTCCCAAAGTCCGAGGTGAATCGTGCCATTGCTGTCAACTTGAGCGTTGGTCTGGCTGCCTACGGTTTTGTAACCAAAAGCCAGTGTTGACCAAGCCGTGCTGTTGTGCATTGCGGGTTCTTTCGCAATTGCATTCCAAGTCAAATCGTTCCCAGTACCAGTGCTTGTCAAAAGCAGGTAATGGTCATCCATCACCACAAGGTCCCAAGCACCAGCCAAAGCGGATGCTGGTTGTGTGGCGAAGGCCGTCCATTCGCTGGCGTTGGTGCGAGTGTAGAGCGATGGCGTGGACATGTCACTTCGCACCGCAAGGGTTGGTTCACTTCCCCCGACAAGGTCGAGGTTGTACTGCCCAAGGCTACCTGAGGGTTGATGAAGCGTTGCGCTTGTCCAATTGCTTTCAGTGATGTTGCGTTCGTGAACCGAAAGAGAACCCGTCGAAGTGAGGACTGCAGCGAGGATGGTGCCATCATCTGCAACAGCAAGACGAAGGTCAGAGGACAGGTCGGTGAGCCCGGTAATGTTGTGAATTTCGGTTGAGGTTGAATTGATCACCCACAAGGCGAGGTTCGCATCAACGCCGTCATCATTGATGGCGAGCACCGCTAGGGAGCCGTCGTGTAAGTATGCAGCAGATTGCTGTTCTGAAACCACCGGCATGAAGTCGCCAGAAGGAAGAGCTGAAGGGTATGCATAGGTCCATGTCGATCCACCGTCTGCTTGACGAGCGAGTTGAAGAGAATCATTTGTTGCATCTCTGTAGACAAGGACTGTTTCATTATTTGTTGATTCAAGGCCTTGAGCCATCACAGAAACTGGACCATCGAGCACGAGTTGCGATCGAACAAGAGAAGTGGTCCAGCCGTTTGTCGATTCGATGGACGTGAAGAGTTGGTCTGAACCGATCGAGGCAAAGGCAAGGCGTTGTTGGCCAGATGCATCCAGTGTCATGCCTAAATGCGCACCAAATTGACCTGTAGTGACGATTGATTGTTCGACTGCAGTATGGCCAACTACTGTCCGAACCGTCAAGCTATTTTCCTCATCAACTTGGTAGATGACTGGGCGGCCAGAGGCGGTGGTGGTGAAGGCATTCTTACTCGATTGATTGCTGCTTTCAATCACGACAGTGTCGCTCCAAACGCCTGCTGGTGTGGCATCGTCGACATGTTCTATGAAATGTGAAGCATTGTTAACAAAGGTCACAAACATACTTGTTTCACCGCGAGCAGAAGTGCTGAGGTCTAGGTGTGTAAGTCCAGATGTATAAGCAAAGGAGGAAGATTCCCAATCCCTTTCAGAGTGCACCTGATAGACAATGGTTGGTGAGGATGTTGTTGTGTCTCGACGGCTGAGGACAATCTCACTTAGACCATCGCCGTCCAAGTCTCCATGTGTCGCAGCAAGAAGACCGATGTTGTCGCCAGTTTGACCCGTTGCGAGCAGTTCCCAGTCTGAGCGAAGACCGATGGAAGATCCGAGAATAAGTTCAACTTGACCGCTTTTACCCGGATTGGCTTGCATGATCAGCACGTCATCATAGCCGTCTTCATTGACATCGCCTGCTGGTTCAAAGGTTCGGCCAAGTACGGCATTTGCAACACCTGATTCGAGTGCGTAATCTGGCTCCGCAGAGGTGATTCCTCCAGGCGTTCCGTAATACGCCCAAATCTTACCACTGCGATATCCACTCCCGTTGAAGGGTTCTCCAAACATGAAATCATCATACCCATCGGCGTTGACGTCACCAAGGTAATTTAGCGACCATCCAAGCAGTTTTCCTTGGAGGTTTGACTGAATGATTTGGTCGCTTGTACCGTTATATCCTGTAGACTGGCCAAAGAAAATTTCCACCGCTGAGTAACCAAGCGGATTGTCGAAACTGCCCGTATTTGCAACCAGTAAGTCACTCATTCCATCCCCATTGAGATCACCGTTTGCTGCAATGGTTTGACCAAAGCGTGGCCCGTCTGTCGACTGAGTTATGTTTCGAACAAAGTCAAGTCCTGATGTGTTTCCGCTGTAAATGATGACTTTTCCATTGTGCTGAATGACGCTTGTCACCTGTTCGGTGTGCCGATAAGCCACAGCAACCAGATCGGCCATTGAATCTCCATTCATGGTTTGTGACGCAGTGAGTGCCCAGCCAAGCGATGTGTCATCCTCGCCAGTTGTATTCCACCACGATGTGTTCTCTAAACCTAACGCGCTACCAAGATGAACCTTAACTTGACCGGGAGCTCCAGTGAAATTGCCTTCTGTGTCATTCCAGCCAGGCGAACCGATGGCAACGTCTGCGTATCCATCACCGTTGAAGTCGGCCACTGAAAGTCCGTGACCGAACAAAGCATCGTCGGTATCACTCGTGAGTGTGAAATCAGCATCCAATGCAGGGCCGCTTGTCGAACCATAGTGAACAAGAACACGTCCTCTTTGCAAGCCGTCGCCATCGTACTCAGGTTCTGCAATCACAAGATCGTCAAATCCATCGCCGTTCAAATCACCCATCTTCATCGAACCCTCTTCGATACCTTGGGCACCGGTGATGGTCGTCGAAGGTGCAGGATTGATTCGTCCTGTCTCTTGACCTGCCAAACTTCGAAGCAACTGCAGTGTGATGTTGTTGTCCTGGCCGACTGTGGTCACAATTTGTTCCAAATTATTTCCGTCGAGCCCCATCCCGATGTGGGGAACAACATTTGAGTCACGTAGTAACACTCGATGGTCGTATGTTGTCCCGTCGACGCGAATGAGACGAATCTCTCCTTCATCTGGTACGACATAAGCGATATGGACGACTTCATTTGTATCAACTGCGAGTTCAATATCTCTGCTCACTGGCCCTGAGTCAAGCAATGCATGTGACCAACGTGTGCCACTGAATGTGATCTCCCACAACGAACCATTGGCGTCCCTAAACACGCCCCATTCGAGTTCGTTTTGTCGCAGGCCAAGTCGGAAATCTGTAGGGTTGACGTCTTCAACAATCGTCCGTGTCAACCACGTTGTTTCAAAATACACTTGACCTGCATAAGCCACCCTTGCCACCTTGATGTCAGGCCCATCGGCATACATCATGTACGGGCGAGCATTTTCACCGATTGCCAATGAGCAATCGACAAGGTCTGCTTCTGGTGTTGGCGCTACAGTGTCAACAAGCTCATCATTCCAACTTCCGTTCGAAAATTGCGTTGCATAGTGCAGCTCCCCTTCTGCAGTGGTCCAGCAAAGGTTGACATTTTCTCTGCGAGCAAGCACAAGATCTGGCGTCCCCGGTGTTGAGTTTTCAAACAAGGAATCGGATGATTCAATCCATGTGTTGAGTCCAGATTCCTCCCGAACCACACCTTGAACCAAACCGTCAAAATCAATTTGTGTTCCAGCGAAATCATGCCCATATCCGCTTGAAAAAGGCACATGAGCGCTTGTTTGCAAGACTTCTGGGCGCTCATCAAGTGCCTCGGTGGACAGATCATGGGTTGCCATTGGACTCATTGATTGAATCAAAAATAGGATCATTATTGTCAGAGCAATTGTGGGAAATGAGACACTGCGCTCTGCGGCCATAGCGTCATCACGCCCCCCCTCCTTGAAAACGCTTGTCAAAAAAAGTTCGTCATGACCCCCGTAGGGGGTCAAGGTCGCTCGACGGAAGAACCCGGCTTTTCAAGACAGAGAAGTTGACAAAAGAGAACCTTGTGCTGTGGTCATGGACGGGGGCCGTTGGTTAATTTGTGCAAACGGAACGTGGCCTATTCCAGCTGTTCGAGAGCCACTTGTAGAACAAGCAGACGTCGTTGTGGCCTGTGATGGTGCTTATGACCAATGCCTTGAGCATGGCATCTTGCCACATGTGGTTCTTGGCGACATGGATAGTGTTCAGAGCACCGAGAAAACATCTGGTACAACTTGGGTGCTCAAAGCCAATCAAGAGAAGAGTGACCTGTCAAAGGCGTTTGAGTATGCGCGAGAACACGATGCAGAAATCATTGATGTCATCGGAGTAGAAGGAGGGGCGCTCGGCCACAAAATCGCTCCATTTTTCGCCCTCTATGATGCTCCATCCAACACCACACTCCATCTTGATCGAGGGCGGGTTCTTTGTGTGAGAAATTCGTCCATAGTAATAGATTCTATAGAAATTGGAAGTCGCATTTCACTGTTCGCTTTGGGGCCTGCAAATGGTGTTCATTTGAAAGGTTGTCAATGGGGGCTACATGGGGGAATGTTACAGCCAGGAACACAAGGACTCAACAACGAAGCAACGCTGTCGAACATTGAATTCACAGTCGAAGAGGGCGCTGTTCTTGTCTGTATTGAGCCAATCAAATTGGGCCCTTAGGAAGATAATCCCTAAGCATAGTAGAGTAGTCACCCTCGCCATCCCAGCCCATTGCGTGTTCGTCAACTCGTGCTCGCTCCAATGTTTGTTCAAAGCCACCCCAATCTTCGATCAAACCGAGGTTGTAAGCCGCACGCGGCGTGTAACCAGGAAAGAAGTTGCGCCAGGTGAATGGGACTCTTCCAGGCGTAATCCTGTTCACCATTCCAACGATTGAAGTATTGCATGTGGTCAGGAAAGAGTGGTACCACTCGCCTTTAATCGACAACGCATTCGCTTTGTTGGTCAAGGCGTGAAGGAGTGCTTTGTCCTTGCCGGGTGGAGTGATACCACGGAACATGTAATCCTTGTTTCCTCTCGCATTTGTTCTCAGGCCCAAGAGGTCTCGTTCGTAGCCGACAAGGAGGTACAATTCGTAATGGCGCCAAAAACCAGGCCATGGGTGGTACCGCTGTCCCTTGCGTCGCCGCGCTTCAAAAGAAAAGGACAGGCAAGTACCATCATTGAATTCGAAGGTCAAGAAGGTGTGAGCCATGCCGTGAATCTTGTGAAAATGATCGACGACGAACCACACGTCTTTGATTTCGTCAGCCCTCACATCAAGCGTATCATCCCAAGATTCATCGCGGTCCCGGGTCGTTCTCCAAAAAAAATCTCTCACATTTTTGAACCGAATCGCATCACCATCAATCTGAGCTGTGGTTGTTCGTTCACAATCAGAGTTCCAATCATCTTCCAGTTGAGGCACTCTGGGACGAACACGAGCTATCCAAATGAGAATCGAAAGACCAAGTAAAGCAATGAGTGTCGTTGCAGTATATCCCAAGACAGTCAACCAACTGAGCGCCATCGTTTCACCACTTATGCCAAATGCGTAGGTCTTCGTCCCACCAATCCATCGAACCGTCTGGTTGTTGTCGCCAAAGAGTTCCACTGTCGTCGGTTGTTGTAGGCATCCCTTCAGGATCCGGAGAACCGTCTGGGAGAATTGTTGGGGTTGGACCTAATGATCGAATTCCGGTCATCTCCTCTTCATCTTTGACCCGTACAAGCATGAAAAACACAATGATGGCAACGATGAATCCCAAAGCGCCAATCGAGTACCATCCAACCGATTCAGTTTCAGTGTCCTCTCCGAAGGAACGGCTTGGTAGGGCTTCTGCTTCCTCTTTGGTCAAATCTTCCCCGGGCTGCCTGATTAAATTAAGGCCATGAACGGTTCGAATCTGCTCGTTGTTGATCACTTCGAGGCTGATGAGGTGAACACCTGCAGGAAGAACTGAGCAGTCGTAAGAATTGCTGTCAGTGCCGTCCAGTTGTTGGCCTTGAACCGACCAAATTTTGTCAAAGGTCGAGAAATCGACGCCTGCCATGTTTGGAACCATGGTGACCATACAAGGTGTATCTGTCGTGTTGCCATCGCCACGTACTTCCAGAGAGAACGCTGGGGCAGGCCTGTTGTGAATCGTGATGTTGAGCCAAGACTCAGTGGTTTGGCCCAAATCGTTTCGGTACGCTTCCTTGAGCATGTATTCACCAGCGGGCCAATGCGAACAATTGAGTGAGGTTTGGTTGTCAAGCACTGTAAATGGCGCTCCTGAAAAGGTCCGAACCCCTGCTGCAGCATAGCGAGGCCCTGTTTCATCTGCAAAGATTCGGTCTATGGTGCACGCATCTCCTGTTTCAATCCACGAAGGGGCTTCAAGATCAAGAATAATTTGAGGCGTCTTCAATGCAGGCCGAAGAACATAGGTTGGTAATTGAATCGTCGTGATGGTTTCGCCATCTTGATTTACGATCTCCAGACGGAGAGCATGTTCTCCTTGAGCCCATGCATCATAGATGATGCTGGCATTCGATTGACCGCTAAATGACATAGTGCGGCTGTCGTGAACTTCCCTGTCCTTGTGAACGCCATACAAGCGCAATTCGATGTTGGTGTATTCATTGGTTGTGTTCATGATTACGACAACACGAATGGCATCAGCATCACCATCTTGGTTGAGGTCGAGCGTATCGTTTCGTAGAGCAATCAACGCCAATCCTTCAGCTTCCAGTGCTTCATCCGAAGAGGTGGGTTCCGCCGATGCGAACCCTGTCATACCAATCGGCGCCATCAGGCTCAAACAAAGAATGCTCAGCATGAGAATGCTGTTTCGATCGGCTTCAATCATCTGCCTTCACCTCGGTAGGTTCTGGTGGGGGCAATGGGAGAGGAGGTAAATTCTCAAGTGGAATCATTCCGGGTTGAGGCTGACCCATTTCTTCGAGGGAGCGAGTTTGTTTTTCCTCGAAAAGAGCTTCTTCAAGGTCGTGGTCGTCACGACCCGATTTGACAATGAGGGCAGCACCTGCACCAACTATGAAGCCTAAACCGATGACAAGGTAGGTGAGCCAGGATGCTTCGGGGTTTTCGCCAAGGATGGCAACAGCGGCAGCAAATTCACCATAGTCATCCGACCATCCGTCGTTGTTCGAATCAACACAACCCTGAACGTCTCGCTTCGAGGCCCCAGCTTGCTCAGGACAATCGTCTCTAAACGCACCGAGCGGGACATCACCATAGCCATCGCCATCAAGGTCGCGCCACTGGAGCGCTTCTGTTGGGAAAGCATCGGCTGCGCCGGCAGGGTGGGCTTCCCATGAGGCGGTTGGATCTGACCAACCGTCGCCGTCTGTGTCGCGACATCCCAGTCGATCGAGCATGGAAGTACCACGAACTTCAGGACAAGCATCGCCTTGGTTGCCATCTTCACGGTCACCGTAGCCATCACCATCTGAATCTCGCCATTGTGTGGGCTCATGAATGAAGGCATCGCCTAGATCGGACCAGCCATCACCATCGGTGTCTGGACAGCCCCATCGGTCGCCACCTGAAGAGGGCCCGACTGAGGTACCTGCTTGGTTTGGACAAACGTCGGCGGTTGTACCTCGAGGGTTGTCGCCACGTCCATCACCATCGATGTCATGCCATTGAGTTGGGTCCATCGGCCAAGCATCGCCTCGACCTCCGGGGCTTGCAAGCCACGCACTTGTTGGGTCTGACCAACCATCTTGGTCACTATCAGGACAGCCCCAGCGATCGAATGTCGAGGACCCTTCTGTCGTTTTGCAGCCATCTCCACGGTAGGCATCCCTCTGGGTTTGGCCATCGAAGTATTCCATGTTATCACCATAACCATCATCATCGGTATCATACCACTGACTCCGGTCGTCTGGGAAAGCATCAGCAAAGCCTGCTGGATGGGCAATCCAATCGTTTGTTGGGTTGGAAAATCCATCCTTGTCAGAGTCTCGGCAACCTAAGCGGTCAGCGTATGAAATCCAGCCGGACTCGACTTCCTCTGGTGAGGAGAAGACACAAACATCCCCTTCATAGCCGTCTAAATTATCCCCATAACCATCACCGTCAGTGTCACGATATTGTGAGGGGATAAATGGGAAATCATCAACCTGAGAAGCGCCATAGGTTTGGTTGTTACCCCAACCATCCTCGTCAGTATCGAGCCATTGGGTCGGGTTGTCTGGGAAATCATCGACAAGGTTTGCACCTTCGCTCTGGTTGTCGCCCCAACCATCAAAGTCACGATCTCGCCATTGGGACTCTTCAAACGGGAAGGCATCAGAGCCGTTGACAACCGTCCAGTTGACGTCACCGTCTGAAAACGAATCACCATCACTATCGGTGCAACCGTAGCGATCACCGTATGAATTTCCTGTAATGAACGGACAAGCATCAGGTGTTGTCGCATTGAAAATGTAGGATCCAATCCCCCATCCGAGTCGGGACGTGTTCCAATTCTCATCGGCCCAATTGTCGCCATAGCCGTCTGCATCTGTATCGTTCCATTGCGAAGCATCGACTGGGAATGCATCACCCATTCCAAGCGGATGAGCGTACCAAGGGGTCACACCGTCAAGACCACCGGGATCGTCATCTGAGTATCCATCGCCATCGGAATCCAAGCAACCGAATCGGTCAAGTGAAGAATAACCACGGCGGAATGGGCAATGATCACCCTGGTAGCCATCGAGGTTATCGCCATAGTTGTCATTATCACTATCAAGCCATTGCGTTGGCTCGTCAAAGAAGGCATCTGCACCGTTTTGGGCCAACCATCCTGCCTCAGGATCAGACCAGCCATCACCGTCGGTATCCGGGCATCCTTTTCGGTCGTTTGAGGAGGTGCCGACAACATCGTCACAATCATCATCAATGTCGACAAATCCGTCTTCATCACTGTCTCGGTTGGTCTTGTCAATAGATGGTGTAATCGTATAATCAAACCCGTCATTGCACCAAGAATCATCGGCCTTGACCTTGAAATAAACGAAACTTTGGGCGGCTACAGTCGTCGAGAGTGTTTTTGAGGCTGCGTTGTCATCAACATAAGAATCGACAATGGTGGCGCCCTGAGCGTTCAGCAACGAGACTCGCCCTTGCCAGCCATCACCTGGACACCACCATGCAGCGCCATTCATGGTGCCAGAAAATGAAATTTGAACGATGTCACCTTTCTTTGCCTCAATCTTCCAAAAATCAGTTTGGTCTCTTCCAGCATCGCAATCCGGATCGCATACGTAACCGCTTGACGTGACGCCATCTGTCAGAGGCGATGCGCTTTGAATATCATTGTCAGCAACGACGTGCGGAACAAAACTGAGCATCAGCGCGGCGAGCGATAAGGCCAGCACACGCTTCGCGAGCATGGTTGCCCAAGAGGCGGTGTGCCTATGAACACTACCCGAGCGCACTGACACCCTACGGGTGTCGTTTAACGAAAGCAAGGATATGTATTATTCAGCGTTTCAATGATTATTCAACGAAGTGTAAATCGCCTCGTAGGCTTCTGCATTGTGTTCGTAGGTGTAGGTTGAAAGCACCCGTTCCCTACCGCGTTGTGCCTGTTCGGTTCGAGCCTCAGGATCTGAAAGAGAACGGCACACTGCCTTCGCCAAATCACTCGAATCACCGGTTGTAAACAACTCGCCAACTGTTTCATCTATCATTTCGGTAAGTGGGGCTTGATTGACGGTCACGACAGGGGTGCCGCTCGCAAGCGCTTCGAGCGGAATCAGACCTTGTCCTTCATAGTAGGATGGATAGACGACCAAATCTGCGGAACGGAAGTGCTGTGCGAGTTCCTCAAACGGCATACCCGGCTGAATGAATACCGCATGATCAACACCGAGTTTTTTTGCTTGTTTTCTCAGTGTTTTGGCCATATGACCACGGCCAATAATACACAGGCGTGCCCCCGGATATTGTTCGAGTATTTCTGGCATCGCCCGCAAAAGAGTTCGATGACCTTTCCTTGCGACGAGGCGGCCGACAGCAAGCAGCAGGGGCGTGGACTTTGAAGGGCGGCCACACAAGGCATCTTCATCTGCAGCATCGTATTTTTTTCTCAATGCTTCATGGGCGAGTTGTTCCTCTTCATCGTCAGTATTGCTCGGGCGAAAGACAAGGTGGTCGACACCATACAGAATGGTCTCACAACGCCAATTTTCAGGAGGCTTGTACCATTGTTGAAACTCCTGTTTTGTTGATTCGCTGATAGCCACACTTACAGAGGACGCTTCGACACCGGCTTGCTCGTATCTAGCATACCATCCGCCTGTGGTGAGAATGGCCAAATCGTTAGGATTCTTCCACGTCGCAGCTTCTCGGTATTTAGCAGCTAATTTCATTCCATTTCGCTCACCAATCCAACTTCCGTTCAATGCTGATACCACTGGTGCGATGTTTGCTTCGACCCACTGGAATTCTTTGCGTTTCCAACTGACGAGGGGAAGAAGTGTGTGAACCACATCAACAGGGACACTCGCATGCAACTGCTTGAGGGCCCGTAGAGCATGTTTTCCGTACGACCTCGTAAAGGCCATAGGCGCTTTCAACCACGGTACTTCGATGACGGAGACACCCTGTTGGGGTGGCGCTCGTCCTTTGTGCGCTCTCGTGATGATGGTGATGCTATGGCCACGTGCCGCCAAATGACCAGCCAAGTGGAACACCACCGAGCCAATCCCTCCCCATCTAGGAGGGTATTCACCCGACACCATGGCGATGTGCATAACGGACCGAGAACGCTCTTGGGTTTCAATGTCACCGAATTCATGAGCGTAGGATTCAAGTTCTCGCTCCAATGCTTTGAAGGGGGTTGTCTTTGTCGGGGATTCATGGGCGAAAAACTCCCTGTCACTGTGACGGTGATTCTTCCAACTCGAAATGAAGAGGAAGCACTGGGTCCAACCATCGATGCAATACCCCGTGGTTGGTGTAAAAAACTCGAGATCATGATTGTCGATGGTAACTCAAGCGACCGCACTCGTGAGATCGCCCTAGAAAAGAAAATCAGAGTTCACCTTGAAGATCGTAAGGGTTACGGAAGAGCCTACAGAACTGGTTTTGACGTTGCGACAAATGACATCATCGTCACCATGGATGCAGACTGCACGTATCCTGCAGAACTCGTTCCAACACTGGTGAAGCGGTTGTTGGATGATGACCTTGATTTCATCACATGCGACCGACTTTCACTTGCTGAAGAAGGTTCAATGCCGGGCATTCACGGCTTTGGAAACTGGGCGCTCTCGTTCACAGCTCGACTTTTGTTCGGTTATGGAATCAAGGATTCACAATCCGGCATGTGGGTGTTCAGAAAATCTATTTTCGATAATGAAGAAATGCGCCCAACCAACGATGGAATGCCTCTTTCTGAGGAGATGAAAATTCTTGCACGCCGAGTGCTCGGAAAGAACAAGGCTGTTGAAATCTCAGTACCTTACCGTCCTCGTGTTGGTGAAGCAGAAATTCACACATGGGGCGATGGTTGGAAGAATTTCAAGTTCCTCTTTGCCCGTCGAGTGGGTCTTCACCGAACCCGTACTCCGTGGGGTTCGAGGCCATCAAATCCGGATTCAACCAACGGCGATTTACCAGAACAAGCCTGAGTTGATTCAATGGAATTTTGGCACCAGCGATGGTTCAACAACCAAATTGGCTTCCACCGTCTTGTTGCAAACGACTTGCTCATCAAGCACTGGCCATCGCTTGAGTGCCAACCGGGAGCCAATGTATTGGTGCCGTTGTGTGGAAAAACTCTGGACATGCACTGGCTCAAAGAACATGGTCACAAGGTCATCGGTGTCGAACTCGTGGAAAAGGCGGCTCGCTCTTTTTTTGAGGATGCGCAATTAACGCCGCACATCGAGTCAAAAGGTGAGCACACAATGTTCACCACTGAAGATATCACAATTGTTCAAGGCGATGTATTCACCCTCCAAGAAACAATGGCCAATTGCCAAGCTTGGTATGATCGAGCAGCGATGGTGGCGCTGCCATCGGACATGAGGGCACGCTATGTCGATCAAATCTATTCTCTATGCTCACCTGGTGCAGTCGGCTTGATGATCACCTTTGCTTACCCGCAAGAACAAATGCAAGGACCACCATTTTCATTGCCTGATGAAGAGGTGTTCGAAGTCTTCTCCGAACGATTTGAGGTTGAACTTTTGGAGAGCATCAACCTCGAGGATGAAAAAGATCGTGGCCTATCTCAAATCACATCGTCAGTCTTCAAAATCAAGCGAACCTGATTCAGACGTTGTCCCAATCAAGGTCGACACCGGTCAATGGTTTTACTTCCTCTGGCTCACCTTCAAGCTCGGCTTCGACTTCTGTTGCTGCTTCTGTGACGCCGCCTTCCAGTGAAATTGGGGTTGAGGTTTTCACTGGCTCAACAGGTTTCTCTGACCTGAATGCATCCCATGATTCAATCATATCCAATTCTGCAAACCGTGCCCTACGACGCGATGCAATCATAGCTACAGCGACGAGCAACACCACAAAAGCGCCAATAGCGCCAACAAGCATCATTGTTCGGCCATCGCTTGGAGGATCAGAAATATCGAGGGTTATGCTGATGACATCGACGTTTGCGTTCTCTCCTTGCCCGTCGGTAGCGATGACCTTCATGTTTGGCCGGCCTGCACCATCAGGCAGCAATTCCAGATCACCTTCCCACACGCCATCACCGTTGGCATCTGTGAGGTTCAATTGCCACTCTTGTTGGTCATACTTCACGGTCACACGGACGTCTTCTGTGGTTCCATCGGCGTCTGTCATCGTCACTGAAATCGCCAATGTATTCACTTCACCTGCAATTAAGGTCGTTGGCGTATAGACGAGGTTCGACAATCGGGGGAGGCTTGATTGGAAGGTGATATTCGCAAACACCTCATCTTCGCCTCCTCGGCTATCCCGAATGTAAAGTGAAATCATGTGTTCACCGGGCAAAAGACTGACCTCATCCATGCTGCGAGTTGACAGGATGGAATAGGAACCGTCCACTGCCCAGTATCGCCATTCACGAGCGACCATATCGTCATCAGCATCTGTTGACTCTTCACTGAGGATAAGAACGCCACCAGCTTCGATCGAATCTCGATTTGACGGCGTAACCATGGTTGCAATCGGATCTGATTGGCCTACAGTAATGGTAAGGAATGTGCTCGAGGACAAACCAGTTTCATCTTCCAAAGTCACCTCAACAGAATGGGTTCCTGCGGGAAGATTGCTGATGTGGGTCTCACCTGGATTGACTGCATCGAGAAGAGGTTCGCTCAACAGATCGCTACGCACAGTGAGTGTGAAGTTGTCGTCATCGTAATCAACGGATAGGACAGCATTCCAGAAAATAGGGTCAGAGGAACGGAAAATCTCCTCGTCCAACGGGGAGACCAAATTGAGAACAGGAGCGGAGGTTGTCACTTCGACAGTTCGAGAAACAAGGACTGGCTCATGGATGCCATCATCTAAACTCAGCGTGATTGTGTGGGTGCCGGCCGACAGTCTTCCGTCGAAAATCAGGTAATCCTCGCCCTCTGGCGTAAGCCGGCCATCAAGATCGCTGGACCACACCACAACGAGGTATTCAGAGCCCGCAAAAGGCTGGGCTTCTGCACAATGCCACGAGCCGTTGACTGGGAATGTGAAACATGCAGCATCGTAGTCGCCAGATCCATTTGCGGAGAACCAAATCGTTTCTGACGAGGTGTAGACTTGAGTCTCCAGAGGCGTCTCAATCATGCTTTTTGGTATCGAATTATCAACTGAAACGAGCGTAGAATTGATTCGTGTAGAATTGATATGTTCAGGGCGATTGTCGACAACACGCATCTCAATGCTGTGAACACCACGTGAAAGATGACCAGTCCACATCGTCGCACTCGATTCGTTTGACCAAGCAAGTTGTCCATCGAGACTGGACCACCATTCAATTTCGAGAACATCGCCCTCAGGATCTACGGTTGCCGAGCCGTCAAAGGTGATTTCGTCCTCACTTGCATTGCCACTTCTTAGAACCTCAAACACTGGCTCAGGCACTTCATTAAACAGTTCCACAGGAATAACAAATGAAGAGGGAGTATTGATGCCATCGGATGCATAAATGGTCAAATCAAACACCGATGGGACGGTTTCAGCCATTGTCAAATTCATCCAAAGTTCACTAGGGCAGCTTGTTGCCGTGTCACTCAGTCCAAGATAGGAACGTTCCAACCAGCACGTCATTGCGTCCCCCTCCGGGTCGAAGGATTGTGATAAATCGATTCGAACATGTTCGGTTCGAGCAATGATGAGTTCCGACCAAGGGGAGAGTGCGGGTTGGACATCGATCACCAGAACGGGGGCTTGGTTGACCAATTCGATGGTGCGTTGAATCGTGGTGCAGTGATCCTCATCGCATACCTCAAGGGTGATGATGTGTATTCCATCGGTGAGTGAACATGACCAGGTGTCATTGGTATTGACTGTGAAAGGAACGCCGCCACTTGGCCCGTTTGGTTCTTGCCAGGTTCCGGTACATGTGTCCACAAGATCACCATCAAGAGAACTGGACCAAGTCCATACGAGTGGGTCGTTATCAAGGTCCCAAGAATCACTTGCATTGAAGAAGATTGCACCCTGTGACGGGAAGACGTCACCATCAAAGGGCGTATCCCAAATGGCGAACGGCGGTTGGTTTTGCAGCGGCAAGACGCAATTGATGAAGCGATCCTGGTCTAGGGTGATGCTTGTGCTGTTTGAAACGCTGTCATAGCCACACGACACATCGATGATGTTGTGGCTTGATGCGCCTGTGTTTGTCCATCGTTGGCCGATAAAATTCGGTAATTCGACATAGCCAAGGTCGTTTGTCGAAGATTCAAGTGAGGGTTCAAAGGCATCGAAACTTGCATTGACGTAGGCGTTTGGAATTCCATTGTTAACCGTGTTCACAACCCAAACCGTGATGTCCCAAGCAACATCAATCGTGGCGCCAGAGGCAATGGTTGCTTGGGTCAAATCAACACCGCTTGGCTGGTGGAGATGAAGGGATGATGTGCTGTCCAATTGAAGCGCTTGTCCACCGGTGGCATCTGTCAATGAGGACCAATTCGCATGGCTGTTCTGGAACACAATTGAACCTGTACAATCTGTAGAGATAGTGTTGCCATACCCTGTTAGAGCGGTATGATCCGTCAATTCTAGGCAAGATGTGTCACCAGATATTTGGGTTCTGCTCAAGCTTGATGGGAAGTTGCCGTTGTTGTCAGCATTCCACTGAATTCCACTGTGGTTTCCATGCATGGAAATGAGATCTAATTCTGCAGCAGCATGGTCCAATGAAATCGCTGGAACGCCGGGTGCATCCATATCGATGGTCGCCCCAAGAATTTGGACACGCCCACCTTGTTGGCCAAGCGTCAACCCCTGATTGTCAACAACCAAAGGTGAGCGAGTTGGGTTGTTTTCTTCAAGGAGTAAATCATACAACCACAAATCGACAGAATTCAAGGCATAGAGGCCGGAACCAGAAGAACCTGTGATGGTGCAATGGCGGCAAGTTACGTCCCCTGATGAAGACTCGATGTCGTTTGATTTTTCATAAAATAGACCTGCTTGATCCCCAAGGGAAGATGACGTCGGATCTGCACCGTTGTCATGTGCGCTGAGGTTCTCGAAGGTTACGTATCTAGCATCGTAGACATGAGCACCTGATTCGCCGTTTGAAGAGAGATTGAGCCCATCGACAATGACAGTGGCTTTGTCGATGTACAGCCCGTCCCTGGTGTTGTTGTGAAGGTTCCAATCTGAACCTTGCATTGCGCCTCCGGAAGTTGAGGTAACCCCCGCTCCAACCGAGCCAGTGACCGTGAGGCCGTCGAAATGAGGTGCGAAAAAGGATGATCGAACGGCAACACCTGATTCGTGAGGCCCTTGCCCGGGATCGCCTGAATCAACAACACTGAGGTTCCTGAAGGTCGTCGAACTATCGACAAAATACAATCGCACACCAACGGTGGTTGAATCTTGGACAAGGGTGTTTTCAAACCATGCTCCGGTAGCGTTGACATCGATAGCAGCATAGCCGATGTTGGCTGTTGTTGCGCCAGAACCGCCAGTGCCAAGCACCGTGAGGTTGGTGAAATCAGCCGTTTCATAGTTGGTGTAATTGGTATGATTCAATTTGTCAACATAGACGCCTCTGTACATCGAATTGGTTACGGTAGCATCCTTGACCACAGCCCTTGTGTAGCCACCATCATCGACGTGACGAATCACTATACCGTTGTCTGATTTATCGATGGTGATGTTGGTGATAAGCGGTTGGCTGTCCTCAACCCAAACCCCAGCCACCATGGCCCATGAGGAACCACTGATGTTGTCCATCACAATGTTGCGAAGCAATCCACCAGAACCGCCCCAGATGTTGATGGCTCTTGTCAGATGATCAGTGAAATAAGCACCATCAACAATGGGAGTACTTCCAGCTCCAATCGATAGTCCAAGTCCATATCGCCAATCATTTTGGAAGGGGACCAATCGTCCTGCTTGATCGATGTAAAGGTCTTGAATTGTTGGTGAAGAACTGCTGAAAAGGTCCAGCCCCACTCTGTCCGGGTTGATGATGGTCAAATTAGCAAAAAATGGATTGCTACCGTACATGGTTACCCCGTAAATCGAATCCTCAATGGTAAGGTTGTCAATAACTGAACCACGACCGTTCGAACTGCTGTTGAATTGGAGGCCCTCGTGGTCTGTACTTGCGAATGAATACATAACTACGGGGCAACTTCTGGTGCCCTCAACCGTCAACCGCCCTTCGATGTAGATACGTGCTCCTGCACCAAGTTCGATTTGAGTGCAAGCACTCACGATGAGTTCATCAAAAATTGCAACAGTGTAGCTCGTTGTAACGGTCACGGTTCCAGACCAGGTTGTTTGGGCCTTGGGTGAAACTTCGTTTGAATTCGAGTCGACTTCGGCCAGCCGGTCTTCGGCAGGAGAAAGAACACCACCGTATGGCATACTCACCAACAAGCCCACTAAGACCAAAGCCAGCCAGTGACGATGCACATTGGTGTCCATACCTTGAGGCGTTCGCGAACGCACTTCAAGGGTTCGGCTCCATGCATGCCATGAGCCTTGTGAGAAGTCATGACATGGCTTAGCAATCAATAAGACCGGAGTTTGGCTGGGCGAGTTATGCCTGAGGCGTTTGTGTTGTTCAAAACCCTGCCCTCGCACGAGCGGGAGGTTTACCTTGCGCTTTCTGAACACGAGGCCATTGCCGAGGTGCACGCCCTGTATGGTGAATTCGATCTCTTGGTAAGGGTCACTTCAGACAACGCTGGGGACTTAACTTCGATGCTGATGAAGGAATTCAGACGAATTTCTGGAGTAAAAGAAACACAGACCTTGATTGCGGTCGAATATTGAGGTGGAGTGCATGGCTATTGGATTCGTTTTAATCACCACTCAACCTGGCAAAGAACATGAGGTCCGTGCTACACTCGACGGTATTGAATTTGTCACTGACCGCTGGATGCTATTCGGAGAATACGACCTCATTGCTCGTGTTCAGGCAGAGGACGAGTACACATTGACTCGTTGTATCGTTGAGGAAATTCGCGTCATTGAAGGCATTGCTGACACAAAGACATTGATTGGTGCAGAACTCTGATCACAACAGTGAGTGGAGTTGTGCTTCAAGCGCTTTTGCAGCCCTTGGACATCCTGCTGCCCGGTGCTGTGTGATTGCTTCTCGTAAGGCAATTCGGCGCATGTTTGGTTGTAGTCTGGCTTTACATGTCCACCAACGAGCATGAAGACGATGGAGGGTGGCGCTGTTGGCCGATTGGGATGGTTCTGAAATCATCGAGAACATTTGTTTGGCCTTGAGCTGATCAACATCGATGAATTGCTCGACCAAGGAAAGACGCAACGCTTCGGCACGAATCGAATTGGTTTGCGCTTGAATGGCAGTTTGAATTTCATTGATTGCCACCGTTCGTTGTTCCATTGATTGGGCAGCGGCAAGATTGGCTTTCGCTTCAAGACCTTGTAAAAGTGGCTGAGCAAAACCCCCAATCGCAGCAAGCGAAGAGCGGAGCCGTTTCGCTTTCTCAAATTCCTTTTCCCAAACTGCAAGGGCGTGTTGGATCATTGAAAGAGCGATAAGGGTCACTGAACGCTCATCGGAACTTTGTTTGGGAATCTTCACCTTTTGGAGGTACGCTTTCACTTCTGGTGCTAACGATGAATCCTGTTGATCAAAAACACGATCATCGAGTCGCCTCGATGCTGCGGCGAGTGCCATTCGATTCTTCTCGGATTCGTCGCCTTCAGCAAGGCCCTGTTCAATGATATCATCTGCGTCCTGAATGCGACCTTCGAGCATGGCCAAACCAAGTGAGAGATGACGAGATTCAGGTGATTCACTTAGAGCCTCAAGGTGGCGCCGAACGTGATCCGGCTCACACCTTTCAATAGCCACTTTCCCAGCCATGTAATGGAGTTGTGAAGGCATTGTTGAGACGTTGATGGCCTGTTCCAATAATACAGAAAAGGCACCTGAATGCGTTTCCAGCAAACGCTCCATCTCGACTTCAAGTTGTGCATCTACACTCTCTTCGAGGCTGGCAATCCGATGGTAAAGAAGGATGATTTGGTCCTCTGCAGTCTCTGCTACCTCCTCCCAATGTTTGACTGCTGCTTTGTGCAATCTCTGCTTTGTATCATCATCGAGGGCGGAACGCCGCACGTTTCTGACAAGGTGTTGCATTTCCATCTTCTCAAGGTTCGAACTCCATCGTAAAAACGCATAATCATCAAGGGTGCCAACCACGTCACTGTCAAACGCCTTGCTTGCTTCGATGGGCATAGGGACCATCACAATATGGTCGAGCCCGTTCCTGGTGGAATCATCAAGGGTTGATAGAACAACATTCTCCACATAGGATTGTACATCCGCACCTGCTTCAGGCAAGGGCGAGCCTTCTTCATGAAGCAAAATAGCCAGCGGGTGGCCACCAAGGCTTTCAGCAATATGCATTCGTTCAGACTCCGCAACAGACTCTCCAAGGAGCAAGGCTGCATCTGATACTTTCAGGGATGGCACTGCAATTCGTGACAATGTTTGTGGAAATGACAGTGGTTCTCGGCCGATCAAAAGCATGTGAGCCGATTGAGCATTCTCGAGTTCCTCGCAAAACGAACGTATGGGATCAATGTGGCGCTCTGGAATCAAATGTGCATCGTCAATGACAAGTACATCCCCTTTACATTTGATTGCAGCATACTCTGCAAGCGCTTGATTATCTTTTGGAAACGGACCACGAAATCCCCATTGCTTACACAGCCCAAGAAGGTCAGAAAACTCGTCGATTTGGGCCCAGCGGACGTTGATTCCCGAGTCGATCAAGTGTTCACTCACGAGGCCCCCAACTGTGGTTTTTCCAATTCCGGGAAGACCGCTTAGCACCATACAAGTTGCTTGTACGACCTGTTCACTGACTTCCACCGCGAGGCTATGACGACCGTGTACTTCGCCAAGTACGGGTACGTCCCCAAAGGATTTTCCACGAGATGATTTTTTCGAGACGCTCTTTGTCCCAAGAGATTCAAGCAGTGTTCGTCCCTTTTCTGTAAGGTGGTAGACGTGCCTTCGCCGAGAACCACCTCCAATCACGTGTGCTTTGCGTTTGAAGACCAGATCAAGATTTTCAAGACCGTTAAGAGGTGCGTTAAGCGCACTCCGTACAACCCCTAGTGCTTCACTGATTCCGGGCAGGGAAAGATGGCGAGTGACGTCCCATGCTTTTTCCATGGCTGGAGAAAATCCACCAAGCCAGCGCAAAATGCGCTCTTGGGGAGCAGAA
>VMHT01098633.1_pt1 | contig 26547 bp, 51 predicted proteins | sample 4693611 | NCBI WGS metagenome assembly VMHT01 (sample SAMN12280063, study PRJNA550983) | marine metagenome | isolation source: seawater sampled from same location over 5 years 0.02-0.2 micron viral filtrate | place: USA: collected off the coast of southern California halfway between the port... ...
CATGAAGTAGCTCACATTCAACTTGGTTCAAAGACAGTAGATAACTTAGTTAAAGGAACAATGGTTTTAGAATCTGGTGATACTCTAAAATTGAAAGCTTCATCTGCTAATAATATAGCAGGTATTGTTAGTTACTTAGAAATATTTGATGAAAAAAGTGCTTAACAATGCTATTTTATTAGTGTATTTATGGAATTAGTAAGAATACCTATCAAAGAACTTGATAAGATGTGGGGTTTAGTTGAAAAAGATATTAGAGATGCCTTACATTATTCAAGTCAACTCACTGATTCAGAATTTGTTTTACAGACTGCGAAGGATGGTAAATTTCAAATTTGGGTTTTGTGGGATAAGTCAAAACCAAAACCAGTAGAAAAATATTTTGGTGTTGTGGTTACTGAACTTATAAAAAGAAAATTAGGTAAAGTTTGTCATATCTATATTATGACTGGCAAACAAAGACACAAGTGGCAATACTTAGTCAAAGACATTGAGAAGTTTGCAAAAGATGAAGAATGTCAAATGATGGAGTTGATTGCTAGACCAGGTTGGCAAAAAGTTTTAAACAATTATGGGTATCAAAGAACTCATGTTGTATTAGAAAAGAAAATAAAACAAGAGGAGAAAAAATGAGTTTTGGCGGAGGAGGATCATCAGCAGGTGCAGGTACAGGAACACAATCAGTTCAACCTTATGCATCAGCACAACCAGCATTAAATCAAATTATTTCAGAAGCAGGTCAAATTTACGGATCAGGAGTTGGTGAATATGTAGCTCCAACACAACAAACATTAACAGGTCTTGCTGGACAAGAAACATTAGGAACTGCTGCACAACAACAGTTAGCTTCTACATTAGCTGGTGCTTATGCAAATCCATATTTAAATCCATTAATACAAAGAGCTGCTGGTGATGTTTATACATCAGTTGCACAACAATTTTCAGGAGCTGGAAGAACACCTGGAAGTCCTATGTCTCAACAACAAGTAGCAACACAGGTTGCACAACAAGCTTTACCTTTTGCTTTTCAAGCAGCAGAAGCTGAAAGAGGAAGACAATTACAAGTTGCTAGAGAAACACCATCATTAGTTCAAACAGGACAACAACTTGAACAGTTAACAAGACAAGCTCAATTAGCTCCATTACAAAACTTACAACAGTATGCTGGTATTGTTTCACCTATAGCTTCAGGTTTTCCAACAACAGCAACTCAACAACAATTCACACCCAATCCATTTACAACAGGTTTAGGTGGTGCTGCTATCGGTTATGGTTTAGGCGGTACATCTGGTGCAATACTTGGTGGACTAGGTGGAGTATTAGGAGGATTATTATAATGGAAAAATTAAAAAAAATTTATTACGATTTTGATGTTTACATTCAAAAACACCCTTCAAAGTTTTTGATTGGATTATTCATTCTTTTTGTCATAGCAATCATATTATAAGGAGCTAAAATGAGTTCAGGTTCAGGTTCTGATTCAGGTTCTAGCAGTTCAGATAGATCAACAGCAGATGTAGAAGCAGGTCTAGCAACAGAATCTATCATGGATTATTCTGTAGCTGAAGGTGGAGCTGGTGGCGACATAGAAGCTTACAATGAAATTATGGAAAGTGCTGCGGCTTCAAGAGAATCTGATGCTGCTGCTTTAACAAGAGAAACTCAAAATTTAAAAGATTACGAAACACAAGCTTATCAAAATGTAAGTGCTGTTGCTGTTCCAACTTTTGAACAAGGCACAGGTAAATTTACAGGTGTTGAAACTAGAGGTGAAGGTGTTGTATCTGGTCAAGAATATAACACAGCAAACATTAAAGGATATTTATTAGATTCAACTATATCTGATAAAGCTAAAGTTGATATGCTTAATCAACTTCAAGGTATAGCAAACTCAAAGTACGATAGCGGTAAACCTAATGTTGATAGAGAAGCAAAATCTTATATTCAAGAAAATTTAGAAGCAACATTAGATAATATAAAAGAAGATGCTTTTTATAACCAATATACAGACAAAATAGATGCAGATGCAGCTACTTATGTTGACACATTTAGAGATCAACCTTTACAAACATTTGCAAAATCTGGTTTCTCTTTGACTGGACTTGTGTTAAAGTCTGCACAAGATGCTTTTAAAAACGATCAAGCATTAAAAACTTTAGGATATGATGGTAGAAGATTATCACCAGACTATGCACAGACAGGTGGAATTTTAACAACAGAAGATTATCTTAAAGGACAGACTTTAGATAGTGATGCTATTAATCAAGCAATACCAGTATTACCAGGATTGATTAGTGGTGAATCATTACCAACATCTGTGTTTCAAACATTTTTTGGTAATGTTGGACAAGCAGGGTCTGATATATTAAACAGATATGATACAGCTAAACAAAATATAAATTTAACTGTATCTGCTCCTAATGTAAGTCCATCTTATGGAATATTTACAGAAGCAAGAAAACAAGGATTAATATAATGGCATTAATAGATATTTACAGAAAATATATGTACGGACAGTCACCATCAGGAACATCAGATGGTATGACGACTGAAGGAACAAAAGGTCTTATTGGTTTTGGTGGAGAAATGGGTGGTGGATTATTAAACACATTTGAACAACCTGATACACAAGGTTTATATACTATGGCTTCAAATCCATTTGTAGGTATTGGTGCTTCATTATTTTCAAGAGGTCAAAGAGGACAAACAGCAGGTATGGCTATTGGTGATTCTGTTATGGAAGGTATGAAGTTTTCTGAAACTGCTGCAAGATTAGGAAAAGCACAAAAGAAAAGAAAATTAATAGCAGAATACGCAGACAAAGTTCCTGCTGAAGATAAAGAAATATTTGAAATTGCTCCAGAACTTTACATACAAACTAAATTAAAAACAAAATTAGAAAAACCTACTTTAAGCAGAGAAGTTTTAGCAGTTTATAATAAAATGAAAGGTAAAACTGGTGAAGATTTTGATAGAGCTTATGATGCTTTATCTAAAGCAGAAAAATCTCTTTACAAAAATAAAATAGAAGGCAATACAAGTGCTATTGATGAACTTATACAAGCAGGTATAGAATCACAAAATACAGCAGTAGTATTAGATTCAATGCCTGATGAAAAACTTCTTAAATCAAATCAGCTATATCAAATTAAAGATAAATTTTATAGATGGGATGGACAGAATATGATTCCTGTACCAGCTCCAAAATAATGAAAAATGGCTACATTAGAAGAACTATTTCCTGAGAAAAAAAAAGAAAAGGGAGTATCTCTAAATAGTTTGTTTTCTGAAGATAAAGAAGAAAAAGGTGTATCTTTAAAAAGTTTATTTTCTGAAGATAAGAAAGAAGAAACCACAGATGTTTTAAAGGGTTCTGTTATTGATGGTGGTGATGATTACAAAAAAGTTCAAGAAGAATTTAAATATTCAAGATGGGAAGATTTTAAAGATCAAGTTATAAAAAAAACTTATGGTGGTGCTTTAAGAGATTTAAGTCAAGGTGCGATTGATTTTACAAATTATGTTGCAAAAAAATTACCTAATGTAGAAGAAAATATTGTTGATCTTAAATTACCTACAGTAGAAGAACCTGATTATTTTGGTGGTCGTTTCTCAAGAGACCTTTTAGGTTTTGCTGTAGGATTCAAAGGTATAGATAAAGCAGGTAACTTACTTAAAATTCCAAAATTTAAAAACAAAGTTTTAAGATCAATACAAGTTTTAAGTAAAGGTGGCTTGGCAGAGCAAGTTGCTTTTTCTCCTTATGAAAAGAGATTATCAAATTTAGTAGAGTCATCTCCAACATTTAGAAATCCATTAACTAATTATTTAAAAGCTGTAGGCACAGACAGTGAAGATGTTGCTAGAGCAAAAATGTTTGCTGAAGGTGGCATCATAGGTATTCCATTTGAAGTTTTAGGATATATAACAAGGGGAGCTGATAATGTTAAAATAGATGCTGGTGCTAAATTAAATGAACAAACAATTTTAGATAACATCAAACCTTTTTCAAAAGAAAATCAAGATAGAATTAATCAATCAAAAAATAAATTAAAAGAAATAGATAATATCGCTAAAGAACAATACAAACAAACAAAAAGCATAAAAGATAAACTAGGAACAAAAAGAACATTGGAAGGTGTAGATGTTCCGTCTGCCATATCAAAACCATCACTTAAAAAATCTGTAACTGAACCAGTTGAAAAAGCATCATTAGAAATTTTAAAAGCAGGTAAAGTTGTAAGAAATCCTAATCTAAAAATTAACGAACAAATAGCAGATTTAATTTATACAGGCAGAGTAAGTGATGATAAATTTTTAGAAATATTAAAAAAATATAAAGTAACAGATAAAGACTTTGCTAAATTTTTTTCTTATAATGCTTCTGATGCTGGTCGTACACTTCAATCTTTATCTGTAATACAAAGACAACTTAATAAACTAGCAAAAGTTCCAGGTGCAGATAAAGAATTTAGAAAAGCTTTATTAGAGCAAAGTGATTTACTTGATACTCAAGCAGGTTTTTTTAGAAGATTAGATAATATTCGTAGAGGTCTTATGGTAACACAATTAGCAACTGCTGTAAGAAACTTTGAATCACAAGTAACTAGAGGTGGTCTAAATGTAATGCAAAAAGGTCTTGATTCTGGTATGCAAAATTTAGCAAAAAAAATTAATCCAAATTTAAAAATAACTCAATTTGCTGATCCCTTAGAAGCTCTTAAAGGTATGGGTAATATTTTTAAACAGTTTAAACCCTCAGTATTTAAACAAGTTAAAAAAGAAACTGATACTATTTTAGCTGCATTTCCTAAAGAACAAGATAGATTGTTTTTAAGATTTAGTAATGACGTTGTAGCAAGAGGAACTAAAGAAGCTTTAAAAGGTTCTGCTTTAGACAAAGTAGAAGCAGGAGTTCAGTTATTAAATATTGTAAACAAAGGTCAGGAATTTATCACAAGGAGAGCTGTGTTTCAATCCTCACTTGCTGAAAGAATTGCATCAAATAAACAATTTTATAAAGGAAAAGATTTAAGACAAATAATTCAAAACAACAAAACATTAACCATCAGAAAAGAAGATATAGCAGGTGCTGTAGATGATGCTCTTGAAGTAACATTTGCTAAAAATTTTGATAAATATGGAGGAGGTTATGAAAGTTTTGCTAATGCTTTTATAAATTTTGTAAATAAAATTCCTTTCACTGGTTCTTTACTTCTTCCTTTTCCAAGATTTTTAATGAACTCAGTTAAATTTCACATAGATTTTAGTCCATTAGGAATATTAAATTTTTTAAGCAAAGGTGAAAGATTAGCTTTAAAAGCAGGAGACACATCTAAAATAAGTAGAATGATTTTAGGAACAGGAATGTTAAGTCTTGCTTATTGGATGAGAAGTCAACCTTATGCAGGAGAAAAATGGTATGAATTTAATGTTGGTAATAGAACTATTGATACAAGAGCATTAAACCCATTTGCTTCTTATCTATTTGTAGGAGACTTAATAAAAAGAAAACAAGATGGAACATTAAGAAATATAGGTTTAAAAGATTTTGCTGCTGCATTTTTTGGTGTAAGAGCTGGTACTGGTTTATATTTAGTAGATAGAATTATTGATGCAGTTTCAGGAGAAAATCCAAAATATAAAACTGGTGAAGAAATAGAAAAATTTCTTGGAAAATTATTATCAGGTTTTGCTGTTCCTTTACAAACATGGACAGATATAGCTGGTTCATTTTTTCCAGAAATGACTATTGTAAAAGATATATCTAAAGACCCTTTTATTGGTGAGTTTAAAAAAAGAATACCAGTTCCCAATGATTATCCTCCATTAACATCTTCAACATCCATTGAATACAACGAACAAGGCATACCAGTTCCAAGAATACTTAGAAGGGAATCACCTGGTGTTAGACAGTTTACTGGACTTACATTTCAAGCTCCAAAAAATTCTGCTGAAAAAGAATTTGATAGATTGCAGTTTACAAGAAGTGAAATTTTTAAAAGCACAAGAATACCTGAATTAGATCAAGCATTAAAAAAAATAATAGCACCTAAAATTGCTATAGGTATTTCTGTTCTTGTTGATTCTCCTTACTATCAAGGATTAAATGAAGAAACCAAAGTTATTGTTTTAAAAAAAGCTTTAGCAGATATTAAAAAAGATGCTTCTCAAACAATAAAAAGAGACACTGATTTAGCTCCTTACTTGATGAGATATGAAATAGAAAAATTATCAAAAGATGAGAGAAGACTTCTTGATAGTTATTTAGGTAAAGAATATCTTGACACTATGATAAAAGAATTTGGCGGTAAAAAATGAAATCACAATCACAAAAAAATTCAGAAGAAATAATTAAAATTCAAGGTGAGTTAAAAGTTATCCATGAGAAAATAACTAATATTAGAGACAATCATCTTGCACACCTTGATTCAAAAGTAGGTACAATTTATAAACTTCTATGGGTAGCTGTAACAATAAGTCTAAGTGGTCTAATAAACTTAGTCGTAAATCTTCTGTCTTAAAAGGCAAGAAATCATCAATCAAAGGAACTGTTGGCGAATATGATGCTATAGCAAAGCTTACTAAAGCTGGTTATTATGTAGCAAAAAGTTGCGATCCTGCTTGTCCTTTTGATATTGTGATTGTAGATAAAAATGGTAAAATACAGCTTTTGGATATTAAGACAATTACATATCGTAAAAGAGCTAAAGGTAAGATATTAAAGAATAAACCTAAAGGTTCTTATAAAATACATAGAACAACAACTAAGGAACAAAAAAGATTAGGTATAAGACTTTTGATGGTAGATTATGAAGATTAACGATAACACAAATATATCTTTACCCATAAGAAATTTGGTAGCAATTATAGGTGCAGTAGCTCTTGGTGTTTGGGCTTACTTTGGTGTTGAGGAAAGATTAAATAAATTAGAAACAGCAGATACATTATTTCAAGCTGATCTTCTAAAAAAAGCAGAGCAAGAACCTAAAAATTTAGAAATGTATATGCTTATTGAACACCTTGCTACTCAAATAGAAAGCATAGAAAAAGAAATAGAAGCTAGTAGATATAACAAAGTAAACATAGATCACATAAAAGAACAAGTAGATATGTTGCAAAAGAAAATAAATGGTAATCACTAATGAATAGAATACAAAAAAAAGTAATTAAATATACTCAACAAAGATGGGAAGATGTTAAACAAATGAATATGTTTAAGATGTTAAGACAAGAAGTTGAGATAGGTGCAAATGGCACACAAAAATATGTAGTTAAAGAAGGAAGAAATAAAGGTAAAGTTTTATGACTAAAGTAATTGCTTTATTAATGTTTTTAGGTGAACCTGCTGTTCTTAAAGAACACACACTTATGCCAACTATAAGTAAATGCTTAGAAAAAAAAAGAATTGCAACTAGAAATAGTGGTGCAAGAGTAAGTTATATCTGTAGTAGAGTAAATGCAGAAGTAAAAGATGGTAAGATAATTAGGATTGCAAAGGATTAATAATGGATTTTATATATAGAATTATAGAAAAAATAAGTTCAAGAATAAGCTCTTGGTGTTGGCACAAAAGAGTTCATTTACTTTACAAAAAAAGAGGTAAAAAATGAACACAGGATTTAGACCATCACCTTCACAACCCAACCCACCCATGAATCAAACACTGTTAAAAACTACTGTTATTCATGTACCTAACAAGGAGAAACCCATGAAATACCTTAAAAAATTGTGGAAAAAATATATGGACTGGTTGTTCAAAGACTTTTATAAGTAATTATGTGGATGAATATTGCAGCTAAATTAGTACCAGGCATCATTAAAACAGGTATGTCTATTGCTGCCAATAGAAGAAAAACAAAAGAATTAGAGTCAGTTGCTGAATTAAAGTTAGCTGAGAAAATGGCTAATGGTGAAGTTGAATATAAAAAAGCAGTTATTGATTCTCATAGAGGAGATTTAAAGGATGAATTTTGCCTTATCCTTATATCAATTCCTCTACTACTTTTGGCTTGGTCTGTATTTAGTGACGACCCTGACATACAGGCAAAGATAGATATTTTCTTTGATAAATTTTCTAACTTACCAATGTTTTATCAAGCTCTTGTCGTTGGAGCTTTTAGTACAATACTTGGTATAAAAGGTGTTTCTACATTTAAGAAAAAATAATGGAGGTTATCTGTTATATTTTTATTATGCTATGGATAATGGGAATATCTGAATAATCAAAGCTTATGTCTGACACAAGTAAAGAGATAATAGTTGAGTATAAAGATCAAGTTAGACTTCTTAGAGAAGAAAATGCTGACTTACAAGATGCTTGTAAGACTAAAGATTCAGCTAACAAAAGATGTTTACAAAAGCTAGAGAATGCAAATGAAGATTTAGAACAAGCAAATAAAAAGATTAAAGAACTAGAAAATAAATTAAAAGATATGAAACAAACAAATAAACAATTATTGGAACATCCATGAAGGTAGCTTTAATTATGATTATGTGTAGTCAAATTGCTGGAGAATGTATGAAACCACACCTCCTTGATTACCATGATACTTTCTACGATTGTTTAATAGCAGGATATGAAGAAGCTAAAAATAAAACAGAAGAAATAGGTAGAGAAGAAATCAATAAAAACGAAATCGTAATAAAATTTAAATGTTATTATGATGATAACCCAGATAGGAGAATGGCATGACACAATTATCAAAACACTTTAGTCTTGAAGAAATGACTAAATCATCAACAGCATCAAGAATGGGGATAGATAATACCCCCAATGAGGAACAGATAGAAAACCTTAAGGCGATATGTGAGAACATATTAGAACCATTAAGAGAATATTATGAGTCCAGACCCATAACAATAACATCTGGATTCCGTAGTCCAGAACTTTCAGAAGCGATTAAATCTTCAAGGCAATCTCAACATTGCAAAGGAGAAGCTTGTGACTTTGAAATAGCAGGTTTTGACAATAGAGAAGTTGCGGCACACATAAAAAACAACTTTGACTTTGATCAACTCATAAGTGAATACTATATTTCTGGTGTTCCTGATTCTGGATGGATTCATGTGTCTTACAAAAAATCTGGAAACAGAAAGCAATCTTTGATAAAAAATAAAGGTGAAGGATATATTGAATGGCGATAGACAAGTCAAAGATGAAATGCAACAAACCCAAAAGACAAATATCTGGAGGAAAAAAGTTTGTTGTTAAAGCTTGTAAAGGTGGTAAAGAAAAGATTATTAGGTTTGGGGATGCTAATATGACTATAAAAAAGAATATCCCTGCAAGAAGAAAAAGCTTTAGAGCTAGACATAGATGTGCTACTGCTAAAGATAAGTTCAGTGCTAGGTACTGGAGCTGTAAAAACTGGTAATATAAAGGAGAAAATATGTACAATAAAAAAATGAAGAAGAAAAATAAAAAGAAAAAAAACAAAAAGAAGAAGAAATATTAGGTGTAGCTTACTGATTAAGCTGGGTTGTTGGAGGGAATAACAAAGGAGATAATATGCCAAAAGGTAAAAATAAAAAGTATAGTAAAAAACAAATGAAGATAGCAAGAATGGCAGCACCATTTGATAAAATAACTGGTGCAGACTTTGCTATGCTTAAGAAAAAAAGAAAGAAAAAAGTATGAAGAAAACAGTAAAAGCACCATCTGGTTATCATTGGATGAAAAAAGGTAGTTCATATAAACTTATGAAAGGTGCATACAAACCACACAAAGGAGCTGTAAAGATGGCTAAGTTCACAGTACAGAAAAGACATGGCTAAGTTATGTCCAGCAGGTAAAGCTGCCGCCAAGAAAAAGTTTAAAGTATATCCTAGTGCATACGCAAATATGTGGGCTAGTAAATATTGTAAAGGTAAAGTTGGCAGAAAGAAAACTAAGAAAAGAAGATGAGCTTAAGAAAGTGGACATCTGAAAAATGGGTTGATATTGCCAATAAAAGAAAAGATGGTTCATATCCACCATGCGGTAGAAGTAAAGGTGAGAAAAGAAGAAACTATCCTAAATGTTTACCCATAGCAAAAGTAAGATCAATGTCAGCTAGTCAAAGAGCTGCCGCAGTTAGAAGAAAAAAGAAAGCAGAAAGAAGATCAAGAAAAGGTAAAAGACCAAACTATGCGAAAACCTAAAAAGACTTGGAAGAAAAATACAAGGATCATAAGAGATGTCGGTCTTTGTAAGTATTGTAACAAGATGATTGTTTCTGATGAACCTTTTGTAATCTTTGCTACCAAAGAACCTGCTCATTATTTATGTATGAAAAAGGATGATGAGAATAGACAATTAGAGATTGAATCTAAAAAAGAAAACTAATATATTATAAGTGCATACCTTGAGTTAGGGATGTACTTTGTTCTTAAGACACCCCTAACTCCCATTAATTAAATTATTTTTTGTAGTTTTTCTATAATCACTTGATCATCAACTGCTTGTGGATCAGGATAATACTTTGCATTTTTTATCTGATTACCTCTATGCAGTTCTGGTGGATTATCTTTGTAAGTAAAATTACTTACACCTTTTATAATATCAAACCCTTCAAAGAAATATGTTATGGGAACTTGTAAAGCATGAGCTAAATAAATTAATTTAGCTGATGATACTCCATTAGTTCCTTTCTCATATTTTTGGATTTGTTGGAAGCTTGTAGGTAAATGATTTCCAAGATCAGTTTGAGTTATTCCTAACTCAATCCTTCTTTTTCTTATTCTTTTACCAATGTGTTGATTAACGACAACTTCCTTTTCTACTTGTGCTTTTGCCATAGCGATAGGTCTCCTTTCTTCTAGTTCGCCTTTTTACTTTTAGAATTTCTTTCTAGCTTGAAATTCTAATTTGTTTATTTTGCTCAGATAAAATTTGATTACTAATTACAGCAATCTGGTTTTTCTTTTTCTGAACAAGAGCTTTAGCTTTCTGCATTACCCTAACTGCTCTATCCAGTCTTTCCTGAGCTTCCCTTATCTTCTTTGGATCGTAGTCCATCTTTATCCTCCAACTTAATGTTAGACTTCAAGAACCTCTTACTAACAATTCTAGCAACAGGTTCTCCTATTGCGTCTTTGTTATCAGCAGCATTTTGTACACTGCTAAACTTTTCTTCAACAACTACCACAACCTCATAAGTACTTTCTTTCTTACAACTCATAGTAATTATTGACTTTAAATTTACTATTTTTAATTGATTTTGTCAAATGATACTTTCTCATAAACACATCCATCTCTTTGACCAAACCAAGCTTAACAGCATTTTTCATGAGAATACCAATCCTTTGTTTAGATAAATTTAAAGCTTCTCCAATTTCAATTAGTCTAGGATAAGCTTGTTCCTTTTTATGGTATTCTATCATAAAATCAATAATTTGTTTGATTTTTGGACTATAAAATACTTTATTTCCCATTGTTGTTTCTTTCTAATTGTTGCATTTGATACTTTAAAAGCTCATTATAACCAGAAATATCTTGATGGGTGTCTTCCTTGTACATGATTTCTTTCTCACCATCATTAACAGTTCTTGTTAATTTTAAAACAATCATAAGTTGAGCAACAATCGTTATAGGTACTTTCAACTTTTGCTTGTTTACTGCTTCTAAAACTGACTTAATAAATTGTGCAACAATATGTGCGTTGCTATCAAAATCTCCATATTCTTTTTGTTTATTCTTTAATAAATTTTTGGTCATCTTTTCACCAATATCTATCCATTTTACATTATCGTCTTTGCCCATTGTCCATCCTTTGTTTTACAGTAATACATAAATATTCTTTTACCTTTATACATAACCCCATGATCGTAAGTTATGCTTGTATGTGTTTCTAAAGCTTCCTGACAAGTCGTAAAGTCTTTTACTTTTATTTTGTAAAAGTCATAGCTTGTTGCAGATGTTGCGAAGAACAAATACAAGAAAAAAGTTTTCATAAGAAAGGGTGCTGATTTTTTTTACCGATTCGAATAGGGAGGAAAAAATGACCCAGCACCCCTACTACAAGTTATACTTTTGGTTTTCTAACTTGTAATTTATGAACCTCTTTACCATCATCTTTACGATTGATGTATTCTGTTAAGTTAATTTGTTCGCCTTGTTTGTAGTCTCTATCTACTTTAAACGAACCCCAGAATTTATCAGGGTTTTCATTATCCCTGTTTAAATATCCAGTACCTTCTTTAAGTACAAAGTCACCCATATTTATCTCCTATTTGTTTTGAGTTTTACTAGTTTATTTTCACAAGCTACAAGTCTTTTGCCATATTCTGTTTTGACAAAATCAGGGTAGTTGCGTTTTTTATCTGATTTAAGTTTAACTATTAAATTTTTAATAGTAGTTAAATCAGGTTTCTCAGGTTCAAAATGAGCTTCAATAGCTGCTATTCTGTTTTCCAAAGAAATTTCTTTTTTATCTTTTACTGCATCTTTTGCTGTTGCTTTGTATAATTCATCTTCATCTTTATCTTCATCTTTCTTATTATCTTTGTTTAGTATTGCATGAGTTAATTCATCAGCACTACAAAATTCACTACCATGTAAACCAAAAGAAGCTAAAGCCCTACCTAAAGCTGAGGTCTCAGCATTTTCTAATGCACTTGTTTTATTAACGTAGCCAAAACTAAATTCTTCCATTGCTAGACCTGTGTATTTTCCTGCATCACAATCAATAGTACATTTAACAGCAACTCTTTTGTCATCACATAATTCAGGTATTATATCTGTGTTAATAATTGGTCTGTCATCTTTACTATGTTTAATAAAGACCTTATGTCTTGATGCTACTGTATAATATTTTTTTCCTTTTTGTGGCACTGGTTTTTCTTTTTCTAAATCAACCAACATATTTTTAAATTTTTCCTGTAAACTTTTCATATTGTTCCTTCCTTTCCTTTTGCATTACCAATGATTTCTTCTTGTTCTTTTTTCTTTTCTTCATCATAAACTTGCTTTGCTTTATCCTTAATCATTTCTTCAAGGATTTTACTGTTTATAATTCTTTTTATATCTTCTGGTGATATACCATCACAGACTATCATAAAACTCCTCCAGTTTTTGTATGTCTTCATCTTGTATAGTGTTAAGTATAGGATTGTTTTCTCTATTTCTTATTTCAGACCAATCAATCCCAACCATCATGGCTAACTTTTTTATATTTCCATCTGCCATTCTTAACATTTCTTGTCTTCTTACGTTGATCTGAATATATTTATTAAAGAAATATTTTAATCCTGCTGGACTTAACTCATAACAATTATCTTGATTAAATATGGTGTAGTTTTCTTCATCTACATAAACTAAATATGGTTTGTAATTAGGTAGTGATTTTGAATACACTGCTGTTTGTATGCAGTGAGTAAATTGTGGATTTTTTATTTTTTGTGACTTTCTCCATTTCCAAGTCTCATTGCCTTTCTTATCTTTGTATTTATAAACTGAACCAAACCTATTTTTATGCTCAGATAATTTTTGTAAAAATTCTGACGCACAGTCCACATACAATTCTGTTTCTATACCTAATTGTTTGCCAAAATACTTTTCATCATACCACTCACTAAAAAATAGTTCGCAGTTCCACTTATCTAAATGTGCGTTATCAGATATTTCTATAAGAGCATTAATATGATTAGTAACATATTGAGTTATTTTTTCTTTTATAAAGTTTGCTTTAGCTTTTTCTTTAGGACTTAAATCAATTTCTATTAAACTTCTATTAAAATCTTCTTGGACATCTTTTATATCCATTTTCTTTTGTATTATTTCTTGAAAATATCCATGTACTTTTTTACCTGCATGAAAACTAATACTAGGTTTTTGTGGTTTAAATTTTTTGTACAGTGCAAAAGGATATTTTATAAACCATATACTATCTGTAAGTGCTGATTGACTTGCTGATATGGTTGCTTTCTTGAAATCCCCTTTGATCCAAGCTTCATCTATAAACCTTTCTGCCATAGACAGCTTATTTACTAATTAAATACTAATGTCAAGTGTCTATTTACAATTACTTTGAGAAAGGTTATAGTTATATACAAGATATTGTATAAACAAGTAAAGGTTGCACTATATATGGACTATCCAACGATTGAATTAAAGTGGGAAGAAATATTATCTTCTGCTATCACTGGACTTTTGCGACAGACAGAAAGCATGAGACAACAAATTAATTGGGGTCATGGTGCTAACTTTGATATTTATAAGCAATGGGGTATGACTGTTTCAGGTTCTATTTGCGAACAAGCTCTTGCTAAAAAAATGGACAGCTACTTTCCACACTCAGTTAATAATTTTAAAGGTTCTGATTTACATATTGACGGAAAGAGCATACAAGTGAGATCGCAACTTATGACAAAAAAAACCAATAATCTTATCATAAGACAAGGGTATAAAGAAAGTGATTATTATTTTTTAGTAGGTGATGAAACACCAATATATACATTTTTTGGCTACATTTCTGCAAAGGATATAAGAAAGAAAGGAACTTGGACTAACTTTGGAATTAACACTAGACCTTATGTTTGGTCTGTACCCATTGAAAATCTAAAACCAATAACGGAGTTTAAAAATGAAAGATAAAATAGAATGTAAATTATTAAAACCATTTGGATCAACGATTGCTAAATCTACAATGCCAAAAGAATTAATAGATGATTTTTTGAAAGACCTTTACGACATAAGACAGAACCCAGAAAAGGCAAAGCAATATGCTTATGGTCATAGACTTGCAGGACAAGTTTATAAAGAATTATTAATCAGTCCAGATATTATGTTAAGATGGAAACAAAAATATTTTGATCATATTATTAGACACTATGTGGAAGCACATTATAAAAATAATAAAATGGCAAAGTGCGTTATTCAAAGTGCATGGACAAACACACAGAAACCAAACGACTATAATCCATTACATACACACACCCATTTTTCTAACAAAGCATTGAACCCTGATTTATCTTGTGTTGGATATTTGAAGATACCTAAAATGATACCTTATAATCATTCTAAAGAACATCATCAGGTTGGTGGTTGGATTGAGTTTTGTGAGGGGTCTGAGAATATATTTAATAATGCTAATTATTTGGTTCAACCCATTTTGGGCGATTATTATTTATTTCCTGCAAATATGAAACATATCGTCTATCCTTTTGCTAGTGATGATGATAATGCTGAGAGAATATCTTTTAGTTTTAATACAACAGTTATATTTGATGAGATGACCCAATATGAACAAAAGTAAACCATTTTTAAAAGTTGAGCATGAGCTTATAGATGATCAGGTTCTTACCCCAACACAGAAATGCCTTTTATTGCTCCTCAGACGGCTCAGGACAGCTCCTAAAGGGTGTACCCCTAGCCATCTGTACCTTAAAAAAAGATTGCGTTTAAAAAGCTCTAAGACCCTTGTTAAGCATTTGGACAGATTGCAGTTGCTTGGATATATAACATGGCAAAATAGAGGCAAAGGTAATACGAATAGGTTCATATTCAGGGGACAAGATAACTTTCAATCAATCCTTTTGCACAACCTACGATTAAGAAGCAAGATGAGTAAGCAACAAAAGATTTTGTACGAACAAAGAAAGTTAAAACAAGCTGAAAATGAGGGGGTCATCTTGTTGAAACAAGCTAGAAAGGTCTAGCAGTGAGGGTGAAACTTTTGCACCTAGATAGGTATAAAAATTACACCTGATATAAAGATATAATATAAATATATACTAGTTAGAATATGGCTAATAAAAAGTTAATACACAATATTATTAACAAGACTAGGAAGTCTTTTGACTTCCGATATGTTCAAGCAATCAATAGAAACAAGAAGCAATTACCGAAGTTACCCCCCCTGCCAAGTTTATTGAAATATCTTGATAGTATTAAAATAAGTGAGCAGGAAATTGACAGAATTGTCAAAGAATATTGGGAAGCTGTTGAAAAAAATCCTAGCTTTGAAAAAGAAATTGCAGATAAGATCAAGATCAAGTATAATAAAAATGTTTAAACACAATATCTAGGTATTTAACTATCTTCTCAAAGATAGTCAGGACAGGGGGAATCTTACCCTTTCTTTTTCCCCCTGCCTACCTCCAATTAATTTAGTGTAGCTTCTTCTCTATCAGCTTTTGCTTGAATAACTTTATGTGTAGTGATTGATTGTAGCTTATTATTCAATTCATCTTTGACAGTATGAATACAAGCTTCATCTAGCCACCTATAAAGACACTGCTCAACGACCCAACTCATAACCATAGTAAAACCATAATCAGCTTTAACTTTCTTCCATTGCTTACTTGCTTCAACGGACATCATAGCTTCATCTAGTTTTTTCATAACTAAAGTATGAAGTTTCATTAGGTCTTGTTCTTTTTGCTTTTTGCTTTTCCTCATTTTCCCTCCTTTACTTCTTTCATTTCAATTTGACTGATCAAATTCTTTATTGATTGCTCAACGTCTTTTGTCATTGTGTCTTGATAGTCAAAAATAATTTCTTTAAGTTCTTCAACTATTTTATCTTTGTTCATTATCCCTCCCCATTGCATTGTAATTCAAGGTCATATTCCTTGACCACCATTTTAGCTTTTATACCTTGCATTTCTTTTTCAAGATCAACAATAGTACAGTCGCTAGTGTTTCTTGTAGGTGGCTTGATAACATAACCATGAATTTTTAAACCTTTGTGATAAACGATTGAACCCTTTCTAAGCATATTATTTATATTCCTTTCTGTTTGCTCCAATAAATAAAATTGTTGAGCAGTAATAACTTGACTATTCGCAGTCTGTCCAACCTTGACTAGCTTTCCATTTTTTATATCTTTCATAATCCTTTCTTTCTTCTTTCCATAAAAAATATAAACTACATATTATAATTGTCAATAGCAGTATATGAAATGATCTGTCTTCTAGCATATTCATTAATACTTCAAACATTATTTTCCTCCTTTATATTTTCAGAACCACAGCTAACACAAACAGCAGTCATTTCAGATAACTCATACCATGACCAGTTTTTGTTAGGTTGTTCTTGAAACTCCTTTAATAATGTTCCCTCATCACAACCGCAGTCTAAACATTTCATTATATCCCCCTTGTATTTAATATGTGTTGCTCAAATATCATTGCCATTTCTAAGCCATAGAAAAGCAAGAAGTACATAAACGCAAAGAATATTAAACCCTCAATTATTGTTTTCATCTTCCCCCCTCATAAGTTGGTAGTTGTAGCATAAATTTAACAACGAACAGAAAGAACATTGATAAACCTAGCCAAAGGTTAATTTGTGTCATGACTAGTAACCCAAACATTGCTAACACATAACACAGAGCAAAATAGAAAGCTTTAAGCATTAGGCAACCTCCTTAGCTTCAAAAGTCTTCCAATTATTAACGACATCTTCACCAATAATATAAGTGTACATATTAACAACCTTTTCAGGTTCGCTAAAATCAGTATTCACTTCACCGAAATTATCCATTTCATATTGTTTGATTATGTCTATTACATTAAAAACTTCATCACCTAACCACTTTTTGGCTTGATGTCTTCCAATAATATAATAGTCATTATTAAAGGCATGGTGGTGTATGTCTTCAAAGTTTTCTTTTATCCAGTCCTTATCTTGATCTTTTATAAAGTCTTCAAAGTGTTCTTTGATTTCTTCATATTTGTAAGCATTAGATTGTTGCATATTTTACCCTTTCTTTTGTTAGTTTTTTGTATATATTCAACATAGGTATTTAATAACAAATAAATCATATATTGTCAATACCTAGTCAATAACATATTTATGAGTAATAAAGTAAAGTTCACATCAGAAGTATTAGAAAGCTTATTTGCTGAATTAGCTCTTGGAAAAGGGATAAAAAAGGCATTAGAAGATAGATCACTGTCATGGGAGGGATTTAGGAAGCTTTTACACAAAAAGCCCAAAGTGAGACAAGAATATGAACAAGCCAAGCAAGACGGAGTTGATTATCTATTAAGCGAAGCTACATCACAGCTTGAAACAGCAATAGCAGACTTTAAATTAAATGGTAAAGGCGACCTTGCTATCAGTCATTTGGTTAAAGAAGCTGTATCTCTCACAAAGTGGAGGGCAAGTCATTTATTGCCTAAATATTCTAATAAACAGCAAGTAAAACACAGTTTCAACGCAGAAACACCGCTTGTAGTGAAGTGGGAAAAGTCACAGTAATTATTAAATAAGTAAAGTAATACAACATTTATTGGTGTTGATCTTCCAACCTGTTCGCACAAAGTTGCCTGCACAACCTATAAGAATTAAAATAAATTACTAGTTGTAGGCAGATAAACCCTAAAATGTATTATGCAACTTGCATATTGTTCTTATAAATTATGACTATCAGTAGTCTTTCTAATTGTATCGCAATAATTAAAGCTGGGGGTTTTAAATGCAACCCCACCGCTAAAAATTTTACGCAGGTTGTCTTACGTTATTAGGAGGTATATATAAATAGATGAGGAAACCGACTATGGAAAAGCCAAAAATATATGCAGTGATACTTGTTTCAGAAATGACTAATACTGTTTCTGTTCACTTTGAGGGTTTTGAAGACTATGAGGATGCTAAAGACTTCTCCAAATATATCGGTAAAGAACTCAACATAGAAAACTTGCCTTTTCCTGAGAATGACACTATTCACTAGGTAGGGGTTTTATTTTAAATGTCAGAAATCGTAATTCCATATTCACCTAGAAAGCTTCAAAAATTTTTGCACACACAAATTCCTAAAAGCCGATTCAACGTAATTGTGGCACATAGGAGGTCTGGCAAAACTGTAATGTGTATCAACCACATGATAAGGGATGCTTTAACTAATACGCAGCCGAATCCAAGATATGCTTTTATTTCACCAACATTTAAGCAGGGTAAAAGTACAGCATGGGATTATATTAAAAATTTTGCCAAGAATATTCCATTTGTTAAATTCAATGAATCAGAACTAAGGTGTGATTTTCCTAATGGGTCAAGAATAACAATCTTAGGTGCTGAGAACGATCAAGCATTGAGGGGTATCTTTTTAGATGGATGTGTCATGGATGAAACGCAGAATATTAGTCCAACATTATTTCCAGAAATTATCCGACCAGCATTAGCCGACAGGAAAGGATGGTGTGTATTTATAGGTACACCCAAAGGTCAGAATTATTTTTACAAACTTCACAAAGATGCTGTGCAACAAAAAGGTTGGTGGACAGGGGTTTTCAAAGCATCTCAAACAGAAATCTTAGACAAAGAAGAATTACAGTCTGCAAAAAATACTATGTCAGAAGACTTATATAACCAGGAGTTTGAGTGTTCGTTTCAAGCAGCAATTACAGGATCATATTATGGAGCTATCATAGAAAAGCTTGAGGTCGCAAAAAGAATGACATCTGTACCTTATGATGAAAACCTAGATACAGAAACTTGGTGGGATTTAGGTTTAAAAGATTCTACAGCTATTTGGTTTGTTCAAAGACATGGAGATCAAATCAGAGTGATTGATTATGAAGAAAACTCAGGTGAAGGATTAGATTTTTATGCAGACCTGCTGGACAGCAAACCTTATAAATATTATAGACATATAGCTCCGCATGATATAAAAGTTAGAGAATTAGGAGCTTTTGGAAAATCAAGGTTGGAAATCGCTTTGGAATTAGGTATATCATTTGATATTGCACCAAAACTTTCTATTGAAGATGGAATTGAAGCAGTAAGAAAAGCTTTACCTAATTGTTACTTTGACAAACAAAATACATCAATGGGTGTTGAAGCATTAAAAGCTTACTCAAAAAAATGGGATGAAAAAAATCAGTGTTTCAAAAACAGACCAATACACAATTTTGCATCACATCCAGCAGACGCATTTAGATATGGCTGCACATTTATTGGTGGACAAAAAACAAACTGGAAAGAACCAGTCCATGTTGATACAAGTTATATAGTTTAGTTATGGCAAAAAAAATTGAAAGACTAGAAGATTTAGAATTAAAAAATACAATACAATCTCACATACATAATTCATTAGGTTTTTTAGGAGGAACATTATCTTCTGAAAGAGAAAAATCATTAGAATATTATCAAGGTGATAAGCTTGGCAATGAGATTGATGGAAGGTCACAAGTTGTTAGTACAGATGTTGCTGATACGATTGAAAGTTTACTTCCAAATCTTTTAAGAGTTTTTACTGCATCAGATAAAGTTGTAGTATGTGAACCAGTCAAAGCAGAAGATGCACCCTTAGCCGATCAAGCTACAGCATATTTAAATCATATTTTTTATAAAGAAAATGATGGCTTCCAATTATTATATAATTTTTTCAAAGATGCGTTATTAGAAAAAAATGGAATCTTAAAAGTATTCTATGATGAAACGCAAAAAGTAGAATATGAAACTTACAAAAATTTAACAGACAAAGATTATGAAGATTTAACTTCTGATGAAAATGTAGAAATTATAGATCATACAGAAAAGCCAGATACTTTAGCTGAACAAGCTGCTGAACAGTTTGAAGCTCAAATGGAACAACAAGGTATAGATATAAATTTACCAGAACCAAAACTACATGATTGTAAAATTAAAAGAACTCTTACTGAAGGTAAAATAAAAGTTGAGTCTGTTCCACCAGAAGAATTTTTAATTGATCGTACTGCTATCAAACTTGAGGATGCAAACTTTGTTGCACATAGAGTTCAAATGACTAGATCAGAATTAATTAGCATGGGTTATGATAAAGAGGATGTAGATAGTCTTCCAACTTCAGACGCATCAACATTAAATACAGAACGATTAGCAAGATACCAAAACATAGAGGACTTTCCATTTAATACATCTGATAATCAATCCACACAAACTGTAACAGTTTATGAAAACTATGTTCGTTATGATGCAGATGGTGATGGTATTGCAGAACTTAGAAAAATTTTATCTGTTGGTGATACTTCAGAATTTATTTTAGAAAATATGCCATGCGATCATATTCCGTTTGTTTCTGTTACACCAATTCCAATGCCGCACAGATTTTATGGCAGATCAGTTTCAGAATTAGTTGAGGATATTCAATTAATGAAATCAACTGTGATGAGACAGTTATTAGATAATATGTATTTAACTAATAACAACAGAGTTGCTGTTATGGATGGAATGGTAAATATGGATGATTTACTTACATCAAGACCTGGTGGTGTAGTTAGAACTAAACAAGCACCTAATCAAGTAATGCAACCTATACAAGCTCAACCGATTTCACAACAAGCTTTTCCATTATTAGAATACTTAGATACAGTTAGAGAAGTAAGAACAGGTGTTACAAAATATAATCAAGGTTTAGATTCTGATTCGTTAAATAAAACAGCTACAGGTATTTCTGCAATAATGAATCAAACTCAAATGAGAGCAGAATTGATTGCAAGAATATTTGCTGAGACTGGTGTTAAAGATTTATTTAGAAAAATGTTTGAACTTTCAGTTAAGTATCAAGATAGAGAAAAAATTATACAACTTAATAATCAATATGTTCCAGTAATGCCTACAGAATGGAAGAATAGATTTAATGTTACAATACAAGTAGGTCTTGGTACAGGTACTAAAGAACAACAAATTGTAATTTTAAATAATATTTTAGATAAGCAGTTACAAGCTTTTAACTTACAAGGACAAAGAGAGTTTCCAATGGTAAGTTTAAAAAACATTTACAACACATTATCTAAAATTGTAGAGAACGCAGGACTTAAAACAGTGGATAGTTACTTTATTAACCCTGATTTAGGTAAACAATATGTAACTCCTCCACCTCCTCCACCAATTCCACCTATTGAAAAAATAGAAATGACTAGAATTGATGCTGAGAACAAGAGAAAAATTGCTGATTTAGAATTAGAGTATAAAGAATTAGAGCAAAAACAAAGACAAATGCTATTAGATTTTGAAGCTAAAATCAAAGAAATGACATTAAGATATGGTACACAACTAGATACTACAAAATTAAAAGCAGATGCTGAATTAGATAAGATGATTGTGTCAAGTAATAGTAAGATACTTGAAGAAGCACAAAAATCTGCTAATATATTAGGTAAGCAGATACAAGGTATAGATGGATCAGAAGGACAAAGCCAAGAGAAGCCAAGAATTGAGCAGAGCATCTCAGGCGAAACAGATATTACAGAATAAACTTTTTCAAGATTCTATACAGGAGCTTAAAAAAATTTATTCAAATGCTTTGTTTGAACAAACTGGAGCAAAAGATGGTGAAGCTAGAGAAAAATTATGGTTAGCTTACCAAGTTCTAGGAAAAGTAGAGCAGCATTTTAAAGAAATTCTTGAAACAGGAAAATTAGCAGAAAAACAATTAGCTGATTTCCAAAATCAACAAGAAAAATAATTCTAGTCAAAAGATTAGAATAAGCCAACCCATCAAGGGAGCTTAACCATAGGAGACTATATGTCAGAAACAAATCCGTTACTGAACAAAAGTTCGGTACAAGGTGCTGCTAAACATATTGAAGGTTTATTAGACTCTAAAGGAGTAATTTCTAAACCTCAAAAAGAAGAAGCACCAGTTGAACAACAAGAACCAGAAGCGAAAGCTGAAGATAATCAAGCGGTTCAACAACAACCTGAAGCTCAACCTGAACAGGAAGCTCCAGTGCAAGAAGAAGCATCAGAAGATTCAAATGCTGTAGAGGAACAAGAAACTGATCTACACCAAATTATTGTAAATGGTGAAAAGATTGAAGTTGACCTTGAGGAATTAAAAGCAGGTTATCAAAAAGATGCCGACTATAGACGAAAAACTGAAGAAATTGCGATTGAAAGAAGACAGTTGCAATCTGAAAGTGATCGTTTGAAAAATGAGTATTCAACTAAGATGGATGATCTAAATAATCTTACGGCTACTCTTAATGCTGAACTCAACAGCGAACTAAACTCAAAAGAGTTGGATAAACTCTATGATGAAGACCCAACTGAAGCTGCAAAGCTTGAAAGAAAAATTAGAAGAAGGAGAGAAAGCTTACAGCAATCTCAACAGAAACTAAAAAGACATCAAGAACAAGAGTTTCAGAAAATATTAACTGAGGAGCAAAGAAAGGTTGCGATTAAGCATCCTGAAATTGCTGATCCTTTAAAAGGAGCTACAGTTAAAACAAACATGAGAAACTATCTTGTACAAAGAGGTTTTTCAGATCAAGAGATTTCTGGTATTTATGATAGCAGAATGTTTGATGTGGTCATGGATGGAATGAAGTTTTTAAATACTGCAAGACCAGTGAAAACTAATTTTGCAAAAAAAATTGTCAAACCATCTAAAGTTGTTAAGCCAGGTGTTAAAAGTACAAAAGATGAAAAAGATAGTAAGTCAAGGTTGGCTCAAATTAGAACCTTGAAGAAGTCAGGCAACACAAAAGATGCTGTTGATCTTCTGAAAGGTTATTTATAACAACTAACCTAAAAAGGAGACGAAAATGGCTGTATTTCAAACATACCAAACAGTCGGCATAAGAGAGGATCTAGCGGATATTATTTATTCAATAGCTCCGACAGAAACTCCATTTATGTCAGGGGTTGCTAAAACATCAGCAACTAACACATCTCACCAATGGCAAACAGACTCATTGGCTGATGTAGCTGCAAATGCTGCGGTAGAAGGTGCAACAATCTCATACCCAACATTATCAGCAACAACTAAACTAACTAACCACACTCAGATTTCTACAAAAGCTGTGCAAGTATCTGCAACAAATGATGCTGTAACATCTGCTGGAAGAAATAATGAGTTAGCTTACCAAGTAGCAAAATCTGCGAAAGAATTAAAAAGAGATATGGAAACTGCTCTTTTATCTAACGTAGCTGGTACTGCTGGAAATGCCACAACTGCAAGAAAATTAGGAGGAGTTCAAACTTGGATTTCATCTAACGTAGATGCAGGTGCTGGTGGTTCTGGTTCTGGTGGCGGTGCTGCAAGAACAGATGGAACTCAAAGAGCTTTCACAGAAGACCAATTAAAAGGTGTTCTAAGAAGTTGCTTTGATGAAGGTGGAAATCCAAACATGATTATGGTTGGAGCTTTCAACAAACAAAAACTATCTGGCTTTACAGGCGGTTCAACAAGATTTGACCAAGCAGAAGACAGAAGATTAGTTACATCTATTGATGTCTATGAAAGTGACTTTGGAACACTCCAAGTTGCTCCTAATAGATTCATTAGAGGTGCTAACGCAACTGCTGCTAAAAAAGGTCAAGATGCTCTAATCTTAGAGATGGACTACTTTGCAGTAGCTTTCTTAAGAGATTTCAGTTTACAGAATCCTGCACAGACTGCTGATGCAGACCAAAGATTCATGGTAGCTGAGTACACTCTTGAGTCAAGAAACGAAAAAGCTAGTGGTGCTGTTTACGATTTAACAACATCATAATCTTAATTGTGATAGGGGGTGTAACCTTTAAAAACTACATCCCCATCACTTAACCAATGTTGAAGTCTTAGTAAGGTTATAGGCGGAACAACAAACGGAGAAAAAACATGAGAACATTAAACGACTACTTCTTAACTGCTGAGATTGAAGATATTTCAACAGCTTCATCAACTTTTGTTGGTGTACCAGATGGCTGTAAAATAGTTAAAATTATAACTGCTTTACAAGGTGCTATATCTGGCGGTAACGCAGCAATCACTTTTGAAATAGGTGGTACTGCTGTAACTGGTGGTGGAATAACTGTAGCTCACTCTGGCTCTGCTGCTGGTGATGTAGATACTGCTGAACCAACTGCTGCAAACAGAGTAGAAGAAAATGGCACAATAGAAATGCTAACTAATGGTGGTTCTACTGGTGCTAAAAAATTACTTGTGACATTTGTTATAAGAAGATAAATATAAATTGGGGGTTCATGCCTAGCGGAAGTTCCCCCAAAAATAATAGGAGAAAAATATGAGTTTTAATTATGGATTAAAACCTGGAACAACACAAAAAGTATCACCATCTGGTTCATCTGCTGCAACTGCGGCTAAGTTTGGTACACAAACTGAATATGTAAGAGTAGCTTCTGATGCAGATTTACATATTGTTTTTGCTGTATCACCAACTGCAACAGCGAATGATATATTTTTACCAGCAGATCAACCTGAGATATTTAAGGTATCACCTGGTGAAAAAATGGCTGCTCTTGGTAGTGGTAATGTTTCAGTTACTGAAATGAGTGCTTAGTGGCTAAGAAAAGACCTCTCTTTGGTGTTTCTAATTATGTAAAACGAACTAGGAAAAAAAGACCTGGTAGGCATACAAAGAACATAAGTAAAAGAATACCAAGAAGAAAAAAATATAGAGGACAAGGTAGATGAAAGATATTGTTAAAGATGGTTTGCAACAAACTACTTACTCTAAAGATGACATGGAGAAAAAAATTGTCATCAAGGAACAAGTAAATATTAATCCACACCTTCAACATAATAAAGCTCTATATAATCATAATGATGGTTATTCAAAATCAAGAGAACTTAAAAGAGTAGCATCTATACCTACTATAGCATTATCTGTATGGGCAAATGAATACAATGGTGATAGTAATTGGTTTGGACTACCAAAAGAAGTTCAAAAAAAAATATTAAAAGAAAAACTTAATAGTAGTGAGTTTAGATATTTTAGAACAGCAGAAGGAAAAATATAATGGCATTAAATAGTTATTCAACTTTAAAAACATCAATAGCAAATTGGTTAAATAGATCAGACCTTACTACAGAGATAGAAGATTTTATTGTTCTTGCAGAAAAAGATTTTAATTCCAAATTAAGAATTAGAAAAATGATAGCACAAACATCAATAACTATTGATGCTGAAACAGTGGCTTTACCTACAGGATTTTTACAAATAAGAGATTTTTTTATTACAGAAGGTGGAACTAAACATTCTTTAACATTTATGACTCCATCACAAATGGATCAAATTAAAGGTTCATCAACAAGTGGTATGCCTGAAGTTTATACTATACTTGGAGATAACTTTAGATTTGCACCTGTTCCTTCATCAAGTTACTCAGGCACATTAAATTTTTACAAAGAGTTTGATCCTTTATCAGATTCAAATACATCTAATTTTATTTTAACAAGTCATCCTGCAATTTATTTATATGGTTCACTATATCATGCTGCTAACTTTTTAGGTGGTGTAGAACCAAGACTTATTCAACAATGGCAACAAATGTATGCTACAGCTCTTGAGAGATTAGAAAGAAATGATAGAGAAGATCAGTTTAGTGGTTCTCCATTACAAATCAGAACAGATGTAACAGTGGAAGCTCCTTTTTCAGATCATACAAAAGTAACGAACAATAATACTTAGGACTTTAAATGCAAATACCTTTTGGCGAATGGCTACCAGATCAACCTGAATATTTAAATCCTGGTGCTATAACAGCAAACAATGTTTATTACGCACAAAATTCTTACAAAAGATTTCCAGCTTTAGTTAATTATAGTTCTAATAATATTGGTGCTGATAGTAGAGGTGCTGGTTCATTTAGAAATAATGCTGGAGCTGTATTTAACTTTGTTGCTAAAA
>VMHT01060574.1_pt1 | contig 26541 bp, 28 predicted proteins | sample 4693611 | NCBI WGS metagenome assembly VMHT01 (sample SAMN12280063, study PRJNA550983) | marine metagenome | isolation source: seawater sampled from same location over 5 years 0.02-0.2 micron viral filtrate | place: USA: collected off the coast of southern California halfway between the port... ...
ATTTTTTGGAACCTTTTTGAGAATGTTTTCGAAGGTTCCAATATTTTCCCGCCACTTTTTAGATTCCTTTAGATTCATTTATAAGTACTTACTCATATTAAAGTTCTCACAGCAGTAACCGCGCTGCATGACAAGAGAGCGGCATCGGCGCCTGCACTTCCTCTGTTCGCGGAGTCTCTTCTTCACAGCAGCTTTGCGGGCCTCTTCACGGACGATCCCGTAGATCTTGTGTTGCACCTCCCGTGGCAGGGTGTCGAGCCAGTTCGCCATCGAAGGTCGTAGCTCGATCGTAAGTTAATAATAGGCTCGATTTTTCCAGAGAGTCGCTCGCCACGCAGCCACTCGGCTGGCGGTGTGTGTTTTTTTGGGACCTGAGTGGGTCCTAAAACGATCAAGACGCGTTGTGTTGAGCACCCGAGAACGGCGGGCGGTATGCTGTGAATAGACGGAATTTGCTGTGAAACCGTTTTGGACCCCTCTCGAGAACTTTAAAGGCCCCCAAATAATAGTATAATCCTAGTAGCATTGCACTAAGTCAGATACATGGAGAAGCGAGAGGAAGAACTGCGGACCTTGGGGGGCGTACCTTTTGCGGAGAGCCAGCTCATTCCAGTATAGTGCCGCGAAACGCATCTTCAGCCACTTGCGAGCGCGCTGCCAAAGACGGAGACCTTTCGTCGCCCAAATTCTCTTCACCTTGCCGGTGCGGTAGGTCTTCAGCACGTCCATCTTGTGGCGCATCTTCATGTCCCAGATGGCGGGTAACACCCAATCTACGTGGTCGGGTACCAGACCGCGCTCGGGGGCTCGGAGCAGCGGCCACGGCTCTTTGTCGGGGTTGTTCAGCTCGAAGGGCACACCCGTGACTTTGCATTTCCCCAGCTGCAGGCAGCCTGTCTCATACACGAAGTAGTTCTGGCCCGTGGAGTACGCGAACTCGTCCACAAACTCATCGAATGTCATCTGGAAGTGCAGGTGGCAGTAGTACAGGCGGTCCATCGGCTTTGGGCCGCGCAGTTTGTGGTACGCGGCGATTATTTTTGGGTGCTCATCGAACAGCTTGTCCGTCTCCTCCCCGAAGACGAGCGGCAGAGGCAGGGCGCTAAGTTGCCGTTTGAGCTGCGTATATTGCGCGGCGAGGTGCTGGCGGATGTTTTTCACCTCTTTGGCTACAAACATAGTACGACCGAAGTGCGGCGATTCGAGGCATAGCTCGCAGATCGAGTCTTGTGACGGTGTGTCGTACGCGTAGTAGCGGATCAGGTCGGGCGCCACGTAGCAGTTGCACTGGTCGCAGAGGCGCAGCTCAGAGTCGTGACACCATTTAAACGGCATGATGGAAGAGCGGGAAATTTGAAAAAAACGAGCAGCCGTTACAGTTTAAATTAATTATTTTTTTGCGAAAACCCCGACGATGCCATTCACCACCCGCCGCACCAAGCACCGCACATTCGAGTTGGACCTCCCCCTCACAAACAGATACACACATGAGGTACTCATGTCTGCCATACACGAGTCGCTCTCGCTAGCAGAACTGCTCGAGATCACTGCGGAAATCAAGATCCTTGACCAAGATCACTTTGACATCCGTACCGTTATCGCCGCTGGCCTCCTCAACGACGGTATGCAGGTTTTTACCACACTACAACTCGACGTCAAAACGGATGACGCGGTCGACGAAGAAGAAATACGCCTGGCTCTTGAGGTTGCGTTCCAAACATACTGTTCCCTCGTGTGCCCCGAACATCCCTTCGAAGTCAAAGCCTACAACATGGGCAGACCGATCACACAGCGCTGCGCGTTGTTCGACATGGACAAGAACACTGTGGACCTGTTTGCAAAACCGATCGAATTTGTGACACCTCCTGTGTCACCAATCCCGCCACGACACCCCCCTAAGCTCAAACAAAAAAGGCAGAGGGTCTGCATGGGCTTTTAAAGTTTTTGTACTTGTTACGTTCTAAAAAAGGTCAAAAGCTTCCAGACACCCAGAACAATAAAAACAAATTCCCGCCTAAAAATGTCAAGCATCATGCGCTACCCCTCCGAGTTCAACTTCGCCGCTTTTTCAATCGACCCAAATACTGTTACAACAAAACACCAAAGAGGTGTCTTTTTAAACACTATATACAAGGAAAATGGCACGCACAAACGAGTCAAACTGCAAACACCTCTGCTCAAAGCACCTTTCGGATTAAGCACATGGCATACAGGTGAAGGAGAGGAAGACAAGCACACCCTCTCTCTGAACCTGGCTCCCTGCGATGGAAATGAAGATGCGGTGAAGAATTTCTACGAGTGGCTCGAGAGGCTCGACGCGGTCATAGTGCAACACATATTCGAGCATCAAGGCGAACTGTTCCCCACAGTCAAGGCTCGCGGTCAAAAGATGAGCCGCGACACTATTCGTCAGCTTTTCGCGGGCTACGTCAGAACATCAAAAGACCCGTCGTACCCTGCAACAACGAGACTCAAGGTGCAAGAGCTCTTCGGCAAGTTTCCCACAATTTTCAACCAGAAGCGCGAAAAAGTCGGTTTGGAGGCAATTGTGAAGGGTGCTCAGGTGATTGGAATCGTTGAATTGGGTTCCATTTGGCTCTCTCCTGCTCAAATCACTGCATCTCTTCGATTGGTCCAACTCCAAATCGTGAATGAGCCATCGTTTGAACCGCCTGAAGACGAAGATGTGTTTATGTTCGAACATAACGGTCAGTTCCACGACTGGGCCGGCGAATACTAATGGTTCTCCAATTGTTCTAAAGAACAAAAAGAGATGAAGCTTGCGTCGCTGTCTTTTGTCGCGGCGACCCACGTGTTAACGTTTTGGGCCGACCCTCAACCCACGCCTCCAGTTGACCCTAGTAACACGTACCTAGCCTGCGTAGAACACAATGTTATACGCGCTATAGGCGCCTTTCAACAAAAAACAGACCACCTGCGGTTCAAAAGTTTGTGGTTCAGCCCGTGTGCCACTTTCGAGGAGAAAGAACAGGTTATGGATCTCATACTTAAGGATAAATTTATACTTCCGGAATTACTGGAACTACAGCGCCAGAACGCTCAAGTTTTCCTTGACTACCTGTACAACACCGAACAAGGGGGTGAAGAGTATGATGGCGATGGGGGTTAGGCTTTATTATGTTCGTCGACGACCCACTGAATCGCGCCCTGAACCATTAGTTTGTTTGGTGCATCAAATACTTCCGATTTGTCACCTGACGAGTGTGTCTTCCTGACTCTCGTACAGAATGTATCTAGTATTTTAAACACTTCTTTTTCCATCTTAAACACGCCTTTCATCGTACAACGCGGAATGCCTGTTGCCTCAAAAGAACAAAGACCGTCCAGATTGCCAAGTGTTACGGCGTGGGTTCTAAGTCGATCTTTGTTCTTACAAACACCAATTTTAAATCGCTTTGAATTGGGAACTAGTTCGATTGCATAGATGTGGTGCTCGTCCAAGTCTTCATTTGTATAAAATTTGTGACCTTTTGCTTTATGGCTTTCTTTGTTTTCTTTGTACCATTGTGCTTGATACGCGGCCTGAACCTCTTTGTCTTTGTACGGCATAGAATAATTAGAACAATATGAACTGTCTTGAAATTTTTTTCCTTCGTGGTACGGTTTAACTTTTCCCGCCAAAAGACGTTAAGAGTTTTTTTTCAAATTCAAATAAAATAAAAAGTGAAAGAAAAAAAGCAATGGCACCCCCTGCACCGACGCTCACCCTTCACGAGACCGCCGACCCAACCCACATCCCACTCCTACTCTCACAACCTACATCATACTATACTCACGGTGACGATGACACCTTACGCCCAGATGTGCAAAAAACTTTGTACTGGCTTCACTCTCTCCAAAATGGGCCAGTACCCACCGATTACACCTCTCAACACCATTTCCAGCGCCTACAAACACACCGCACTGGCCATTGGGCCCCGTCATTTGTTACTGTCAGAGGCAGCATACGCACCATACTCTGCTCCAGCCTCTACCATGACATTGACATTTGTAACGCACAACCCTCAATTTTGTTTCACCTCGCCAGGCTCAACGGGGTCACAGTCGAAACGCTCGAGAGCTACGTCCACAACAGAGAGACAGCAATTCAAAATGTTATGCGTGACCTGCAGTGCAGCAAGAGCGAAGCGAAGAAAACAATAATTTCCACACTCAACAGCACTTCGAACAAGCATCCTGAGTGTTTGTTTTTACGAAATATATTTTCCGACGCCAAATCTCTGCAAAATTTCTTTTGGACAGCGCCCGAGTATGCAGAAATACGCGAGTTTGTGAAGAGGCGCAAAGATTGGAATTGGAAGGGGTCGCTTATATCGCATATTTTTCAGTCAGTCGAACGGCAGATCATTTTGAAGGCATACGAATTTCTCACAGCAAAGGGTCATACGGTTGCTGCTCTCATTTACGACGGTCTGCTACTCAAACGCGAGCAGGGGTTGGATGTCGGTCAGGTTTTACGCGCTTTGGAGGCAGCGGTTGCAGATGTTTGTCCAGTTCGATTTTCGGAGAAGCAATGGGACCTTGAAACAGCTTTACGGTCGTTGCCGATTCAAGAAGTCCAAGAGCCAAGCGAAGGAAGCTACGAACACTGGTTAGGCATCAACAAACACGTTCAGGTTATGGATTTATTGGTGGACCCTTCCGGCTCAGTGTGCTCGCTCTCATTCAGCGCATTTAAAGACTACAACGTCCAGTACAAGGACCACACAAAGAACTGGCTCGAAGATCCGCAGCGCCCTCGGTACGAACGATATGCACGTATTCCCCCTACTGTCCACGTGCCGGAGACGACTCTCAAAGTGTGGACGCCGTATCTGAAGCAGAAAGCCCACTGCCACGACTCGACTGTGCTGGACCAGTTCAAAAAGCATATCTTTGCTCTCAGTGGTGACTCAGCGGAGCATGCTCAGTATATTTTGACCGCGCTCAAAAACGCTTACCTCCACCCCGAGCACAAAGCACCTTGTATCATTTTTTTCGGCAAACCCGGCTGCGGCAAATCCTTCTTTTTCGACCTCATCCTCGGCTCGCTCTTCCCCGACAATGTGGTCACAGCTACGCGCATCAAGGACGCGGTGGGCAACTACTCAGGAACGATGCTTTTGCGCGGTATTCAGGTGGTCGTTAACGAGTGGAGCGGCCGCGATCACACTATCTTTGAGGACCAGCTGAAGCAGCTCATCACAGAGACTCAGATGAGTTACGAACAGAAGAATGTGAAGACGTTTACCGCGCCCTCTTACCACCGCGTATGGGCTAGCACGAACGAGGTTGAAAATTTGCCTTGTGGAGAGGAAGATCGGCGCTACGTTTTGATGGAGTGCTCGGAGACGCTGGTCAAGGATTTTGCTTTCTTCGCAGAGTACAAGCACAGGTTGCAGACTCACAACGGTATCCAGACAGTTCTTTCCTTCATCCTCGGCGAAGACATCCCAGCTCCCATCAACCTGCACAACCACCCACTGCCGTCGCGTACCGGTGTGCAGGAAGCACTGCAGTTCAGCAACACGCCGCCAATGACGCAGCTCGTATACGAGATTTTGAACCGTCAAGATATGAGCAAAGAGGTGCGTCTGCCAGCTTCATTTTCATGGTGGGCCGAGCAGGCCGAGCTCCACAATATAACCGTGCCCAACTTGCGCTTTGCTTGGAAGCGCCTCAAACAGACTGGCAGCGGATTTCGATACCTGCATACAACTGGCAACGTATTGGTGGTGAATAAGCATCATTGGCGCAGAGAGTTCGAAAAAAACAACATGGAGCCGCTCGAGGAGTGCCAGTTCGAAGCATTTCCGCCTCAGTTTTAATTAGTTTTGTATACCAGTTCCAACCTGAAGGGTTGTTGAGCGCCCCTGTAAAGTTTTAAAAAAGGACAAAAAACGACAAAAACGACTAAAAAGTCAACTTTTTTACTCGCTCCAGAAAGGTGTTCGGGATCGGGATGAAAAAGGAAATAATACCAACTCTATCCCGAACCCGAACACCATTCTACCACAACCAATTTTTTACTCGTTTTTGTCGTTTTTGTCGTTTTTTGACTTTATATAATATTATATACCTTAATAAAAGTTAATTAACCCCTTAATAAACACAGGACCCACATTAAAATCTGCCGCCATCTCCCGCCGCCTTTTGCTGAGAATTTAGCATCCCGCCGCATCTCCCAGCCCTGCACAGTGAGAGACCCCCACAATGGAGTCCGCCCCCTCAACCCACCCCAAACAAAGCAAGGAACACATTGAGAAGAAAGTACAGGCATACAAGGAAGCAGTGGAACGCAGACGACAGCAGCAGCTGCAGAGTACGCGCATGCAAACAGAGCTGGAACAGGAAAACAAAACCCTGAAAAAAGATCTGACCTTTGTGGTAAACCATTTGCAACACTTGCAGTACGAGGTGCAGTCTGCCCGTCAAAACCTGTCGACTGAGATGGAGCGTACCGAACGACTGAACGGTTTCATCGCTTCTCTCATCGATTACACGCGCCAAACCGATATCTTTGAGTATAAGGAAGATGTTGTGGTAGATGCCGTGGAAACAGATGAAGAACTGGACCTGCCCATATCAAGACATAAAAAAAAGAGAGGGTTAAATGTCAATCATTGACGAGGGGTAGTCACCCGACTCACTACTCTCATCACTACTTGTTTCGTACTGCGAGTCGTCTTGTAACTCATGTAAATGAATCATTGTTTGCTCTTGTACAGAAGTGTATACCTCACGCATCGTGTCCAACCGGAGATAAAACTGTGCAGTGCCGTTATAAATGGAGTCTAGGTATAGCCGGTTAACATATTGGTAGAAGCGGCGAGTACGGTGGCCGTTGGAGATCATGATGGACCTGCATCTTTCAAGGTAGTACTTTGAAATTACCTCCTCGATACCGATGTCCAGCCCGCCGATCTTGCGTACTGCTGCTAAAAGGTACTTGCGGGTCAAGGCGGCGTTGCGGGCGGGGCGGTGCAGGTAGGTCAGGTACTGTAGGCCGCGGGGGAGGGGGAGGGTTGTGAGATAGGCGGATACAATGCGCAGCAGCTCGCGGTCTGGGTGCGTATCGACAAAGTAACTGAGGCCTCGCACTGTACCATGTTCTTCGACCCAGGCCTCGATTAAGTCGGTGTATTGGTTGGACTGTCGGTATGGCACTTGATAGTTTTGTATTGCTTGAATGTTTCTTGAAAGTAAAAGATTAAGCATTTGGGGTCCAATAAAAAATTATTCCGATGGAACCCTGCGACCCCTATCAATTTTTGCCCAAAATCAGAAAAACTGCAGGTCCCACTGCACATAATTTCTTCTACAAAAAAAAATATTTCTATAAAACAAATGGCAACCGACCCATCTAAAAAACGCGTTCTCACCGAAGAACAGCTTGCTAATCTGGCGAAAGCGCGAGAGAAAGCACTCGAAGTGCGGCGTGCAAACGCGGCAGCCAAAAAGGAGGCAGCAGCTAAGGCGGAACAGGCGGCTGCGGAGGCTGCAAGCGCGCCCGAGCCCGAGCCCGAGCCCGAGCCCGAGCCCGAGCCCGAGCCCGAGCCCGAGCCCGAGCCCGAGCCCGTACAAAGCCAAGAACCACCAAAGCAAAGTTTCAAATTTACCGACGAACACAACCAATATATTCAGGCAGAGGTGGAACGACAGCTACAAAAAATGAAGCCACTCCCCCCTGTTCCCGACCCAACCGAACGCCCTCCCACGCCTACAAAAGAGCCCAAAGTCATTCAGCGCAACAAAAAAAAAGTAAAGTATGTGGTGGAAGACTCTGATTCTGATTCTGATGAAGGGGAGGTAATTTTGGTAAAAAAGAACAAGACAGTAAAGCGTTCAATTCATAGGCCTAATCGTATGGCCACCCACCTGAGCAGCCTGCCCGCCACGCATACGAACCCTTTCCATTTCCAACAGCATCGTTTTTAATCTTGCATTAAAATAAATGCCACCACCACCACTCAAAGTAAGCGACCTAGTCGAGTTTAAGGATGCAGGGTGTGTGAGATACGGTGAGATTTGTAATACTCACGAAGGAAAAGTGTTTGTAACACCTCTTGAGGAGTTGGAGAGCGACCATTTTTGTTACTCGCAAAGTACATGGGAACTGGATCCAAAAATGGTAAGGAGATCTACCCGCACCTACGACGGATGGATGTTGACCGAAGCATGGCATTTTTTAGGATTCTTGTTTAAGTCTTACGATGAGTTAATTCCGTTAGAGTACTATGATACAGATAGTGATGAAATAGAACAATATGAGAACAATTAGAAACACAAAATAATGTCGTTTGTCGCGTCCACCCCTCTCGTGTCCACCTTCTACCACACGATCGAGGCTTTGTGCACAATGCTCAATGATGTGGTCTTGTCCATCGACAATGACGGTATCCACATCGGTCAGTTTGATGCCAAAAGCACTTGTTTGGTGAACGTCACGTTTGATGCGGCTAAATTTCAAGCGTTTGAAGTAAGCACATCGCATCGTGTCTGCCTGAACCTGCAGTGTCTCTTTAAGGTACTTAAGACAATAAAAAACGCAAAAGACATTACGATCGCTCAGACAGGAGCTGCGACAACCCTTGAAATTCGTGCGAAGCTGGCAGACCACACAGTACTTCACAAATTGTCCACCCTTGAAATGGACCAAACTTATATCCCACGACCGACGACGTCATTTGATGTCATCGCTCGTATCTCCAGCGCACTATTGTTTGCAACGGTTGGAACCATGTCACACGTTGCAGAGGTGGTCGAATTGTACGCGTCTCAAGCTGGATCGCCGCAAAAACAACTTGAGATGTGTGCCAAAGGTAGCTTTTCCAATCAGTATGTGCTGTTCGAACCAAATGAAAAATTTGATCTCATGCAGCACCGCAACTCTACCGCATTCCTTGGAAAGTTTAACCTAAAAACGGCTGCAAAATACGCAAAGGGAATGAATCTTTCGAAAACTGTCACTCTCCAATTGAGCCGCGACTTTCCACTAAACCTGGTATATGAGTCTAAATTAGGAAGCGTTTCGTTCTGCATCGCCGCAGAATAAAATACTTACTAAAAGGAAAGAAACGATGGGTCGTTCTCGTTGTTTAAATACCGGACGTTTTTTGGGAAAACAGCCCAAAACTAGATCTTCGGGACACAAAAATCTTAGTAAAAAAAATGCAAAGGTACATTTTGCCGCCGCACATACCACGCAAAAAGTCTCAAAAGTTTTGTGCAGAATAAAATAATGTGTATAGTAAAAAAAGATGCCTCCAAAGCGTGATCCTAAAACCGGGCGCTACACAGCGGTCTTTGGGCAGACTACCCCTCTTGGTCAAGGAAAACGCCCCCCGGCGTTCTTTACTCCCACAGTCAAAAATAAAGAAAGAAAAACGACTGTAGTAACTTACCACCCTGAGTATACCCCCCCGACATTCGGGAAGACCACCTCTCTCAAGCCAAATAATAACGTATTCGGCCCGTATGTCACAGCGACGACCAGTACAAGTGGGTTTGCAGCCGCGGGGGGCTTCGGCAAGAGTCGAAGGGGGGTAGGGGGGCACACCTCAGGAGGACCAGTGTACAAGCCAATGAGAAGTGACTTTGCTGGCTCTGTAAAACGCATGAAAACCAAACAAAAATAATAAAATGTAAAATAAATAAATCAGTTTGTGTGGATTATGAGAACAAGCCGCCGACCAGCACCAACACGCACCAATTCGCCAACGCAAGTGCAACAACAATCGCAGCAAAAAAAATCAGTGCCAAAAGCCCGCCTAACTAAGCATTCAACAAATATATATACTCCATTAACGTACGACAAAGTGAAAAAACCATGGGATCGCCTATCTCGTTTTAAACCGGCTGAAGAAGTAAATTTTACTGATGAATACGAACTTTTGAGAGATGTGTGGACAAAACCTCTAGGCCCAGTTTTAAAAAGATTAAATGGTGTGGGTCCTATATATCTATGGCCACCTTCTGTCAAAGGAAAGCCAGTGGAAGACTGGACAGTAGACGAAGTTGAACAATTTGGATCTACTGGAAAAAAACTAGCTGTTTTATATCACATGCGTGACATAGCATTAGAACGAGAAAGACAAATAGATTTGTTACTTGCGGTTGTGGGAAATGAAGACAGACGCAAAGACAAAGATACACCTTTGGACGTAAAAGTGAAACTGCCACCACGCACTGGTGATAGTTTGGCTAATGCAATAAAAAATGACAAAATAAAAGCCCTCCTAGCTGACATGAAAAATAATACAAAAGAGTTTCAAAATAAAGGCTTTGGGGAACATCAACTTCTAATGTCAGAAATGTCACAGGCCTCATATTATTACGATCAACCAGAAGCTTTGCAGAAATATGTGGAGAACATTTCTGGTATAGGCAAAAATGGGTGGAGTATCGACACCAAGTTAAGTAATGAACTTGGAACAGTGTTTGTAAAAGAAGGCCACACACCTGTATTAGCATGGAGGGGATCTGAATCACCAACAAAGAATATACGCGACTGGGGCAAAAATGTGGTGAACGGTATAGGTGCTGAAAATTTGGCAGGAAATGCACGCAATTATGTTAACAATATGATAGATGTCATTGATTTTACAGGAGCAGCGAAAGATACAAAAGTTTACGGTAAGCTGGAGGCTGCGATGGAATTTGCAGACAAGCAAAAAATAATTGAAGATAGGCTTGTCGCAAGTGTAGAAAAGAAATACGGAAATTATGAAGGGACTGGACATAGTCGGGGGGGGGCGGCCGCAAGATATCTTTTAAGTCTAGGTTCAAAATGCATAAAGTTTACAGCGTTTAACGGAGCACCGTTTAGAGGTATGGACAAAGTTAATAGGAATGTTGGAGGAAACTATGAGTCTTGGTCTATTGATGGAGACATTGTTTCTGCACATAACCAACAATTAGATATGGAAGCAGGCGTTGATAGGACATTGAAGGTAAGAATAGGTACAAAAAAAGGACCTTTAACTTCTCATGGATTGGGACAGTTCAGTGGAAGTGACGCCAATGGCGTTATTGATGTTTCAGAAATTGAGATACATAAACCAAGTTCGAAAGCAAAACTTGTGTCAACGTTCGGTCTAAGAACAACTGGTAAAGTTGCGCAAGGGCTGCTTTTTGGGACTGCTGTTGACCAATTTTTAAATTTAGATTTTTTGCATCTTGGTGCAGACGATATTGGAGAATTGAACCATGTGGGCCTTGTTGGAGGTTTAACCGAAGCGTTATTTCGCCTTTCCCCAAAAGCTGTTGGTGCTGCTCCAGGAGGATTTTTAGGTGCCGTAGCTGGGTTCAAAGTAAATGAGTTGACAGAAGATTGGAATCCTTTCGCAAGAGCGGGTACATCTGCAAGTGCTGCTGTTTTAGCCCAAAGGTTGGCAATCGCAGGCACTGGTGTGGCGTTAGAATCCACAGGCGCTGTAGTTGGCGGAGAAATAGGCGCTTTTATTTCAGGGCTAGCTGCTGAAACCTCAGTACTTGGACCAGCTGGTTGGGCCGCTGCAGCCTTCGAAGTAGCTATAGGAACAGGAATTTTTTTGGGTTTAAATTTTTGGGGGGAGCACCAAAGAAGTGTGGCACTTGAAGAAGCAAGAAAAGAAGAAGCAAGAAAAGAACTTGAAAGACGTCTACAAATCAAAAATTTTGTTCTTGAGAATGAACATATTGATTTGGACATAGACAGTGAAAAAGTTTCAAAACTTATGGAAATGTATAGTGACAAAAACTATGCTGACCTGCCAGATCAAGAAAAGCAATTGCGATATGTGCGCGTAATTTATCCAGAGTTAACAGAAATTTGGGAGGCTAGGCAAAACGCGAAAAAAATAGCGGGTATAGAGGATGACGAGTTGTATGATGCGTACATGGATTCATTTTACGAAAACAGTTTCGAACGGTTGCAAGAGTGGTTTGAAGATCCTGATGGTCACACAGTCACGCACGAAGTATCGTAAAAATAATTTGTAAAATAAAGCATGGATATTGAAACATTAGAAGCACGTTTGGCAGTAAAATTGGCTGAAGCAAAAGAAATAAACAAGGAAATAGGTTTAATTCAAAATACAATAACTTTACTAACATGTACGGAAAAGGATGATGACTGTAAATGGCTAGATAACATTTTAGATGTAATAAAATAAATTTATAAATAAAAAGAATGAGTTTACCAGTGACAGAGTCCTTTTTACTTACAATTATAGGTGGTGGTTTTGGTTTTTTAGGCGCCTTTCTCGTTTGTCTTCTCAAATCTCGATGTACAACAATCCGCTGCTGTTGCATTTCTTGTGATAGAGACGTTTTACCACCAAACATGGTAGAAAATGCTATAGAAAATAATATAGAGACATAAAGTAAATATGCAAAAGTTACACACTAATTTTCTCGACACCCAACTCCCTGATAAGCAAGCGTTTGCAATTGAGGTCCCTGAGGACTATCCAAAATTACACACTCTTTCCATCGTGAACGGCAAGCGTGGAGGTGGAAAGACAGTTTGCACAGTCAATTACTTAAAAAAGTGCCGAGATGAAAAACTAATAGACAAGATATGGGTTGTCACGCCGACGTACCATTCAAATTCCGAAATATGGAAAATTTGTTATCTTGAAGAAAAAGATTGTCAACAACCTTCCATCAATGTATTGCAAAACATTTTGAGTGAAATGGAGGAAATTAAGGAAGAATGGGATGAGTATGTGAGTCAATGCATTTTATATGAGGAGTTTCTAAAATATATAGAAGATCCGGAGCATTACGTGAGTGAAGACAAGCTTCTGACGTTTTTCAAAGATGGATACAACGACGTGCCATATATGGAAAAACCATCTTGGCGATTTGCGGAAAATGGGGAAGAAGCACACCCACCGCGATTTGCAATCGTGCTGGATGACTGCCTTAATTCTGACGTTATGCGAAAACCTACTGCTGGTTTAGTAAATTTTTGCATTCGCCACCGACACGTCTGTGGAGGACTGGGTTGCTCTGTTTTTATGCTCACGCAAAGTTATTGTTCGAGAGGCGGTGTTGACAGGGCGATCCGAGAAAACACAACTCATCTGTACCTATTCAGAATTTGCGATCAAAACCAAATAAAAAAAATTTTTGAAGAATGTGACTTGCCAATTGAATTAGAAGAATTTGAAGAGATGTTGAAAATCGCTCACGCTACACCATACAACTTTTTACACATTGATTTCTGCCCCACCGACCCTTTGAAAAAGTATCGCAATGGATGGAACGAATTTTTGGTTCCAGCCAGTTTGGCAGCCGAGGTACAGGCATGTATAGCGGATTAAAAAAATAAAATGTATAAGAAAGTATGGAGTCAATATACGAAAAAAACGATGTTTTTACTCCTGGAGAGGAGTACAGAAGGATGAGAAATATGTACGCCTCACCAAGTCAAGTCCTAACAGATATGGTCTTGAAACTGGTAGGAGGAAAATATGCACCGAACGTACCAACTGCCAAATTACCAAAATACACAAAAACAAATAACAGACCCAAATCATACTACGATCTAAGTGAACTTCTTGTAAGTCCTTTGTACCGCAAGACCATGTGTCGATATTTACAAAGAATGGACCAGGATGTCACAACTTCATATGGCTCTGATTTTCTTGCCAATTGGGAACAGCGTAGTACAGCTGAATCGGTTGGCTCGTCTGTGGATACTATAACACCATTCGAGCCTGATCGACAATTGAGAGTGTCAAATCATGTAATCGGCAATAACGGAGGAGCTCCATGCTTTACCGTATCCGACCCGTATGTGCCTCCGCTACTTGGAAGATCATCCACTACCGCGTTCCTCATGACAGCGCTCGCGACGGGCGCGCTCGCACCGGGGAGAGTGCCTTCAGCGCCTTCAGCGTCTCCCCCTCAATTTTCCAGACCAGGGCAAACAGGTACACCAAAAAAAAAATCGAAGGGTACGCAAGCCAAACCTGGTACAGCATCAAAGGGTACTCAGGATGGGCCTCGTGCAGTAGTGTCACAGGAAACGCAAACAACGGCACGGAAGGCTGAAGGAGCTCTATCGTACGTGAACCGGCTTAAAAACACAACCATACAACAAGATAATGACATCAGAGAACTGAATTTATTGGTTGATGATTTAAATGATGAGGTATCTAAGTTGGAAAAAAAACTAGGAGAAGCAGATGCTGCAGCCGCAACACGATGTGCTATGCTGACCACTGAGTTATTGCAGATGGATGGTCACTTGGAACTTGCGAACAAATATTATTTCGAGACTATGCAAAACGTGATTAACCTCGAAAAGGAATTACAGGTAAAGAGACGTGAAATTCACGAACTAGTTGACGCAAAGAATGCAGGTGTCGACGTAGCTGTAATATTAAAACAAGATCTAGCGCAGGCACAAGCAGATCTGAAGAAGGCTGAAGAAGCTCTATCGTACCTTAAAAACACAAACATACAACAAGATAATAACATCAGAGAACTGAATTCATTGGTTGATGATATGAATAAAGAACTGTATCCGGATACCGCAGATGCGTCAACTATGGCAAATATACCATACCAAGAGAAGCGAGAACCAAGTACCTCGGCTAGTTTAGGGGGGAGGGCAAATGCGTCAACTATGACAGACAATGATGAAAATAGTCCAAAAAGAAAAAAATCAGCTGCAAACCCTAATGACCCTATGGACACATTAGAAAAACTGACAGGCCGCGTTCATAAATTGAAAGCCCACTTCAATAATATGGCAGTTGCTTCAGGGAATCCCATCTCCGACGGATCAGCAAGCCATGTGCCATTGAATACACAGTTAAACGCTCAAGCTCGAGCAAATATAACTGCTGCGGAATTTGAAGATATGGATATCGACATGACCAACCAGAATACACCAATACTTTCTCAGAATCCAGAAAATACACCAACACCGGCAACAAATATGGACGTAGATGAAGAAGATGATACCTTTAGAACCCATGAGGGTACCCGAAATTTTGCTAATAGAAATCTACACAAATGGAATGAACAACCACAAAAATAAAGTATTGAGCATAAGAAAAGAGATATGCCAGTCGAACAAGTTCAGACAGTTGGAAACCCACCACCGATCCGCCGTTCCAAGCGGATCAGTCGCCCGCCTGCCTGGCAAACGTCGGGCGAGTGGGACATGAGCCGGTAAAAAAATATCTGAGCAAAAAGAAACATGGCTACGGAAGAACTAAAGCGGTGCACGAAAACATTAAATGGTGATAGTTTGAGCCTTGCGGAACGGAAGAAGCGTGAACAGGATGTGAAGGAACTACAAAAAATGTACCCTAATTTACCGGCCCTGTGGCTCGACTTGCTTTGGAATTTTTGGAATTCCAAAACTGAAGAAGAGATTGAATCGATAATCGATTCCAAAGAATGGGAAAAGCCTTCCACCAAATTTGAAGCAGGTGGCATCTTAAAAAATTGTATTACAGTTGAAGATAAGGTAGAATAAAAAATATAATGTAAAACAAAAAGACATGACAGAGGTTGTAGACTCCTATAACTTTTTCATAAATACAGACCGGAACCAAAATTCAGACACGTCTGGAGACAATGCACATTTAAACTTAGGACTGCAACCAATTACGTGTGGAGATGACGAATTTATTCGTTTGAGTGTTTCAATGTTTGCCATGCGTCGATCGTGGACAGACATAAACAGCACAAATGCAAAGTTTACTGTTTTTGTACCAAAAAAACCACCAAGTGATGATGACGACACACACGAAATGCCTGTATTCGTTAGAAGAAAAGTAGACGCGGAAATGCCACACATTGATACCACCAGCGACCCTTCTACTTTATATGAAGCTTTTATGACCGCGCTTGATGAGGCATTGCAAAATGGACAAGATCCTGACTACCAACGGTATAAGGTAAAATTTAAAACGTACAGAGAGTACGCAGAATATTTCGGTTTAATCAAAGGTGGAGATCCTGACATTAATGCAGAAAACACAGAAACTTTCAAGAACAAACTGCAGAAATATAAAGAAAACTTTTGCATTATTTTAGAGGATTTGTTGTATTCAGAAACACAACCTTTAGACCTGTACCCCCCGTTGATCCAATGCCCCATTAGCAAAGGGGATTCATATTTGCTTTTTGGAGGACGTCGAGTTTACGACGAAACGCTACCGGAAGAAAGTATTGAAAAAGGTGACAATTCGCAACAAGGCTACTCCCACCTCCCACCTAATTATATAGAAAGGGCATCACAAGAAACAGAACATCCATCAAATCTTCTTCTCCTTGAATTTCCGTACAATTACAGCTATGAATCTCAAAAGATGATTTACATTACTACGTCGCAAGTGAACAATAACATTGCGACGGATTCTTTTACAGCCGGTAATTCGGACACGCAACGAGGAAGTATTGAGTCGTCTCAAATCATGGCCGCTGTGAAGATGCAACACGATTACCTTGAATATACCGCCGGAACAGATCACAATTATTTTGTTAACTTCACCACGAAACAAGCGAACCTTATTAAATTTAGCGTTGTGGACTGCTGTGGCAGGCGATTGCCGTTGGCGGACGAAGATCAAGCACATCTTGGAAATCGTAGCTTTGAGATGTGTGTAAGAGTCGACCGATGCAAACGCACGGGAAAAAATCCCTACGACCTCGAAACAAAGCCGTCGGCCAAACCAACGCCCCCGCGTTTGGCGAACGGTCCTGCGAACACACTTCGTCACGGTGTACCAGGGTTTGGACTCAATGTCCCTGGTCAAATGTACGGCGATGGGTACAAGCCAGTTTTCAAAAATTAAAATATTTCGTATAAATAAAATAAGAATATGGGAGTATCTCCCCAACTTTTGTACTTTTGCGAACGCCTGAGTGGCTTTAGCACCAACTATTTTAAATTGGAAGCGGCTCAGACCACGGCCAAATCAAATTCTATTATTTCATTCGATCTTCCTTCGAACGCCCTTTTGAACCTCGAATCATTTACCGTGCATTTTAACGCAGAGATTACCGGCACTGTTTGCAATGCCCGACTGCCGCCGGTCCGTGATTTGGTGGAGCGATGTGAAGTGTCATGCGGAGGTGTTATTTTGTCACAGGGCAACAACTTTGTTAACGTTTTTAATGAAGCGCGCTCCGCACTCACGGGCGAAGAACCCAGCTTAACAAGTGGAAACCCCATCATGTCGTTGGAAACTGACATGTCGACTGGAGAGGATTTAGCAAATAAAAATCAAGCAAGCAAAATAAAAGGACAGACATCGTATGCCATTCACGGTTACGAACTACCAGGTTTTATTGAATCGGTGCAACCGCGCATTTTTGACACCTCAATTATTCCTGACCTGAGGGTTCGTTTGTACATGGCGACAGATAATGTACTGACGCAATCACCATCAGGAGTTTCTCAGGAACATTTCTTTAATAATTCAGAACCCACAACACCGGGATGGGGTAGAGGAGAGTTTGCAACAGACCAATTTAAAAGTGATATCCATTATAACCTATCAGATATCCATGCGTCCATTGAATGCATTTCCTTGGCAGATATGAGTTATGAGAACGTTATTGCTTCGACGATGGCAAATCAAGGTTTCCTTGAAGCCCCATTCAAGGCGTATCACACTTTCCAAGACACGCACACTAGCACGACTCGTTTCAGCATTGCTGCTCAGTCCATGGATCGTGTGTGGTTGGCTTGGAGAAAGCCAGATTACGACCAACAAGACACTCCTGCATATCTTTTGAGCGAGTTTTGCGGCCAAAAAGAACAGGATTTTTATTTTACACAAGAACGTAAGGGTAAAACGAAGTACTTGACGTTTTCAGAACCCAAAACGCCTCGATATAAAACTCAAGAGCAAATGAAGACGGTCGTCGAAAAATTTAATGAGGTTAGAGGTACTGGTAATAAAATTACTCCCGCAAGTCCGTACCCTGCAGAGGAGGGTTGGAAAGTGCAACTGCAGTTGAACGGATCATACGTCCCCCAGTATTCTGCAAGCGTGCAGGAAATGTACGACATTTCTATGAACAGTTTGCCGGGCAGGTCAAAGAGGCATCAAACACTTTTGCAATACCGAATGAACAACTGTGTGCAGTGCATTCGCCTGAACATGGTTGATTCGGAGTTTTCGCGCACTTTGTCTGGCTTGGACACTCGAGCAGTGAACTTGGCCGGCTTTGTGAGGACTGAAAACACTGACGAAGCAAGTTTGACGGTATTTGTCGAAACTACATCCACCCTACGCATTGGGGCGGGTCGTGCAATTGAATTGATTGCTTAAAATAAAAAAAATAAAGCGTATAAGAAATAGCAATGCCGACTCTACATACGCAAATATACGCGGGTACAAGAGGTACAAAAGATGCACAAACATTAAAAACGATACCTCCTGCAGCGTGGAGACGTGAAGTGCAAAACAGACCAGACACGCAAGACTTGCATCACGGCAACGTCGTCGGGCCAGATGTTTTAGCGAGTACAATAAAAACAAACTTGGGTGTTCGCGGCGCTTTGCCTTTAAAAGGCGTTGAAGGTACGTCGGTGAACCAGCCAGATGCCCTCCGCGCCGCACCGATGCCGTACGCTGGAGCGCTGTACCCGCACACTGGCATAGCAAGAAACGAGCCAATTGGGTTGGCTTACTTAGACGAAAAACCAACAAGTAGGACACCGATGAAGGTAGCGGATTTCTTTTCTCCGGAAGGAAATTCGTCGTTGGGTGCACCAAAGTAAAATTTATAAAATAATTGCTAGATATATATAACGATGTCTATTTACAACAACCGAAGAATTAATGTACACAATACGCCACTTGGTTTTACCGGTGCCGAAATTAAAGACGATGACAACCTTTACCTGACGTCAACCAGCGGAACACAAACATTGGTCGGGCCAGTCGTGGGTCCAAAAGGAGAGAAAGGAGACACCGGTGTAGGCTTTACAAACGCCATACTGAACAGTAGCGGTGATCTTGTCTTGGTCAAAAACGACGACAGTACTGTTACTGTCGGACCAGTGAAAGGAGACAAAGGAGACAAAGGAGACACGGGGACGCAGGGACCTACAGGACCAGCGGGGGCACAAGGAGACACGGGGACGCAGGGACCTACAGGACCGGCGGGGGCACAAGGAGACACAGGACCACAAGGACCTGGTTTTACACAAGCCCTACTGCACGATGATGGTAATCTTGTCTTGGTAACAAACGACAACAGTATTCTTACTGTCGGACAAGTGAAAGGAGGCAAAGGAGACAAAGGAGACAAAGGAGACAAAGGGGACACGGGGACGCAGGGACCACCGGGGTCGGGGTCGGGGTCAGGAGATGGAGATTTTCCTTTAGTAGCCTATGATAATAAAAAACTTTTTAACCTATCACCTATGAACGAAATGCGAGTCGGTGACACTCCATTCAATCTCACAAACATAAGACTTATATATTTCAATGAACTTTCAGAAGGAAGTAGTATAGATCGTCGAAAATTTTTCATGTTGTATAACGTTACAACTGACGACCAAGTCTTGGTACATCCAATTCTTACGTACTTATTTAATGCACAGTTATACAAACAACCAGTCGAAGTCCAGTTAATAAAACCGTCAACTTTAGAATTTACAAAGACACGTAAAAAAAACGGTGCAAGAAAGTGGTCTTATAATGTTGAATATTATAAAGCGATTTCTAGTTCTTTAACACTAGGGGTAAAAGAGACCTCAATGGTAAATTTTACCTTTGATATGGATATGAAACTTTTTTTTGGTGTTTGTGACGCACAGTTCACCTCTGGCACCTTTCCGCTACCACAAGTAAAAGAAGACAATAGTCTGGCCCTTGTTGTATCACAAACTGCAAATGGTCCATTTCATTCGACCGCGCGCGCTGGCGAAATACAATCTTTCAACGTTGCAAGAACGGAAGGTAGCCCACATACAGCATTTGACCTAAAGTTTGATAACGATGGAAGTCTTATATTCCGATATTCAGACTTAATAAAAACAATATCAGAACCAGTAGCGGATTTGAGCGATAATTTCATTGCTTATGATTTTAAAAAACCAGATAAAATGTTTAACCAATCATCTATGAAAAGTGTATCGGTCGGCAACGGTCCATTTGATATCTCAACGCTCAGAGTAGTGTATATTGAAGAAGCGCAAGCAATGTTTTTGTTTTACAACGTAGATGATGATGATGAAAATATCTTAACCCATCCAGTCATAAAATGGATTTTTTTTGATCAGCACTTTGAAGAAGTATTTATTTATAAACTAGAAGAGTTAGAATTGAGTGCGGGAGGTGATTCAGCTACAAGGACGCATAGTGTTACAGACAAGTCTTATAGACAGATTTTTAAAAACCAAGAGGATGACGGTAGTTTTGTTTCAGGGGATACACAGCCGTCCGATGTGACTGTCCCTTTTCAAATGCGGGACATATTTGGTGTTTGCGACGCACAACTCAATCAAGCGTTTGATCAAGGATTACCACTCGATGTTGAGTCAGACAGAGTGGATGTTATAATTAAAGATAATTATGATTCAGGTAACATATCTTACAACATTGTAAGAACATTTGCTTGCCCATATACAGTATTTGATTTAAATTTTAACGAAGAAGGTGTTCTTGTATTCAAATATTCAGAACATGTACGAAAAATTGTTCTTGATAAAGAACGAATTGTTCATGATGGTTATTTTTGGGAAGAAACTCCGTTGGAATTTGATAAAAGATTTAGATTGCCCTTACGTGACCCAGATAGGTTTTATACCTTAAACGATCCTTATTACGACAACGGATATTATTTTAGAGTTCATGATTTTATGGAAGAACTTAAACTTTATGGAGTTCCACACCCAGGCTCCTACATTACAGATGTAGGTATAAGAAAGGACATTGTAGACGGTTATGCAAAATACGGTACCTTAGAACTGTGGCATAAAATTACCGATACTACAACCTTAAGTATAAGGCAAGTAATACAGATGTTGACCTACGAGCACCATGATGACTACCTTTATCACCATATCGAGGATATTCCAGAAAATTTCTTAAATTTTTTGACAGCACATGATATAGATCCACATTTGTACGTAGGTACTGTTGGTGTTTCTAATGCAATAGTAGAACAATTGTGGGCTAAGGAATGGCCTGAAATTGTTGAACACCTTCAACCAGAAAATTTTGAGACCTTCAGTGAAGATGCAAAAAAAGAATTTTATAAGCAACAATTTCAAAACGCATTAGATCTTGCACAAAGAACAATGGGGCAAGACGATGTAGAAAGACATGAAAGAATAGCAATGCAGTACAATCTCATTAGCCACGCAAATAAAAAAGGATATAAAATTTTAAACAAATTTTCGACTCCAACTCTTGATATGTGGCCTTATGTAAACCGACAATTCGATGTCGTATCACAACAATATTATTTTACGAGTAAATCTGTGAGCAAACATATTGATATGAAATTGACTCAGCAGACTAATATAACAATGCATAGGATGCGACTTGTGCGAATACCTAGTGGAGGTGAAGATGCATATGTCATTTACTATAATGTCACGAATGAAACACAAGTTTTGGACAACCTCCTTCCTGAACACCTTAATAACCTACGAAGTCAAACAAGTTTGTTAACTGAGGAGGGATATAAAAAAAACCCTGTCTCAATTTTTACTAGCACGCCTGAGGATGGTGTTGATACAGTTTATTCGAGTGAAATTACCAAACTAGAAACCGACGAGCAGGAAATGATTATAAATATTAATTCACAGAAAGTAATTAAATTAGAAATTCATTATAGTTCAAATATTCAGGGGGAGTCAGGTTTAAATTCTGAATTGACGTCGGAGTCGACAACGCAAACTCCAACGACAATTATATCAGAACATTCTACTGCTACAAATACTTATGCGCAATATGCGAATGCGGCTATAACTAGCCAGAATTTGTTGGGTGTTGTTGATGCAAGCATAATAACCACCGGACATCTAAGCCCATTTATAAAACATTTTGGAAAATCTAGATTTAGGTACACCCACGAAGTCGCTTCATTGTTTAAATTCAATCTAAAACAAATGCAAGAATCTAATGTACAAGATGAAGATGCGAATCCTGTAACGGTTGACAATATACGGTTCACATACGAAGATTTGATCGTGCTTTAAATAAAAAAATAACCTTTAAAAGTAAAATGGAAAAACCTTCAGAGAAGGAGTTATATTTAAAATGTTTGTGGGAAAATTCTCCAGCTACGCAACGACAGAGGATGAGTCAATATAAAAGATTACGATTGTTTAAAGACGTAGACTTAGAACTTTGGACAATTGACGATGCTTTCAAATTTCTCATGACAAAAAAATCTGTGAACACCCAATACAACTTTGTTGCAATATTTCTTAGATTTCATCCGGACTGGAGGGAAGAACTACAACCGTACGTAGATGAACTAATAAGTGAGAGGAGCAAATGCGCTGTAGCCAGAAACCGCGATCAATTGGAATGGTTGCCTCGTAAAGTAGATTTAGATAATCATGAAGACATGCTGTTTGATCAAGGCAAATGGAAAGAATTTATTATTTCCTATTTGTTAACTCATGTTTACTGTCGATCTCAGGATATACAGGCGTGGGTCAAAGACGAACACCAAGCGTTGGGATATGAAAATTACCTCGTACGCTACCCATCATATGTTGAATTTATTCGGAATAAGTATAAAACGGTTAAGACTTACGGCCCAAAACGGTGTATAATACATGACTCTCGGTTCCAGCATGCGTTGCGTCAGTTAAACGCAAACGATCGAATTGCTCACTCGAATGCGGAAATAAGAGCAGCAACTTACAAGAATATTGGTGAGGGTAGTTATTTTAAAATATGTACGTTAGATACATGTGAAAACGGGCGGAACGTACTTAATATTATAAACCACATGAGTAAAAGTAGAGGGACTGATTTTTCTACTATGGTCCTAAATTATAATTTACAGAATTGAGTAATAAAATAAAATGTATAAACAAACACAAAATGCCGAGGCGCAGGGCAAATGATATCGACATTAGTGAACCAGAAGACCTTATAGGGTCTGCGAAAGTCGTTCTGAGTATCAAACCCCACCCAGTACTTCCGCACTTAAGTAAAGAATTTTACAGACTGAAACTATCATCAAATGAAAAATTAGAGTGTGCAGTTTGCATGGAACCTATAAACTGCATACACTGCATTTCCCTTTGGACTTGCGGCCATGCTTTTCACGCTAGCTGCACAGAGCACTGCACCACCAACCGTTGCCCTCTGTGCAACGTTTAAACAGTGGGATTGTATGGAAACTCGCACTGTTCACAGATACTGCGCCATATTTTGTCCTGCTCTACTTGCCGATCCCATGACTTTGGACCATAAAGATGGAAGGGGGCCGGGTCGACGCCTACTAACTCCATAAGTCGAATCGTCACAAACCCGTAGCTCATAAAGTTTTTGCGCCCAGGACAAATTTGTTGCACGGCGATCTCAAATGGCGTTTGTATTTCCATAAATAATGTTTTCATTTCTTCTTCTAAATGCCTGTCAATCGTAAGCTGTTTCTTGCCAGTAAAGCGTAGGAGAATCGATGGGATGGAGTGAAACATTCGGCTCATTTTTTTCTCAGACAGTGCTTTGCGGGTTTTTTCATACGTCAAATTACTGGTATTTATTCGATTCTTCATACACCACGCTTCAATAGCTTCGACGGCACTGTCGGGGACAGTTGTCAGCTCTTGAGCTTGAATTCGCTTCAAAAAGTCTGAAAAATGCCCTTCCCGTTTGTACGAGTTGCGAACGACATGGGGGAGGGTGTGACGGTACCCTAATGAATTTATACCCCCAAACTGGGCATACACCACGATGCCACAACCAGTGCATACATAGCAATCGTCTTCTTTAAAGTATTCAGTGCACCCGCACTCCTCACAAGTTTGGTCTACGACTTTTGAATGGAAGACTTGCAACTCTTCACGGGTCAGATACGCAGGTAGTTCCTTCGCAAGTTGTTCTGTACTCTCGATATACATACTTTTTAGTAAGAACGTGTCACGATCTTCTGGAGGTGTACGGTCGTATATACGGTCCAAGAGACCATGAAGGGTAGTGCGAACGTCCCGCATAGAACAATTAGAAATATTTTGATAAAAATTATACAAGAGCCTTAATGAAAAAACGAACGTCCTGTATAGGAAATTAAACTCCCAACAACAATCTCATTGATTTTGGCAACTCTGCACTTACGGACTTAATATGGAAGCGCTCCTTCTGGACATGGCACGTTGCGTGGAGACGTTGTACCGCATATCGTGTATCACTAAACGACTCAGGAACCGTGACCAAGCCCTTCCGAAATTCTTCGATCGTTAAAGGGCCGTCGAACAATTGAAGAACTGACCAATGGGGTGCCCTTGGAATAAAGACTCTGCAAAATCGAGTACTGTTGTCGAGCCAGTTTGCGTAGGAGGTAAGTAGACCAGGGTCGGGGGTCGGCTTAATGCGGTCAGTGCCGCTTCTAGCACAACTAAAACTGCAGTAAACGCCAGGAGCGAAAGTAAAACCCGTTGGAGTGCGTTTAATCGGCACACCAATGGCCTCGGTGTTAAAGGGGTGGCAACACCAGTAACAAGCGCTGCCATTATTGTTCATATGGTTCTTCTAATTGTTCTTCTAATTGTTCTGCAATGCTCGACTCCGACGGCTACCTGACCACATACCGTGTAGAGGAGGTGCGTGCGATCCCCCTCGTCGAACAACGTACGCCGCAATGGTTTAAAGCACGACATGGCCGTATCACCGGATCTATCGTCGACACTGTGTTGGGTACGAACCCGTACCAGACAGTGCACCAACTCGTCGCGGAAAAGGCAGGAGTGAAGTCGACATTTTTTGGAAACGCGGCCACTAAGCATGGTAACAAGTACGAACCGGTCGCAACGCAAAAGTACTGCGAGCTCTACGATCGTAAACATGTAGAGTTGGGAGTGGTGCCCCACGCCACTGTCGACTTCTTGGCCCATTCCCCAGATGGCATTGCTTTATCGAAGACTTTAAAGCCAATTCTCATCGAAATAAAATGCCCGCTGACCAGGAAGATTGAACCAGGCGTCGTCCCAAAATACTACATGAATCAGATTCTTATGGGACTGGAAGTATTTGACCTTGACGAAGCCCATTTTATTCAATTCAAGCCGGCCACCTCAACTACAAAAGAAGAATTCGACGTGACCATTGTATATAGAGACCCAGACTGGCTGTCGAAGAACCTGAGAACTTTTAATAAGTTTTGGGAAGCGGTTGAAGCATACAAAACCCACATTATGCCTATTTTTCAAGAGGAGTTTGAAATTATGCATTAAAATAACGAGTACAATAAAAATGATTCTTGAAACAATTTTCCCGCTTTTTTTCATATCGCTCATAGTAGCAATGTCGTTTGAACTGCTCCTCAACGACTTCAATCTGCCCGAACTGCCCACACTACCAGTTCTCCACCTAACCGCGCAATCAAACCGCATCATCCGCCACTTCAGGAGAGGCAGGCAACCAGGCGCAATAGACAAGAAGGAAAGATCTGTAAAAAACGCGGAAGAGCACCTTAGAGTGTGCGAACGGAAGTTGACACAGGCTGAGGCAGGTAAGAAAGTGCCGTGGCAAGTCATGTACAACAAAACACCCCACCTCGCCATCATCCAGAGGGTCGACTGGGAACGCAAGAGGATCGTCTTTTTGATCCTTGTTCCAGAGGACTCTATGTGTACCTGCGCCCGCTCAGTCTACGTGTTCACCGGAACCCGTCCCATTTGTGTCTGTGCTGTCTGTGGAGAGACGGGTATGTGGCAGCCAAGACGCGTTTCTTACACGCCCAACACGATGAAGAACTGTGGTGCCCAGGCAGTGCATCCATTTGACGCACCGGCCGGTTACCCGGTCGCCGAGCTGCTTGTGAAGTATGTACACAATGAGTTTTAAAGCTGGCGCAATGCGCGGCTCAAGTCACACCTTACAGCTTTTAATGACTTGTTACAACACTTGACTCTGAGCTCGTCGGCTCTCTTAACAAACACGCGATCGTGGTCGCTTGGAAAATAGCCAAAGTTTCTGTTTTGGTGACACTGGTAGATTCTGTGGCGGTCAAGCGTGGTCGGCACCTTGACTGGGTTGTATTCAAGCCACATCAGTAGCAGGTTGAGGCGGGTGTCGTAGTTGACTCCTGGTTGAAAGGGGTCTTCAGGAGTGCGACTGGCCACCATTGTAGTCGGTTCGTAGTCGGTTCGTAGAAATGGCGGGAAAAAGTGGCGGGAAGAGGGGCGAGTTCTGATGTGAATAGAAGTAATAATTTACTGTGAATGCAGAACATAGAGCAAAAAAGTGAGTTTATAGATGTGAATAGAAAATGTACATTGTGAACAGTTTCTATAATTATACATCAGAAAAACAAAATCATATATGATTTTGTTTTTCTGATGTATAATTATAGAAACTGTTCACAATGTACATTTTCTATTCA
>VMHT01101777.1_pt1 | contig 26539 bp, 8 predicted proteins | sample 4693611 | NCBI WGS metagenome assembly VMHT01 (sample SAMN12280063, study PRJNA550983) | marine metagenome | isolation source: seawater sampled from same location over 5 years 0.02-0.2 micron viral filtrate | place: USA: collected off the coast of southern California halfway between the port... ...
AAGGGAGTTTGGGTATCTGCTAAGTCAATACCTGGCCGTGCCTTTTACTTTGAAACATACTTACCTGAGTATGCTGCAATGTTTGATAAGTTACCGATATCCGCGTTTCTCTCGTCACCTGAGTTACCAGACCCAGATATGACTCTACATAACTTACAGTTCTGGAACTGTATGGATTATGGGGTTGTAGCAGTTCAGAAGCAGTTTATAGGGTCAATGCACTATGAAGTGTATACAAGAGACTACGGCAACCAAACAGGAACGTATATCTGCACATTAGATAACTATCATCAAGATGTAGATGCGATTGATTACTCAACGAGTGAACAACCTGCAGAGCATAAGTCTCATAACCTTCTTGAATTGGATAATGGGCAGTTTGCTTTATATCCAAATAATAGGATGCGTATCTATGATAATAGCATTACACCCGAAGTTCCTAAGAATCCTGACTTTAAAGTATCAACAGTTTACTATCAGGTAGAGAATGGCCATGATCGTGATGGATTGGGTTCAGAAGAGAATTACTTCTGGAAAACAGCAAAAGAAAGGAATGATTTGTCTATAAATGTTGAAGCAGATCCTAATATTGGAGCAGGAAATACTGCAATTGATGGTTTAGGATAAAAACTAATACATATAGTGTCTAAATAGAACAAATGTTCGTTTAGGCACTTTTTTTGTGTCTTCTTGGAGGTTCCCATGTCAGAAAAAATGCTAAGAGAGATCGCAAACGATTCTTTAACTCCTAAAAAGAGTGATAAGGAGAGTTCTAGTGACTTATTTGAACGTCTTCGTGGAGAAGATGAAGACGGTTTAGACTATGAAATTGAAAGTTACGAAGTTATCTCAGAATATCGTTAAGAAACCCTGATAAATAAAATATAGTACTATAAGTTTCTAATGCCAACTCAAAGAGTTAGTAAAAGTTTCAAAGATCTTAGTATGTCATTCAAATTTAATCCTTTGAGTGGCGATTTAATTGCTTTGAAGAACGAAAACGCAATAGCGAGAGCTGTGCGTAATATAGTGTTGACTACACCTGGTGAAAAGTTTTTTGATCCTGATTTTGGATCGAGTATAGGTGAAATATTATTTGAAAACGTTGATGAGATCACTGCTGTATCAATTCAAGATGAAATTAAGAGTTGTCTTAAAAATTATGAGCCTAGAGTTGACTTAACTGATGTGGTTGTAGATCCTAACTTTGACGAAAATCAATTTGATGTAAAAATAACTTATAGAATAGTTGGTATTGATATACCACCTTCAGAATTAGAATTTGCCTTGCTTCCATCACGATAAATGTCACTTTTAAACTTTACTAGTCTGGATTTTGACCAGATTAAAGAAACACTTAAACAATATTTACAATCCAACTCGAATTTTACGGATTATGACTTCGAGGGGTCTAATTTGTCAACAGTTTTAGACGTTTTAGCATATAATACCTACATTACTTCATATAATGCCAATATGATCTCAAATGAGGTCTTTATTGACAGTGCAACCCTTAGAGAAAACGTTGTTGCACTTGCTAGAAACATCGGATACGTTCCAAGATCTAAAAAAGCAGCAACAGCAAGGATAAATTTCTCTGTAGAGCCAGGAATTTCACCTCCACCTACAACAATTACGCTAAAAAAAGGGCCAGTTGTTGGATCGAGTGCATTTGGAGGTCAATCTTTCGTTTTTGGTGTTACAAAAGACGTTACAAAGACTGTGGTGGATGGAGTAGCATATTTTTATGATGTAGATGTTAAAGAAGGCACTGTAGTTGATCAAAAATTCCCATATTCTACAAATAATATCAATCAGAGGTTCATTTTATCGAACGCAGGGATCGATTTAAGCACTTTAGAGGTCTATGTAAGACCAAGTTCGACTTCTTCTCTACTTTCTAGTTACACAAGGCAGGATAGTCTGTTTGATACGGTCACAGGGAGTTCAATAACTAAAGATTCGCTGATTTATTACATTCAAGAGATCGAAGATGAACAATATGAGATCATTTTTGGTGACGGAATCTTTGGAAAAGCACTTGCAGACGGAAATATAGTTGAAGTTTCGTATATTATATCAAATGGATCAGAAGCTAACGGTATCAGTAACTTAAGTTTTAGTGGAAAATGCACTTATACTCGAAATGCAGTCGAAAACACCATAACTAGTGGTATTTCACTCGTAACTGCTGATAATCCCTCTAGTGGTGGAGACGAAATTGAGAGCGTTGACTCTGTTAAAAAGTTTGCACCGCAAATTTATGGTACTCAAAACCGTGCTTTGACCTCAAATGACTATGAAATCTTAATTCCCAACAAAATTTACCCAGAAACTGAGTCAATTTCGGTTTATGGTGGTGAAGAACTAGTTCCTCCACAGTATGGGAAGGTGTTTATTAGCATAAAACCAAGAACTGGAGACTTTGTTCCTAATGCAATTAAGGAAAATATCAAAAGAGACCTTAGAAAATACTCTGTAGCAGGAATTGTGCCTGAAATACTCGATCTCAAGTATCTCTACCTTGAGACTGACAGTAATGTTTACTATAATACCAGTCTTGCACCTAATGTATCGATGGTTTCATCAACAATTCTGAACAATATCAACAAATTGGCTGCATCTGCAGAGTTAAATAAGTATGGAGCAAGGTTCAAATACAGTAAATTCCTTAAAGTTATTGATCAAAGTCATGAATCTGTAACCTCCAACGTTACAACCGTTGAAATGAGACGAGATTTAAGATTGTCAATAGACCAATTTGCAGAATATGCTATTGATTTTGGTAATCAGTTTCATATCTCATCCATGGATGGATTCAATATTCGATCCACTGCATTTAAAGTATTGGATATTGGTAATGAAGTTTACCTTTATGACATTCCAAACACTGATAAAAAGACTGGATCACTTGGTTTATTCTCTTTAGACTCACCAAGTTCAACAACCCCAATGATTGAAAGATCAAATGTAGGAGTTGTCAACTATAATACTGGTCGAATGACTCTTAACCCTATCAATATTATCTCAGGTAAAACAAAAGATGCTCAACAGATCATGGAAATATCTGTTGTTCCTGAATCAAATGACGTAATTGGATTACAGGATCTTTATTTGCAACTAGATACTAGTAGTGTAGAAATGGTTGTTGATGAAATTGCTTCAGGTGCAGACCCATCAGGATCAACATATACAGTTACATCAAGTTATACAGACAGAAAGATTATAAGATAACACATGACCGATAAAAGAGTTCAAATCAATAAAGTTGTCAAAGAGCAACTTCCTTCTTATGTGAAGGATGACAGCCCTTTAGTCGGTGAATTTTTAAGTGCATACTATCAGGGTCAAGAATATCAAGGTGGCCCAATTGATATAATCAGTAATCTAGACTCTTATATACAATTAAACAAATCAGGCACTCTAGTCGGTTTTACGACCCTCTCAAGTGCTGTTGGCCAATTTGATCAAACTATATCTGTAAAGGATACAACTGGATTTCCTGAGAACTATGGTTTATTAAAAATAGATAATGAGATAATAACATATACTGGATTAACTACAAATTCATTTACTGGATGTATTCGTGGATTTAGTGGTATTACATCATTTAGTAATCCTGATGAACCAGAAGAATTTGTATTCTCTACTTCTAAAGCAGGAACTCATGCAGTTGGTGTTGGAACAAGTGGTGGTGTAGTTGAAAATTTAAGCACATTATTTCTAAAAGAATTTTTAAAGAAGTCTAAGAAACAATTTTTACCTGGTTTTCAAAAAGATCTAAACTCTGCATTAAACCAACCACAGTTTATTCGTCATTCAAAAGACTTTTATAACTCTAGAGGAACTGACGAATCATTTAAATTACTATTCAAGTCATTATATAACGAAGAAGTAGATATTGTTAGACCTGCTGATTATGTAATTGCACCATCTGATGCAAATTACAGAAAAACTCGTGACATAATAGTTGAGGCAATACAAGGTGATCCTATGGATCTAGAGAATAGAACACTATTTCAAGATCCCATAGAGAATCTATCTAGAGCATATGGCCCTGTATCAATGGTTGAAAGAGTAAGGGTTGGTCTTTTAACAGAAACATATTATAAAGTCAGTATTGATGCTTCTTTTGGAACAGGTAGTTCTGATGAATTACTTTATGGTAATTTTGCTATCCATGCCAATTCTAAAAACGTTGGATCTGTTGGTGCAGCACAAACTTACATTGATGTAGATTCAACTATAGGTTTCCCCGATGAAGGAACTTTAACCTTCAAATATCAAAATGGAACTACAGGAATTTGCACATATGCAAGCACAAACGTTACTCAGTTTTTAGGCATAACCACAACTGGTATTACTACCACTATTAAGGATGCTACAGCGATTAGACAGAATACTTATGTTTATGCCTCTGGGCAAGCAAACAGCACTGCAGGGGTCACTACAGACGGTATACGTTGTAGAATAACAGGTGTATTGAGTGGTGTAGAACTTCCGAATACTTTTTATCAAAGACAGGGTGCTAAGATCAAATTAAAGTCTTTAGGTAAAATTGCTAAAGTAACTGATTTTAAATCAAACAACTGGGTTTTTAATGTTCAACCAAAATATGATGTTAATACTATTACGTTACAAGATGCTTCAGGCCCAACATATGAAATAGTAACTGATGATTTTCATAGAATAAGATTAAATGATACGATAACAGTTCAAACATCAACTGGAGATTTAGATTCATCCTACACTGTTACTGACGTTTTAAGTAACGTTAAAATTAGAATGCAGGGGTCTACTATAAGTGATCTTACTGCCGTTCTTTCTATAAGAAAATTACTTAACAAACCAAATGCAGACGGAAGTGGAGTTAACAATAATCATCAACATTTAAATGATTATACTGCAAATACACAGAATGTTTATATGCAAGAAGTTGGATATGCTCATACTCTTTCCAAAATTAAAAATTTAGTTGCATCCAACTCTTTACCAACTTATGGTGATGATCATAAATTAAATCCAAGCACACAAAAAATTAATTTATCAGGAACTTTCCAAGGTGGTCAGACTATCATTGGAATAACAACTGGTTCTAATGATCATAATTTCTTTAGTGGAGATGCTATCTACTATACACCACAAAAAAATGCTGCAGGAGGAATAGATAGTTTTCTGTTTAGTGAGGGATTATATTTCGTTGAAAGAGTAAACTTGAATGATATAAGATTAGCAAAATCTAGATCAAATTTATATGATGGCAATTACACAAAGGTCTCAGAAACAACTGTTACTACAGATATTGTAAATAATACTTTTGAAAAATATGAGTTTCATAAAAAACAGATTTTACCTCAAAAACTGTTTAGAGAAATTGATATGCCAGTTTATGATGGTAAAGAATATAAAACAGAAATAGGATATAATGGAATCTTAATTAATGGCGTTGAAATACTAAGTTATAAATCTCAAGATCTCTGTTACTATGGTAATATTAAGTCTATAGACGTTACAGGTGGTGGAAGAAAGTATGATGTTATAAATCCACCTCAATTGGCAATTAACGATGGTGTAGGAGCAGGTGCTACAGGATATGTAGCAACTAGAGGTAATTTGCAAGAAATACGAGTTCTAGAGCCTGGCTTTGATTACGTCGATGTTCCTAAAGTATCAATAAGTGGAGGAAATGGAACTGGTGCTGTAGCAGAATGTAAAATGGTTACAGTTCCTTATCAGGTAGTATTTAATTCTGGTTCAGGATCTCAAACTGTTGCTATAACTACTACTATTGTTAAAAACTCTCTTGGAATTAATACAGAGGGTAACTATAATGTTGGATTTTTAACATATCATAAACTTAGAAATTATGAAAAAGTTATATACGATACTCTTGGAGAAAAGGCTTTATCTGGATTAAGCACTGGAGCAGTTTATTATGTTAATACAGATGCTCCTACTGGAATAACTACAATATCCAGTTGGTTGGATTATGACGGAGCAAAGTGGTATCCAGAAAAAACGATTAGACTTCATAGAAACTTAAATGAAGCAGTCTCTGGTATTAACACAATATCATATACTGGTTTTGGTGAAGGAAACCACCAGTTTCGATCATTTAATGGTAAATTGCAAGTTGGTAGTATAAATGTATTGGATTCAGGTGAAGGATATGAAAATAAACTTAAAACATGTCAACCAACTGGTATCAATACTGCACTTGATATAATCACAATCAATAACCACGATTATAAGACAGGTGAGATTGTAACATATTCTTCTGATTCTGATGGAACCGCTATAGGAGGTCTTTCAAACAGTAAAAAATATTATATTTATGTTGTAGATGGTAATAATTTTAAGTTATCGACTGTAGGTGTTGGAACAACTGCAAAAGACTTTTATCTTAGAACAAAACAATATGAAAACTTTACATCCGTTGGAGTTGCAACTCATAGTTTTAACTATGACCCCATTGTTGTAAACATTGAAGGTAAAGTTGGTATAAGTTCAATTGAGGGCGACAATTTTCAATGTGTGCCTCAACCTCTCTTTAGGGGTGAAGTAACATCTATTCATTTAACTGATGGAGGAGTTGGATATGGTGCTTCTGAAATACTTAATTTTAATAGACAACCTAGAGTTGACTTATATACTGGTGTAAGTGGAGAATTATTGCCTGTTGTTGCTAACGGTCAAATCATTGACGTTGCAATTAATAATAGAGGCCAATCATATAATACTCCTCCTAGTATTTCAATTACAGGTATTGGAACTGGTGCAGAGTTAGTTCCAGAAATAGTAGGTGGTCAAATTAGATCAGTTAAGATAATTAAAGGTGGTATTGGTTATGGTGCATCTACAACCTCATTAAATGTAGAATCTTCTGGTGAGTTTGCCATATTCCAAGCAAATCTTAAGACATGGCAAGTAAATGAAGTTAGAAAGAATTTTACTAATATAGATGATTCAGATGTATTCATAGAAAAACCAACACAGATTGGTCTTGAATTACAATGCTCACATGCATATGCACCAAGAGGTTTAAGAAAGATTGTATATCAAAATAATTCAGATGGCGATGCTTTATATGGTAGCAGAGATTTAACTTTATCGGGTGGTGTAGAAGAGAATAAAACACAACACTCACCGATTATTGGTTGGGCATATGATGGTCTTCCAATATATGGGCCTTATGGATATGAGAAAAGCACTGGTGGATCGGTAACTCAACTGAATTCTGGATATTCTGTAGATTTAAAAACTAATAGACCACCAACTAGTGTTTTCCCACAAGAGTTCTTTGTTGAAGACTTTACATGGAATAGTAATACTGACGAAAGTTACCTTGATGAAAATAACGGTAGATATGGAGTAACTCCTGAATATCCAAATGGAATATATGCATACTATGCAACTCTTGAATCAACAGTAACTGATGATGCTACTGATCCGTTTGACAATTTTAAGAAACCAAAATTCCCATACTTATTAGGTGAAAGTTTTGGAGCACAACCAAATCAATTTAACTTTTTATCTAAAAATAATCAGGATCAAATTAATCTTAACAAAACTGAGTGGGTAAGAAATACTGAACCATATGAATTATTACAAGATAATAGTTCTTATGATTATGTAAGTCAATCATACAAATATGTTACTCAAGAGGGTTCTATTGTCTATGCTTCAGAGGGATCTGTAGAAAAAGTTGGTGTTGTTACTGGTGGTTCTTCATATCAAGTTGGTGATAAACTTGTCTTTGAAGAAAAAGTTGCTGAAAATTTTGAAACAGTTGGAAAGGTATCAAGAGTAAGAGGGCCTGGAATTGGAACTATTTCAGTTACTAATACCAAATTAAATAATATAGAGTTTTATCCTGCTGATGAAAGAGGTAGATTTGTTGGAGTTCATACCACTCCACTCAATTTACAAAATGGAGATAAAGTTTACATTTCTGGAATATCAACCACAAATTCTAAACTTGGTGGCAAGTCTTACACTATTGGAATATCATCTTCAAAATTGGTAGTTTCTGAAGCTATACCAAAAATTTCTGTTTCGGGATTAGTTACATTCTTTAGTGTTCAGGGTAGATTACCTTCTCCAAATGCTGATATTAATAATCTCAATCTAAGGGAAAATGATATTTTAAAAGTTGGTATTGGCACTCAGATGGAAGAGGTTAAAATACTTAATATTGATGCTGCAAATTCTAGAATAAGAGTATTAAGAAATCAAAATAATTTAAGTGATGCTAATAGTGGAGTTGCTCATACTATTAGAACAACAATAGAGGAAGATCCTAGAAAGTTTAAGATAGATGTTGGTTTTAATACTACATTTAATAATGAAGTTGATTTTGAATATTACTTTAATCCAGTAGAATCTGTTGGTGTTGGAACCACTGCTGGGCCTGGAATTGGAACGACAGCATCAATATTAAATCCTGGTGGTGGCCCAAGTCAAGTATTCTTACCTTCCAGATCTATACGTTTACCAAACCACAAATTTAAAACTGGTGATCAAGTAATATATAATCGAAATACTGGTAATGCGATAGGTATCGCAACTAACCGTGCTAGAGCTAATTTGTTTGATGTAGCAGATCGTCTTTCAGAAAATGTTCCTTTATTTGTTGCTAGATTAAATGATGATTTTATTGGATTATCTACAGTTAGAATTGGTTTAGGAACAGCAGGTGGTGGAATAGATCCAGAGGATGTATTTACTGGTGTTGGAGTCACTATTAAACAACAAAGTTTAATGTATTTTACTGGCATTGGAACTGGTAAATATCATAGTCTTAGAAGAAATTTTAATGAAACAGTAAAAGGATCCGTAGAGAAGAATTTAATTACTGTATCTGCTGCTAGTAGCCATGGATTAACTAATAATGATAGGGTATATTTAACTGTAAATGCTGGAATTACCACAACCGTTCCTGTCAAATATAATAAAGCAAATAGAAAATTAATTGCTAGAGAATTAGATTTTGTAGCAGCTGGTGTTAATACTTCAGGATCTATAATTGGTAATCAAAATACAATTACCATAGCAAGTCATGAAATGGTTACTGGCCAAAGAGTGGTTCATACAGCGACTACATCTGTGGGTGGATTGACTCATGACGAAGAATATTTTGTGTACGTAGTTGATAAAGATACAATTAAATTATGTGGTAGTAGATTCCAAACAAACCAAAGTAAACCTGTATTTGTTCCGTTAGATGTATCGGCAGTAGGTGCTGCGGGAACATTGGGTCTTGTCAATCCACCATTAGAGTTTTACAAAAATGGAACTATAACATTTGATTTATCGGATTCATCATTATCATTTACAAAGGTTGCAGATACGTTACCCGCTTTTGATTTAGAACTTTATACCGATTATAATTTCATTCATGAATATACTTCAAATGAACAGTCATCTACTTTTAATGTAAGTAGAACTGGAACTGTTGGTATTGATGGTAAACTAATATTGACATATAATCAAAATACTCCAAAAATACTTTATTACAACTTAGTTGCAAATACGTCATCAGATAATCCAGATATAAACAAAGAACTTGTATTAGACAGAGAAATTATAGGAAATAATTCTATAAACTTTAGAGATAGTCGTTATGCTGGTCAATTTAATATCCTTACAAATTCTACGAATACGTTTACATATGATTTAAATAGATTCCCTGAAGAAGAATCATATACAAGTTCAACTACAACGATATTAAGTTATGACACTACATCTAAAACTGCATATGGCCCAATAGCAGCAGTTTCATTATCTGAAAAAGGAAAAGGATACACTAGATTACCTGGTGTTTCAACTGTTACTTCTGACACAGGATCTGGTGCTATTTTAGAAGCATCTAGTAGATCAATAGGAGTTCCTCAAACAACAAAACTTGAAAGTATTGGTTTTGATTATCCATCAGATTTTACATTAAGACCTCAATCAAAATTACCTCAGATCATTAAGATATCAGCACTATCTGGTCTTAAATCTGTTGGTATCACTTCTTATGGTAGAGGATATAATCATCCACCATCATTAGTTCTTCTTGATGGTCTTACAAGAGCGAAAGATAATGATGCGGATTTATCTTATAATTTATCAACTCCTGATAGAGCTGGGTTTGTAGATATTATAGAAAACACTTTTGGATTATCTAACGTTACTCCAATTATAGTTCCAGTTAATAATCCTAATGGAATTAGAGTAACTAATCTTGTTTATGATTCATCTTCAGATACTGTTGCAGCAACATTAAAAGTTGCTTATAGTTTAGCAGCAGAATTTCCTATAGAGATTGGTGATAAATTACTAATTGAAAATGCTAGTGTTGGAGTTGGATCTACAGGAAAAGGATATAATTCTGATCAATATGATTATAAAACTTTTGAAGTAACACAAGTTCATCAAAATTTAGGTAACGTTGGTATTGTAACTTACAGTATGGGTGGAAACGTTCCAACTGGTGAAACACCTGGTAATTTTAATACCATATTATCATCAGCAGTATTAGTAAGGGAAAGAGATTTTCCACAATTCTCTCCAGAATTACAAGTAAACACATTTAACTCTAAAGAGACATTAGTATCTGAAACTAGTGTTGGCCCTGTTTCTGGTATTGTTGCTGAATATGATCCAGCGAGTCAGTGGTTGACTGTAGAAGCTGCAAGTGATTTTGAAGTTGGTAAATTAATAGAATCTACAACTACAGGTGCTAAAGGAACAGTATCTGAAATAGTTCTTACCTTTGATACTAATTTCTTAGTAGATTACTATTCTATGGTTAATAATGGATGGGAATATGAAACTGGTTTCCTAAGTAACATTCTACAGGTAACTCATGAAAACGAATACTATCAAAGATTTTCATATGCGATAAAATCTAGAGTATTCATGGATAAATGGAAAGATATTGTTAATAATTTAACTCACACTGCAGGATTCCAAAAATTTAGTAATTTACAAGTAGAATCGAATTTACCAGTTGCTCAAAAAGCCTCAATGGTAGTTGGAACTTCTGGAACAGTAACTGGTGTTATTGATTTACAAGGATATCAAAGTTTACATGAAGTTAATAACTTTGATTTAGTTACAGAAAATTTAAAATCAAGATCTCCTGATACTGGTAATCTCTCTGACGAAATTACTTTCCAGAATCGTATTTTAATTGACTATGCCGAATCTGTTGGAAACAGAGTTGTTTCTATTGATAATATTAGCGGTGATTTTAACGATTTACCAAGAACTACAGCATTCTCAGAAGTGGGTAGATTTGATATTTCTGGCAATAAAGAAAATAGATTTATGGTATATGTGAAAGATAGATTATTTGAAGGTGAGAGACAATTAATGATGGTTAATGCTTTATTTGATCCAATTAGTGGTCAATCTATGATTAACCAGTATGGTCAAGTCGAAACTATAAGAGATCTTGGATCTATGGATTCTAGTGTTGATGGTAGTGAAGCAGTTCTTAGATTTTTCCCAAATAAGAGTGAGTTTAACAATTATAATGTAACAACTCTTTCATACAACCTTAATGAACTTGGTCTTACAACTTCATTAACTGCTGGTATATCAACTAGCATAGGAGCAGGGTCAAATCCAGTAGGAGCACTTGTTCATATCGGTGCTGCCACAACACTAGGTGGAACTGCTCATGGTGGCGGTGAGGTCATTGTGGCCACCGTAGGAAGTGCAACCACAACAGGGCTTCCAAGTGCTGCTGGTAAAGCACCATTTGAGATGTTCTGCCCAAGATCTGCTAAAACTATAGTTGCAATCGCAACAAGTGAAGGAACAGTTGAATATAACGAATTAAGCATGGTTATGCATCAAAGCAATGTAGGTTTAGGATCTACTGTTGCGTTTGAACAATATGGGCAATTAACCATTCATAACAGAAGAGATAATCTTGCTGCAGAACCTTTAGGAACATTTAGACCTCATGTAGTTGGTCTTGGAACCACTGCCCAAATTCAAATTGGATTTACACCAAATGCTGGAATTACAACTGCATTTATTAATTCAGTTACTATAGGAATATCATCTGAATCATATACAGGTTTAGGAACAGTCAAATTAAAGAATGGATCATTAATTGCACAATCAACATCCATACCATCAAGATCTGCACCTTATCCTGTAGGTGTTGGTAGCTATGTTGAAGAATTTGATGCAGCATACGCCATTGTTCAAGTCAAAGATACTACAAACGATAGGTATGAGTTCTCTGAGATTATGATGGTTGATGATGATACTCGTGTATTCATGACAGAGTATGGAAATATAATAACTGGAGCAGGTGTCAATGCAAATGCAACTGGTATAGGAACTATAGGTGGAAGAAGAGATGGATCAGATTGTTTTACAGAAATAACATTTGTTCCAAATGCAAATACGGCTGTTGAAGTTAAGACATTCATACATGCACTGAAATCAATTGAGGGCACAGATCCTAATGAAATAGAACTTCAATCTGGATCTATTCAAACTAAGTTTGATGTATATGAGGGAACTTTCTTTGGATCTAAGACTAGTTTCCCAATATTGAATGAAACTAATCAGATATTTAAAAAAGACTTTGATGGATCTAGCACCGATATTATAAGCACAACAAATAACACTATTAGTATTCCAAACCATTTCTTTGTAACTGGTGAAGAAGTTGAATATTCTGTTAAACAACCAATAGTAGGGTGCACAACTACAGGTGTTGGAGCGACCACAGATCACATTGGTATAGCTGCAACACCTTCTACTTCTCCTGCAAGTGTAACTTATCTTCCAGATTCAGTATTTGTTATAAAGGTTAGTGATACTTTAATTAAACTTGCATCAACTGCAGAAAATGCATTGAAATCTATTGCACTTCCATTAAGTCTTACTGCTGTTGGTGTGGGAACTTCACATAGTTTAACAAGTAAAAATGAAAATACAAGGGCATTAATATCAATTGATAATATCATTCAAAGCCCTATCGTGGGTACTGGTGTTACTACATCTCTTGGAGTGAGTTTTGTTCAGAGTGAATCCATAATGTTTACTTCAGGTATAACTTCATTCTTTAGTGGAGATGTTATAAAGGTTAATAATGAGATGATGAAGATAATTGCAGTTGAAAATGCAGGTATTAGTAGTGCTATTAGGGTTCATCGAAATTGGATGGGAACAAAACTTGCTGCACATGCCAATCATGATGTTGTTGAAAAAATGACTGGTAATTATAATATTAATAATAACACTCTTAATTTTGCCGAAGCACCCAAAGGTGGTAGACCTATAAGCGTTGGAAGTACAGGTCTTCCATCTAGTGATAGAGACTTTACTGGTATAACAACCACATCAAGTTTCAGTGGTAGAATCTTTAACAGGTCTGGTATTAAGGGTGGTAACTTTGATGCTTATGCTAGAAATTATGCCATAGATGATATATCACGCTCCTTTGATGGTCAAACTGAAGTATTTACTCTCAAACAAAATAAAACAAATGTAACTGGTATTGCTACAAACCTTGGTATTGTAATGGTAAATGGAATATTGCAGGGTGCTGGTCAATTAAATGATTATCAATTATCTGAAGTTTCTGGAATCACATCTATAACATTTACAGGAACCGCATCATCTATCGCTAATGATGTTAACACGGCAACTGTTCCTACTGGTGGTATTATTATATCAGTTGGATCAAGTGAGGGATTAGGATATCAACCTTTAGTTGGTGCTGGTGCTACGATAGGTTTTAGTGCTTCTGGTATTGTTACATCAGTCAGCATTGGTAATAGTGGATCTGGTTATAGGGTGAACCCAGGCTATGCTGGTTTGTCATCAACAAGTTCAATTGGTGGTGTTGGAATAGCAACTGAGATTAGAGTTGGTGTTGCCTTTACAACTTCTACAGGAACACCTAACATTCAATTCATCGGAACTGCTGCAGTTACAAATGGTCGTGTCGTAAGTATTGCTATTACACAAACTGATCCTGTTCCTGGCTTTACTGGTGTAGGTTCAACTATATTTGAAGCAATCATTGATGCTCCATTACCATATCAAGACATTCCTCTTTGGTATGATCATGCAGCAACACCAGGTGTTGGTGGATCTCAAGCAAGGGCAAACATCACTGTTGGTGTTGCAACCACTGGTGGTAGTGTGATTGACTTTGAAATTACTAATACAGGATTTGGATATGGTGAATCTCAGGTATTGACTGTTCCTACATTTGCAACTGCACCTGGTGAATCATATGCGGTTCCTGTAGAGCAAGTTCTATTCAGACCATTCCAATTAACACTACAAAAAGTTCATCATGATGAATTTAATATGTGGACAATGGGTGAATTACAGGCTCTTGATGATTTTTCAAATCTATTCAATGGATCTAGAAAAGCATTCCCACTTACAGTTGGTGGTGAGGCATTTGCCATACAAGCAAGAACTGGTTCAAATATAGTTGTTCAAAATACTATTATTATTACTATAAATGATGTATTACAGGTACCAGGTGAGGGTTATACATTTAATGGTGGTGGAACGATAACATTTACTGAAGCACCAAATCCTGATGATGTGATGAGAATATTCTTCTATAGAGGAACTGGTGGTGAAGACGTAAAAGATAGAGATATTGTAGAAACAGTTAAAGTTGGTGATGACTTACAAATTAGATTTGATCCTGCTTATAATACAAAAACATTTGTTGAGTTCCCAAGAGCAGTTCATGAGTTAAAATCATCAGATACAGTTGTAACGAATCAATATTATGGAAGAGGTATAGGTGATAGTGATACTGAAACTAGACCAGTTAAATGGTATAGACAACTTAATGATAGATTCATTGACGGAAAGATAGTTCGTAAGGATAGGCCACTATATGAACCTAGTCTATTCCCAACTGCATATCTAATACAATCAGTTGGTGTTGGTCAAACAGAAGTATTCATTGATAGTTGTAAACCATTCTTTAATCCTGAGAATGAAAACCCTTCAGATAGGAACTTCCAAAAAGATATTCAAATTGTTAATGCGAGTGCACAATATGAGTTTCTTGCTGGTGCTGCTGCAACTGCAATCGTATCTATCGCCAATACAATATCATTCTTCTCAATTACATCAGGTGGTGATGGTTACACATCTGTTCCTGAAGTTAGGATACAACAACCTATAAGTATTGGTGGAACTCCATTTGTGGGTATTGGAACCACTGCAACGGCAATTGCGACTGCAACAATCGCCAATGGATCAATATCATCGATTACAGTGGGAATTAACTCTGGAATTGTTGGAACTGGTTATACTTCTGCTGCACCTCCTGTGGTTCTAATTGCTCCACCTACATATGTTAGGGAAGAAAATACCGTTGATTTATATGAAGGAGACTTTGGTGTTGTTACTAAAGTTGGTATAGTGACAAATATTTCTGACGCAAATAATGCGGGAATTGGTATTGGAACTGGAATTGTATTTGATTTGTATATTCCAAAGGGTTCTCCACTAAGAGATGAAAATATTAATAGCCCTGATGCTGTAACAAGAAGTGGATTACAGACTGGATATTACTTTACAGTTAGTAATTCAAATATTGGTTCTGGTGTTACTGCAGTTTCTATGACTGGTTCTATTGGATATGTTGGTGTTGGAACTACTGCTTTAGATAACATATATGAAGTAGCACACCATGTTGGAATAACAACTATTGGAATCGGCACTGATCAATCAGAGCTAGCAACAAGAGTATTCTGTAGAGTTCTAAATTGGAATGGTTTACAGAACACTGTTGGTTATTCAACGGTGGGCCAAGGGCATAGCACCCGATACTTAGGTGACTTTAGTTGGGGTCGATTACAACTAAATGACAGACAAATAGCACAGGCATATACCGCCAATATTAACGACGGTGTTACTGGTATAAAGACAGGGCCACAAGTTAAGAGAAAGATAGCTCTCAAATCTCAGAACTATGTTGTCTAAATAAATAAAAAAAGTGTAAACAAAAGTTCATGTCGGCAATCATAACGGATCAAATAAGAATATTAAATGCAAAGAATTTCGTTGCTGGTGTATCAACTTCGACTAATTCTTACTATGCCTTTGTGGGTTTACCTAATCCAACAGCATATCAAAGTGATTGGGATTCAAATCCTCCAGCACCAATTGATAATTTCAATAACATGAATGAATATCATGATAGTATGATTGCTGTGAAGAAGATAACTGCTGAAGACGTAAAACAAATTGTTCCAAAATTGAATTGGAACTCTGGAACAACATATGATTACTATAGACACGATTATAGTATTTCTAATGCACCACCAAACTCTGGTGGAACATCTTTGTATACTGCAAACTATTTTGTTGTTAATAGTGACTTTAGAGTTTATATTTGTCTACAAAACGGAACGACACCTGAAACACCTGATGGGAAACCATCTCTAGACGAACCAACCTTCACAGATTTAGAACCAAGAACACCAGGTACATCTGGTGACGGATATATTTGGAAATATTTGTATAGTATCAAACCTGCAGATTTAATTAAATTTGACTCTACTGATTTCATGCCAGTTCCAGCAAATTGGGGTGATAATGCTGCAGATGCTTCTGTAAAAAATAATGCTGTAGATGGCGGTATTAAAATTGTTGTTGTTAAAAACAGAGGAACTGGTATAGGAACTGCTAACCAAACTTATACTAGAGTTCCAATTAAAGGTGATGGATTTAATGCAGAATGCACCGTTGTTGTTAATAATGATGCACAAGTAGAGAGTGTTACTGTATCAAATGAAGGATATGGATACACTTATGGTAATGTAGATCTATCTGCTGGATCTATTCCGACACCAACCTCTCCACCTACTCTTGATGTAATTATTACACCACCAGGTGGTCATGGAGCTGATATTTACAGGGAATTGGGTGCAACTAACTCATTACTATATGCAAGAATTGAAAATGATGCCGAAAACCCAGATTTCATAACAGGAAACCAATTTGCCAGAATAGGTATTCTAGAAAATCCAAAATCATTTAATTCTAATGAAATACTTACATTAGATAAAGCAAGTGCTGCATATGCTTTGAGATTGGCGGGAACTGGATACAGTTCTGTAACATTCACTGCTGATAGTTTAGTAAAACAAACTACTGGAACAGGTGTTACTGCTGTCGGATATGTAATTAATTATGATCAAACTACTGGTGTTTTAAAATATTGGCAAGATAGAACAATTGCTGGTTTTAATACTGTGGGAACAGCACAAACAGCTGTCGATGCAATTTATGGATATAACACAACAAGGTTTACTTCCGAACCAACTGCTGGTGGTAGTGTAACAATTGTTGGTGGTAGTTCTAATTTATCAATCAGCACATCATTCTCAGGTCTTTCTACTACTCTAAATAATAGAACATACTACCTTGGTCAATCATTTACTAAGGGAGTTTCTAATCCAGAGGTTGACAAATATTCTGGAAATATGATTTATGTTGATCACAGACCATCAATTACACGATCTTCCAATCAAAAAGAAGACATCAAAATAATATTACAGTTCTAATTAACTATGGCTCAGCAAACCAACCTTAACGTTTCACCATATTTTGATGATTTCGATCCGAACGATAATTATCAAAAGATTCTTTTCAAGCCTGGTTATCCTGTACAAGCAAGAGAATTAACAGGTCTTCAGTCTATATTACAGAATCAAATTGAAAAATTTGGTCAACATTTTTTCAAAGAGGGTGCAAAAGTAATACCAGGTAACACTGCATATTCCTCTGAGTATTTTGCTGTAGAGTTAAATAATAGTCATTTAGGAGTTCCTGTAGAATTTTATATTGATCAATTAATTGATAGAAAGATAATTGGAGCAACAACTGGAGTAACAGCGATAATTAAACAGGTTCTCATGTCTGAGAATAGTGAGAATGGTAATTTAACACTGTATATCTCATACATGTCATCTGGTGTATCAGATAGTACTATTAAAGTTTTTGCTGATGGTGAATTATTAATAGCAGATAGTGATATTGTCTCAGGCCCTCAAAATAATGCATTTATACCTACAGGTGAATCATTTGCTTCTTGTATTGCAAACAATGCAACGTCAACTGCTGCATCTTTTTCAATATCTAATGGTGTGTATTTTATAAGAGGTAATTTTGTTCAGGTTCAAGATGAAACTATTGTTTTATCACAATATACAAATACTCCTAGTGCTAGGATTGGTTTAAGAATAGATGAAGATATAATCAATGCTGATGAGGATGAGACATTAGCAGACAACTCAAAAGGATTTAACAACTATGCTGCACCAGGTGCTGATCGTTTAAAAATTTCAGCTAATTTGTTTGCTAAACCATTAGATGACTTTAATGATTCTAATTTCGTTGAATTGGCAGTAATTGAAAATGGTGCATTAAAATCTCAAATTAAAAATACTAATTACAGTTTCATTAAAGATGAATTAGCTCGTAGAACATATGCTGAGTCTGGTGATTATGTAATTAAGAGTTTTAATATCTCTATGAGAGATTCTTTAAATAACAATGTTGATAATAATGGAGTATATCAGTCTGGTCAATTTACTCAAGGTGGAACAATAGCATCAGATGATCTTGCTTTATATCAAGTCTCACCAGGTAAAGCATTTATAAAAGGATATGAGGTTGAAACTATTAGTTCAACATATATTGACGCTCCAAAAACAAGAACATCAAAAACATTAGAAAATCAAGGAGTTGCATATAAAACAGGAAATTCGTTAAGACTTAACAATGTCAAAGGTGCACCTGAAGTTGGGATTGGTAATACTTATATTGTTAGTTTAAGAGACCAAAGAGGTGGTGATAATTCATTTAAGATAGCAGGAAGTGAAATTGGTATGGCTAGAGTCTATGATTTTGCTCTAGAATCAGGTTCATATTCAACATCCAATTCTGCTGTGAATGAATGGGATACTTCACTTTATGATGTTCAATTATTTACAAAAATTACCTTAAACGAACCAGACACATTTACTATACCAACTCAAATTAAAGGAAAATATAGTGGTGCTACAGGATTTTTAGTAAATGCTGTTACGAATAGCACATCTTTAGATGTATATGATGTAACTGGTAAGTTTATAGTAAATGAACCGTATGAAATAAATGGAACTGCTAATAATCGTGTTGCAACTGCAGTAACATCTCATGGAATACAAGATGTTAAATCAATTTATGGTGGCCCTTCAGCATCTATTGGGCCAGGTGTTGTTGGTGCTGCGAAAAGTTTTTCTGGTGATATATTACAAAGACCAGTTCTTAGTTTTGGAAGTGGGTCAGTTACTTCTAAAAATGGATCCACAGGTTTTAGTACCATAACAAGTTCAAACCCATTATTTCCAAGTTCATTAAAAGTTGGAAATCTACTAAGATTTGGTTTGGGAAATAATGATCCAAGTTTTGCAAGAGTTACTGAAGTAGGAACAAGTTCTGTTACTGTTACTGGTGTTTCAACTGTGACTGGTGTTTGTGGAGGTTTACCAACATCAACTGGAACAAATAATCCATCAACTGTTTCTGATCTAACATTAATAACAAGCCCATTAGAAAGATCTACAGATAGTCAATTATATTCTCTAATGCCAAAAGCATTTATTTCAGATGTTGATCTTTCAAGTTCTACTCTAACTATTAGAAAACAATTTAGTGTTAATGTTTCATTAAATGCCAATACTGGATTGGGTCAATTATCATCTGCAGTAACTGCAGGTACAAATGAAACATTCTTACCTTTTGACGAAGAAAGATATGTCTTTATGAGATCTGATGGAACAACTGTTTCTTTATCTGATGAAATGTTTACTTTTTCTACAGGAGGAACAGTTTTACAGATAAGAGGATTAGGAGCAGCAGATACAGGAGCGACATTAATTGCAACTCTTACAAAATCTAAACCATCTGCTAAAGTAAAACAATTAAATCGTGTAAATTCAATAGTAGTTAATTATTCTAAAGATACTGCATCTGGTGTTGGTGGAACAACATTAAATGATGGATTAACAACTGGTAATTTCCCAATAGGGACAAGGGTTCAAGATCAAAAAATAGTTTTAAATAACGCAGATATCGTTAGCATTCATGGTATTTTTGAATCTAATGATACATCTGAAGCATCTGCACCCAAAATGACGCTGACTTCTTTGAATGGCCCTTCTGGAAAGGCAACAGATTTAATTATAGGTGAAAAAGTTATTGGTCAAAATAGTGGTGCTGTAGCTATTGTTGCTGAAATTATATCAGATAGTCAAATTACATACATTACTAAAAATGAAACAGCATTTGAAGAGGGTGAAATTGTAGAATTTGAAGAAACAACAGTTCAAGGTTTAATAACCACTTTAGATAATCCTAGCCGAAATATATCTTCGAATTATACCTTTACTACAGGTCAAAGAAGCAGTTTCTATGATTATGGATTTATTACTAAAAGAGTAAATGCAAAAGAACCTAAGAAGCAATTAAAAATATATTTTAAAAATGGATATTATGATTCTACTGATGGAGGTGATGTCACAGTAAAAAATTCTTATAATAGTTGGGATTATAGTAGAGAAATTCCTATGATTAATGGGGAGTATGTGACTGATACTTTAGATATAAGACCAAAAGTAGATACTTATACAGTTCTTGAAAATGTAAGATCTCCATTTGAATTCAAAGGTAGATCATTTACTGCTTCTGGAAGTTCTGCTGCAAACATATTAGCATCTGATGAATCAATTAATCTTACTTTCTCTCATTTTGTTGGAAGATTAGATAGAATTTTCTTAGATAAAACTGGAAGATTTCAAGTTAAATATGGAGATCCATCAGAAAAAAGAGAAAGACCAACTGGAGTTGATGATGCAATAGAGATTGCAACTATTCTTTTACCTCCATTTCTATTCTCGACCAAACAAGCTAAAATAGACTTTTTGAAATATAAAAGATATAGAATGTCAGATATTGGGGATCTTGAGCAAAGAATTAAAAATCTAGAATATTATACATCTTTGTCTATGCTTGAGACACAGACATCAAATCTATTTGTTCCTGATGCTGATGGATTAAATAAATTTAAATCTGGATTCTTCGTTGATAATTTTACATCACTTAAAACACAGGAGACTAATGGATTTAAAGTAAAATGTAGTTTAGATCCTTCTAATAATGAATTAAGACCACAGCATTATTGTACTTCTGTTGATCTAATGCCAGGCCCTGTAGAGGGTGTTGATGTTGGAGTTGATCGTGCTTTTCTTGCTGCAGAAGGAACAAATATACAAAAACAAAGTGATGTTGTCACTCTCGCATATACTGAAACTGAGTGGTTAAGTCAACAGTTTGCAACTAGAACAGAAAGTGTTACACCATTCTTAGTTAGTTTCTGGCAAGCAACTGTTAAATTATCTCCATCAACAGATACATGGACAGACACAGCAAGACTTGAAGCAAAAATAATTCAACAAGAAGGTAACTTTGCTGGTATTATGGCACAAGCCATGCAAGAATTTGGAGTTGATCCACAAACTGGGTTAGCACCAACTCAATGGAATTCTTGGGAAACATCATGGGTTGGTCAAGAGCAAGTAGATCGTAAACAACAAAGACAGGAAACAAGCACAGTAACTGAAGAAGAGATTATTAAAGCAGGTTGGATTAATGGTGGTAGAAGTGTTAACCACTCAGTAATGCATGATACAACCACAACAACCACTTTTGAAGATACGATTAGAGATACTTTTAGGGTTGATAATCAAGTTAGAACTGGAACTAGAAAAGTTGTTACGGAACAGTTTGATAACGAATCTATTGGAGATAGAGTTGTAAGTCGTGATGTTATTACTAACATGCGTTCAAGAAATATAGAAGTTAGAGTTACAAAATGTAAACCACTTACACAGTTATATGGATTCTTTGACGGAGTTCATGTAACAAAATATATGACTCCTAAATTGACGGAAATCACAATGGAGACTGGAACTTTCCAAGTTGGAGAGACTGTCAGAGGAAAACTACCAACTGCTGGTAATCCTGCTGAAGGAACAGATGTTCCTGCAATTAGATTTAGAGTAGCACAAGCAAATCATAGATCAGGGCCATATAATGCTCCAACAGAAGTCTTTGCTAAAAATCCTTATGTCTCTCAAGTTGGTGCATCTGGTCTCGAAACATTCTTAGGAACACCAGGTGTTGTTCAATTAGCATCTACTAATGATGGTGCTACAAATATGCCAGCAACATATTCTTCAACTTCTACTATATTAAATATTGATACAAAATCAATGAGTGATCAAGCTCAAGGAGATTATTATGGATATGCAGCAACTGGAATGGAACTTGTAGGAGAAACGAGTGGTGCAACAGCTGTTATTTCAAATAGAAGATTAATTTCTGATCTTGGTGCTAATTTAATTGCTAGTTTTTATATTCCAAATCCAAACAGTGGTAATCATCCAAAATTTGAGACAGGAACAAAAACACTTACAATGATTGACAATGTAACTAATGATCAAGAAAATACAGATACATTTGGTGAAGATAATTATACTGCTTCTGGAACATTAGAAACAGTTCAAGAGAATATTATTTCTACTCGAAATGCTATTCTCCAAACTAAACCAACTAAAGAAGAAAAGCAAATTAGGCAACTAACAGGAACATCTGTTATGAAAACTGAGGCTATCAGCACATCTGAGAATGTAAGTAGTAGAGATGTTTGGTATGATCCATTAGCACAATCTTTCCAAGTTACTGATAGTGGTGGTATATTCATTACTAGTTGTGATGTTTACTTCCAAAGTAAGGATGATATGGATATTCCAATGACATTCCAAATCCGCACAATGGAAGGTGGAGTTCCAACACAAAAGATTTTACCATTCTCTGAAATAATTTTATCTCCAGATCTAATTAATATTTCTACAAATGGAACTGTTGCAACTAGATTTACATTTGAAGCACCTGTGTATCTTGAGGGAGATAATACAGAGTATGCAATATGTTTAGCATCATGGTCAACCAAATATAAAGTATTCATATCAAGAGTTGGTGAATCCGATCTATTGACTGATGAATTTATATCGCAACAACCATACCTAGGATCACTATTCAAATCACAAAATGCTTCTACTTGGGATGCTTCACAGTGGGAAGATCTTAAATTTGTAATTAATAAAGCGGTATTTGAAACTACTGGATCAATGGAGATATATAATCCAATTTTATCTGAAGGTAATCAGCAAGTTGCAAAACTAAGACCAAATTCAATTAATATAAACTCGAAACGAGTTAGACTTGGTATTGGAACTTCATTAGCAGATACTGTTCTTACGTTAGGTAATACGGTTAATCAATTAGGATTTAATGATGGTGATACTACTCACACTGCTGCATCAAACGCAAGTGGTAACTTTGTAGGTAGTGCTGGAATAGGAACGGGTAATATGGGTATCGTAAATGCAGGCTTAGGATATACTCCTGCATCTGGAACATTTGATTATGTTGGAGTTGCTCTTTCTAATGTAACTGCTGGTGGTGATTTCATGACAGCAGATATAAGAGTTACTGATGGTGTTGTTGCTATAGCGACAATTAGATCTTCTGGTAGTGGATTCCAACGAGGTGATGTTCTTGGTATAGGAACAATTACTGCGTCAGATGGAAGTGCTGTACCTGGTAGAAACGCAAGACTATCTGTTGTTTCAATCGGAAGCACAGAGGAGTTGATATTAGATGGTGTTCAAGGAGATTTTGCTCTCAATGGAAGATTAACGTATACGCATCCAATTACTGGATTAACAACATCACTGAATACAACAGTTGGTTCTTCCAATACAAGTGCTAGAATCACTACGTTGAAGAAAATTACAGAGGTAAGTGATGGATTACATTTCACTGTTGATCATAGAAATCATGGTATGCATCATGAAACAAATAGAGTAACAATATCTGATGCAGAATCTGATGTAATTCCAACAAAATTATCATTACCATATGGTTCAAGTTCAACTTCAACAATATCTGTTGTCAGCACTGATAATTTTACAACATATGAAAACGTTGCTGTTGGAGCAACAAACCCAGGCCTATTGCAAATAGGTGATGAAGTAATCAAATATACAGGTGCTTCTAGTGGATCAATCACAGGTATAACAAGAGGAAATAATGCGAAAGGATATATCAAAGGATCTCCTGTTCGTAAGTATGAATTGGGTGGCGTATCTCTTGCAAGAATTAATAGAACTCATTTACTAAGTGAAATTACTGATAGAGATCCAAACCCGATTACATTTGATAGTTATACTATAAAAATTGATACAAGCGATTTAACTTCTGCACAAACTGGTTTACCATTCGCAGCACCAAATAGGCAGAGTGACTCAAGTGCAACTAGTAATCCAAAATTATATTTTAATGAAACCAAATCTGTTGGTGGTTATGATACCCATGCAACACAAAATATACCATTCCAGATTATTTCACCAAATATCAGCCACGTGACTGTTCCTGGTACTACAGTGTCTGCTGCTATGAAAACAATATCAGCATCAAGTCTTGGTAATGGAATGGGTCAAGGATCTGATTTACCTTTCTTAGATAAGGGAAGTGAAACTATAACTTTAAATAAATCAAATTATTTAAATTCTCCTAGAATGATTGCATCTAGAATCAATGAAACAAATAATAGTGTTACTCAAAACTTCTCTGGTGATAGATCATTTAATATGACACTTACTTTAGAATCAAGTAATCCTAATTTATCTCCTGTAGTGGATTTACAAAGAATGAGTGCAATTTTAGTATCAAACAGAGTTGATGCTCCAATTTCAAACTATAAAACTGATTCTAGAGTTAATACTGTATTTGATGATCCTACATCATGCCAATATCTTTCTAGAGAAAATAGTTTAGCAAACTCTGCTTCATCGATTAAAGTATTAATTGATGCTCATATTAATGAATACTCTGATATAAGAGCATTTTATGCAATTAGTGCTACTCCTAACTTTGATCCAATATTTGAACCATTCCCTGGCTACAAAAACTTAAATGATCAAGGTCAGGTGATTAGTGCTGCTGAAAGTGATGGTTTGCCTGATAGACTTATTCCTAAGACTGATGTTGGAGGATTTAAGAGTAATGAGGTGACATTTAAAGAATATGAATTTAACATAGATGATCTTCCAGCATTCAAGTATTATAGATTTAAATTTGTTCTAACATCTACAAATCAAGTATATGTTCCTAGAGTTTCTAATCTAAGAGTTATTACTTTAGCATAATGGCAAAACTTATTCCAGTTGAGGGTAATAATGATTTGGTCAGAGATCCAAACACTGATCAAATCATTAATACTAATACAAATGCCTATGAGCAGTATGTTAGTCAACGTAGAAAACGTAAACTTGAAAAGGAAAAATCTTTATCTGTTGAAGAAGATCTTGCTAGTTTAAAAAGTGAAATGAATGAGATCAAATCTCTATTAAAGGAGTTAGTCAATGGCAAATAAAAAAATTACATTTGATCCAGAAGCTGGTGTAGGGTATCCTTGTAATTTTATTATAAATGGTGGTGCTAACTTTACTGGAACGTTTGAAGTAGTAGATACCTCTAACACTGGATATAATTTTTCAACAACTAATGCTGTTGGTATTGCTACAACCACTGGGTGGACAGGTTCTTCTCAGATGACAAAAAGTGTTTCTATTGGATCAACTGGTTTTCCTGTAGCAACTTTTTCTGTTGGTATTGATACCACTAGTGCCACTGCAGGAAAGATTACAATTTCATTAGGATCAACTGCCACAAGAACTTTAAGTGAAGGTAGATATGTCTATGATGTTATTGTTAGTTCTGGGGCTACTTTCTATAGAATTGTTGATGGAACAATCTTAGTTCAACCAGGCATTTCATCTGCAATATAAATATGATAGAGGTATAGTATAAATGGCTCAACCATCCACCAGATCAGAATTAATTACCTATGCTAAAAGGCAATTAGGTGCACCAGTATTGGAAATCAATGTTGCCGATGAGCAAGTTGAGGATATACTGGATGATGCTATTCAATTTTTTCAAGAACGTCACTTTGATGGCGTATACCCAACATTTTTAAAATACAAAATTACAGATGATGATATAAAAAGAGGAAGATCGAGAGATGGAAATACTGATAACGTAGGTCTTACAACAACCACTGCTACTTCAACAATTGATGGTGGAACAACTACTTTTAGTTTCACTGAAACATCAAACTATCTACAAGTTCCAGATGATATTATTGGAGTCACTAAAGTTTTTCACTTTGATGGTTCAAATAGAATGGCAAGTGGTATGTTCAGTTTGAAATATCAGTTGTTTTTAAATGATGTATATTTCTATGGATCTACTGAATTACTAACATATGCAATGACTAAAACTTATCTTGAGGATATTAATTTTTTACTAACCACACAAAAGCAAATAAGATTTAATAAGAGGCAGAATAGATTATATTTAGATA
>VMHT01097486.1_pt1 | contig 26537 bp, 39 predicted proteins | sample 4693611 | NCBI WGS metagenome assembly VMHT01 (sample SAMN12280063, study PRJNA550983) | marine metagenome | isolation source: seawater sampled from same location over 5 years 0.02-0.2 micron viral filtrate | place: USA: collected off the coast of southern California halfway between the port... ...
AGGTTCTTCAGGCTTTTTGGCTTCAACCATACCACCTCTTTGTGTTGATTCTACTTCTTCCTCTACATCAAACTCATCCCCCAATACTTCACCCTCATGTAATTGCTTTAATAAAGTTTCTTGTGTGATTGAACCCGAAGTGTAAAGTTGTAGCAATGCTTGTATTTCTTGAGGTTCTAATCTTTGTGATAAGAAATCTCGATTAACAAAACAACTACCTGCTTCAGAATTTAAATATTGACTATGAAAAACTAAACAGTTATCTATCATATCTTGCATCTGTTGTGCTACAACCATCATTGTTGAGTCGCCTTGAGATCTGTCAATTCTTTTAGCTTCTGCAGTTTCAGCCGATAACTTTTGCCCTAACACCGCAGCAAGACCTAACTCATTAATCTGATTAGATAAATTATCAAGTCTTTTAAACTGTGCATCATAACTACGACCTGCAGGTTCTATATATTCGGCTCTACCATCAGCAGGGAAAGCTATAGCTTCTCCGGGTCCCGCAGAAACTTCTTCGGAGTTTTGCGGAAACCCATAAAAAGCAAGCATAGGTACAGCGGATATGTGTAGCTGATTATCTAAATCTGATTGTATTTGATATGCTTTTAAATTTAATTCAGCAATATCTGCCATAGGTGGTCTTGATTCAAGTAAATTTAATCTGTTTGAATATGCAACAGAAAAAGGTATTTCAGAAAGTGATGTAGTTCCCTCATCAATTTTTATAAACTTATTATTTTTACCCTTTTGATAGATTTCAAATGAACCTCTTTGTAGAAATCTAATTTGATCTACAATTTTCTCCCCATATAAACCATCAGGAATAGCAACTTTTTCTTGTAACCTTAACTGTGTAAATTTTACTTCACCTTCTATTACCTCAGTTCGAAATCCCAATATATCTCTTGGTGTATATGTTACCCAATAAGGTCTACCACCTTGATTAGACTTTGGAGCATCAACAAGAACACCAATATGACCATATCTAACCATTTTTCTTGTAGTCTCGTAAGTCCAGACGTTTAAATCATTACCTTGTAGATCAATGTCAAATAAATCTTCTCTTATTTGATCTGAAGTTTCATTTAATCTGACAGGTTTTCTTGTAAGCATACCTGCAAGCATTCTTTCAAGACGCAAATAGAATGGTGGACAAACAGAACGAGCAAGTCTGTTGTCATAGCTTTCATCTAATTCTCTAGGTTCTTGTGGCAAATATCTTCTATGTCTTTTTCTCATCTGATATGTACCGCCTAATAAATCTTCTATTAACATCCAATGAGGTTCTTGCTGAAACCAAATAGCATTAGGGTCATTTATTTCTTTTCCTTGTGAGTTTGTCTCTCTGTCGTAATAGTTATAACCTGAGTACACTTTTAAACTCCTTAATTAATTACAGTGTAATAGCTTTCTTTAATAAAGCCTAACACCAGTCTTGCGACCAGCACCCATATGTAGTGGGTTAAACAACCTCCAACAGATGTACCCAAGTGCATCTACCATATGGTCATAACCTGCTTCTTTGTCAGGGTCACCTTTTTCAGTATAACTTTGAAGTTCTATACACTCGATTAATTTTTTAGCAGAACTGTGAATCTTTAATCTAATGTTACCTCTACCATCTTCAAATAATCTTTGAACTGAGTTAACTCTATCTCTTATTGGTGGATTTGAAGCTGCGGATTGATTAACAAATCCGTAGCTCTCAAGTATTTGGATGTCGGTTTTCGTAGCATTTGTGCTTCTATTACCGCCTGAAGCGTCAGGGTAGATATAAATTTTGTTAAATGGATATCTGTTTTTAATCTCTTTCGCCAAAGTGTCGGTGTCATAACTAGCATTAATTTCATCAAAGATAGTCATTGAATCACCTATAGCAAGCCCAATCACAGCGTTAGTATTGCCGATATTAAAGTCAATCCCGATTCTGAGTGGTTCGTTATCTATATCTGGTTTTTCTTCAATGACATGAGTAGCTCTATCGAAGCGACTGTAGACTACTCCTGTTGTTATATTACAGAACTCTCCATTCAGATAGGCTTGAAGCAAACCAGACTCATAATTCTCTTCAAGTCTTGTAATAAAATCAGCAGGTAAGTGTGGATTATCATAAGTCCTCATTTTTATTAAACGTCTATCAGTCTTTTTCTTGGCTTCATTACTACCAAAAGTATTCCACATCCACCTAAAACCTTCTGGTGTAGACGCTACCCCGAACTGTCTTTGATTTCCACTACGAAGTCTTGCCAAAATACGAGGAAAAGCACGATCTGCAATGCTTGGAGCTACTGTATCAATTTCATCTGCAAGAACCCATGCTAAGTTTAGACCGATAATTCTTGACCAGTTCTCAAACGACCTACATAAGATCTTCGCATCCCCATCTGGTAAATGCAAAGAATACTCAGGCAATGGAGATTGCCTTGTTGTATAAGGAATCCCATAATTTTCTAAAAATGTTTCAAAATCATTCTGCCAAATATCTCGTATTAATGGTGCGGTAGGTTCCATAACTGCACCTGTGAAACCTTGATTACTGATAGCTAAATGGACTGCTTTAGCACAAAGACTTCTAGTCTTACCAGCACCATAGCCTGCTGATAAACCTATAATTTCTGTTTGATCATCATTTACAAAATCTAATTGGCCGGGATGTAAGTCGTTTCTTATTGCTTTTAGTATTTCGTCACAGTCAATATTGGATGAACTAACACTTTCAAGTATTCCCCCTTCTTGTATATCTAAGATGCTCATTTAACTACACCACTTATCTTTGCCATAGTATTTATACAGCCTAAAGCTACATGAGGTTGACCATTTCTTCTTGCGTCTTGTGCCAATGTGCTTAATTGTGATAAAAGATCTGCAGAAAATTGACGTCTATCAATCTCCCAATCAATTGATATGACTTTGTTTGCCTCTGCCAAGTAAACATCAACTTGTCTTTTGTTCACCCCCCATTCCCTTGTGCCATATGCCACAATTTCAGACCGACTAGCATTTCGTGCTTTTAGACCTGCTACTTTACGGACTCTTGCCTCAAATTCTTTTTTAGTAGATCTTTTCATATTACTTTTCTTGTAATTGTATGCTAAAAGATTTTGGCTTGTAATTAGGATCTTTAATTAATGGTATGTCTTTAAACATACGCCAGTTATTTTTTATATGAAAGTGTGGTCTGCCATATTTATTTTTAAGCTCTACAACGTCAGGCCATCTGCGTTGTAGTGCTCTAGAACCAAATGCTCTTATATCTAGATTTTGGTAAGCAGTACTATTACCACCTTTCATAGACATAGTTTTCATTTTTTCTTGAGTTATAAAGGTAGTTCCAATAGTGCAGTATTTATAAGCAAGAGTTTGCAGACATAAATCTACATCTTCATTCCAAGGACCTCTCCAATTAAAAGGCAAACTATTTAGAACGCACATACACGAGTAAACGTGAACATTTTTTCTAAAAGGTACAGGGGTGATTCTTGCATTTGACAAGAAAGAATAATATGGACCATATATTCCAACATTTTTCCATTGATCACAAAATTCTTCACATAATCGCAAGCCTAGATTTGGTTGTATCTGTATTCTGGTTCTGCCATTGAAATGACAAAACCATCTAATATTGTCATCTATCTGCCAATGCCTTAAATCTCCTTGTTTTCGAGAATAATCAGTAATCCAAGAACGAGGTGGTGCTGATGTTCCATCATTAAGAAAGGGTAGAAGTAACATTCTTTCAGTTCCAAATATCTTCTCATACTTCTCATACTCAGTCTCATCAACTACAAGTTTAAATGGAACTCCATATTCCATAAATAATCTAGGAGTCAAACATACATCAGATCTTTTATGACTTGGTATAAATATTGGATATTTAGGCAGAATTTTATTCATTGTTATATAAACAATTTCTGCAAGCTGAAATCATTTCCCAACTATTGTCAGCGTGGGCTTTGCGAAGTTGTTCCATTTTTCCACTTTTCCATGCTTCTTTTAATGTCATGTCTGCAATATTACCGACTACAAGTTCTTTTCCCCATAATTTACAGCAAGGTAGTATATCTCCCGAACTATCTACTACTAATTGTTTGTTTGGAAAGCTGCAAGGCTTTGGTTTTTCGTTTTCAAACAAGGTCAACCCAGTAACTAATCCCGGCACTTTATTCATTGTCTGAAATGTTATAACATCCACTATGCCTAACCATTGCTGTTCAAACAGTTCTGCTTCATGTTCATTAATTTTATTTTTTAAAAAACTAACTCTTACCTTTGGAAACTCCATTCCCAACTGATCTCGCTTTTCTACAAGCCTCTTTACATTCTCAACCACTTTTTTATATAGACCATTTTTTCTTTGCTTGTTGTAAGTTTCTTCAGTTGCCGCATCAATACTGATAAAGACTTTTGTGACACCGCTTTGTAATAAAGCATCTATACGCTTTTCATTTAACAAGGAGCCATTGGTTACAAAGTAGATATTTATAATTCCTTTTGATCTTGCGTAAGCTATTGCTTCCTCAAGATCTTTTCGTAGTAATGGTTCATTTATATAATTTAATTTGATTGATTTTGTACCTATATCTGCGGCTTCATCTATAAGTTTTTTATATGTATCTAATGCAATGTTTTCACCGGTTCTACCTCCACCTATCCCATGAATACAAAATGGACAAGCCATGTTGCAACTACCATTTAATTCAAAATCTATTTGTATTGGTGCTTCAGGAACGCTAGTAAAAGTTTCTGCATCTCTTTGATTATTTATATAATCATCCCAAGCTATAGGATCTGTTTCTGGTGGTCTTTTATAAAGAGCTTCAATGTTTTTAATATCAAAAAATGAGTCACTCATTTGAATCCTCTGAAACGTAGTTAAGGTGAGCAAATTTATTTTTTTCTTTAAATGGCCACCATATATATTTTGTCTTGTCTGTTAGCTCTGCACCAACAAATTTACCAAAATCTTCTCTATCTTTTTCGTTTTCAAAGTTAATTATCAATTTTGGATTAGGTTTAACAGCTTGAAAGTCTAAATAGTTACCCCATTCTTCATCATCTAGTTTCTTTACCTCATCTTTTGATCTTGATACCATCAACAGGTTTTCAATCTTGTCTTTGTCGTAACCTGTTCCTAGTAAATCATCTTCAACTAACAATTCTTTCAGCAATTCACTCATATCTCGCATATTAGTTTCTGCTAAATGCGTCACTTCATTATCGGCTGTGAGAATTTTGATGGATTTGGTGGAGTTTGGTGGGAGGTCAAGTCTCAAAATAGGTACAGAAGTTAACCCAAGTAACTTTGCGGCTTCAACAATGCCGTGACCAGCAAGAATAGTTAAATCATTGGCAACAAGTATATTCCTGTAAATACCATTTTCCTTTATTGATTGCTGTAAGTGTTCTAGTTGTTCAGGTGGGTGTATTTTGTAATTTCTTGGATGTGGTTTGATTTTATCTATTGATATTTGTTCTGCTTTTGTCTTTACAAACGTGTTTAGATCAAATAATGCTGCCAAACTTTCGTCAGCATCGAAGTCTTGGAGGTCATTAAGTTCCTCAAGTAAATGTCCTTCGTGCCATTCACTAATCTCTGCAATTTTATTATCAGCAATAATGTATGCTTTTTTTTCTTGATCTGTTAAGGATGTTACTACTCTACATGGAACAACCTTTAATCCTAATTGCCTTGCAGCCATATATCTGCCATGACCAGCAAGTATGACTTTTGACTCGTCACAAATAATTGGTTGAGTAAAACCAAATCTTTTTATTGCTTCAGCAAGAGCTTTTATCTGGTCATCACTATGGGTTCTACTATTTTTCTTATATTCTGTAAGTTCGCTGATAGGTAATTCTGTGCTTTTAATTGCTACCATGCTGTCTAAATGTAATACAACAAGCATAGTACTAAATTAATTGGTTGACAAATACATTTTAATTGTATTATAATTAAATGGCTACCAACTAATTAGCAACTATGACCACAACTTTGAACAAAACCGAGACTTTCAAACTTACACTTGAAAGAACAGAAGTTGAAACTTTACTTCGTGATTACGTTAGTAAAGCTGAAAAATATCAACCAATTCTTTTTCAATTACAAACAGGATTGGTTCGCTGCACAGGACAAACTGAGGACCCAAAAGATCCACAATGGAAAGTATTTTACTGTCAAGAAGTGGATTGGCTCAGAAGAATGAAAAGGCATAATGGGTGTGTTGGCAAATACCAACTACCTTATTTAAAAGGTAAGTACACAAACAAATTTAGAAATCCTTTTAATTACAAGCTTTGGTTGAATGAAACAGCAATTGCTGAATTTACAAAAATATCTGACAAGATCAAACAAATATCTGAATCTACAGGTATTGAAACTATTGGCAGGTATGGTGATGAATGGTACTTTTTGACTACTTTGCATACGTGCAGAAACATTACTCCAAGAGCTAAACGTAGCGTTGAGTATTATTGGGAACAAAAAGAGTCAGGCAATACTGAATATAACTACACCCATAAATACCACTGTTAATGATATTACAATTATTACAGTAGTGTAACGAAGAGGTTAATTGTATTACAATTGACCTCTTTTTTTAGTATAATAATAATATAACCAAAGGAGTTCAAATGACCACTTCAACTCAACATAACAACCCAGATGCACCAACTGAACAAACAATTCAGAGAAATAAAAAGGACATCAACAAACTTGTTAATACCTACTGTGAAATGCACGGTTGGGGTGCACATGAGGCTTTAACTGATTGCCTCGAAACTCTTGTTAATATGGGTTCTTTTACAACTGCTGATGCTATCGAGAGATTAAACAACACTAACGATGAATATATGGAGGATATGTAAGATGAAATACGACCATTCTAAACTTCTCATAAAAATACTTGAGAATTTTTATGACAAGCATAATATCCCATCTTGGCAAAGATGTGACGCTGAAAGCTTTTACATCTTAGGAAATGACGAAGCAAATTCTTGGCTTGAAAGATACTGCGAAGTATGGGAAACAGCAATGAGTAAAGTTCAGTATTAATTATATTACAATTATTACAGTTTTATTAAATACCCATAATTGTATTACAATTGATGGTATAATATTAATATAACCAAAGGAGATCAAATGACTAACTACCAAACTTTTGAAACTGTCTACGACAAAATTATTGAAAGGGCAATTCTTGATAAAGAACAATTTACTAAAGAACAAATCGTTAGTAAATTGACCTATCAATGCGGATTGGCTAAATGGTTCGCTGACGAAGTAGCTGACAGAGTAATGATTGAACTTAACAAAATACGTTAAGTTCACCTTTATTAATTGTATTACGATTCAGTAACATACATTGTAATTGTATTATAATTAATGGTATAATTAAACTATAAACAAAGGATGCCAAATGACTACTACTAAATTCAACCCAACCCACATGATGTACCGAATGGGACTTGATGATATTCCTGTTATTGTTAACGAGAAACGTGACGGATTATGGCTTGTAACTGATTCCAACAACACACAATATTGGATTGGCAAATATAACGTGGAGGAAATCTAATGACATTAACTAAATCTGACATGAAAATCTGCAAGGAACGTAATGATCTCCGCAAGTGGCTTCGTAAACAAAAACTTTGGTTGCAGAACCCACCTTATCATCTAGGAATTACTAAAACTGATGTTGATTTTGAGAAAAAATTATACTGGCAGAGATACAGAAAACTTGAAAAATTAGAATGGCAATAATACGTAGGTTGACTAGGTCACTATTGTTATCATTAAAGAGTAAGTAATGAGTCCGTCACCTCAACCACCTTACCGCCTATATATATACAAAAAAAAGGAAAGGCTACCACCCCTTTCCTTTATTCATTTAGTAAGCAAAATCGAGATTAGTCTGACCACTACCTCAAATTTATTATATCAGACATGACTACAGAATCAACCTTATCCCGCATGTACATTAACCTTACACAGGTAGAACTTCAAAGACTTTCTAGAAGGCTAGAAGAAGATACAAACGAACCTATAGATTGGACTGATATAATTACACCCTCTGCAGATCCCGATGAATTAAGAGCTAAAGCAATTGACAGATCTAGAATTGCATCTGCTATGAGATATCACGAGAAAGGTGGTCCTAAAAGAAACTATGGAGCCAAAACCAAGAAACAAGAGAATGTAATGAGTAGAACGGAGATCAGAAGAAGAGGTCTTTAATGTTACTGAATGTTGCTTGAAATAGTGACAAAGTCTAATAATTGTATTACAATTAAAATGTAAACAAAACACAACCGAGATGACTACTTCAAAACTAACTAAATCTGACCAAAAACTTTTCAGAGGTACTGCGGCAGAGGTTCATTCATTTATGTCAAACGAGGACATTCTAAAATCTATCGGATGCAACTTCGATGTAACTAGAGTCCCACATGAATATAAAGGCAAAACATTCAACGAAGTACAACATTGGCACAGATCTGATAATGACGGACTTCTTGGTACTTTCGGTTCAAGAAGAAAATGTATTCAACCTGAGGTCTTTGTAGATTACTTCCGTAACTTCTGTGAAGCAAGCAACAAAGAATTATCCCTTGATCTTGTCGGTTCATTTGATGCAGGTAAAACTTTCTATATGGCATCAAAACTTACACAAATACAAAACAACAACTTTGACAAGGTTGGCGACAAAACTGACAGTTGGTTGGTTGTAACTGATTACTACGGAGAATCAAGAGCACCGAAGGTAATGGTACTTTTCAACGAATTAATCTGCACCAACGGAATGACTAGACAAATCAAAGAAAAGCACAACGCTTTTAATCATCTTAGGGAAATGACTTTTGATGATGTAGCACCTGTTCTTGAATCTGCGGTTAGAGAATCACAAGCATACTCTGACATGAAGGACAAGTTTATTAACACAGAAATCAAAATTAAAAGAGCTAAGGATGCTGTACAGAAATTCTTTGATGATGAAAAGCTAGAGCAACTACGAACTAAAACTGTTCACAATATTCTTGATGGCGGTTTGATTGGTGGTGATTTGGCTTCAAGGCAGGGTAATGTCTGGGGTCTTGTTTCTGCAATGACTCAGTACACTTCACATAATCGCACCCAAGCTGAGGATGTGAAGGATGAAAAAACCTTTAAATCACAAATTGACGGATCTAGGGCTTACATGAACAAGCGCTTTATTGACTTCCTTGAATCTGAAATGTTGGTTACAGCATGACATTAAAAACAGTACAGGACTTGGCGGCTTTGAAAAGCCGTTCAAGTCTTGGTTACTTTTGTTATTTACTAGACTTCTGTAACATCACAGACTCAGACTGTATAGGTCAAGTTGCACTAGAAACCTTATATTGCCTCAAAGAAAACACTAAAAAAGGACATAAAGCTCATCAAGAATTACTTGATTTAGAAAGTAAGTGGTACCACCAGCTTAGATCTTTAGGTAAACCAGACTACTCAGTTTATCAAGAAAAAATTTATTTATCTGAAGTGTGGGTATGTTTTGATTACTATGCCAAAAAATACATTAAAGACATATTTAATCCCAAGCTTGTTCCTGATTTAAAGAAATATATAGGTCAAGGTAGTATCTTAGATTTAGGTAACGGCATAGGTTTTTCAAGCGTAACTTTTACCCAGAAACTATCAAATAAAGTAATTGCTACAAACGTAAAAAATTCGTACCAATGGACTTTAAATGAGACATTGAGTAAAGCGTATTCTTACAGTCTCATTGATTCTTTGTGTGAGACTAAAAAAGAATGTATAGAAATTGCTTTTGCTAGTGAGTATTTTGAGCATTTTGAAAGACCTGTAGAACATTTGAAAGAGGTGTTAGAAATAGCAAATCCAACCATTCTCATCTGTGCCAACGCTTTTAATGCAGACAGTACTGGGCATTTTGATAGCTACCTAGATCAAAGTAATACATTTAACCCAAGAGAAATTAGTCGTTTATTTAGTAAAACTCTTAAAAATTATGACTACCTAAAATATGAAACGAAATGCTGGAATAACAGGCCTTCTATTTACATTAAAAAAGAGGTCTTTGAAAGCTGTCAACCCTTAATTTAACAAGGTTTTCATTTCAGTATTATTTGATTTAGACACCTTTAATTGGTTTACAATTGATTTTATTGTATTATGATTATATAACCTGCATTTATTATGGCTAACAGACCTAAAGGTTCTGTATTACGAACTTCCGTCATACAAGCCAAACTTACTCCTCAAGTCAACACGGCACTTACTAAATTTGCTGATTCTGAATCAAAGTCAATTAGTACAGTCGTTTATGAGATTATCGAAGAAACCTTAAAAACTAAAGGCTATGTTGAATCCTCAGAATGATTTTGTACCAGACTTTGATGTCGAATTAGATTCCTACAGACGATTAAAGTCTGTACCTTATTCATTGCCACCTGCTGAATTTAACTGGGAACTTGCTGCATTTGGATTTTATTCAAAGATGCAAAAAGAACGTAGTGATATAGCACTTGATGAATTTGAAAAAGAATTACAACCTCGTAATAATAGCCAAACTGCAGCATTTGAGGAGCTAAAAAATCTTGGGGTATATACCTCAGATGAACAATACAACCCAGAAAAAGCCGAAAATGAGTTCTACACCAATCGACTACAACGAATCCGTAAATCCCGAGGATCTTATACTCAAGGAAGATCTGCAAAAACTAAAACTTATAGACCAATACGCAGACAAGGTTATAAAGACTGAAAAAGATATAACTCGACAAATCGAACTTCTAAAACTTTGGACACAAAGAGATCTTAATTATTCAATAAGCACTTCTTTTGCTTTCAGAATAATTTGTAAAGCACAGGGTACTAAATTGGGTATCAGCGAACCTGTTACTTCAGAATTTGAAATTGATATAACCGAAGATTCAATGGTCTGGGGTGAGATATTAATGCACCAAAGTTGGAATCTTATTTCTGCATTACCAAAGGTTGGTAAATCTGCACTTATTGTTGGTATTTGTGGTGCTGTTTTAAATAATAAATCTGAATTTTTAGGTTTACCTATCAAAAATAGATTTGATAACTTAATAATTGTTGGAAATGACCAAAGTAATAAACAATGGGCTAAATTGTTTTTAAGAGAAGGTTTATGCCACAAAACCGAAGAAAACAAAATAAAAATTGATCAACGTATAGCTTTATGGTCACAGGGTTCTGGAATCCAGTTAAATGACGAGGGTATAGATAAAATAATATCTGAATGCAAAAAAAGACCAAACAGTTTATTGCTTGTAGATACTCTTAGATCTGTTACTGCTCAAATGGGTCTTGATGAGAATAAAACTGAGATTTCTGCACCGATAAGAAAACTACAAGATGCAACCGAAGATTATGGTGTAACTGGCGTAATGCTGCACCACACCACAAAATCTGTATTTGGTGGTAATGCAGTAATGGCTTCAAGTGGTAGTGCTGCAATACCTGCAGCTTTTGACCAAACTATTTTAATGAATTGGTTAAAACAAAACGCAGAACAAAGCACTCAATCAGATAAAAGAATTGCTGTTTCCTGTATGGGTAGGGGTGCAAGTTCTTCAATTGTTGTAGAACTTTCTGACAATAGATGGATTAGTCATGGGGATGGTGATTCTGCAATACAAGCCGAAAGAATGGCCGAGGTTGAAGAGAATCTTCAGGGGCGACAAGGTGACGTTTACGATCTGATAATAAATAATGCTGAATCTGATAAATATACAAGCACGCTTGATATTTCTAACCAACTTAATATTACTTCTAATAAAGCATTGAGAACATTAAAAGCATTAGAACGCAAAGGTCTTATAAAACAAGAAGGTGTAAAAAATCAAAACAATAAAGGCAGACCAATTGCATTGTTTCGACCTACTCGTGGGACTGAACTAAGTAGGGGTTTTAATGACTTTAATGACTTTAATGAGATTAAAACCACTAAAATACATAAAACCCCCGATTTATCTACCCCCACGTACGAGACTTGTTCACCAGATGCCACAGCACCGGCTGTAAACATAAAAGTACAAAGATTAAAAGATGATGGTGAATGGCAAAATGGATGGGTTATTGCTGATAGCTCTAACCCATCAGATATAACTATTGCTCGAATGGGATCTCCTCATTTGACAGCACAACATTACCGTTGGCAAATTAACTTAAAACCTACCACTTAAAATGAAAAAACAACTTCAAGAATTAAAATCACTTCCTATCATTTTTGATAAAGAAGCCCATAGATATAAATGGGAACCTACTGGCGAAATATTCACCCATTCTGTAACTGGTATTACTGGTTTTAATATGGATGAAAAAAAGAAACTTGCCATTGAAAGAACAAAAAAATACTGGGCACCTCGTGGTACTACTGTTCACTTAGCTTTTGAACATTGGTTAAAGCATGAAGAATATGGGGAAAATGAAATTAAACAATGGGAAAAATATCGGGATTGGATTGAACCTTTATTAGATCATAAATATTTAACTGATGACTTTAAACCAATTGCTACTGAATTTACTGTTTGCGATAGAAAAAATGGTATTGCTGGTACTTTTGATGCTTTTGGTTTTGACCAAAGAACCAATAAATATGTTTTGGTTGATCTGAAAACACAAAGTAATAAAAATGCTAATGCTTACAATACGGATGAGCAGCTTGGTGCTTACGCTTCTATGTTAATTGACATGGGTGTTTGGATTGATGAATGTAGAACTATTTGGTGTCGACCAGAAAAAACTGTTGTGGGTGAATATCAAGACGTCAGTACTTGTATTGAGTCATGGAACAGCAAGTTGGATTTTTGGAAAATGATGCAAGAAGAATTTTAATTGATATAGTAAAAATAAACCCATGCAAGTTTACGCAAGTCCTAATACAGACATTTTGCTAGGTGGCGGTATTTTGTGGGAAGTTTGTTGGCAAAGAAAAAACGAAGATATGCACAGTCAACTTGTAATGCTTCCACCTAAAGGTTGGTCAGATCCTTCTCTTGAAGATTTATTACCTGCTGATGTTATTCATCACTTATTACGCAAGTATGGTTTACAAAACCAGAACTTTTTGTATGATTGATTGGCTACCACTTTTATTATGGCTCAAATGAAACGCTACGCAGAATGGCTTAACGGCAAAGGTTATAGCCCACTAGATAAATTCGGCAGACAAGCACGAATGAAACAGTTTATTAAAGAACAAGATCAAGAGAAAGAACAAATTAAAAAAGCGGCCAATATTGATGGCTGGTTGTTTAATGACTACAATGAATTATAATAGGATTAAGGGAGTGGTTACCCTTACCTCGTAGAATCTTTTGACTATTTTGATTCTGCAACACGAATAAGAAGGAGTAAGTTTTCTCGGCACTTACTCCTTTTTTAATGACAATAAAAAAGCCCTATTTCTAGGGCTGCATGTGATTAGAGAACTATCTGGTATCGACAGATGAAATTGCAATGCCTAGAACCGTCAGCAACTTCTTCGTCATCATTAGTCACAGTGCAAGAATCAGTATTGTAAGTCCATTTTTCAACTCCTGTTACATCATAAACAGTAGCTGTGAAAACAGTTTCCTTAGAAAATTTGTATGTTCTTCCCCAAGTACTTTTGGCTTCCTTTGCTGCCCTTGTTGCTATAATGATTGGTTGCTCATCACCATTGGCAGTCGATACTCCATGACCTGCATGGACATAAGCAACTACGTGCCTAGTTGCTTCTTGACTTCTCGGATTAGTCATAATAAATAAAATTTCAAGTTTCCACCGGTTTTATCCGGTAATTCAATTATAATACAATTAAGTTAATTATAATACAATTGTTACAGTTTTGTTAATAGGGTTTAATTGTAATACAATTGTTGGTATAATATATATATAACCAATCAACCGAGGCAAAAATGACTCAAACAACTTTCGAAAAACAGGCTCCAACTTTCAACTTTCATAAAGATTTATTTAGCTACCACGGAGGCTACTTAATGTACGGAAACAACCTAGGTGACCAAGTATTTATCGCTCGCTTTAAGTATGGTAAGAAAAATTGGAGGGCATGGGCTAACTTTCTTTGCAAAAACTTCACTGTTGAGGAATACTTACAAGCTTCTGAGGAAACAAATCCAAGAGACGCTATCGAGTCAAAAGGGTTCTACGATGACACAACTGTCCGTGTACTTCGTGCAAAAATTGAACGATTAGAGGCTAAATAACCTCTAATCTTTTTATTGACAAGCGACTTTATTTGTATTACAATTAAATTACTACCACCAAAATAATGAAACTTCATTACTCAAACAAATCTGATCTTCTCGACAAACTCGAAGCAATCAAAGCTGACATCGCAGAAGCTGATCAAAATTACCAGCACGCTTTTGCTCGTGGCGACTTCAACGAATGTGGCACACACAGAAACACTTTATCTTTACACCGCAGGGTGTTCGGTGCTCACAAAAAATATCAAATCAAAAGAGGTTGGTTATGAATAAAACTTACTATCTTCTTCAATATGTCATATTTCCATTGGCATTATTTGTGACATTAAATTCTTCTCTTACAAAAATGACTATCGCAGATTGTAATGCAGGGGTAGAATTGGCTTGCGATGAATTAAGAAATGAATAATCAGTTTAAAAGTAAGTGGATAAAACTTATTAACACTGCAAACGAAGAAAAATGTCGTTTGTTTTTATTACGATTAAAAAGACAAGATATAAATATTCCTTTTACTTCAAAACAAAAATTTGTCTATGCTCTTTTAAAAACTAGATTGGAATATTTAGCTCAAAAAAATAATCCCAATAAAAATGTAATCAGATTGCCAAGAGCAGATAAAACAGATGTAAATTGGACAAATCCAAAGTCAGTAAATAATAGACAAGTACAAGAATATCTACTAACTAAACAAAAAAGAAGCAATAAAACAAGATGAAATTAGTAACCACAAAACCTCTTCTTATTAATGTTGTAGGTAAACCTGCACCTCAAGGTAGCAAAGTAAGAACACGTTACGGAATGCGAGAAGCTAGTCAATTCGTAGCTCCGTGGCGAAATCAAGTAGTTTCTGCTTGTATTGAGCAACGTATCAATGAAGGCGAAGTTATTACTGAACCTGTAAAAGTTGAGATAAGTTTTACTTTTTTTCGACCAAAAAATCATTTCGGAACTGGTAAAAATGCAGAAATTTTGAAGCCATCTGCACCAAAATTTCCAACTAGCAAAATCATCGGAGATATAGACAAGCTGTGTAGATCAACTTTAGATGGATTATCAGTACCAAGCGGTGGAATGTTGCTTGAAGATGACAGTTTAGTTATGCAACTTGTAGCTGAAAAATTTTTTGTACCCATGAAAACACCCAACAAACAAGGTGCTTGGATAAGGGTAAGTAAATTATGAACGTATTAGTTACTGGCGGTGCAGGTTATATAGGACTTAATATTTGTGCAGAGCTTTATAAAAAAGCACACAAGCCAATTATTCTTGATAATTTTGCCAACTCAACTATGTTTGCAGTCCATGAGCTTGAAAGACTCATAGGCAAAGTAACTGTTATTGATGAGAATCTTATAAATCTTCCTAAAATTGTAGAGGTATTGGAAAAATATAATATTAACGCTGTTATTCATTTGGCAGGTTGGAAGTGTGTACCTGAATCAGAAGAAATCCCCTTATGGTATTACTTTAATAATGTTGCTTGCTCAATAATTTTGTTTAATGCAATGAAAAAAGTTGGTTGTAAAAAACTAATTTTTTCTAGCTCTTGTGCTGTTTATGGAAATCCATTGGAATACCCTATACCCGAAACTCACAGAACACAGCCCATAAGTACTTACGGAAAAACAAAACTAATTGTAGAAAACATCTTACAAGATTGGTATAGAACTGATCAAACTATGCAGATTAATTTACTTAGATACTTTAATCCCATTGGTGCAACTATAAATCTCGGAGATAGTCCAAAAAAAATACCAGATAATCTTTTGCCATATATAACGCAAGTTGCTATAGGAAAACTTGATAAATTAAAAATATTTGGAAATGATTTTGAAACTTACGATGGCACAGGAATAAGAGACTATATTCATATTGAAGATCTTGCTTATGGTCATGTTGCCGCACTTGAATATCTGCAACCAGAATGTAGTGTCTACAATTTAGGTACAGGTTACGGACATAGTGTTCTTGAAATTGTTGACAGATTTCAAGAAGTAACAGGTAAAAAAATACCTTATGAATTTGCTCCACGCAGATTTGGAGACTGTGCAATTGCTGTTGCCGATGTACAAAAAGCAAGAGAAACAATGGATTTAAGATTTGACCATTATGACTTAGATTATATGATTGCTACAGCATGGGAATTTCAACAAAGATTTCCCAATGGCTATGTTTACAAACCTAAATAATATATCAATAAAGGTTGTTATTGTAAGGTGTAATTGATATATTATAAATGCCGATATTATTTTATTTATGTCCGAACAAAATGAAGAACAAACTTGGAAACTTGTCGAATCTGAACCGATTGAAAGTAACCGAATTTATAAAATCAAACCTACACCAAAGCTTGCAAAAGCTCTTGCACAATTTCAAAAGGTCTACGCAAACGCAGTCCGAGATGCCTCAGGTAACTTTGGCTCGTATGTTTCATTAGCTGAAGCAGAGCAAGCTGTATCACCTGCAACTGAACATGGGATGTCTCATACTTTTATTATTGAAAGTTCAACAGATGCAAAAGATCAACCAGTTATGTGGATGGTCTGTCGACTTATGCACGAGTCTGGAGAGTTTATTGATTCAAGACTTCCAATAATTACAGAGAATCAAAGAGGTCAAAACATCTACCATAAAATGGGTAGTGCTATTACATATGCAAGAAGATATTTATTGTTAGCTGCATATGGATTAGGACAAGCTGATGATGAGGCAGATGCTTTTAGTCAGAAATGTGCTGATGCCGACAATACTGGTAAATCAAAAAAATCAAAAGGCACTAACTCTCCTATGAAATCAGGATCAAAAGTTACACCAACTCTTGCTCCAGAAGGTAAAACAAAACTTTCACAAGATGAATTTGACTTACTTCGTGCTGAACTAAATTCAAGGCCTGATAAAGCGGACATTATGAAAAACTTTAAAAAAACATATTTTCCGTCAAAGGATAAAGTTCTTGCAACTGATATTGAATTTAAAGAACATGAAGCATATATCAGAAAATTCATGGTATGAAGTCTGCTTATAACGCTTATGTCATAACGGCAAAGCTTCAACCTAATCTTTACAGTAAATTTTGGAAATACTGCAAAGCAAATAATCTGAATAAAAATTCAGCAATCATTCAATTACTTAATTCACACCCAGAAATCAATGGCACAAACATCAACTAACAAATTCTCAATGTGGTTTAATTGTCAAAGTGACAATGCCGCACACAAGTATTGGGCAGTTTCAGAAATAACTGTCGATGAAATACTTAAACTTTATGACTTTGCTATGAACGAAGAAAACCTAGTTCAAGATTATAAAGGCAACAACGCTGTAAAAATTAGAGCAAACATGATGCCTGCTACATCAAAAAGCGGTAATCAATACATGAAAATGGTTATTTCTGATTATCAACCAAAGCAAGAAAGCGAATCAAATAATGATGAATTTTAAGAAAATTTCTTTAAAAATTTTCTTATATTGCTAGGTTTAAAATGTATTTGTTCTTCTAGTTCTACAATTCTACCTAATGCTGCACCAAGAATATAATCGTGGTTAGCATTTTGTTTAGTAACTGCTGCGGCATAGTCTTTTAGTTGGTCTATGTCTTGGCAGTTTTCTATGTCTCGAATTTTTAATTCCGCTGATAATTGAACTTCAATAGGAAGTGGTTCTATAAACACAGTAAAAAAATTCATTATGTAATTAATTTTGATTTAATTAAAGCAACCGCTTTATCGTCTAGCTCATTGTTTGTTTGTTTTGCTAGAACTTCTAAAATTTCTATAACAAAACGCTTAAAGGCTGAACTTTTTACAAAAAGCAAAACTATAGGTTTTAAGATTGCAAGCATAATTTTTGTCTTTCTTTCCTAACATAGCTAAAATGCTAGTATTAAACAAGAGTCTTTATTTTTCATGGAAGAACAAGAAGAAAAAGAAGGCAATCGAGTCGAAACGATTGTTAAAATTGCTGTTTTAGTTTGGTCTGCAAGTATGCTAACTCTGTCTTATTACGAACCTGCTGACGGAAAAAAGATAGTAGACTTTGATCCCACTTTCATCGCTTCGATTTTTAGTGGAAGTTTAGCCAGTTTCGGTTTGCAGGTTGGTAAGAAAAAGAACAATAATGCTCCTAAAATAGTGGATAATGGTAAAAACAAAGTAGGAATCAAATGAGAAAACTATTTGCTTTACTTTTATTTTTGCCATCAGCAGTTTTGGCTGACATCAAGCAAGAATTTGTTACCTCTGCTCAAATAACAGTAGATATGCCATATGTAGTTACAAATAAAGCAGCGACAACTTACACCTTATCTGGCAACAATATTACCCCATCTGTGACTTCTGGTGGTTCTACAACAAGTGGTCAGATTGGTGGTTTAAATGTTTCGAGTTTAACTGCCGGTGTTCCAGCATTAATTTCAACAGAAACTTCAGTAACGAGTGCAGGGTCAGCTTTCTCGAAAACAGAAAGTCTTTTTATGGGTGATGCAACACCTTCAACCGTGACTCCTAGTGCTGGTATTGCGGCTTTACCACATCTTTCAGGACAAACTACTATCGGTTCAGGTGGTACTGCTGGAAGTCTTGCTTTAACGTCATTGAGTTCTGGGGTTCATAGTTGTACTGCCGGTGGGTCTGGTACAAGTTGTATCGGTTCGACAAAAGTTACTATTACCATTGACTAGACTTTGGTTGCTACTTATAATTGTATTACCTACGAAATTGATGGCCACACCCGTAGTCCCTCAGTTTCGTAGTGGTTCTCAGACCACCTCAAGTACAAGTCAAAGTGTAATTAATGAAACTATCACTTCATATCAATATAGGTCTGGGTACAGTTACGCAGCTAGTGGTCATAACATTAAGGCTACCCTTGATTCTATTAACCCCACTGCTACAACCGGCACCACTCAAACAGTTGGCGGTGTTAACTTTGCATGGACATCACCAAATCTTGAATCAGTACCAAGATGGCAGATAGTAACAGAAGGTGCTGCCTTCTCAATACAAGAAACGCTCATAACTCCCGGATTAGATACAGTCACAAATATAACCAGAACTATAACTACCTCTCAAACTTCAGAAACTACAAGTACATTTGGGCAGTAATTTTATTTTTACTGCCCTTCAAAGCATTTGCTAATACGACTGTAAGTTCTCCTCAATCACAAAGTACAGGAGTAGTTAATAATAATGCCACAATGATAACCCCATCTTCATTGCCACAAAATAGATATTCTCAAGGAATAGTTTGTACTTCTCCAAGCCTAACAATTACACCTTATTTAACAGATGCGTGGTCATTTAATAGACCTATTGAAACAGTAACAAGAACACCTATTTATGGTGAAGATACTGGTGCTGTTAAATATTATTCTGAAGTCCCAAGATTTGAGAAAGATAATTACAACTTAAATTATGGTATCAGTATGCAGTTTAATATTCCTTTAGGTAATGGTGGAGACTTATGTAAACGTGCAGCAAGAGTAAATATTGAAGCACAAGAATTATTAATTAAAAAAACTAAAATTGAGCTTAGTTTATTTCGTTTAAAAAATTGTAGTGACATGGCAAAAATGGGTGTCCAATTTGTGCCAAATTCTCCATCTGCTGTTACTTGTGAAGATATTATGATTACAGTTCCACCTAATCAAGTAGTGCCACATAAACATAAATTAAAATAGACAACTGTTTGGGAGCCTTAGCCCAAGCGCAAAGGGACAGCAAACTTCAAACCTTTTACTGGTTTTGGTTGTCTAATATTATTTTACTTTATCTTTTTTCTTCGTCAATTTAGTTATAACTTGCTTTACTAATGGCTTTACAAGATTAATAAGAATCGGAGTAGAAGCGGCAACCACAGCAATAGCAGCAGCGTTAGTAATAGCAGGTAAATTTGGTATGAACTGCTCTTTGAAATTTGTGTCCTCATAAAGCGTTATACATTTCTTTCCATCTTGCGATAATTTATGCCCTGTAACTCGTTCTAGTCTTTTATCGTTACGAAAGTCGCCTATTCTTTGATCAACTTCAGATGGGCATTCTATGAAAAACTCATCTTTTTTATCTTCAGGTATGTCTACTTTTTCTTGTTTTGTTTCTGGTATTTCTGGTTCACTCATATTTACGGGTGCATCTTCTGTCAGTATTAAATTATTAGGCTGATAGTCCATAGGGTTAAAACTAGGAAATGGTGCATCACAAGTAAAAAACACCCCATTTGGGTCATCAAGTAAAAGATTAATATTGCCAGTATTTTTTATATCTCGATGCTGATAAGTACAGCCGGGAACATTTATATCTAAAGGTATTGTTTCTGTGTGATTATAAAAGCTATAAACATCTGGGATATAAATATCTGGAATATTTATATCCTTTATTTCCATAGATTATAAAGGCAAAGATGGTCCTGTCATCTTTGGCATTTCTAACGGTATTTGTTTTTTCATTTTTTCTTGTAAACTACCCATAACTTTATTTTTTAATTCTCTTTCAAATTCTGGACTTTGCATATAGCGAATTGCAACGTAGCCAAACGCTGCCATTGACCCAGAAAGCAAAAGAGACAATAATGAAGCTACTTGGCAAATTTTATTAAACATAATGCTAAAAGAAGTTCTTAATAAAATGGTAGCACCACTTACGTTGACTGTGCTGCTTCTTTTACTGGGTTTGATGCCTCTGTATCTGATGGCTGCACTGCTTCGGGTTCAGCTTCAAGAATCTGCTGTTCCAACAACTGCATCGCACCATTAATTTGATGCAAAGTAACAATTAAATTTTGTCTTTCCTTAGATAATTGTTGTAGTTTTTCTTTTAAGTTCATAATTTAAGAATAAACGGATTTACCTGTAGTTATAGCACTATCAATAGCTGAAAAATTTTCTGTTGTCCAAACAGAAGTTGTTCCATCACTTTTTTTCTTATAAGCTTTAATTATTTCAAGATGTTCTACATTAGTTTTAATGCGATCTTTCCATTCATCGTCAGTTTCATGTGATCTTTTTTCTGTTTGAGAATTTATTAATGAAACGCTATCAGAAGCATTTGCAAAAATCTCTGCAAGTTCATCTGCTGTTAATTCTTCCATAATTAAAAAGTTAAGTTTCTTTTAGTTTACCCTGCTTCGAGGGCTGTGACTTTTGCTGATAATTCTTTAACAGCATTCACAAGATACCAAGTTAAATTGTCAGGATTAACTGAAAGACAACCTGTAGTTTCTTCAGTTACAACATCTGGTAGAATTTTCTGTATTTCTTGAGCAATAACACCAAGCTGAACACCTTCTTTATTCACAGCAGCGTGTGAAGGTAATGAAGAATCTACTTCCTCTGGTTTTCTGTATTCAAAGTTTCTTACTTGAATCTGATTTATTTCACTTAATCCAATATTATTATCAATAATATTTTTCTTAATTCTTTTATCTGATGTAGTTTGAAACGAACTTTGATTTTGACTATTATAAACATTACCCATTAACATTCCTGTACCAGCCCCCTTACCTGTTAAGGCATGTCCAACTACTATTTCGTTATAAGTGTCAGCAGCAGAACCTGATGTATTATTTCCAACAAATGAATTGTCAGAACCTGTTGTTATATTTTTTCCAGCGTATGCTCCATAACATTGGTTTTTATATCCTGTAGTAATTGCAGTACCAGAGTGATATCCATGACAACAATTATTATTTCCAGAAGTGATTGCATCACCAGCAAAAGTTCCAAAACAATCATTTGTTGTGCCTTCTGCAAATCTTCCAGCCCTATAACCAAACGTATTATTGTAGTTACCAGTTTGTCCATCGTTTGAAGCTCCTACTCCAAAAGCACAATTATATTGTCCCGAAGTATTTTCACTGAGTGCTAATTGACCAACAGCTGTATTTCTAGAAGCAACATTTTTAGCCATTGCCGAATATCCAACAGCAGTATTGTATAAAGAAGTATCGTTTAATCTCAATGCATGGTATCCAACCGCCACGTTATGAGTTCCAGAACTGTTTGTTTTTAACGCTGAAGCACCCACTGCTGTATTGCCATTTACAGTAGTTTGAGTTGCTAACGCTTCCTTTCCAATGGCTACGTTTTCTCCACCTGTCGTAATTTCTTGTCCAGCATCATATCCATAAAAGGTATTGTTATCGCCTGTAGTGATTTCTTCTCCAGCATTTTTACCAAATAAGCTATTTCCTAACGCACTTGTTCCGCTAAAGTTACCTCCTGCTCCTGTACCAGCAACTGTGTTATTTTGAGCATCACTGGTTACACCGCCAGAAGCAAGACCAGTTAAATTAGAGCCATCACCCGCAAAAGCTGTTGCAGTTAAAGTTCCGTTTGATGAGTTAAAAGCTAAGTTTGACCCTGATTTTGGCGGCAAATCACCTGTTGCTGCTGTAACAAATAAAGGAAAACAAGTCGTATCTGAAGATTCATCTGCAACTGTGACATTTGTAGAAGCTACCCCTGCGATTACTGTATTTAAGGCTGTGCCTCCAACTGTTATGGCATCAGCTTCTAAAGTTCCATCAAAATCTCCATTGTTTGCATCTACATCACCGACAAAAGTTGTTGCAGTGACATTTCCTGTAACAGTAAGACCAGAAGAACTAAAACTACCCCTTGCAGTTCCACCGCAAGAAACATCTACTGTATCGGCTGCACTTGAAAAAATACCACTATTTAAATCGTCACGAAATGCTAGTGCTGGAGTACTTGCAGACCCATCTTCAAGAGTTAATGTGCCGTCTAACTGAAACAACTCTATCCATGCATTATTAGCACTGTTTCTCATCTTCAAAATATTATTACTGGTATCAGCCCACAACATATAAGCGGCTGTTGTACTTGGAGCCGAACCAGAACTATTATTAGTTAATATTGCTTGTAAAACATTGTTTAAATCCGTTCTGACGGCACTACCCGAAGCATTGTCTATTACGTAGTCATGTGTTGCCATTACTTAACTCACTTTTTATTTAAGTATATCTTAATAGACATTTTTTAACTACCTCGCCCGAAACCTGTAGCAGTATATTTAAAGTTTCTATCAACAAAACTAGATCCATTTTTTATATCTATTGAAAAACCATTACCAGAAATACTAGACAAAGCAAAGAAATCTCCTGATTGAGCATTTTCTATTGTTATTCCAATAGAGGGCAAAGCTGAACCAGCACTAACACTTGTTCCAGAAGCACCTGTAAAGAATGTATTAGCAAAGGTAACAGATTTACTTGAGGTTCCAGAAGCTATGACTGAACTAATAGTTTCTGTTCTACTCTCTAACTGGGCTGTATATCCTAATTGTTCAATCTCTATACTTTGAGCAGGGTCATCTGTTGTTAACTCTGTTCTAAACCTAAATGTTCTTGCAATAAAAGTTCCATTTGCAAACGTGTTAAATTTAGAAAATTCAGCAGAATAAGTGCAATTTCCACTTGTTGTTTGACTGTCTGTTGCTAAGACAGTAAAGCTATTTGTTGCTGCTGTTAATATTTCAAAATTTCCGCTAGTTCCACTTCCAGAAGTAAATGTGATTTCCACATTACTGCCTACAGAATAACCATGACTTGATTTTGTTATTGTTAAAGTTGTGGCTGATTGTGCATAAGTGGCTGAAACTGAAGTTGACGCAGCCGAATCACTTGTAGAAACAAGCATTTTTGCATTTACATCTGTTGCAGTATCTCCATCAAAATCAGTCCATGTATCGATATTTGCGATTCTGTCATCAAATAAATCACTAGGATAAAAACCTTGAGTAACAATATGTCTTGTAAGTCTTAGAGGTTGCTTGCCACCTAAGTCTAATTTATTTGCAAAATCATAAGTTGCTGCTGTTTGTGAAATAGTACCTAAATTATCAAAATTTGCAATTGAATCAAAATCATTAACAGCATCTAATAAAATTGGTGTTCCTAAAATTAAACCATTTACAGATGAACTAAAACTACATAAAATTTTTGTACCGTCAAAAGGTGGGCTATCAGTATCTTCTCTATCTGTAAAGACTGTGAGTTTTGGAAATGGATCTGGAACATTAATAATTACAGAAGTTTCCCCAGAACTTAAACGCCCACCATCATCTCTGTATTTTAAAATTACCTCTCCCTCTACTGCTGGAATTATAATTTCAGTAGTTGCACCGGATTTTGCTGGAATAAGATCAACAGATTTAGTAAAAGTACCAGTACCATCTGTTAAATTAGAGTGCCTTACTACTACAGATCCTCCATGAAGAACATCTACATCTGTAGCTTTATCGAAACGTAGTCGTACGAATTGATCTGATACAGGTTCTACAACTAAACCTGTTACATCTTGAGGAAGTGCAGTTTTACCAACAGCTTCAAAGTTTAAATCTGTAGAGGTTGCTGACAGTTGACCTTGAACATTATAACTAAATACTTGTATTTCATAAGTACCAAGTTGACTGTTCAGTATTTCAAAATCAGGTCTTGAAACTTTTTGTGAAACATAATTACCATTTTCATAACGATAGTTAACTTGATATTCAAAAACCCCATTTATGGGTTGCCAGCTAATAATTATTTTTGATACAGCTTGATTGTTTATTGCAACAATTTTTTCTATTGCAACAACTCCAGAAGGAGGTTCTTTAAGCTCGTTTAAAATACTTATACTTCTAGCTGGCAGAGAACTGCCATCCTCTATAAAATCATATTTACCAGCAACATAAGACAAAGCAGTAATTGTGTAATTAATTCCATCTTGTTCTTCAACTGTTATTACCCGAAACTTCTGTGATTCAACAGTGGTATTTTGCAACATCCAAATAGTATTAACATTTGGTGTTTGCGAAAAAGCAGAACTTACTGTAACTACTCCACTCACAGAAATACTAGAAACATCTCTAGTTTCAACCGTGCCGTCAGGTAAAACTACACTAAATTGTGGACTGTTATTTGTTGGTAAATCTGTATTATTGACATCATCAACTGTCATTACAGTTGTTGATGTAACAGCTTTTAATCTCCCTCCTCTTCTAACTCCAGCCCTGACAGGGTCATTAATTTCTATGATTGATGCTGGTCTTACTACAACTCCGGCATCTATTGAGGTAGTAAAACTTACTAACTCAGATTCGTTTTGTTCAGCAAACAATATTGCCCTGCCTAACCTTGCAGCTTGCCCCCTTGATGTACAACCAAATGCTTTTACTTGTTTTGTTATTATTCCAAATTTACTTTGTGCGGTTGTATCTTCAACAACTTCATAATCTATCTCCTGACTATCCATATTAAAATATGAAACAGCAACAGCAGTATGCCTTTGCTTTAAACTACTTCCAGAATAATTAAAACCTTCAGATGAAATATTGCTTAAATTAAACAAATAACTCGCATCTTTTGGAGAATCTTGAGAAATAGTTATACTTCCAGCCGACCAAATAGGCATACAACGCATAACCCCAGATAGCTCATTAATAAGGTCAAAAGCCTCACTAGATGACTGTATGTTGACGTTGCAACTAAATCTTGCTTCTTGACTTCCTAAACCATCACTTACAAGTGTATTTGAATATTTGCTTGCAGTAACAAAAGAAAATAAATCAAGATTACTGTCTGTTATATGGTCTCCAAATCCATATCTAGTATTTGTCAAAAGGTCTAATAATATCATTGCTGGGCATGAAGTCCATACAGCAGCACCCATAACCCCATTAAATATATAGCCGTCAGGATAAACTATGCGACCTGTTGCACTGTCAACAGTGGGTGTTCCAGAACTGCTTGCTCCTGTTGATGGTATTCTTACTTTTATTCCCCTGATTCTATATTTTCTTGATGGTATGGAACTGAATTGCTGAGAATCTAATCTTATTAAGTTATACGCAGAATTTGGATAAGTTTGAACATCATCTATAATTTCAGAAAAACTTGTCCATTGAAAAGAGTCAATCAAACTTGAGTCAGTACTATCTGCTGTTATTCTTGAAACTCTAATATCAACAGGAAATGAACCTGTTACCTCTACTGAAAAATCTTTCTGGTATGCGTCAGCAGTTCTACCTGTAACAGTATCTGTGTGAACATCAGTGAAACCACCAGAATTATATTGAACAGATATTTTAAATTGGACAGAAGACCCTAATAAATCACCTTCGTTAGTTGCTTTTTGTATTTGTGGAAATGTTATTGAAACTTTTATACGATCAACTGAAGTATTTGTTATTTGTCTTGTTGCTGGACTTGCTGCTGTAACAGTTACACCTACTGGAATAGTTGATTGACTACTTTCTATGCCAGCAATTTTTGTTTGATTTGCTGTCCC
>VMHT01052007.1_pt1 | contig 26528 bp, 40 predicted proteins | sample 4693611 | NCBI WGS metagenome assembly VMHT01 (sample SAMN12280063, study PRJNA550983) | marine metagenome | isolation source: seawater sampled from same location over 5 years 0.02-0.2 micron viral filtrate | place: USA: collected off the coast of southern California halfway between the port... ...
ACTAATTATTTCGAGTGTTAACCTAAGAGCGAAAACAATATCACACACGCCGCTTGCGCTAGTGTGTGAATATGTTTTCTTGTAGGTGTTATATGCCCTAACGTACTCACTGGATAATCGCTCACTCACTATCGTTCGATTATACCCAAATGATTCGAAACGTGTCAACCCATAATCTATACATCCACACCACATGCTCTTAAATAGCGGTGCATAACGTCAATCACTGGCTGATTTATATCGCTTGCCTTATGAAATGTGTAGTCTTCAGGGTGAACATACTCAATGTCTATGACGTTACATTGTCCTACGTCAATGTCTTCGCTTGGATGTGTAACGTGTTCAGCTATGAATAACATCGCCCGTTTTCCTGCCAGCAAGTAAGTGTTTACAATATCTCTTAACATAATCATCTGACCCGTTGGCACTTCCACCCCTGCCAGCTTCAACTCCCCCACAATAATCAAACCATGTGCGCTCAACTGATAACAAACATCAATATCGCTGGGAGTATATTCACCAATGTACAGGCTCTTGAAGTCCTTTAACTGACCCATTCTCTGCCTGTACTTTATCAGTGAATCAGTCATCACATAACCATTCTCGCATGACCATTGCCGCAGTATCCCAATCCGTCACAACTGGCCTCAATGCATTTTCACAAAAGCTAAAGCCGAAATTATCTGGTTCAAAGTCTGGATTGACTGCCACCAGGGGAAGTACCACTCTGATAGGTTGGCGGTCATATTTGTAGACCAGAATAGGAATAAACTCATTCTGGCTTGCTCTCTTTACCTGCTCCCACCAATCATCCTTAAACCAATTAGCACCCTGTTGTGCGTATTTTTTACACTCAATCAAGAATGGATTAAGCATTATGTCTCCACCACCCGACCTCGTTTGTTCGAGGTTTCTCTGTACAGATATCCCGAACGATTCCTCAGTAAGTTTGCATATGGAGCGTTCGAAAGCAGCTCCTTTTTGTCTTGAATCAGTCATCTAAATCACTCCTTAAAAAACTGTTTGCATCCACCTTGCCACCAGTGGCCTTCACTATCTTGGGTAAGCTGTACTCCCAGTCGGGGTATGCCTTGCCAGTCACCCAGCGAGACACGCAAGCCTGACGTACTCCAACCTGCTCGGCAAATGCACGTTGCGATAATCCAGTATCTTCTAAATATTTAATTAAGTCATCCATACCTAATAAGTATATTGATTTGCTTATCCCAACAACCCTATCCAAAAAGGGAGGGTGACAATGAATATGGGAGGTGTATTTTGGGGATTGTCAAACAAAGGAGATTATTATGACTAAACAGGAACAAACTTTATATAACGTAGACATCAAGGATGTCTTTATCAACAGAATACAAATCATCAGGCATGTTGATGATGATGATGATGTAGTTGTCCTTAACATTGAGAATGATGCTTGCTCAGATGAATTTATTATTGAGTGCTTGAACAACGCTTTTGAGGCTATGAGTGGTCTTGATAAATTGAGTTGCTACTCACATGACCAGCATGAGCATTACAGCTTAGTGCTTCAAACACTTCCGCACTACTAGGAGAGAAATTATGATAGATAGGGAGTGTAAAAGTTGTGGCATATTTTATGAGGCTAAATCTACAAGGTCTGAAAGATTGTGCAGACCATGTGCCAATGCCAAAAGAAATAAAACCAAAAGAGAAAATTACCCGAAAACAAAAGACCAACAATTACAGTTTAAATACAACATAGGTTGGGATGACTATATGAGCATGATGCAAGCACAAAAATATAAATGTGCAATTTGCAGTAAAGATGCTGAAGTAAATAGTTACAATTATCCAGTTCTTGTTGTTGACCATTGCCATAAAAGTGGCAAGGTTCGTGGACTTCTTTGCGATAGTTGTAACAAAGCAGCAGGGTTGCTTTTTGATAACACAGATAGTGTAGGTGAATTATTACAATATCTGCACACACATTCTGAAAATCCATCAGCCGTTTTGCCTATAAAAACTGTTCGTTTAAACCAATCATATAAAAATCAGCATATTGATTACATGAACGCGATACATGAATTAGGAGAAGGATTATGACACAATATATTTACGTCTTAATATTGTTCACCAGAGTTACTATTGGAACTGAGGCCGACTTGAAACTCATCGAGGCAGAGTTACGCCTTGACCCTGTGACCTGCATGGCAAAAGCCCAGGAGATTAACTCTGGTGCTACTAATGACAGTGACAGCATGGCGGCATGTATGCCGATACTGTGGAGTAATAGTGAAGAGATTGACCCCGACATTTTGGAGAAACACTAATGGTTGAAAAACGTGAAACATACACAGACAAAGCGAGGCAGTTGTTACAGCTACCTTATGATGACCAGCTAGAATATCTGGCACGACAGTTTGCACGAATTGATTGGTTGCAGACTGAGATGGACTACCGACTGCTGAAGGAGAACATACAAGAAGTGAGAGAGAAAAATGAGCGACTTTCAGAATATGACGATTAGTGAGGCCATGCGCGAGGATGGTCACTTGCAAGATGAACGACCAGACGACCTATGCTCAGAGATGTTCAAGGCTCTGGCAGAGGTTACAGACTCAGACAGCTTCTATGCTGGCGAAGGCTACAATGAGGCTTACTATGGTGACAATCTGGACATCATAGTCACAGATTCAGACTATCAGGCCGCCAGTGAGATATGTGGCTACCACCCAATGCACATCAAGGAGATTATGTTGGAGTGGTTAGTCGAGGGTAAGGTATGAAAGTATTAGATTTATTTTCAGGCATAGGAGGATTTAGCATTGGCCTTGAAAAAGCAGGATTTGAAACAGTCGCATTTTGCGAAATCGAAGATTACCCAAGAGCAGTGCTTAGAAGACACTGGCCTGACATCCCAATCTACAGAGATGTTAAGCAGCTCACAGGAGAGCAACTTCGAGCAGATGGAATTATTCCAGACGTTATCGTCGGAGGATACCCCTGCCAGCCATTTAGTCTTGCTGGGGTCAGACGAGGCGAGGAAGATGACCGCCACCTCTGGCCAGAAGTGCGCCGCCTTGTTAAAGAAATCAGACCCGCTTGGTGCATTTTCGAGAATGTTGCTGGACACATCACAATGGGTCTCGACAAGGTGTTATCTGACTTGGAAGCCGAAGATTACTCCACAAGGACGTTTATTATTCCAGCTGCAGGTGTCGATGCCCCGCACAGACGAGACAGAGTTTGGATTGTGGCGAACACCAGACACCAGCCAAGGCGAGACAGTATCTCAGGAAGCGTTAGAGGAAATGGCGCAGGGCAATATGCAGAGAGAAAGCGGTCAAATGAGGCAGCTGAGATTGCAAGACCAAGTGAGACACCAAAAACTTTGGCCGACACCAACAGCAAGCGACCACAAGGGGAGTGGGCAAAACGACACGATGTGGAGTCGTTTGGATTATGCAGTGGAGAAACCCCAAGGCAAGCGAATTTCTGGCCAACTGAACCCGACGTGGGTCGAGTGGCTGATGGGGTTTCCAACAGGTCACACAGAATTAAAGCATTGGGTAATGCGGTCGTCCCGCAAATCCCAGAAATCATCGGACGAATGATTAAGATATACCAGAAAAGTATTGACACCTAAATCAAATATCCCCATAGTTCACAAAAGGAGAGCATTGTGGAAGAATTATTCAAGGCAATACCAGAGTATTTGAAGCGTGGCGATGAGGTTGTGGCTAACCACTTCTCACCATCACAGCTAGAGAAACCTCTATGCCTGTGGAACTTTGAGTATCTACACCTCAAAGAACGCCGCCGCGATGTACCTGTAGGCGCACCTGCACCAGCAGGGGGCGCACTACATGACTGCCTACAATCAATTATATGCGATGGTGCTGACCAAGAAGAGGCACTGAATGCGGCTGTGTTTAAGCTGAGAAATCACAACGCACGAGATGAGTTGGATGCCGTCAAGGTGGAGCGTTACATTGATGACCTGCCAGAGATGGTTGAAATCGGACTCGATGCCCTGCGCTCTACCATGAAGGCACAAGGTGAAATCCAAGCCACAGAAGAAAAGGTGCTTGGCTTTGAGCATCCAAAGCTAGATATACCTATCATTGGTTATGCTGACCTCACAACCAAGTCATCCGTCATTGAGATTAAGACCAAGTGGGCAAAGGCTGGTGCTATCAAAAAGGATGGCACAAGAGGCTTTTCCGTGCCAACCCTACCCAAAGTCCCAGATGCCGCCCATGTGCGTCAGGTGGCCTTCTACAGAGCTTGTACAGGGCTTCCACCAACAATCATATATATAAACGCAAGGGACTGGTGTGCGTTCACACAGGGCAACTGTGATGAGTTACAGCCATACAATTTAGATAATCACCTGAACTTCTTGGTTCAGGCGGCAATCGTGCGTCAAAACCTAATGAAGATTAGTAATGACCCAAAGGTGCTTGCAGGTTATATCCAACCTGCTTGGAACGACTTTCGATGGAATATCGGGGGTGAATTTTTAGCTGAAGCAAAGGAGATATGGAAGCTATGAGCGATACTAAACACACTTGGAAAGACCTGATTATGGAAAGATTTTATGAAGAAGAAGCTCAATCTAAAATCAGGGAAATTGAGGAGATACTTTTCGGCGATGGTGAACCTAAGATTGACCAAATTGTTTTTGCGTCCAGTGAAAATAGTTACGAAAAGTTTGTTTTAAGGGCAAGAGAAGAGCCTGGTATGTTACCTCGTGAATTATACGAGCAGATTTTAGGCGACCTCTTTAGTATGCAAGCGGAGATAAACAAAGAAATCCCGACTGCGATAAATGATTTGGTGGCGGTAAGTAAGCACGATTATTACGAATAAGGAGATATGGAAGTTATGAAAAACCTAGCAACAGCATTAATTAAGGCACAGGCAGAGTTTCGCACAGTGCCACAAAGCGGAAGCAATCCGTTTCACAAATCTAAATACAGCACACTCAAAGACTGTTGGGATACTGCAAGACCAGTGCTTGCCAAACATGGGCTATGCGTCCTGCAATTCCCCGATGTTATGGGTGATGGCAACTATGTTCTAAAGACTGTTGTTATGCATGAAAGCGGCGAGTCAATGGAAGGCTACCAGCCTGTCTTGTCTGCAAAACAAGATGCACAATCAATGGGTTCTGCCCTGACCTATGCCAGACGCTATGGTTTATGCGCCGCACTTGGTTTAGTGTCAGGTGATGAAGATGATGATGGCAATGCTGCCTCACAAGTTAAGTCACGTTCTACCCCCTCAAAGGGCGTGACAGCCCCGCCCAAACCCTCAGGCGGGGCAACCAATCCTAGCATCGAGGAGCAAGTAAATGCTGTGCCTCACCTTGGTGCGTTGCAGTCTCTCTATGAGAGTCACAAGGATAAAATCGAGGCAATGGCAGAAGCTGATAAGACTAAAATCATATCAGTGTTCACCAAACGTAAAGCTCAACTATCAGGAAAGGACTAGATTATGAGCCAGACATACGACAACACAGGCACAACAGCCCTATGGCGTAATGAGAAATATGAGGCAGGTGGTAAAGCACCACGACTCAAAGGTCACATTTATGCACATAAGGACATCAAGGCAGGTGAGAAGTTTGCTATCGCTCTTTGGGATTCCAATAGCGAGAACGACAAAGCACCAGCCCTGCGTGGTAAAGTTGAAGATGTTTACGTTCCTGACCAACAGGCAACTCCAAGTGCGTCAGCCGCACCAGAGCCACAGCCTGTTCAAGCAGGTGATATTCCGTTTTAGGGAGGACTAACGATGAGTGGAACGACTGTACGTTGCGGTAAATGCGAAGGTAGAGGAGTTCTGCTCATCAATGTCTCTGCCGATGGTACTGGTAGTAGTTATATTGAAAACAAATGTATTGCTTGCTCTGGTACTGGAAGGATAGCAAGGGATGAGCTTATGAGCAGACACGCTGATTATACGTTAGAACCAGATGACCTCATGGTCTTGGCGATGACAGGCGCACTCAGGACAGTCATTAATGGCGAGATATATCAGCGCAAGATGACATCCAGAGAGCTATACAAGCTGGCCTCATATGCCCTCATGTCAGCTATGGAAACAGATAAATACGAAAAGGAGAAAGAAATCGATGCAAGTGATAATCGACAGCAAACGTGGCGTTAATAAACCACTACGCCTGATAAGCATTTGTCAGGCAGTGTGTGAGCATTTTCACATACCTGAAAGAGAACTGCGCGGCATTAGGAGGCATCAATCTATTGTGTATGCGAGGCATGTATTTTGTTACATAGCGTTTGAATACACATCCGCATCTAAGTGCAAGATTGGTCACTTCTTGAACCGCGACCATACAACAATCATCCACGCACTCAGAAGAATATTCAGAGACCATGAAGGTGACTTAGAGTTTTCACAGATGTGCATAAACATTGCTAAGGAGGCATATGAAATTGACGAAGCCAAGAGACAAGAGCTCAAGAGAGAAGCACAAGAACTTAATGAAATCCTTGGAATTAGCGAACCAAGAGATTATTCAGAGTTTGCAAAACATACAGAGATTGAACGACATTCAGGAGAGCAAGAGGCATACCGAGCAGACGATAGTGGAGACACTATGCAGATTAGTGGAGATACTAAACAAAAAGCTCAATGCCTATCGGGACGAGTGTGCGAGATTAGAAAAACGGATAATGGATATTGGGTCTATCCCGAATGATAGTCCAGGATGGCGAGAGCTAAGAAAAGAGGAAGCATCCCAAACAGTAATCGACCTGAAAGAACGATTAGCTGCAATGGATGCAATGAAAAAATAGGTGTGGATAACTTTGACTGGATTATAAATGGAGAGGGAAAAGCGTTTCACGACAAATGTTTTGACTTATATTTAGCCAGAAAGAAGACACCCACCTTTGAGGATTTGTGATGGATGTTAAGAAACAAGACCACTACACACGACTGCCAATCCAACCGATTGAGTACATATTGGAGAACAGTATGGAATATTGGCGGGGTAATATTGTAAAGTATGCAAGCCGTGCTGGGTATAAAAATTATCAAGGTATGGGTTTGGAAGAATCTGCAATTTTAGACTTGCAAAAAGCCATACATTATTGTGAGATGCAAATTAGTCAAATCAAAGGAGAGAGATATGACGGACAGCCTAGACAGAATGAATCAAGCAATGGAAGCAGAGAGCAAAGCTCTGCGGGAGCTTCTGGAGGGGATGCAAGCCCTGAACGAGAAGCATACTGACTTAATCAATATGCAACGTAACAAAACTATTTTTGAGTCACTCAGAGATAGCTCTAGTATCCTATCCCAAATGCTTCAATCAATCATGGACAGACATGACAAGCACAGCACCTAATACAGTGACACTGAGACTGACCAAAACAGAGTTTACTGCTCTGAAAGAGGCTGTGATGGACATAAGGGAGTATGTTGAGACAGATATGTTTAGCTCACCAAAAGGCTTGGCAGCGTTCAACAGAATTGTGGACAAGATTAAGAATGTAGAATTAGTGTAGGTTTTTTTGGTTTCCCCTACACTACGGGGCGGTGTAGCTCCTTTCGCCGCCCCAATTAAATCAAGGAGAGTAAAGTGAAAAGGAAGGTTGTTGGTAAAGCTCAACTTCTTAGGCTTAACATCGAGAGAGAAGAAGAAAATATCAAGATTCTTGAAGATAATCTCAGATTGTTGAAGTGTGCGCTGAAAGAACAAGAGGAATTAGACAACCACAAAAAAGAGTGTGCAAAAGAAAACAATCGAGCCAAAAGAGAATGTAAAAAAATCATTAAGAAACACCCTGAGTTCGGCATTAATGTTGTAAGAAATAAAGTTGGTTGGAATTATGAGATTTTTGTTGGTGAGAGGTTAATGAAATTGACTAACGAAAAAAATCATAACTTTAGCTTGTCACATCATGCCGATGATTGGTGCGGAGTGTTAGACCGACTTCATGAAATAGTTGATTGGTGTAATGAGCATTACAAAAGTTAGCGGTGCTACACCCTGCGGAACTTCTTTGTCTTTGTGGCAATCTTCTTTGGCTGTCTCACAAACTGCTGACCAGCCCTCATGCCCTCACGTTTAGCACGGGTCGTAGCCGCATATTCCTGCGGCGACATACTCTTGATAGCCGCCTCTGGCAGGTAACGCTCACCAGTCTGCAAGCTAGGCTTACCCGACTTAGTGCGCCATTTCTGCTTAGTCCAACTCTTCAAGCTCTTCTGTGGGTCTTGTAACGCCATTAGGAATTATACCCCCCACCCGCAGCTTTATATTGCTTGGCAAGCATCTGAGCTTTACGAGCAGACCATTGCCCCTTCCTGCCGCCCTTATCGCCAGCAAGGATTTTGTTAAACAAACGCTTCCGCATTGTAGGCTTGGTGTAGTTGCCAGCCTTGTTTACAGTGCTTTTGCTTTTCCGCTTGGTTGTACGAGCCATGACTAACCCTTTAATTTGCCAATAGACTTGAGGCCAAATGAGGCCGCTATGCTTGCAAGAATACCATAAGTTAGCCATTCAGGGCAGTCCTCTCTGAGAAACCTGAACCCATCTTCAATATAAGGCTGTAGGGCAGGAATGAAGCAAGCAAAGATAAGAGCTATGAAGGTGAGAGTCCAGGCTTCATCCTTCCAAGAATCTTGCGAAGCAGACATAGCCTTTTCTTCCCAAGCTCCGTCCTGCTCTACCTTCTTTGTCTGTGCCTCAATTTTAGCAACCGCTAATTTCTGCTTTGCCTGTGATTTCTCCGCACGATTGCTCATCCACTGACCAGCAAGATTGGCAACAGGGCTTATGAGTGTCTGCCACATATTAATAACTCCATATCCAGGGGCGAAGTCTATCTTCACCATCAAGTGTGTCTATATGAATGAATCTGCCATCACCCTTTTGTGCAATGCCGATACCTGTAGCACCATAGGCTAGTGCAAGGTTTAGTATCTCGTATGCGTCTGTACCACGACAGCCTATATCAGCCGCCTTACCCGTCCTGTGGGGTGATATTGTTGTTGAGGTTTTTTTGGCTTCCACAGGATGATTCTCGCAGCGATAGCCAGACGTAATCGTCATTGGCTTTCCATAGTCGGAGCGTATGTCTTGCAGAATATGCATGAACTCAGCATCCATGCCATCAGCACCACAACAACTACACTGAAACTCCTTTGATGAAAAGTTTGGGTAATCACTCCAGTCTATCATTTCTCACTTCCTCCAAAGCCAACTCTAAGCTCTCTGTTTCGTTACCAAAGTCTTCTGGCTTCTTCCTTACCCTGGCAACCTTGACTGCCTTCACGGGTAAAAACATCACAGCCTTAATATCGTTGGCTACCAATGCAACAATATCTGCATCATTAGAACTTATCAACCTCTTGGAGCGACTCCCACGAGAGACGTAGTAGCTGTATGGTTTGTAATTTTTATGATGCTTTGTATGCCCCTTTGGTTCGGTAGCTGACTTGACCTCTACCCTGTAAATGTCCTTGTTATCGAACATCACAATATCATACCCCTGAGAGCTAACAATATTGCACCTGTAACCAGCGCAGATGATTGATGCTGCCGCTAGATGCTCACCAATCTGACCGCTTTCAATAGCAGTTAGCGCAACTCTTTCGTGAATATCAATAATAGTGCCGCCCCTAGCGTTAAGGCAATCGCAACCGCAATACCCAACGCCTTCAATATCCCTGTAATTTCTTGACGTTTTTTTAGTTGTGCCGCCCTCGCCCTTTTTTCGGCTTCCTTTTTATCGTGTATGCGCTTTTCACGTTCTTTTAATATGTCATCGTAGAAGGTGCTGCCAAAGCGATTATTGACGATGAGCCTTAACTGATAAAGTTCTTCTTGCTGTAGCTTCATCTCAATCATGTCGCTGGCAACGTCTTTGATGCCAAGTTTAGCCGCCATCTTGGTGTCATAGCGAGCCTTGTTGAACTCGTCATGCCCCTGTAAGATTTGACCAATCTGCTGACCTATTGTCTTTGCATCATTAAATGCATTTACATTTTGTTTTAGAAAATCAATGGCTGACCTAGCAGCCGCCAGACCACCAATGATTGTGGTAATTGGCTCGACCATTCCTAGCCACCGAAAGCTATGTTAATCAAAAGAAGTATTATAGAGCCACCAGAGCCAAGAATGACCATCTCAAGCCTCTTGATGCGATTGATGGTTTCTTGCCACCTCTCGGCGCAGATAGCTTCGTGCGTATCAATCTGTGACTTGACTTCTGTAACAGTTGGTTTAGCCATAATTACCAACCACTAGGCACACCACTAACTAGTGGCGGTGTAATTTGATTTGCGATTGTTTCATCCAAAGCAGTTTGCAATTCTTCTTCTGTTTTGTCTAAACTAGCAAGCGTCCACGCCTTTGCTTGGTCAGTTGTGATGCTGTCAAATGAAGTAAATGAACCACTGTCTGCATCACCCAGACCAACTGTGCCGTATACTGTGGCAGAGTAAGGGTTGCCATCAGCATTATTCTGGTCGCTCGTCGCTGTATAGCGATAGTGAACAGTCTTTACAACGTCAGATAAAGAGCCTTCTGTTGCTTTACGCTCAAGGGTTGGAAAGTTCCAAGTGTAAGTATTAGCCATTATTCGCTCTCCAATGTTGTGACTTTGGCTTCTAGTGTTTCAATTCTTTCATTCGCTTCTTGCAATGCTTTTAGCAATGGAGTGATTAATTTGCTGTAAGTTATACCAGCAAGTTCTTGACCATTATCAGTTTCATTATAAAAACATAGGTCTGCATTTACTTCCTCAACATCTTCGGCGATAAGACCATATTCCAGTTCTGGCGAGAGTTCTTCACCATTAATTTTTCTATTAAATGAAACAGGGTTTAGGTTATACAGCCAAGAAACATCAGACAAATCTTCGATATTGCCTTTAGTTGCTCTTGTTGATGTAGAGTACCCAAAGAAGCCACTGCTATCCATTTGTATGTCTCGAAGACTCGCACTAACTGCTGTTCCGTAAACGGCTGGAGCAATCATAATGCCATCATTTCTTAATGTAACACCGCCAGAACCACCTGATGTTGTAGTCCCCACCAGCACATTGCCCGAATTGTCGATACGCATACGCTCTACGGAAACACCAACACCAGCATCATATGATGCGTTCGTATAGAATGCATGGAGAGTTGCATTTTCTATGCCCCAACCGCCGCCTCCATAATACAGTATTCGTTGGCTACCATTATCAAAGCCAGCTAAACCCACCCAAGAAGTGGCACGCTGTGATGAATCGCCTTTTTGTCTAAAAGACAAAACGCCGCCTTGATTTCCTGTACCGCTATCACCACCAAGCTGGATACAATGACCATTTACGCCACCTGATGCCTTGCCCAAAATGGTCAATGTTCCATCACTGATTTCTGTTGTGCCAACCCCCACTTTGTTTTCAGAGGCATCAACAAACAGCGTATTGGTATCAACAGTCAGGTCGCCAGTGACAGTCAAGCTGTCAGCCTGTGGGCTTTCCAATGCAATAGTACCAGCAGAGACATCTTTCATGTCTGCCATTAGCTCTCTGATAGCGTTGTTGATGCCACTAGGGGCGCACCCCTCTGCTATGTTTACAGATTGAATGTCTGTATTATTTGCCGCAGTTGCGTCAAAATCTCTTACACTGTTTTTAGCCATTGTTTAGTCCTCTTCACCTTCTGAGCCGATAATATTGTTCAGAATATAAGTTTTAAGTGCCTCTCTATTACCAGAAACATCTTTCTTTAGCATTAATAATGCAAATTCTGGGTCTAACATAGACCTTGTTAATATTTCCCTTGAAACCTCAGACACAGAATCAGGATTTACTAAATCAGAAAGCATTTTGGTTATAGTAAATATACCCCTACCCTTTGTAATCCCATAAACGGAGGCAAGCAAAATCCTGGCTCTCTCACCCAAACCTGAGCCTACTTCTGTTCTAAATTGTTGAGTTGCAACCCCAGCAGGTATGGAGTCTAGGTTTGCAAGAGTTTCCTTTACCAGACTTAAACGTGCAATCTCTTTAGGCGTATATAATTCAGATAAAGCTCTTTGTGTTTTTGAGTTATCCAAAACTTTTAAAATGCCAGACAAGGTAACATCACCATCTGAAACTGGGCTTTTTGTCGTCCTTACAATAAAGTCAGAAACATTTGATTTTAAAGAGTCCATAAACTGAGGGTTGTCACCAAACCTTGTTTTGAGGTCTTTTATGTACGCTTCTGGAGAATCGGAGGCGAATATATTTCTAAAAACAACGTCAGGCTCTGCTTCGTTTGTGAAGAATCTAAATGCAGAATCTTGCAGGTCTTTATTTGACTGTTGTTGTGCTTTTTTAGCTGCACTTAACTCAGACGCAAAGCTATCGACTCTTTTTGCCTTCAACTCAAAGCTCTTTGCAATGTTTTTTACCTCAGAATCAATTTCTTGAAACTGAGCTAAGACGGGCTGGTAATCTCGATAAAACTTATTTGCAGTTTTTGGGACAACTTTACCAGACTTATCAAAGATGCCTTGAGACATCTGGGCTATCAAAAATCTTCTTACTGAATTTTCCGCTACGTCAAGGTTTTCTGAGTCATCAATAATTTTTCTTAACTGCTGAACGCCCTCAGTTGGCCCCATTAAAAACGAACGAGCCGTTTCTGTTGGGTAAAGTTTGCCCGAACGAGATTTTTCAGCAAACTTACCACCAAGAGATTGCTTAAACTTAGGAACATACTCATTCTTGTAAAACTCATTAGCGCGAACAGCAGCATTCGCAGCATCCACACCAACCTCTCTAAAGTGAGTGTGTGGGGCAATAGCGTTTTCCGCACCTTTTGCAGATTTTTGAACACCAAAATCGCTTAAAAGCTCGGTGTACCTATCAATCCCATCTTTGATTTTGGATAGATTTTGAACTGCCTCAGTAGAGCCAGCATCAAAAGCTCTGGAGATGGCTGCATTTACATTTGAACGAAAATTCATCAAATCTCTGTAAGACTGAAAATTATTCTTTTTTAATTGCTCGTTTAGTGACAGGTCTATAGCGTCAAACACACCCTTGCCGTACTTTAAAGTCTCGTCAACCTCTGATTTTTTTAGTGTGCTTTCTGGAGTTCTAATTTCTTTTGCAATAATACTTAATGGACGTAAATCCACAGATACAGCACCATCAGGGTCAATGGCTGCATACAGCCTATTAGCCTCGTCACGAAGCCTAATGTTCTCTTGGGTCAAAACGTCTGTAAGTTTTTTTGAGGCTTCTTCCTGCACATCTCTAGGGCTTGCAGAGGCAATAGAAGCTACCTCGCCTAGTAAGTCATCTTCTGCCGTTGCTAGTGAAGTTTGAGCAATATTTATACGTTCAGATGCGCTTGAGGTGACATCATCAATAAATCTTCCAGCCTCAGACGTAACAACATAAGGGTCTTCAGAAACATTTTTAAAAGATTCAATTTCACGCGATAGAACCTTCATATTTTCCATTTTTCTATCAACTAGTTTTGGTGATTTACTTACCTTATTTTGTATTGCAGATAGTCCTATGTCTTCTGCAAGCTCACCTGTTGTAGGCTGATAACCTTCTGGCCTAGTTGCTTTCACATTTTTTTCTATTGACTTTATAGCTCCAGGCAAATCTATAGCCTCAGCTTGCATACGCCTCGCAGTTAAGGACTCAACATCTGTAGGAGCAGAGGCAACCCTTCTTATTGGAGAAGCGATAACATCAACAGCAGCACCTACAGGTAATGCCTCAGCACCAACTTTAAGTCTTCTTTCTAATGCGGTATCTTCTGGTGTAATTTTGGTCGGCCCAAAACCTAAGAGACTACCTATAGTCTGAGCTTCTTCAGGGACAGTTGCTACAACATCACCAGCAGCAGCCCCTAACAACTGGCCTATGTAACCTGGGATTTTCCCTATAGATTCAAAAGCTGCTTTACCAACCCTTGCGCCACCTATTGCTGGCGCACCATACTGAACAACAGTGCCGCCAATGTCAGTACCAGTTACTCCTCCAGTTACTTTGGGTATAAATCTTCTTATATCTTTAGCCAACTCTTCTTCACCTAAAATGTCAGCAGGAAATGACAAAAGACCTCTTGCCAAACCTGAAGCACCCTTAGCTAAAGAGCCATAGCCAAGCCTAGCTAAATAAGGAACAACAGGTACGTCAGGTAAAAAACCTTGTGCAGGACGAGCTGTTGGCAGCTCAAGCGTCCTTTGCTTAGGGCCAGCAACATCTTCAGTCGTTCGCCCTGTTGACCTGCCAAGCTGCTTCTCAATCTCACCCGCTAAAATGCGAGCAGCATTAGTGTCGCCAGCTTTGTCAGCGTTTATAAGGGCAGATTCTAATTCTTTAATTGTTGCCATTTGGCTGCCTACTATATCTATTGAAAGCCTCTTGACCCTCTGGGGTAAGTCCTGTGTCCACAGCAGTTGGCTGACGCTGGTAAATGTTTACTTTACTAGAGATTGGGATTGGATTTTTAAGAACATCACCATACCTGTTTATTTGTCTATCCCTATAAAGATTAAACTCTTCAACAGTACCTTCTAAGTATGATTTAAGTTTTTCATACCTAGCCACTGGAGAACCTGAGCCGCCTATTATCTCTGAAAATATTTTAACATCTCTGTCAGAAAGACCTCTACCCTCTTGACCCCTTCTGGCTGCCGCCAAATACGCCAAATCTAATATCCTTGACTTATTGACAGCAGATTTGACTGAAAATTCTTCAAAAATATCGCTAAAGTGGCTTTCATTAAAACCAAAACGCTCGCCAGCTTCAGTGTAACTTTTTTCTGGGTCTATACCTAAAGCTCTAGCCGCCGCGCCAACATTTGCTTTGACATTTGCTATGCTACCCAATAACTCACCTACTTTAGTAGTTGCATCAGGTTCAGTATCCAAAGTTTCTAAAAGTTCGTTACCAGCCATCACTAAATTTTCCGTTGCTGCCAACTTAGTTTGATATTCTGTATTTATGTCTTGAACACCACTTTCTTTCAGCCCCAGCAAAGTTCCATAATCAATACCACCCGCAAGCCCACTACCTTTTTGGTCTAAAAATAAACTTGGGTCTTCAAAGGCCTTATTGTATTCTTCCGAGCCAACCCTAACTTGGCCCACAACTCTGCCAGATGATTTTTCTACAACATTTGCTAAATCTGTTTCAGGTTTAAGTGCTTCTTGTATCTTTGCTCCTGTCAAAAGATTGGTTAGCAAATCTGTTTGTTTTTGCCTTTCAGCCTCTCTACCAGCTTGCAAACCACGCATTATCTTAGTTCCAAAACCAACAGGCGTTCTTGTTGGGCCGCCCAATAAAGAGCCAGCCAACCCAAGAGCCATCTCCTCGGACAAGCCGCCCAACCCACTTTGAATAGTTCCAAGCAAACCCCTAGAGCCAACAGCAGGAGCTTGAGAAATGCCAGCACCTGTTGGCAACATACGGCTTATTCCAGACTGAGAATCAAGAATACCAGCAGAGGAAGGTATGTTTCCAAGTGTTATAGGCTCTACAGAACCCAACAAACTACTACTCATGGGGCTTTGCCTAGTTCCCGATATAATGTCTAAAATACCAACCATCATCAACCTCTTTTATAAAAGACCAAGCAATGCGCCGCCAGCCGCTCCCAGCAATGGGTTTGCCTTGTAAATTTGACTACCCAAGAACGCACCACCCAACAGCTTTTCACCTGTAGTATCATCAAAGTATGGCTGCACTGAAGATGATGTTCCACCCATTGGGAAACCAGAGACAGCCGCCTGATACTGACCAAGGGCTTGCATGGGTGCTTGTTGCTCAAACTGGAATCTAGCAATGTCACTAGCAAGCTGTTGCTGTGCAAGTTGTTCTCTTGCACCACCGACAGCACCTAACTGACCAATGTCATAATAAGCAGCCTGTTGTAGTTGTGGGGCAAAGCCTAAGACCTGTTGTTGTCTAGCACGTTCAGCACCATAGTCACGGAACGCAATGTCAGCCGCAACATCACCCATAGCACGAGAAGCAACATCAGCAGCCAAACCAGAGCCAAGTCTACCTCTCTGTGCTGCCATAGTTGTTGCTCTTGCTTGCACAGGGTCTATAGCTCTGTTAATAGCCTCGCTCAATCCAGGAGTGCCACCAAGAAATGTACCACTCAATACGTCCGTTGCATATTGCTGGGCAGCCGTTCCAACGGGAGTGCCAGCTAGAGCCTGTTGCTCTCTCATACGCAACGCTTGTTCTGTTTGCGGTGCAAAGCCAACAACTGTTTCACCAGGATAATACTGATATGGGCCTTGCTGATATTGACGCAAAGCCTCGCTCATACCATATTGCAAGAATGGTTCTGCAAATGGTGCGGGGGCTGTGCGTGTAATTGTTTCGCTTACACCTGCTGGTTCTGCCATAATCTTATCCTCAAGTTTTCCCTATAATACACAATAAAAAAATATAAATAAACCACTAGCCTATAACTACATAGCCAACAACTAAATCGTGACCATGATTTTGATGACCTGCAACAAAACTACCATTTGCACGACTTGATACGAATGGATGTATATGTGAAATATCATTACCTAAACCCGTAAAAAGTATAATGCTATTTGCACCGACACGTTTGTCTGTAACATTGGTGGTAGTTGTACTAGCTGAAGCTGTAAAACTACCCGTGCTGTTTAACTTGCCTTCAACACAGTTATTTACCACCTCTGATATTTCACGAGGAGAGCCGCCTTGATATGGTAGCTTTCTATACTGATTGCTCATCTGCGCCCCAATGGTGTAGCGTCAACATCTATACCCTGCGCCCTACTCCAATCACCAGAAAGGTTTACTCTAACCTTATGATACCGACCATTAGAACGAACAGGTATAAAGTTATCAGCATTTAAACTAGAGCTAGAGCCAAATGATGATGAATCTACCTGCCGAGTGCGCGAAGCAATCTGAGCCGTAACTGTTCCAGTCGAGTCAGAGCCAGTTGTAACGTAGGGGATAATATTTCGTACAAGGCTAACACTGCCCTTCTTAACTTCAAACTCGCCCGTTTCAATAATCGCCGCAAGCGTGTCGCCTGTGAATGTCTGGATTTTTTTATCTTTCGCGGCTGCAAAAATAAACTGACCCCCAATAAAACTAGGGCTATCAAGTGAAGCAGGTAAAGCATCCAAAGAACTGTTAATATTATCAAGTCCTTCAAGAGTATAAGTAGCAGAGTAAAGAGGCGATAAAGCCGTAACATTGGCTTCTGCCGTAGACCATCTATCCAAGACATAATTATAGATAATGAGTTTGTCTGCACTTCCGTCAGAAGAGTTTGTGCTTGGATAAGACCAGATAATAATTTGGTTTTTAGGGTCTGCACTTGCAGAAACATTTTGAGGATACGCTGAATTAAAGTCATTATAAAAAAACCTATCTACTTTCTCTGCCCCGATACCTTTTGATGTTTGACCATTAAACATATAAAAACCATCGTCAGAAAGGTAAAATACAAAGTGACCAACATTTGCCACTGAACCTGGAACTTTACACCCTCTTCTTGTTTCAACATTATCAAACTGAAAGACTAATGGTGAGCCTATATAAGAAGCACGAACAATTCCCTTTTCCATAAGTATAGTCGCATACTCACCGCCAACAAGACCTGTTATAGAACCCATGTCCATAATGTCTTGAAAATCAGCTTGTGTTGTAGCACTTACCGCCCAGCTTGTTGCATCACCAATACCAGACCATCTTGCCCTATATGGCTTTACACCATCAGATGAATCGCTTGTAAAGGCGGTCATAACAAAGTCACGCACAACAGCTATATATTTAGCCTTTGGTGCATCAGCACTTAAATCAGAAAACAAGCCAGCAGCAGAAGCAGTAATCTTTTGTATTGGGTCAGTAAAGTTAGTAGCAACAACAGTTTCACCAAACTGCACAAAATTTGTTACGTCTGTTGAGGCTGTAGTGTAATTACCAGACTTACTTACATTTGTGAGTGCCTTAGTTGACGGAACATATTTATATAGTTTTGCTCTGTCTGCAACGTATATTGTGTCTGTTCCATCATCATTAGATGCAGCAAACATACCAACAATATCACCATCAGCAGCATCACTAATTGATGCCAAATCATTAAACGGAGAGTAACCATCTAAAGATGGGATGACGTTATTTGCAGAAGTAACACCAGAATTATTAAAATCTGATTGGTCAGGTAAAAACTCGCCAAATCTAATCATTGTCTATACCAAACCTCACTACCTTGACTTACATTTGTCCAAACTTCTGAGCCAGCAGCTACCTCACTCCATGCCTCACTGCCCTCAGATACAACACTCCACACCTCTCCATCTTCAGTTGTTTCAGTCCACGTTTCTGTTCCTTCAGTAACAATAGACCAAAGCTCCCCAAGTATTTCACCTGTCAGTGTACTTGTTATAACACAACTAACTGAACCAGCACCACTAGCTGTAAACTGCATAACACCATCAGCAGTCACAGCCATACTTACAGAGCCATCTGCAATAAGTATTGTGTTCACATCAGATGTAGCACTTACAGAAACATCAACGCTACTGCTTGCAATAGAAACTTTAATAGCACTGCTGGACTCAGTAATTGCAACATTCACCGAAGCGTCCATAGCCACAATAAACTGAGCTATGGCAGCAACACTAGCTGCGCCAGTTACAGACGCATCAACAGACTGTATTCGTATGCCTTCAGCCGTAACTGTAAATGCAGCCGCTACAGCACTCGCAACCTGTTTAACAATTTCTGCATCAACAGACTCATTAATTGCTATGTCAACAGAAGATGCTGCATCCTTTACAATTTCTGCGTCACCAACAACCGCAACGCTAGTGTCAACTGCACCACTAACCTGACGCACGGGGATAGCAACACCTGCAACTGTAATCGTTGTTGCAGAAGCACCATCAAAAACAAATGTAACTTGATTTTCAGATGTAGTTGATACTGAAGCTGACACAGAAGATGCAGCCTCAAAAAGATTGAGATTATCTAAATCTTCTAGAGAACCAAAACCATCAAGGGCATCTATAGTACCCCAGTTGTCTAGCTGCTCCAGTGTTGGGCCGAGTATCTCAGCCATTGGACTAAGCCGCAGTTACGTCTAGGTCGCCAGCAGCAATCCGTAGAATGTCGCCTGTAGCAATCGTCTTACTTGATGAAAAAGCACCATGTATCAAAAGATTGCCAGAAGTAGAGGCATCAAAGATTCCAAAATGGCTTACTGCACCCCAGCTACCAGTAGCAGCAGGAAACTCAATAGCAGAAGTGTTGTCGGTTGTTCCACCAGAGGCAGCGTCAAAAGCCGCAGACTTTCTCGTATAACCACTTCCAGATAACTCAGTACCACTATTATCATCACCAAAAGAACCAGTAGAAAGACCAATGTAAACAGTAGATGGTGCAGAATATGCACCTGTGCCTAGTATGTGGTCAAGGATTTCGTTTTCGAGATAATCACTCATTGCGCTCATGTCAATTCTCCGTAATCAGATTTCATAAATAAACCAGAGCCAGCATGTTGACCCTTTTCTTCTTCACGTTTTAACTCTTCCATTGAGCGTGTAAAGAGACTGTCGTACATCTGTGTTTTCTGGTCATCCATCAAATACACACTTGCAGCCGACAATGAACCATACAAGTACAAATCAGGGTGGCGAGTTAAAATCGTATTTGTCGTGTTACTATCCGACAAATCTGGCACACCTTCCATATACACAATTTCTGCTGTGTATCCACTATCAGGCGTAGGTGCAAACTTTATCTCTCCACCAATAATAGTATAAGCACGAGGCTTTCCAGAACCACCGCTTGAGTATAACTCATTTATTTTTTGAGGTGTATAATACTCAAGAACCTCCGTAGGGGTTGTGTTTAGCTTCACCATTCTTATGGAACGCAAATCCGTGGGCAATGAAACAAATGCATCACCACCTGTCAGCGTAGCTGTAGCACGTTTCTCCTGTGAACGTGTTTCCAACTCCCTACCCATACGAGCCTCTGCCATACTAATAAATTCAGGTATTCTGTCTGTCAGGTCAGAACGTGCTAAAAAATTAGCAACAGCCGTTTTTAGTTCTGCAAAGGTTGTAATAGCCATTATACGTTACCACCACTTGTTCTAAAGAACCTGTTCTCATAATCATTCATCCACTTTTTCCAAGCGTTAGGATTATGCTTTGGCTCACCAAACTTCTGTACTAGCTCATAATAAAGAGCCGTTGGTATTTCTGCAACCTTCTGTTGATGTCTTTGTGTATCTCCAATCAAAGAACCAGAACGATATGCATTAGCCTCTTCTTTGTTACGTTTTAAAAGTGCATCAACGTTTTGCGATGTCTCGTAAACAAAACCGCCACTAGGATTATCGTGTACCCACGTTTCCTTACCAGTGACAGCATCCCTTTTAAGCAATCTCTTAGACAAACTTTTCTCCCAAAGTATCAGGGGAGAGACTAAGCTCTCCCCCTAATAACTTATGACAAGTTATAAACAGCACCATGTGCTTTAGGCGCAGATACTTTCAAAGACCATTCTGTGATGATTTCGAACTTATCAGCATCGCCTGTTTTAGCGAGGTCTGTTACTGCAAAGTTACGACCAGGCAGTGTGCAGATAGAAGCATAGTCACTGTCGAGGAGGTAAACTCTGTCTGATGGTGTGAATCTGTCGATAACAACATCAAGCTGACCGAAGTCACTCAGATAAAGTGAAACCGACCCAACCATTGCTGCCTCACGAGGAGCAGTATAGTTGATTTGGTTTGTGGTCACTGAACCAGAGTTCAAGTCACTGAAGGCAACTTTTTTCGCAGGTGAAACAACCAAAAGGTTTGGCTGACCACCATCTTCATATGCAGCTTGCATAGCAGCATCAATCATAGCGAGTGTCATTGTGCGGTCAGTACCATCGTCAGATGGGACATGTGTACCAAGACCAACACCTGCATTAAAGGCAGTTTCGTCAGAAGCGATGGATACGTTTGTAATCCAGCTTGAGAGTGTACCAGCTTTACGAGGGTCAGATGCAGCACGAGCCTGTGCAGTACAAACTGACTTCTCAATGTCACGGCGAAGCTCAAGACCTTTCAGAACTTTCTGATAGGCTGTCTCTTTGTCGCGTCCCGCCTTATCAACAGCGTCCAGCGTTCCAGAAATTGCAGCATCTTTCTGTGAAATCTGCATGTAGTTTCCAAGACGAACAGTTGCGGTTGGTGTGTCGTAAGTAGCGTCAGCACCTTCGTTTTGATAATTGTTAGAAGCAGCCGCAGCGAGTTCCTGTACTTGCCATTCAACAAATACACCATTTGCAGTCTCTTTACGAAGAGCTGAAAAAATTGGGGTCTCGTCAGGGTCGATTCGAGTTATAACGTCAGCGAGGTCTTCACGCTCACCAACGGCAGTAGTAGTAGTATGTGTAGCCATAATATTTACCTATTTCTTTCCAAAAGATAATCCACAGCAGCATCTCTGCTGCCACTTTTCTTCAGGCGGTCAAAAGCCTGTGATTTACGTTTTGCAGTCACTTCGGACTTAGGAGTAGGCTTGCCAGACTTAGTTACTTTCGGTGCTTTTCTTACCTTCTTCTGAGCTGCTGGAGCTTTAGCCATCAACTCATCATAAAGATATGCTTTGCGGAGTGTCTCAATAGCACGACTATCAGAGGCGGTTTGGAGTTCTTGCTCAGTAAAACCAATACGCTGTGCATACTGTATTACGTTTTGCTTTTCCCTCGTAGCTACTTCTTCGTCACGCCACTCTGGAATACGCTCTAGTAAACGCTGTTGCTCTTGCGCGAGATGCTGCTGATGCGCTTGCATCATTTCTTGCTGCTTCTCTTGCTGTACCCGCATCTGCTCTTGCTGAACCTTTGCAAGATTATCTTTGCGGTCACGAACTCCATCACGTTGCTTTACATATTCCAACGGGTCTTCCGCATAGAGCTTTTCCCAATACTCTTGAGTAGGCTCTTGCACTGTAAGCTGCTGAGACAAGACATTCAAAGCCTGTTCGTACTGCTCACGCTGTTGCGCGATAACTTGGCGTTCAGCTTCAGCTTGCTTTCGCTCACTTGCAGCTTCCTGCATTCGTTTTTGCGCGGCCTGTTCAAGTTGATAGTTCTTGATAAGTTCGTCTGTTGTGACGTTCTTTTCCTCACCATCAATTTTAACAGTGTAATACTCTTCTACGTCATCAGATTCTTCAGAGGCCTCCAAAGGTTGCTCATCTTCATCTTCAGTAGCTTCGTATTCGACATCAGTTTCTTCAGTCTCTTCTTCAGATAGCTCTACAGCGTCATCAGATTCTACTTCTTCTACTAATGCTGCTTCCGCTTCAACTTCCGTTTCTGCTTCAGCTACAGGCTCTTGAGGTATATCGCTTGCCTCTTCAGGGGCGGGGGTACTCAAGAGATGGTCAACTGCTTGACCTCTGGTTAGTGGTTCAGCCCCATCAGGGATACTGCTTTCACTCATATCTTATCTCCTCCATAGAGAATTACTGTTTAACTCAATTTTTGCCAGCTCACCTGTGCTGACAAGTTCTTCCAGATGCCCTTGCACCGCAAGCAGTGCTTGATACATCTGAAAAATCTTCTCCCTTTGAGATTCTTGTTCAATAGAAGTCGCCTTCCACGTTTCTATATAACGACTTCCAAGCTCCTCAAAAGCCTCAACCATGATAGGATTACGCAAGACAGCCTTTGCTTTTTCGCCCCTATCCTGTTCTCCCCTTAATTTTCCTTCATCCATCACTCTCTCCTGTGATATTTATGCCACACTATATTTTTCTAGTCTACACCCATTCTAAATAGGCAGCATTCTCTGCAATGTTTGGAAGTCAAGCATCTGTCCTGGCACTGATATTGCTTGCTGTCGATATGCAGGGTCATAAGGAGATTCCAGTCTTGCATAGCTACCTAACCCTGGAATAGCTGGCATAACCTGACCAAAATCAAAACCTGCTGGCAATGCCATAGCTTCTTGAGGTGTTATTGAACCTATGAACTCACCTACAGTTTGCGGTGGTGTAGGCTCTCTTTCAATATATGCTTTAGCAAGCTCTCTAGTTTCAAGTTGCTCTGGTGTTGGCATATAACCAGTTTCTTGGTCAAATCCTTCTGGATATGGGTTAATCTGACTTAACAAGTATGGAACATTTACGTTACCTGCAACCTGAATGTCACGAAGGTCACTGTAGTAGGTAGTTTCTGGGCTAAGAACACCTAATGCTTCCTGCATATTTATTGGCGGTGTTTCTGCGGTTGGTTGCAATACACCAGCCCGAAGCATATTGGTTACAAAGTCAGCAGCATTAACACTTGGGTCTTCTAGTTTATGACGTTGCTCAAAGTAACCATACTGGTCAACAATCTCATCTTGGTCACTTGCTTCCCACTTCTTGAGTGCAGTTTGGTCAACCTCATAACCCATAGAGTTTTGCAGCCAGTTTACAAAATCAATGGCATTACGCGACTGGGTACTGCCAAAATCTCTCTTTGCTGTTTCTGTTGGAGTTTGAGCTTTATCATAAGTGCGGGAGCTTGTTTCCCCAAAACTGCCATCCTCAAAGCCTAAAGTATATTTTGACCTTGGTATCTCACCTGCTGCACCACCCTCAAGTAAACTTGGTAGCTGTTGCGTTAAGAGCATTGCAGAAACGATTGGATTAGCAAGACCAGCAAGGGCAGAACCTTCTCCCGCAACAGTAGCAACACCCTGTATAACAGAAGAAAGCTCACCAGGCGAATCAATACCACCCTTCAATGCCTCTGCCGCATTAAAAATAGCCAACGGCCCTTCCAAAGCACTAATCTGCTCTGCGCCAGGCAAACTATTATACAGCTCAGGTGCGTAATTTTGAGCTAAATATGCAGCATCATTTAGTGCTGGTATTGCGTCTTCTACAGTTGGGTTTTCAATAAAATTTTTAATACCCAAAGCAGCAGCCGCATCAGCACCTGCGTTTAAAGCATCACCAGGAATAAAAGCATCACCAGCCGCAACCTGCGCCGACTCAACTGCTTTAAAGTAATTATTAACGTGAGGTTTAGTAAAAAGATTTTCTACATCACCAGCTGTATCTAAAACATTACTTATAGTTTCAGTACCACCAGGCAATTTTGTTTTAACACCTTCTGGTAAGAAGCCTTCAACAGCCTCTTTAATAGGCTCAATAATTAAATCATCAACACCACTTGCGATTGGGCCAACAAAGTCTTTGGCAACCTGAACACTAGGAACATTTATGTTTCCAATAAAATCTCCAATAGGCTCAAGTGTTTCTTTAACTGGCTCAACTAAATAATCATCAATACCAGATGCAATAGGCTCAAGTGTTTCTTTTATTGGCTCAATAACAGTATCATCGAAACCAGAAGCAAACGGGTCTACAACACCTTCCTGAAAACCTTTAAGCAAATCACCAACAGGCTCTCTTAAATTATACGCAGCCTGTAATGCAGCAGCAGTCTTTAAGCCCTGCTCAAAGTCAAATGGCTCATCTGTTGACATAGGTGCAAACTCAAGGCCACCAGGCATCATAGCACCAGGCGTATAAGACCTACCAAAGTATTCAGGACGAGCCGCAAAGCTCTCAATAAATTGCTGCTCTAATGCACCATAGTCTGCTGGCGCACCAACTGGTGCAGCACCCAACAAACCTTGCTGTGGGCCAAACAAGCCAGGCGCAACTTCAACACGTTGTTGCATAAACTCTGGCAGATTTGTTCGTGAGTATGGAGACATTCGTGGCGGTGCAGCTTGCACAACAGGCATAGGCACATTTGTCAAAGCCTGAATATCAAGCTCATCTACAGCAGGTGGTAATACTGTAGTTGGTAATACCATTAGACCCTCGGTAGGTTAGTAGATGTCTCTAAACCAGCTAAAACCTTCTCAGTTCGAAGCTGTTTTTCAAACTCAAGCTCTTCACGGCGTAATTGTAAGTCAGCCATCATCTTCTGTTTTTTCAGTTCAAATTCCATCTGCATCTTCTGCCTGTCCATCTCAAGCTCTGCTTGCAACTTCTGCAACTCAAGTGCCAGTTGCGGGTCTTGCTGTGGCTGTTGCGGTTGCTGCGGTGGAGCTTGGCGTGGGTCGCCAAAGAAGTCGTTTACATTTTTAAAGCCAGATAGCTCTGCAATCTTAGCCAATGTATTGCGATACTGAAGAGGATTAACGAGAGGATTATTTGGCCCCATCATCTGCATAATCTGCTCCTGCTTCTGCAAAATAATAAACAGAGAGCGCAACTGTTCATCTTTAGTGCCATTACCCAAGCCAACATTAATCTGCACATCAAAAGTGTGCGACCATTCGCGTGGGTCAATCGGCGTAAACTGATTGTTCAGTCTAATCATCTTAGGCTTGTTGTCGTACTTAGTGACAAGATGCAAGATGCCTTGGAACAATCTACGCACACCCGTTTCGGCAAAGACACGGGCAATCATCTCAATCTTACCCTGACTAGCAGATGTCATAGCGGCAACAGCCGTAGCCGTTGTTGACTGCAATGCATCAGCATCCAAGCCCATAGACTGACGACTTACACCTGTGCGCTGTTCCTTAACTCTATCCATATATTCCAGTGCAGGAAATACAGAGCGAGATACTTCAGGAACTTGCAAGGGTTGCACCATTCCTGGCGCACGAGTTCTGACAATACCGCCTGGTCTGTTGGTCAACAAGTCATCAAGATTAACTTGACCCTCAACAGCAATCACACGGGCATTGTTTGTGTTGTAGATATTATCAAGCAACTGACGCATCAAAGTTGACTTAATCAATTGCACATCCATCACAAGCTCGGCAACAGAGCGACCAATGGCTCTGTGTGGCATCAAAATTGGTGATAATATAGAAAATGGAATGTGGTCAAATTCTTCATTCTCAAGAATATGATGACCTTCACCAATAGTTAAAACACGCCGAAACTCAGCAATGCCATCCCCGTCATAATCAGTACGGATATAAGATTCAACAACCAAGACTTCGCGCATGGTCGGGTCGAGGCTGTCGAAGTCAGAGTTAGTCTCAAGGTCTTCAAACCTGCTGGTTCGTTCTTCTGAGATTTCAATGTCTGTGAATCCTGCATATTCTTCAACCTCATCTCTGTCATAACCCATCTCCACCAAATCACTAACAGTCATGGTTGTGCGGTGAGCAACAAAGTCAGCGTCTTCAATTGACTTTGCACGTTTGCCAATCAAGAACTCCTCTGGTGGGACATTCTCAACGACAACACGACCAAACACATTTGTACGGCGCACCTTAATATCATAAGCAATGGGGGCTGGGATGACCATGCCATCAGGCATCTCCATCTCCTCACCAACCTCACGCTCTTCTTGAGACACAATCTCGACATTAGGGTCAGAAACAATAATGGTAAGTTCCTGCTCATTTAAACCGCTATATTCTTCGGTCTGCATTTCAGCAGTCTCATCCCAATAATATTTAACCACACCCATCTTTTGCAGCAACGCATCCTTGAACCAGTTGTGCATGATTTCAAAGCCACGATTATCA
>VMHT01188838.1_pt1 | contig 26516 bp, 34 predicted proteins | sample 4693611 | NCBI WGS metagenome assembly VMHT01 (sample SAMN12280063, study PRJNA550983) | marine metagenome | isolation source: seawater sampled from same location over 5 years 0.02-0.2 micron viral filtrate | place: USA: collected off the coast of southern California halfway between the port... ...
ATACTAGGATGTATTCAGGTAAAGCTAAAACAATCACTGACGGCACATCAGAAGCAGAAGTGTTTAATATTATAGGTCAACTAAGATCTTTAGAAAGAATCAAAGCTAGTGGAGAACTAGAAAACAAAACAGAAAAGAAAGAACAAATAACAAATGACCTTGGAGCAAAACCCAAAGTTTAATTTTGTATTTTTAGGACAATCTATTTTAAGATATGAAGTTCCTTTAGATATATTTTCAGCAATAAATTCTTTGTATGAAAAAAATAGATCTACTTTGGACCCAGCTAATAAACAATTAGTAGGTAAAATAGAAAATGAACATTCTTTGTTTTATGGTGGTAAGGATGAATCTAAAATGAAGAACCACAATAGACTGACTCAAGATGTTTTAAAATATTTTATGGACATGTTTAGACATTATTTAAATTGGAATAAGATAAGAGAATATGAAACTCATTTAAATTCTATATGGGTTAATGAAATGAAAGAACATGAATATAATCCAGTTCATATTCATAGAGGCACATTGTTTACAGGTTTATCTAGTGTTATGGTTTTAAGTTTACCGTCTACTTACGGTAAAGAATATTCAAATGATGAAGTTCCACAAAACGGTAAACTACAAATACTAGGCTCTGCTAGTGGTCAGTTTGCAAAAATAGATTTTCAACCAAGTTTAAAAGTAAGAGATTTTTTTATTTTTCCGTATGATATGAGACACTGTGTTTATCCTTTTAATAGTACAAATGAAACTAGAAGAACATTAGCTGCAAACTGTGATGTGCAGTTTGATCCAATAAAAAACAGAGGTGTATCATGATAATTACAGAACCACGTTGGAAATCCTATTGTGTAACAACAAATAATCCATTGTTTTCACCAAAACAATGTCAGATGATTATTGAAGCTGGAAGAGCTCAACCAAAACAAGATGCAAGTGTTGGTTTGGCTAATAAAGAAGGAGGTATAGTAGATACTAAAACAAGAACTTCACATATTAGTTGGATACCTTTTTCTAAAACACCAGAGATGTACAAAGACATAGAAAAGACTATGAAAACTACTAACGGCAATCATTTTGGTTTTGATGGTATGCAAATTACAGAACTAGCTCAGTATACAGAATATCCATCTGGAGGTTTTTATGATTGGCACATGGACTCAGATGTCAACTTTGTACATGAACCCCCTGTTAGAAAAATATCTATGACTTGTTTATTATCACATGAGTCTGAGTTTGAAGGTGGAGAATTACAAATAGAAAAAGAAGAAAATAAAGTAATATTAAAACAAGGACAAGCTGTATTCTTTGCATCTTTTATTAAACACAGAGTAGCTCCTGTAACACGTGGTGTTAGAAAATCTTTAGTAATGTGGTTTGGAGGTCCACCATTAAGATGATTAAAGAACAATTTTTTCCAACAACAATATACGCTAAAGATGTAGAACTAGACAATGATCTTTTTACAAGAGAAGTTGTTAGATGGTCTAATGAAGATAAAGGTATACAAAGAACTAACATGAACGGTTGGCATAGTCATACCGACATGCATAAAATACCAGTGTTCAAACCTTTAGTAGATGAATTATTTAAAATGCAGTTTGAAGTATTTAATGAAGAATATTTAGATAGAGAACCTATTATTGGAAATATGTGGGCTAATATAAATCCACCAGGTGGATACAACAGACCACACATACACCCTAATAGTCATTTTAGTGGTGTGTATTATATTAAAGCAACAAAAGATTCTGGTGACATAGTTTTTAACGACCCTAGATCTACATCACACATGGCTATGCCTGCTAGAAAAAAAGGTGAACCACCAAAACATTTGTGGAGAGAAGTTAGAGTTAACCCTATGGTTGGTAGAATTGTAATGTTTCCTGCATGGCTTTGGCATTGTGTTGATCCAAATAATACTAATGATATAAGAATATCTGTATCATTTAATTTTATACAGAAAGGATTTAATGTTTAAATATCAAGTAATAAAAAATGCAGTATCATTTGAGTTAGCTAATTTTATATTTAATTATTTTTTACTTAAACGTGATGCGGTAAAATTTATGTACGACAATAACCTTGTTTACGATACAGGAATGTTAGGAACTTGGTCAGATCAGCAAGTACCTAATACCTACTCACATTATGCAGATATGGTAATGGAGACTTTAATGATGAAAGTATTACCAAGAATGGAAAAAGAAACAGGGTTGAAACTATTACCTACGTATTCTTACGCTAGAATATATAAAAAAGGCGACATATTAAAAAGACACAAAGATAGACCTTCATGCGAAATATCTACTACAGTTAATCTAGGTGGAGATCCATGGCCTATATTTATCGACGGTACGGGGTCTAATAACGTCATAGACGAGTATAAAAACATACATAAGCCCGATGCACCTAAAGGCACTAAAGTCTTGCTTGATGTAGGCGATATGCTAGTATATAGTGGATGTGAATTAGAGCATTGGAGAGAACCTTTTGAAGGAGATGTCTGTGGACAAGTATTCCTTCATTATAACCATGTAAATGGTCCTTTTGCTGATAAGAATAGGTTCGACAAAAGGCCGATGTTAGGTATTCCACCAATACGGAATATATAATATGAGGTTATATGCTACAAAAAATAGGTTTTCAGCCTGGAATAAATAAACAAGTTACAGCCACGGGAGCAGAGCAACAGTGGATAGATTGTGATAATGTTAGATTTAGATATGGTACACCTGAAAAGATAGGTGGCTGGAAACAATTAGGTGATGATAAATTAACTGGTGCAGGTAGAGGTCTTCATCACTTTGTAAATAGTTTAGCTAGAAAGTATGCAATTATTGGAACAAACAGAATTTTATACGCATACTCAGGTGGTGTGTTTTATGACATACATCCAATCAAATCTACAAACACTCTTACAAGTGCATTCACCACGACTAACGGATCATCAACTGTTACAATAACTTTTGGTAGTGATCACGGTATATCTGCACAAGATATAATTTTATTAGATAATTTTTCTACTATAACTAATTCTGATTTTGCATCTGCAAATTTTGATAACAAAAAATTTATGGTAACAACTGTACCATCTTCAACAACTATTACTATTACAATGGCATCAAACGAATCAGGATCTGGTGCAACAACATCAGGTGGTATTAGAGTACAACACTACTACCCTGTAGGACCCGCTGTACAAGCACAAGGTTTTGGTTGGTCACTTGGATCATGGGGTGGAGAAGTAGCTGGTGAACCTACTACAACATTAACTAATGGTATTAATAGTTCTGTTACAACAGGAATTATATTAGGAGATGTATCACAGTTTCCAGACTCAGGTACAAACTTTATAAAAATAAACAGTGAGGAAATATCTTATACAGGTATAACAAGTAATGAACTTACTGGTGTTACAAGAGGTGTTCGAGGAACAACAGCAGCATCACATAATGGTGGCGATGCAGTTACTAGCACAACAAACTTTGTAGCATGGGGTGAGGCAGCATCTGGAGACTTAGTATTAGAACCTGGTATGTGGTCACTAGATAATTTTGGTGATAAAGCTATTTGTTTAATTCACGACAGTGCTGTATTCGAATGGAACTCTGCAGCAACAAATGCAACAGATAATAGAGCAACAATTATAACTGGTGCACCAACAGCGTCACGTCACATGTTAGTATCTACTCCTGATAGACACTTAGTATTTTTTGGAACAGAAACAACTATAGGAACACCTACAACACAAGATGATATGTTTGTTAGATTCTCAGACCAAGAGGATATAAATACTTATACACCTACAGCAACCAATACAGCGGGCACACAAAGACTGGCCGATGGATCACAAATTAGAGGAGCCATCAGAGGTCGTGATGCAATTTATGTTTGGACTGATACAGCATTATTTACTCAACGTTTTGTTGGTCAACCGTTTACCTTTGCGTTCGCACAAGTTGGAACTAACTGTGGACTCGTTGGACAGAATGCATGTGTAGAGGTCGATGGTTCTGCATACTGGATGTCAGAAAATGGTTTTTTTAGATATGCTGGTAAATTAGAATCACTACCATGTTTAGTAGAAGATTTTGTATATGATGATATAAATTTAGAATCTGGTAATCAAATGGTGTCTGCTGGATTAAACAATCTTTTTGGTGAAGTCATATGGTTTTATCCAACTTCCTCATCATCTGTTGTAAACAGAATGGTTGCATATAACTATTTTGACTCTTCACCACAAAGACCTGTTTGGACAAATGGAACATTAGCTAGAACAATGTGGGAGGACTCTGCAGTATTTGGTAGTCCTCATGCAACAGAATATAGTGCAGGGGTAGATACATCTTTTGATGTTGTAGGAAACACGGAAGGTTCTACAATATACTATCAACACGAAACAGGAACAGATCAAGTTCAAGGTGGTGCAACAACTGCAATTGTTGCAAGTATTGAATCAGGAGACTTTGATATTACACAAAGAATAGTAGGTAATCAAATGACTGGAATAGCTGATACAAGAGGTGATGGTGAATTTATAATGAAGATTAGGAGATTTATACCAGACTTTATATCTCAAACAGGAGCAACTAGAATCACTTTAAATTTAAGAAACTTTCCAAATGACTCACAAAGTGGTTCATCATTAGGCCCATTTGACATAACATCCAGCACAAAAAAAGTAGATACAAGAGCTCGTGCACGTGCTATAGCTCTTAAAATATCTAATACATCTTCTAATCAAAGTTGGAAGTTGGGAACATTTAGATTAGATATACAACCAGACGGGAGACGATAATGTCAGTAATGGATATTTATGGAATAAATCCAAACGTGGGTCCAGGTGGAATAGATGCATCTTTACCTGATTTTGATTTATCAATACCATCAGATATTCCAGGTATGACACGTCCAGCAATTAATTTTAGAGACGCTCCAGTTAATTTTATGATGAGACAAAATAATCCTAGAGTGTTTGATCCTATGGTTAATATTAAAAATTTTGCTCAGAATCTACCTACTAATTTTTCAACAGGTCTTAGTAAAACTTTTGATATAGGAAAAACAGTTGGCACTGGAATAGTATCTGCGTTGACAGGTTTACCTGGACTATCTACAGCATTAGGTTTATTTAATGAAACTCCAGAACAAAAAGCATTAAGAGAATTTTATGAAGCAACAACAGGTTTAACAAGCACTGGTCAAATAGCATCTGGTATCATGCAAGGATATAATCCAGTATCTGGTTTTGGTCCTCAAGGTTTAACTTCAGCAATAGATCAAAGAATAGGAACTATTAAAAACACTTTAAAAAATAAAAAATCTGCAATTCTTGAAGCAAGACTTAAAGAGTTAGAAGCAATAAAAGCGGCAGAGGCAAAAGCTAGAATGGATGCTTTTGAAAAATCTGGTAGAAGAGCAGAAGTAAAAGATCTTCAATCTAGAATTGATAGAGGTGATTTTGATGGTGGTAATAAAGACGATGCACCAGGTGGAGCAGCATCAAATCAAGATGCACAAAGAGGGGGACAGTATGGCTAAGATAGTACAAGTATTAACAAGACCAGCAGAACAATATGATTTACCTACAGCAGAAGCTCAGGTAAGAGATCTTGATGCAATTGTAGAAAAATTAAATACAACATTCCAAGAAGAATTAAAACAAGAGGTAGAAGCATTTAACTTTTTTTTACAATAATGGCTAATAGTTTTATAAATAAAAAAGCAGATTTAACGACAACAGATCTTACTACACTGTATACAGTGCCTAGTTTTAAAACGGCTGTTGTTAAATCATTAATAGTATCAGAGGATGCTGGATCAGGAAGTACAATAACTATAACTTTAGTAAATGCTAGTGGTACTATATTTAATTTATTTAAAGATAAAGCCATAGCATCTAAAGCAACCACAGAACTTTTATCTCAACCTCTTGTAATGGAAGAGAGTGAGATATTAAAAGTACAAGCTGCTGACGCGAACGAGCTGCACGTCATAGCTTCTATATTAGAAATACAGCCAAGAGAGGTAGTAGCATAGTGAAAGACATACCAATAATAGAACCAAAAGAGATTATAACAACAATAACCAATATGAAAACAGGTGAGGTATATAAGGACGATAATGAATGGAAAGCTAAAAATATACCAGAATCTGACATAAGAAAAGATGTCAGGGTCATCATGCCGAGCCTTGATTTATTTGGAGAAACGAAATAAGATAGCAAACTATGGCAATTTCAAGATCACAGATGGAAAGACAACTTAGAAACATGGGTGGAATCATGAGTTTAGAAGAACCCAGACAAGGATACTTTTTAGGTAAGATTGTAAGAAAAGCTAAAAAAGCTGTAAAGAAAGTTGTTAAGAGTCCTGTTGGTAAAGCTGCAATATTAGGAGCCTTAACTTTTGGTATACCAGGAACACAGTTTGGTGGACTTGCTGGTGGCAAAGGTTTAACAGGATTAAAGGGAAATTTATTTGGAAAAACACTTTCTATGGGAGGAAATTTAGGAAGAGGAACTGGACTTCTATCTAAAACTCCAGGTTTTTTTGGTAAATTAGGTTTAACAAAAGGTGGTGGTGCTATGGGTTTAACAGGTCTTGGTAAGATTGCAGGTATTACAGGTCTATCGGGATTAGCTGGATTGATGGCTGCTGGTGAACAAGACGAAGAAGATGAAATAGATTTTAGCCAATTAGATAGAGGCGAAGGGTTAAATATTTTAGATATTGTTGCACGTGCAAGAAAAAATGATCCTGAGTTTAGATTTTTACCTGGTGCGGAATTTACAGGAACTTATGCAGAAGGTGGTGAAGTAGATAAAAGTAAAATGATAAAAGACATGTTAGATAGAGGTGCTGACGATGATCTTATTAAATCTATAACAAAGGCGTCTCAAGAAGAAATAGACTCTGTTAAAAATAATCAAGCTGAAGGTAAGGCTGAGGGTGGACTCATGAACCTTGGAGGCATGGAGATGGATCTTAGAGGTGGTGGATTTGTACCCATGGGTGCTAAAGAAAAGGCCGATGACGTACCAGCTAGATTATCTAAAAATGAATTTGTAATGACCGCTGATGCTGTAAGAGCAGCAGGTGGAGGAAGTGTTGATAAAGGCGCAGATAAGATGTATAACCTTATGAAAGATTTGGAGAGTAGAGTATAATGGCAATAACAGAAACACGTAATTTACCCGCACAGTTTATAGAAGATCTTGGTAAAGATTATGCAAAGCAGTTAACGGCTACAACTGCAATACCAGTAGATACTTCTAAGTTTGCACCAACAGTTGCGGCGCAAGATGCATTACAAACACAAGCTGCAACATTAGCAGGAACTGGTGTTGGATCTTTTCAACCATTTATTACAGCAGCACAACAAGCAGCAGCAGATGCAGGCACAACCATAGGTGGTATATCTAGTTTAACAGGAGCACCTACGGCAGCACAAACAGCAGCATTTACATCACCATTTCAACAACAAGTTATTGATACAACACTCGCAGAATTTGATAGACAAAAAGCTATTAACGAACAGAACATTAGAGATCAACAAGCACAACTAGGTGTGTTAGGCGCAGGTAGATCAGGTGTACAATTATCTGAGTTTCAAACACAATCAGGAAGAGACAGAGCTGCATTAGAAGCACAGTTAAGACAGCAAGGGTTTCAACAAGCACAAGCAGCTAGACAACAAGACATTCAAAATAGATTTGGTTTAGCTCAAGCACAATCAGGTCTAGGACAGTTTCAAACAGGGTTAGCACAACAAGTTCCAGCATTACAAAGAGCAGATGTTTCAACACTTGGTCAAGTAGGTGCAGCGCAACAAGCACAAAGACAAGCGGTGCTAGATGCACAAAGACAAGGAGCAAGAACCGCGGCCTATGAACCATTAGAGAGATTAGGATTCTTTGGTCAAGGTGTAACTGGATTGATGGGTGGTTATCCTGCACAGTATCAATTCACACAAACACCACCAGCATCACCACTACAAACTGCATTAGGTTTAGGTACAGGACTAGCAGGAATATTCGGAGCATTAAAATAAAATGATAAACCGTATTTTTAAAAGACCTATGTTTAGAATGGGAGGTCGAAGTGATGATGGTATTATGTCATTGAGACCTGGGTTTCAAGAAGGTGGTTTTGGAAGTCAAACAGCACAAAGATTTGGTTATAATTTAGCAAGAGGAGCTGATTTTTTAAAAAGAAAATTACCAACAGCAACTGGTGTGGTTACAAATTTATTTAGAGGCACGGGTCAACCACTAGCTGGAACTATTGGTCCAACTGCAACTACAGGCATTGGAACTCAAATTGCAGCGTCCGCTGCCCCTGTTTTAGCTGTAGCAGCGTTGGCCGATGAAAACTATCCTGTTTATCCAAAAGGACATCCAAATGAGGGTGAAAGAATGTCTTTAGAAGATGCACAAGACACTTTAGAAAAATCTGGTGGTGCTATTAACATAGCAACAGAAAAAGGTACACAAGCTGGAGGTGCAGGGGATTTATCGGGAGAAGCAGCTATGTTTGATCTAGGTTTACCAAAAGAATCTGGTGGACTAAAAGATGAATTTGGTAATTTAAACTACCCAACTAAACGTAATTTTGATTCACCACAAGCAATTGAAGTATCTAAACAAATTGGTTTATTACCAGAGGATCCTGATGATAATGGAAATAATGACGATAATGGTAATAAAGGTTCTAAGTTTGATAAACAAGCAGATTTAAAAACTATCTATGAAGATTTACTTCCAATGATGAAAGAAACTTTAGATGATCCAGATGATAAGAGGAGACAATTATATACACAACTAGCTCAGTTTGGAGCTAACTTACTTGCTCAACCTGGTGGAGATTTAGTTGGTGCCGTAGGAAAAGCAGCAGCTAAACCAATCGAAGGTGTTGGTAAAGTATTAGCAAGAGATGCTGACATTGATAGAGAGGCTAAAATACTTGCACTAAAAACTGCAATCGATAGAACAACTCCAGGTCAAACAGGTAAACTTGTGCAAGATTTAAGAGCCTTAAACTTCTCTGATGATGAAATTATGAAATATTTAGAAGCAAGCAAACCTGGTGCGGGGCAGAGAATTGCTGTTAAAGCAGGGGATATTGATAATTTAAAAGAAGATTTAACTAATGATTTTAAAATAAAAAGAAATGCAGGGGCAGCAGCCAGAACAATGTATGAATCTATTTTAGAAGGAGTGGATGAAAGACAATACTCTGAACTTCCTAAAAGTAAAGGTGATAGAGAAGATGGAAAATATTATGTATCACCAGATGGCAAAGTAGGAAGATACGATGCTGAAAAAGGTACTTTAATAAAACCAGGAGAAAAAGGTTTTACAGGTTCAAAAAAGAAAAAGTCATAGGAGGTTAGATGCCTTTTCAATTACAAGACGAATTACCAGGAGGATCTAAAACAGCTGAAGATGAAGACGTTGGTTTAGTAACCTCTGCTTTGGCTGGAGTTTACACAGGTCTATGGAATATACCTAAAGGATTTTTTTCTTTAGGTGCAGAGTTAATGGATCTAGGTTTTGGCACAGAATCAGCAGCATCTGTTGAAAAATTTTTTGATGATCTTAATCCTTTTGATGATGAAGCAGAGGCAAGACTTTCTGGAAAATTAACACAAGCGATTGCACAGATAGCACCATTAGGTATTTATGGTTTTGCTAAAGGTGCACAGATGGGTAGCAAAGTAGCAAGAGATTTAGCAAGAAAAGCTGTGGTTGCCAGACGTACTGGTAAATCTTTTGGTATGTTAAATTTTGGTAGAAAGATTGCAAAAACAGGTATGGGTGTTGCAGGGGCAGGAGCAGCTGAAGCCATTGTAGCCGATGAGGATATTGGAACATTAGCTGACATGTTACAAGGAACTTCTTTAGAAGGTGCAGCTGTAACCATGATGGATAGAGAAACAAGAGAGGGAAGATCAGAAGCATATAGAAGGTTAATGAATAGAGTTAAATTTGGTACAGAAGGTGCTTTGTTTAATTTAGGTTTAATAGGTGCTGGTAAAGGAATTAAAAAATTAAGAACCCCAAGTGTAGAACCTTTATCTAGATATAGTGATAATCCACTAGTAAAAGAATTACAAAGAACTGTTCTTTATGGTGCTAAACCCGAAGGTGTTGGTAATAAAGCTATCTTTGAAGCGGGTAGATTAGCACAAGATGAAGTAGCAGCTGTTGTTAGAAGCACAACTGAGATAGGTCAGGATTTAACAAAAGCGATTAATAAACTAATGCCTGCTGTTGAAAAAAATTATTTACAACAGACAGGTAGAGCAATGGATAAAGAAGGTGCAAAAAAAGCATCGGATGCTTTTCAAAAAAGCATTTTAGATGATGTTAAAAAATTAGTTACATTAAAACCAACAGATAATACTTTAACAGATGCAGCAAAAGAAAATGCTAAAAAAGTTTTAGGTGAAAGAAGCAAACTTGCAAGATTAGCTGATAGACAATTAATTAAAAAGTTAGAATTAGATGTAGATCAATTATTAAAAAAAGAACAAACATTAAAAAATGAAATTGCAACACAACCAGGAGGGATAGCTTCTAAAGAACAAGAATCAAGTTTAAAATCAATAAGCACCAAAATAGTAAACAATACAAAAAAACTTAATGATTCAAATAAAGCAGTTCAATCAATAAAAGAATTTGATAGACAAGGTGGTGGTATATTTACTGAGTCTAGTTATAATTTTAAAGGTAATACTGTTTATAAAAAAATAGAAGAAGCTGTTAAAAAAGCTGGTGGTAAAATGCAAGAAGGTCAACAGTTAGGTAGAGGGGACGGTATTGGAGATGTAATATTTAATGTAAGAAGTGGTATTGATAATATGAGTGCTAGGCTTCTTAACAGAAATATGCCTGAAGAAATAGCTAATATATTAAATGATCAGATTGGTACGTATATGACCACTAGTTATAGACTGCATTTGAATATGGGATTATTGGCTAAACATAAACCAACAGGTCAGGATTTAATTAAAGCACAAAAATCTAGATTTGAACAACTTGTAAAAAATCCAGAAAATATAAATAGAACAAGAGAAAGTTTAGACATTCAAGCAAAAAAAGATGTAGCTCGTTTTGTTAAAAATAAAGGTTTGGAACAAATACCATCAGATAAATTAAAAGCTAAAAATGGTGATTTAAAACAATATGTTAGCCCTGTTACTAAAGCAGAAATAGAAAATATTAGATTAGATTCAAAGATTTTAAAACCTAAAGAATTAGAAGAATGGCAAAGAATAGTTGCAGGAGAAATAACAGATCCCAGATATAATTTTTATGACACTGTATTAAAACAAGCAAGATTAAATGCAAATGCTAAATATTTAAATAATGTCTATGACATGTTATCAAAAGGAAAAAACAAACAAATCTTTACTCAAGATGATATGATTCAAAGATTTGGTGAAAAGGCTGTATTAAATGAAAAGATAAATCCTAATTTATTTAGAAGAGTACAAGAGGGTGTAGATGAAATTTCAGGCATGTCACCTTTTGAAGGACTATATTTAAGAGCACCAGTCTATGACGCTGTATTTGATGTTAGTAATAATTTATTTAAAGGTGATGGAATTGTAGGACAATTTTATCAGTATGGTATTCTTGCACCTAAAGGTGTTGCACAGATATCAAAAACTATTTTAAGTTTATTAACTCACGCAAGAAACTTTGTAAGTGCTAGTGCGTTTGCTATGGCAAACGGTATTATATTACCTGGAAAACAATATACAACCTTGTTTGCAGATGCTGGATTAACAAAAGATAGTCAAAGAAGTTTAATTGGTATAGCAAAAGATTTAACAGCAAAAAGAGTGGTTGGTGGAATACCCGCAAATGAGGTAAGAGAAATATCTGAATTATTATCTAAATATGGTGTTACGGGAACGCAAGTAGAAGCAAATGTTATGAAACAAAACGTTGGTAATGTTATTAATAACACTGATCAAGCAGCTGCTGAAACTCTTGGAGCCACATTGTCTCCCGATAAATTTGGAAAGGTATTAAGAAAATCTAGAGAGATATATGGAAAATTAGAGGATGCTTATATTGCAGAAGATGATTTTTGGAAGGTTCTAACATGGGGAGTAGAAAGAGCTAGACACAAAGGAGCGTTAGAATCGTATGGTGTTAATGCAAATAACTTTAATAAAGTTTTAGCTGGAGATGCGGAAACTTTAGCTACTATAACAAAAGATGGTAAAAATTATGGTAAACAGGTTCAAAAGTTTTTACAAAAATCATTAACTAGAAATTATGATCCTAATGCTAAACAATTTTTAGGACCATATAATGAACTATTTGCAGAAGTTGCAGCTAACATTACTAGAAATAATGTGCCTAACTATGCGTACATAGGTAGATTGGGTAGAGCCCTAAGACTTTCTCCTTTTGGTAATTTTATAGCTTTTCCAATAGAAGTTATTAGAACAGGAAATAATGTTTTAGAACAATCTATTAAAGAAATAAAAAGTGGCATACCAGAGGTAGCTGCTATTGGTTATAAAAGATTGTTTGGTTTTGGTTTTACAACAACGGTTATTCCAACTGGAGTGACTGCAGGACTTAAAGCTAAAAATGATGTTACAAATGAAGAAATGGATGCACTTAGACGATTTGTTCCACCATGGTCTAGAAACTCCACACTATTTCCAGTGGGTCGAGATAAAGACGGTTATCTAAAATATGTGGATTATAGCTATGCAAACGCGTATGATATTTTACTTAGACCATTTAATGCAGTTGCAAATGAATTAGCAAAAGGAGATGGTACTGAAGACTCATTAATGAAAGCTTTAGGTAATGGAATTACAGAGGCAACTATAGATTTAACAAAACCATTTACATCAGAATCTATTTTTACAGAACGTTTTGTAGATTCCACATTAAGACTAGGCATTGGTAAAAGCGGTAGAAGAATTTGGTCTGAATCAGATGATAATTTTGTTAAAATTGCAAAAGGAGTTAAACATATTGCAGAAGCTTTTGAACCAGGATCACTTGCACAACTTCAAAGAATATCAGATTCTGTTACTGGTAAAACAGATACTTATGGTCGATCGTTTAATTTTTCAGATGAGATAAAAAGTTTAACTGGATTTAGAGTTCAAAAGGTAGATCCTGAAAGAGGTATGATATACAAAAGCACTAACTTTGGAAAAAATTTAAAAGGTGCAGAAAATTTATTTACAGCTCCATTATTAAAAGGTGGTAGAGTTAGCCCAGAAAAAATATTAAATACGTATAAATATTCAGAACAAAGAAGGTTTGAAGTATTAAAAGAAATGTATCAAGACATTGAAGCTGCAAGAACATTAGGAATGTCTAACAACCAAATAAAAGCAAAAGTAAAAAGAAGAGGTATTAGTGAAAAAGTATTTAAAGATTTAATGAGAGGACAATATAATCCTAAAAAACCAAGTGATTTTTTTACAAGCAGGATAGCACAAATAAATAATAATTTAAATATTGAAACTAATGAGGATGTGCCTAATCCATATATAGAAGCTCGACCTTTTCTTAACGAAATTAGAAGACAAAATATTAGAGTTGATTTATTAACAGGAGAATTAAACATACCAGACTTTGATGAACCAGAAGAAACTATTGATCCATTAGGAACAATACAAACACCCCCCGTAAATACTGTGCCAATAAGTCCGCAAGTAACAGGCGCTACCAATCAAAATGTTGGCTTGAGTTTGCCACCTAATTTTGCTAGTTTATCAACAGCAGACAAACTAAAAACTTTAAATGATTTAGGAATAAGGATTGGGTAATCATGGCAATAGACCCTAAAACAACAAGAGAACATATCGTAGCCTTATATGGATACATAACAGGCGTGAGAAAAGACATTTCGCAGATTAAAAATAATCACTTAAAACATATACACGAAGATGTCGAGAAATTGGGCGGTAAGATAGACAAGATCTATTGGGTTCTCTTAGCAGCAGCGGGATCTGCTGTGCTCTTTGCACTAGGTATATTATTTAATTGATGAAACTTTCACGAAACTTTTCTCTTGCAGAGTTAATCAAATCAGATACAGCCATTAGGCATGGTATAGATAATAACCCTAACGCAGACCAGATAGAAAAATTAAAATTACTTTGTGAAAATATTTTACAACCAGTGCGTGACCACTTCGGCAGAGTAACGGTGACCAGCTGTTTTCGGTCCCCTGAGCTGTGCGTAAAAATTAATTCGTCGATCAATAGCCAACATACCCGTGCGGAGGCGGTCGACTTCGAATGTATGGGTACAAGCAACGCTGAAGTCTTTGACTGGATTAAACAAAACCTAGATTGGGATCAAATGATACTTGAGTTCTACACTCCTGGTGAACCAAATTCGGGGTGGGTCCACTGTAGCTGGGTTTCTGAGAATCCACGTAAACAATTATTAAGAGCTTACCGAGAAGATGGTAAAACTAGATACAAACCTATTATTGGTAACGCTGTAGACTTGGACTAAATCCAATCTCGTAATTCTTCACCCATAACTTCAGATGCAATATTAATTTTTTTACGTAAAGACTTAACTATCTTTTCATCAACAGTATCTTCTGCAATTAAATCTATATAGGTTACATTTTTCTTTTGTCCGATACGGTGTGCTCTATCTTCTGATTGCAGTCTTTTCTCTAAATCATAACCATTAGAATAATAGATAACAGTATTTGCTTCTGTTAGTGTGATACCATAACCACCAGTAGAAGGTGTACCTATCAAAAATCTACACTCATTATCGTTTTGAAATCTACGTATGTTATCTTGTCTTTCATCTTGTGGTGTTAACCCATAATAATCGACCACGGATCTTGGACCATATTTTTTTTCAATAGCATCTTTTATATCCTGCACATCTCTTTGCCAATATGCCCATATAATAGCTTTGTTTTCTGTTTCTTCTAATACATCTATAAGCTCATCTAGTCTGTTATTTTTTATAGTTTGCACGGTGCCATCGTCAGCAACAAAATGACCACAGGTTATTTGTTGTAATCGCATCAACTGTGTTAACACAGTAACTGTAGAAGTAACCTTACCATTTAAGTTTGCAATAGCCGTCTTTCTCATTTGTTCGTATAAATTTTCTTGTTCTTTAGTTAGAGCCACGTGTCGTTTCATGTATATTTTTTCAGGCAAATCTAGACAATCTTCTTTTAATACTCTGTAAGAAAAGCCTTTTAACCTATCCGATAGTTCACCTAAGTTTTGAAACTTATGCACAGTTTGTATTGATCTACCTCTTACGTGTATTGTTTTCATAATGGCATATCTATTTCTAAACGCATACCAAGAATTAAAGTTTAAGAGCCAAGGATCAAGGAACTCGCACTGTGTGTATAAATCCAAAGGATTTTTAGTTACAGGCGAACCTGTTAAGATTCGCCTATATTTAGCCATAGGAGCGAGAGCTAAAACGTTCTTAGTTCTTTTTGCTGATGGATTTTTTATTGTAGTAGATTCATCTAAAGCCATCAAAGTTCTATGTGATCTTAAAAATTTTTCTGCAAACTTAACACCTTTGCTTGTAGACAACGCTTCTACATTCATTATAAAAATATGTAGGTCAGTGCCCAAATCAAATAAATTATTTAATTTAGTTTCTTGTTTTTTAGTTATGTTTGGTTGCCACAAGGTTGTAACGTTTTCTATATGATTAGGTAGATGTGTTGGTAGTTCTTGTTCATGCCATGTTTTTACAACACCTTTAGGCGCTATAATTAAAGCACCGTTTATTTTACCTTGATCATAAAGCATGGCCATATTATCTATTAATACTTTTGTTTTACCCGTACCCATTTCCATAAAATATCCATAGGTTTCTTTGTTCCACGACTTTTCTAAAGCAGTCAACTGATGCTTGTATGGCTTTAACTTAAATTTATAATCCATAATATCTTTCTATTGACATTAATATAAAGGATGTTATATGATTTGTCAATGTCAGAAAGTAATAAATATGAAATGGTAAAGAATAATTATACGTCTACAGTATATGTTATTCAAGAAATATCAGGAAGCAAAGCAGGTGCTCCTAAAATTAATATTATAGGTGCATCTCAATATGGACAATTTAAATTTTTGTTACCAGAGTTTTCACAAATGATATTTTCACCAGGCCCTTTAGTTTTTAAACTAAGACAAGGTTTAAAAAATTATAAGCCAAGAGATTATTTACTACTTACAGGCGATCCCGCTATCATAGGTGTTGCATGTTCTATTGTGTCTGATATTACTAATGGTAAATTTAAATTGCTTAAATGGGATAAACAAGAAAGAAAATATTATCCTATTGAAATTAATCTATACGAGAAAGGAGAACTAGATGAGCATTAAACAACAAATAAAAATGCCTGACTTTGAGGCAGATCAACAAGATGCAATGAAGAAAACGGATAATATTCAGTCTCTTGCAGACCAAGTTGAACAATTAGAAAAGTTTATTCAATCTATTGAAGATAGGGAGAATGAAATAAAAGAACTTAAAAAATCTAGAGATAGAATATCGGGTGACATCATACCAACTATGATGTCAGAGATGGGTCTCTCAGAATTAAAACTTCAAGATGGATCACATCTTAAAGTTGCCACTTCTTATAAAGCTCACATTAGTGAAGCTAATAAAGAAATGGCTTTTAACTGGCTTCGTGACAATGGACTAGGTGATATTATTAAGAACGAGATCTTGGTAGCATTTGGTCGTAACGAGGATAACAAGGCAGCGTCTTACGCTGAACTTGCGAAGAGTCAAGGGTTTCAACCGACACAAAAGATGAAGGTTGAGCCCATGACTCTGAAAGCGCTAGTCCGTGAGCGTTTAGAGGCGGGTAAAGAAATGCCAACGGAAATTTTCGGTGTATACACTGAGAATAAAACAACAATAAAAAGGAACAAGTAACATGAACCAAGTAGCAACGAAAAAAGAAGGAGCATTAGCAACTAATTTGTTTGAAGCTGATGCAAACCAAGGGGCTCAAAATATTTCGCAAGAAGATCTTGCGTTACCTTTCTTAAAAATTTTGGGTCAACTATCTCCAGAGGTAAACAAGAGAGATGGTAAATATGTAGAAGGTGCTGAACCTGGCAAGATAATTAATACTGTTACAAACGAATTGTTTGATAGTATTAATGTAATACCTTGTCACTACAAAAGACAGTACATCGAATGGCAAGACAGGGGTACCAGCACTGGTGCACCAGTAGCTATTCATGAAGCAGGGAGTGATATAATTAATCAAACCAAAAGAGATGCTTCATACAAAGATAGATTACCAAACGGTAATTATCTTGATAATACTGCAAATCATTTTGTATTGGTATTAGGTAAAAGCCCAAGCACAGCATTAATATCTATGAAATCTACTCAATTAAAAATTAGTAGAAAATGGAATTCAATGATGATGGGTATTAAAATGCAGGGTAAAAATGGATTATTTACTCCGCCTACATACAGCCACATTTACAATCTAAAAACTGTACAAATGTCAAATGACAAAGGTACATGGTTTGGTTGGGATGTGAGCAAAGTTGGTCCCGTAGCTTCTAAAGGAGACTACGAAATGGCTAAAGGCTTTGCAACAAGTGTAGGCAAAGGAGAAGTCCAAGCTAAACACGGCTCAGAAGAAAACGAGTCTAAACAACCATACTAGAATCCTAGGTAGTGGGCGTCGAAGCTAGCGTGGAAACGCCCACGTATATTTTTATGGTTGAACAATTTAAAAAAATATTTTTAGGATTAGATCGTGCTCACGGTGTCACTAAAGTAGGCGAATCAAACGGTAACGGAAAAAAAGTAAAAGGAGTATCTTTTATTAAGAGAGAACCAGTTACAGATGATCTATGGAAAAAACATTTAGACGGCACAGATAGTTTAGGTGTCATACCTATTAACGATGACAACAATTGTAAGTGGGGATGTATAGATATAGATTCATACGCAGGGTTTGATCACAAACAATTAATAGATAAAATAGATAAATTAAATTTACCACTAATAGTATTTAGATCTAAGTCTGGTGGTGCACATGTATTTTTATTTACAGAAGATTATGTATCTGCAAAATCTATGCAAGATAAGTTAATGCAGATAAAAGCTGTATTGGGATATGGTGGTTCAGAAGTTTTTCCAAAACAAACGGAATTAAAATCGAAAGATGATACAGGAAATTTTTTAAACTTACCATATTTTTCTGGTAACAAAACAACAAGATACGCATTTAAAAAAGATGGGGCAGGTGCTACACTAGATGATTTTTTTTCATTGTATGAAAATACAAAAGTAAAAGATGTTGATAGTATAAAAGTAGAAAGACCTAAATCAGAATATAGTGATGGACCACCATGTATTGAAACACTAGCTATGAATAAAATAGGTGAAGGTGGTAGGAACAATGCATTGTTTCATTATGGTGTGTATGCAAAACAAAAATGGCCAGGTGAATGGAAATCAAAATTAATTTTATTTAATGCAACTGCAATGGAAAGACCATTATCTGATTCAGAGGTACAGATAGTTGTTACACAGCACGACAAAAAAGAATGGGGCTATAAATGTAAAGATGAACCTATGTGTAGTATGTGTGATAAAACATTATGTCGGACTAGAAAATACGGTATCGGCCAGGAAATATTGTTTCCTGGGCTAACCGACCTCCAGGTAATAGACTTGGAGGATCCTTACTACTATCTCAATGTAGACGGAGAAAGATTATACTTAGAGAATGTAAAATACTTGAGACAGCAAAGTTTATTTCAGGAGGCATGTATGAAACAATTAAGAAACAGACCACCAACATTAAAAGAAAAAGATTGGGTGACCATAACAAATTTATTATTAAATAGCGCAGAAGTCACAGAACCTGCGGAAGGATTAAGAACAGAAGATCAATTACAAAATCATTTAGAAGAGTTTTGTTTAAACAGGCAGGTATCAACAGATAAAAATGATTTAAAAAAAGGTGGTGTATGGACATCAGAAGGCTATCATCATTTTGTATTTGATAGATTCTATCACCAGTTTTTAATGCGTAGAAGATGGGATCTAGGTTATTCAAGAACAGCACAATTGCTAAAAGAAAAATGTGATTGTGAAAATAAAAGAATTGGAAAAGAAAGATTATCTATATTTGTAGTTAAAGAGTTTGATAAAAAAACAGATGATTACAAACCTAAAAAATTAAAAGAGGAGTCACCATACTAATGAAAACAATTGTATTAGGACCACCAGGCACAGGTAAAACAACTACGTTGTTAAACAAAGTAGATGACTATTTAAAACAAACAGATCCTGATAAAGTTGGTTACTTTGCTTTTACACAGAAAGCTGCGTACGAAGCAAGAGACAGAGCTATAAAAAAATTTAATCTTACAGAAGACGACTTACCATACTTTAGAACATTACACTCACTAGCATTTAGAAAACTTGGTGTAAAAAAAGAAGACGTAATGCAGCGCAGGCATTATGTTGATCTTGGAAATAAACTAGGTTTTCCTGTAAACTACGCAAAGTTTGAAGACGATCATAATGGTATCTTTACATCTGACAGTGAATACTTACGAATAATTAATCTCGCAAAGTTACGAAATATTACACCAGAACAACAGTTTGATTTAGCAGAACATAATAGTGATCTTGAAAGAGATAAACTAACTATCATTGCAAACGAAATAGAACGATACAAAAAAGAATACAATCTAATAGATTTTAACGACATGATATTACATTTTATCAAATCAGATAAGTCACCGAAGTTTGATGTAGTATTTATAGATGAAGCACAAGATCTATCGTTAATGCAGTGGGATATGGCAAAAAGTATTTGGAATAAAACAACAGATTCTTTTATTGCAGGTGATGATGATCAGGCAATATTTAGGTGGGCAGGTGCAGATGTAGATTCTTTTATTGCACAGAAAGGTTTGATGGTGCCACTTACACAATCACACAGAATACCAGCAGCTGTGCATAACGTTGCTATGAATATAATAAACAAAGTTAGAAACAGAATAGATAAAACTTGGAAACCAAAAACACATCAAGGAGCTTTGTCTAGGTATGATGACTTTGAACAATTAGATATGTCTTCAGGTGAATGGTTAGTTATGGCTAGAACTAAATACATGTTAAACGAATTAGAAGAAACATTATATAGAAACGGTTTGTATTATAGAAATAAATTTAAGAAAACTAAAGAACAAGAATTACACTATGCTGCACAAGACTGGGAGAACTTACGTAAAGGTCAACCTATAGCATACAAACAAATAGAAAGAATTTACGGATACATGAAAGATAATACAGATAAGAAAAAACTAAAAGGTATGTTGAAGGATTCTTCTTACGATATAGATACACTTAAACAATCTTATGGTTTGAAAACAGATAAACCTTGGTTTGAGGCATTTGATGATGCACCAAGTCGAGATGTAAGCTATCTAAGAAAGATGAGAAAGAATGGAGAAAAACTGAACGAAGATCCACGAATAACTTTGTCAACCATACATGGTGCAAAGGGTGGTGAATCACAGAACGTTGTATTATTAACTGATCTCAGTGAAAACACAATGAAGGCATACGAAAAAAACCCAGATGATGAGAATAGATTGTTCTACGTTGGTGCAACAAGGACCAAGGAACATCTACATATCATATCACCAAAACAAGAATACAAAGGATACAGTATATGACAAACAAAGATATGTTCAAAGGAACAACATACTCTTCATTAGAAGAGCAGGTAGGTGGCAAACATTATAAAAATTTTCGCATACAGCCAGCAGAGTTTATTAACGAAAATAAACTTTTATTCGCAGAAGGCAACGCTATAAAATATATTTGCAGGCACTCTGTAAAAGGAGGGCAACAAGATATTGAAAAAGCAATACATTATTTAAAGATGATATTAGAGAGGGACTACTCATGAGTTGGGAAGAATATAGAAAACAAGCAAAGATATCAGAAGAAAAATTTGCAAAAAATTTAATTGATCCAATATGGGCAAATGATTATGAAAACATGAAAGAGCATTGGGATGTCAAAGGAGTGTTTAAAAACAAAACTTATAAATTTGATGTCAAAGGAATGAAAAAGAAAAATCGATGGGACAATAATTTTCAGGATGATATTGCGTGGGTTGAAGGAACAAATGTTAGAGGTGAACCTGGTTGGGTAAAAGGCAAAGCTAATTATATTGTTTTTGAAAGAAACAAGTATTGGTTGATAGTTGATAGACAAGAGTTATTAAATCATGTAGTAAATAAATTAAAGGAGAAAGGTTATGAAAAAGGAAAAGGTATTTATCAAGTTTATCAACGAGATGGTAGACAAGATAAAATAACAATGGTTCCTTATGAAGATATTGAAAAACTAACCAACATAGAAAAGGTTGATAAAGATGATACTAAAACCAATATTTAAACCACAAACAGAATGGGTGCCACCAGAATCTTTTCCTGACTTATCTAAGTATGATGAGATATCAATAGACTTAGAAACAAAAGACCCTGATCTTAAAACAATGGGATCTGGTTCTATTACAGGTAGATCTAAAATAGTTGGTATAGCTTTAGCTGTAAAAGATTGGTCTGGATACTATCCAATAGCACACGAAGGTGGTGGTAATTTAGATAAGAAAAAAGTTATGGATTACTTTAGAACTATTCTAAACTACCCCTCTACAAAGATATTTCACAACGCTATGTATGACGTATGTTTTATACGTGCTGCAGGCCTTAAAATTAATGGAACCATCGTAGATACTATGATTGCTGGCTCTCTCGTGGACGAGAATCGCTTTCGTTACGATTTAGGCTCCATGGGTAGGGATTACCTCGGAAGAGGCAAAAACGAGGCTATATTGAACGAAACAGCAGCTATTTGGGGTGTAGATGCTAAGTCAGAGATGTATAAATTACCTGCTATATATGTGGGTGAGTATGCTGAGAGAGATGCAGAGATGACTCTTGAATTATGGCAACAAATGAAACAAGAGATACAGCACCAAGATATAGAATCTATTTTTGATTTAGAGACTGAACTTTTTCCTTGCCTCGTCGATATGCGTTTCTTAGGAGTTCGAGTAGATGTTGAAGCAGCGAATCAATTAAAACAGAAACTATTAGCAGAAGAAAAAGAATGCTTACAAAAAGTAAAAAAAGAAACATCAATAGATATCCAAATATGGGCTGCTCGATCGATTGCGAAAGTTTTTGAAAAATTAAACCTACCTTTTGACCGAACTGAAAAAACAAACTCTCCATCATTTACTAAAAACTTTTTAAAGAATCATCCTCATCCAATAGTTAAACATATTGCTAGAGCTCGTGAAATAAACAAAGCTCATACTACGTTCATTGATACCATATTAAAACATGAACATAAAGGAAGAATACATGCTGAGATAAATCAGCTTAGATCCGATCAGGGTGGTACAGTAACAGGTAGATTCAGTTACAATAACCCAAACCTACAGCAAATACCAGCACGTAACAAGGAACTTGGACCACTGATTAGATCTTTATTTATACCAGAACAAGGTTGTAAATGGGGTGTATTTGATTACTCACAACAAGAACCAAGACTTGTTGTGCACTACGCAGCATTACAGAATCTCTATGGAGTAGGCGACGTATTGGATGCATATCAAGATACTGATGTGGACTTTCACCAGATTGTTGCTGAAATGGCAGAGATACCAAGAGAACAAGCTAAGACTATAAACCTTGGATTATTTTATGGTATGGGTAAAAATAAATTACAGGCAGAACTTGGGGTTAGTAAAGAGAAAGCGGAGAGTTTATTTAAACAGTATCACTCACGTGTACCATTCGTAAAACAATTAATGGACAATGTTATGCAACGTGCACAGGGTAGAGGTAAGATAAGAACTTTGTTAGGTAGACTATGTAGATTTCATCTATGGGAACCAAACCAGTTTGGTATACATAAACCCTTGACACACGATGCAGCACTCTCGGAACATGGACCAGGGATTAGAAGAGCTTTTACTTACAAAGCTTTGAATAGATTAATACAAGGTTCAGCAGCAGACATGACAAAAAAAGCAATGATAGAACTACATAAGGAGGGTATTACACCACATATACAAGTGCATGATGAGCTTGATATATCTGTAGACAACAATGCTGATAAGATAAAAGAGATAATGGAATCAGCAGTAGATTTAGAAGTTCCCAATAAGGTAGACTATGAATCTGGGCCTAATTGGGGTACAATAAAATGAGGTTAAATTATGGCTTACTTAAATGCAAACATACCACCAATCTATGCTCAAATAAGGAGAGAATATTTATATGATTGTAAAAAACATCATGGAGAAGTTGAAGACTGTATTGTCTTTGGTCTTAGCTGTATTACAGGTCGCGCTATCTTATGGCATGCTATTATGGAAAACGGTGCAGTCTATTATCGTCTCCCAATTACGGCTTTTATTCAACGTGATTATGAACCCTCAACTGTTCCCATTAAAAGACTTGATGAACTGGAGCTTTGGAATTCTTTTAGTTATTATCCTGCTGTTAATTGTTGGGATATTTTAAGTGATCAACACGGAAAATATATAGGTAAAGATAAAAAATGGCACGAAGGTAAATATTTATTTACCGTTGACTTTGCACACCCAGAGTCTAATATACTTGACACGGAACATTCCGAGATACCGCACGAACACAAGTGCGCTCACATAATTGCATTAGACGATGGCAATTTTGCAGCACAACCAAACAATAGATGCATATGGGACCTACCTTCTTTTACAGTGAAGGATAATATTCCTGATTGGAAGGTACAAACAAATGAATGGAATGTAGAAGATACAGGTCAATGGAAAACAGAAGACACTGATAAATTCTTTTACGAAATAGAGGAGAAGAAAAATGATTAAAAAAATTAAAGCTAAGATAAAAAGCTGGATAGATTGGTATGTAAGTTGGCTTTTTAGTTGGCAAGATAAAAACAAAAAATGAGTAAAAACACATTAAATATATCAGAAGAAGCAGCCGTTCAAATGCCAATGAAGACGGTTGCCTCTCTGATTATAATCGTCGCCCTCGGCACCATGGGCTATTTTCAGATTGTTGAGAGGTTAAACATAGCTGACACTAGATTACAATTAATGGAAAAAGATTTAGAGGAGAATACAGAATTTAGAATTAAATGGCCACGGGGCCAACTTGGATCGTTGCCCGCCGATTCTGAGCAATACATGATGCTGGAGGATCTTTATAAGACTACGGATAAGTTAAATGCACATATAGAATCTATGGCATTAAACAAAGTTAATATAGAATTTTTAGCAAAACAAATGGATAAAGTTTTAGAAGATATTGAAAAATTAAAAGACGCTAACAGAGAAATGAAATATACAAATGGCAGCCAAAACTAAAAATAAATTATCAAGATTTGAATGGATAAAAAAGAACATAGTAATTGTTCCTGTTGTAGCTGCAATACTAGCTGGAACATTTACATCAGTTAGATATGTATTAAGTTTAACCGATACCATAGAGGCCAATAAAAGAACCATTGTTAATTTACAAAGAGACGTAACAGTAGCTGAAGATAAGTTAACAGAAGTTGCTACAAGATTATCTGCAGCTGAAGCAACGTGGGATATGGCAGAAAATTTATATAGACAATTAGCAGACCAGGTAAGAGAACATGCGTACGATATTAAAGATCTTAATCGTTAGTTTTTTGTTGTGTACAACAGCTGAAGCTCGTAATGAATATTTAAATGATGGCACAAACTCATGTGATCAAGGTAGTTGGGAAGCATATACAGAAGTAAGACAAAACGAATATAAGACAGGATCTAGTGCAGAATCACAGAATCAAGTTATTGGTTTGAGATGGCGAAAATCTATTGGACCTGTATGTGATGAAGAGTTTGCAAAAGAACAAAGATTAAAACAAAAATTAAAAACACAATTAGAACTCGTTAAAGAATGTAAAAGAGTGCCTAGAATAAAACCTGTTCCTGTTGAGTTTGCTGAATTAATTAATATGTGTATGAAGTTAGGGGTTATATCTTCTGCTTCTTTTGATGGTAGAGATTTTGATCCAAAGATAAGCTATTGGACAGAATTAAAAGAGAAATACATGAAAGAAAACCCTGATATTATTACACTAGATAACTATGAGGATAAAAAATGATAGAGACTGTAGTGGCCCTGCTGATGTTTTGGGACGGAGAGATCAAGGAACACCGTATCCAGGAAAACATGGCTGCGTGCCTTCGCGCCCGACGTGTAGCAGAGAGGGACTTTAATCCAAACATATCTTACAAATGTATACGTAGTGAAGCAGAAACAGAAATCTACATGGGTGAAAAAAGTATTAAGAAACTTCATCTTAAATGAACAAACTCAATAAAAAAAGAAACCCAGTAGCAAAGCAGCTTAGACATTTTAAGAGAAAAGTGATAAAGAATAAAAAGATATATGACAGAAAAAAAATCAATAAAAATTCACACTGAAATAGTTAATGGTGTATGCCCAACATGCGAAGAGTATACAATGTTGGTAAGCCTAACTAGAGAATACTTTAGATGCATTACATGCGGTGCAGATCTTGAACAACATGTAAATGGATGCATAAGTTACATACCAAGATTAGAAAAAACAACACTACAATCTGTAGTTGACGGATACTTTAACAATGGCAAAGAAAAGTAGATTTGGCGTAAATACATATATAGAAAGATCAAAACCTAAGATTGGTAGACATAAAAAACGTATGAACAAATCTGAAAAACGTAGCTATAAAAAATACCGAGGACAAGGTCGTTGACAAACGTCAAATAATATCCTATATTATATTGGTGCTGGGCATCACCATTAATAACTGCCCACAACATACAGGAGAAACAAATGGATAAAATGTTAGAAAAATCAAATGTTCTAGCTCAACTATTAACTATATCAGATACAAAACTTTTTCTTCAAGAAAAAGAAATTAAGTTGAGAGAAAAATTAGAAAAGTTAAATGATAAGATAGAAGATGAAAGAAAAAATAATAACACTTAAACCAAAAGGCATATCACAGAAACAATGGTCTAATCTATTATTAGAATTAAATCTTGTAAAAAAAGCGTGGAGACCGTATGGTGTTGATATACAAATAAATGCACCTGGTTTAAAAAATATTTTAAAGTGGGGTACAAAATCTTACGATGCAAAAGAGTAAAGGGGTTTATGGCAAAGACGCTGATAATATTAGTTTTATTATTCGACGGAACTCTCGTTCAAGAAAGATACGAACTAACAAGAGAGATGCCAATACACGAGTGTCTGATGTATGGCGACGATCATAGAGAAGCTATTGCGGAATATAAAGAATTTAAAGATGCACTTAAAAATGGATGGTATTTAAAAGATGGGCGTGGAACTGTTCAAGGCCATATGTGTGAGTAGTCTACTACTCTTACCTGCTGTACTTTTAC
>VMHT01128484.1_pt1 | contig 26513 bp, 35 predicted proteins | sample 4693611 | NCBI WGS metagenome assembly VMHT01 (sample SAMN12280063, study PRJNA550983) | marine metagenome | isolation source: seawater sampled from same location over 5 years 0.02-0.2 micron viral filtrate | place: USA: collected off the coast of southern California halfway between the port... ...
AAGTAATATGGAAATAGACCCAGTAATGTTTTGGAATTTAATTCTAACCCTTGTGATAGCTCCTGCTATATGGACGTTTCGTAATGTAATGATTGAGATGAAACGCATAGACATACTGCTAAATAAAACAAGAGAAGAGTACGCATCAAGGGCAGAGATGAAGGACGAGATGCATGGAGTAATGGAAGCATTGCACAGACTAGAAGATAAACTAGATAGAGTTTTAAGTAGGGACGTTAAATGACACAGTTTTTAGGATTTACACCTGACCAAGCCAGTAAGATGCTACAGCAAAAAGGTTTAAGAGCAAACTCACGAGAAGGTGCTGAGTATTTAATAGGAATGCAAAGCAAAGCACAAAATATGTTGAAAGAAAAAGGCTATCAATACGGTGGTCAAGTAGGGGGCTTTGATGACAAGTCAAGTAAACTATTTGATGCTGCAGTAAAAAGAACCTCAAGCACAGAGCCTAAATCACCTGAGGTGCAAAGATACATAGACAATGTAATAGAAACTAGAGGTAGACCCACTATGGTATACCCTAATACTGCTGATCCTCTTATGGGATATGACAATGGTGGTGATGTTTCTAAAGATTTGATGCAGGATAATAGAGTCAAAAGAAAGATACTAGCGGAGAGAGTAAAAACAAATGTAGACTTTCAAGGTGACAGAACATATGAAGTAATAGATAAAATACCTTTCTTAGGTAGAATAACAGAAGATTATTATTTAAAACTACTTGCTAACAGTGTAGATGCTAAAATAGGTAGGCAGTCAGACATGCCTTTCTCAACTAGGTTAATGTTTGCAGGTAAAGACCCCCAAGCGGATAACGAACTATATAAAGAACTGCTATCTTACGCAGATGAAGAGATGCCTCAAGGAGCGCAAGAGCCTACAGGAGAGACACCTCTTTATCAGAAAAAAATGCAAGAGGACGTAGACCGCAAAAATAATATGCTTATGATGCGTAAGGGTTTTGAGAGAGGGCTTGCAGATCAAATAAGAAAAAGAGAAGAAGAAGCAAAAAGACTTTATGAGGAATCACAAGAACAAATAGAAAAAGATAGATTGCGTGAGTTTCAGGAGTTTAACGAAAGACGCAGAAGAGAGTATATGGAGCGTAAGGGTAAACCTGAGTTTAAAGAAGGAGGTGATGTAAAAGATCCTGACGTAGTAAACCCCTTCCCAACTACAGGAGCTACAGGCACTGCACCTAGAGATAAAGCTAGAGATAATCTTAATAAAGCCCAAGCAGATCTTGCCGCAGAAAGACAAAAGCTCTCTAACCTACAGCAAGAGTTAGCTAAGTTACCTACTGACGAAGCGTCAGACAAGAGACGACAAGAGCTTGTAGATAGCATAAACAACATGGGTGTTACTATAACACAAAGAGAAGCTGCGGTTTCTTCTGCCTCACAATCATTTCAGTCTGTTGGCATACCTACTGCAGCTGAAGCGGTTGGTACAACAGTATCTACACCTGATGACATTGCTACACGACAGCAAGTCAACCTTATGCCTACGGACGATGTGTCTATTAAAGATCAGTTATTAACAACAGGCACAGGAGAGTTAGATGATAGAACAGATGCAGACGTAAGAGAAGGCACAGCAGACACTGTTGCTGATCCCACAAAGCAAACCACTGTAACAAAGACTGCCTCAAATGTTGCTCAAGACATAAGAGATGAAGCACTAAAAACCACTACAGGAACATTAAGTCCAGACGCTGAAGCAAAAGCGCAGATAATAAAAACAGAAGACTTAAATATAAGAGATGTAGAGGCAGCTACAGATACAAATAATGTACAAGTAGAGTCTCCTGCTAAAAGAAAACTAGAGGTTGGAGAGCTAGTATCAGGTGTAGCAAACGCAGAGGTTGCTAAGAACTTTCTTGAAGGGGTGGAGGCAGCGACAGGCGCACCATCAAATCAAGCTACTGTACAAGGACAGCTTACTAGCCTTATGACGCAGTTTGAGGGTGGTGATCCTCCTCCTTGGGCGGCAGGAGCTATGCGTCAAGCCACAGCAGTTATGGCACAAAGAGGTTTGGCTGCTAGTTCTATGGCAGGACAAGCTATAGTACAAGCTGCAATGGAGAGTGCCTTACCTATAGCTATGCAAGATGCTAAAACAGTAGCACAGTTTGAAGCACAGAACCTTAGTAATAGACAGCAACGTGCAATGTTGGCTGCCCAACAAAGAGCGCAGTTCTTAGGTATGGAGTTTGATCAAGGTTTCCAAGCAAGAGTAAGAAATGCTGCAACCATATCAGACATAGCAAACAGAAACTTTTCTTCAGAAGTGCAGATTGAATTAGAGAATGCTAGACTAGCTCAAACTACAGACATGACTGTTCTAGGTAATAAGCAAGCTCTTGTTATGGCAAAATCTGCAGCTATTGCTCAAGCAGATATGGCTAACCTAAACAATAGACAGCAAGCAGAAGTTAGAAACGCTCAAGCATTTTTACAAATGGATATGGCAAACTTTAATGCAGAACAACAAGTTGATATGTTTTCTAATCAATCTATAATACAGGGTTTATTTACAGACATAGCTTCTGAGAATGCTATGAAACAGTTTAACGCTACGAGTGAAAACCAAGCGAATCAGTTTTTTGTAAAATTAGAAACACAAGTAGATGAGTTTAACTCTGCACAGACAAATGCTATGGAGCAGTTTAACGCAGGAGAAGACAATGCTCTTACAAAATTTCAAGAAGAACTAAACAATCAAAGAGATATGTTCAACGCAAGAAACGAGTTAGTCATAGCCCAAGCTAACGCACAGTGGAGACAGCAGTTAACGACTGTAAATACTGCTGCTCAGAACGAAGCAAACAGACAGGATGCGCTACAAGCTAACGCTCTTACACAAAAAGGACTTGATGAGATTTGGCAAAGAGAGCGAGACTTGATGGCATACGCATTTACTTCTGCGGAGAATGCAGAGCAAAGAAGGGTAGAGTTAATGAAGGCAGAAATAGATAGAGAATCTGATGTTGACTCTGCTTGGTCTACGGCTCTTGGGCAGTTTGGAGGGGCTATTGTAAACGGATTGTTTGGGTCAGGGTATATAGCATCTAAGATAACAGGGATACCAGTAACATAATGACAGATTATATAACATCACTACTAAACGCTAGACAGGCATATTTAACGTCTAAAGATCCAAAAGAAATAGATACAGCTATAACAAGAGGTGGCTTAGGCGCACCCACACCTAAAAAAGTTACAGAAAAAATAGCAGAAGAGACAGATAATGTGTATGCAAAAAGGTTTAATAGAATATACGAATCAGATGACGCTGACTATGCAGGTGAGGGATTTAAGTATGAGTTACAAGCAGGAGATACACTATCAGAACTTGCGCTAAAACACGGCATGACTATACCTGAAATAATGAAGTTAAACGCTGACAACCCTGCTATTAAAACAAGAGATCTTATATACGCAGGAGGAACTATAAACTTAACTAGACCAAAAGATACTGAAGTAATGTCAATAGATGATAAGTTTGAATCTTCTAATGTAGATATAATAATGAATGATCTGTCAAAGAAGTATGACTTACCCTTTAAATTTATTAAGGCTGTGGCTAAACAAGAATCAGGAATAGAGTATAGAAAAGGGGCATTAGATGAAGAAGGTATTATGCAAGTCAGACCTATAGCGTTAGAAGATGTCAACAAATATTACAAAGAGTTTAAAGGCAATCCCATAACTATAGAACAGTTGACAAAAGACTCTGGAAGTTATAATATACAAAGATCAATAGAAGCAGGTGTTGCTTATCTTGCTATGCTTAAAAATAAGTATAAAGCAAAAAGCCTAAAAGAAATAGCAACCATGTACAACGGTGGTCCTAATGCTGTGCGTTCTGGTAACAAAAAAGCAAACAGTTATGCTAATTCTGTCTTGGGACTAATGGAGGGCATAGAACCTTTTAAGTTCAAATCATTTAAGGGCGATGACAATGTGGAGTCTTTTGACATGCCTGACGCTTTTCAGGGTAGTCAGGAGTCAAACACTCTTGTCAATGTAAAGAACCTTGGGTTGTCTGTTGATTTAACAAACGAGTTGTCTAACCTACAAAAAGAAATAAACAATTCTTTGCAGATGGATGATAGTGATGGAACAAAGAAAAGAATTAAAAAAGCCCTAGAAGATACCTATGAGTTTCTAGCAGACTTGGACTCAGAAAAACCTAGCTATCAAGATACTACAACATTTGAAGAGCGTGTCAAAAAGTCTTTTCCAGAGGATAGTACATTTGTAGATAGAATACTAAACGATAAAACAAGTGAACAAAAGGAGTCAATAGTGTCTAGACCAAAGAGGTTTGTAAGATGAGAAACATGAAAGCAGAAACACGATTACGTGCGCCAATTCCCGGACAGTCTTTAACTGGTGAGCCAAGAGGATATGCATGGGAAAGACCATCAGAGTATAGCACACCTGAGGAAGCACTACAGTTTTATCTACCTAGAATAACATCAAAGGAAACGTTAGAGGATATAATGTTGGCTTTAGACAATGGCTTCCCTCTTGCTAGTCTTGTTAAAGGTATATACATGAACGGTGTCATGGAGGGTAAACATAGTATAGATATAGGATTGTTAATAGCTCCAGTGTTGCACGAGATAATTCTTTCTGCAGCTAAGTCCTATGGTGTGGCTGTTAAAGAACTACCTGTATCTCCACGAGAAGAAGAAAAAAGAAGATCTGGCAAAATAATAGAGACATCAGTAAAAAGACAACTAGAAAGAGGGCTGAGAGAGGACGAAAGTTTAGAAGAGTCGATGGTATCTACGGACGAAGGGGCTGAAAACGCCCCTCAGGAACAGGAAGAAATGCCTGAAATAGCAGAAACAGAAGAAAGACCTGAGCTAGAGGCTAAAGGTTTAATGTCAAGGAGAACATAATGGCTTTTAACGCAAGAGCATTTGCTACTGGATTTCTTGATGAACTTACAAAGGGAATCAAAGAAAGAGGTGCGGAAGCTAAAGAACTGCTTGTTGAAGAAAAAGAAAAAGCAGACAGAAACATTACAGAATACAAAGACCGTATAGCAAATATGGACACGGCTAAAAGATTAGCAGGGCAACTGGTTGAATTAGGAGCTACGGAAGAACAGGTTATGTATTATGCAAAGGATAAAGATCCTGTTACAGCATTACGTTCTGTTTATACAGCACTAAGCGAAATGAAAGACTTAAAGTCTCAGAATGTAAACTATCCTGACCTTACACCTGCGCTTGTAAGCCAGATCATGGATGTTCCTGCAGACTTTAAACCATCAGATGAACAGATGGGGGACTTTTGGAAGAGGACATTTAACTTAACTAAACAGCATGAGACTAACTTACCCTCTGATACAGATGAAGGTTTCTTTGGAAACATATTGTTTGCTGCTATGAATATAAACGCAAGAGAAAGAGTGATGCGAAAGCTAGAGGAACAAAAGTATCTAGGAGATTACAGCATAGCAGACATAAACAGAATCGCAGCATCTAATGAATACAGTGATGTGTTTAGTGGCGAATACGCACCTGCTACTATGCAAAGTGAAAAGATACCTCCTGTTGTTAATTATGCTAAACTTAAAGTTTTAAACGCTACCTATACTAGCGTGTACGAAGATACTATGGCAGACACTGCTAACTTATTACTAAAAGAGTTTGGCATACCTCTTACTAAGCAGACTGAACCAGAAGCTTTAAACATAATAGATGAAATAAAAGAAATGAGAGGGGACGAGTATGCTAGAGCGAAGAGATATGCAAACGAAAAAGCTAAAGCAAAAACCGTAGCTGACTTTGGTTTAAGGGCTGATGAGATACCACAAGTACCCATACTTTCAACTGGCATAGGATAATAATGGAACAAAAAGCACTAACTATGGATGATCTAGAACAGAATCCTGCCTTTCTAGAACCCATAAAAGCCTACATGATTGACAGAAAAGGCAAGCATTACGCTACTAAAAATGCTGAAGATATTGTTGATGATTTTACACGACACATGCGATTTTTTAACACCAATGAAGCTATTACATTATCTGAGGCTTTGTATATGCACAAAGCGGATGATGACAAAAAAGCTAGAGCAGGTGAAGCCTATAAAGTATATGACAGACTAGGCAACGTGTTTGTTAACGATGGTATATATGGAGCTATTGATGGTGTGTCTGACTACATTCAATCTATAATGTCATCTCCCTCTACATACATAGGCTTTGGTGTAGCTAAAGGTGTTAACATGCTTGCAGGAAAAGGCTTTGGTGCTGCCGTTAGAAAGCAAGCTATGCAAGCCTACAAAAATAAAATAGGGGAAGGAAAAGATGTTGCACGAAAAGCTTTTGACGATGTGATGAAGAAGGGGGTGCATCAACAAAGAGTTGCAACAGCAACAGGCACAGGTATACTAGATGCAGGAATAGCAGTAGATCAAGATGTAAGATTACAGAAGACAGAACTAAAAGCAGGATCACGAGATGTGTATGATCCCTTACAAACAACCCTTTCTGGCGTAGCTTCTGCGGCAGGTACAGCATTAGCTATCAAGACTTTACCTAAGATAAAGGCTAGGTCAGACTCCTCAGGGGTAACACGAAAGGTTAAAGAAGCAGCAAGGAAAACTAGAGAAGGCATACGTGTCACAGATGAACAGAGACAAAATCTTGCAGAAGAACTTAAAAAGAATGCAGAAAAGTCTTTTGGTAAGAAACAGGGTGGTGATATATTTAGAAGAGAAGCTGCTAAAGGAGAAAAAATATTTGTCAAAGATGCTTTAGAAAGAGAAGCTGATGACCTAGCAGGACCTGCACTAATAGAATTAGACGCAAACGGTGAAGTGTTTATACAAAAACCAAAGCAGCCAAAGCGTTTATATGAAGGTAATCTAGTGCAAAAGATTATTGGTAATAAGAAAGATGGCACATATATACTTGACGCTGCCGAAAGAGCAGGTATAAGTTTACCTTTTAGTATGACAAAGGGTGATAAGATTGCAACTGTTCTTAACTCCTTAGACCCACAAGGAGCAAAAGACTTTAGAAATATTATATACGAAAACACAGGGTTACATCTAGGTAGCATACACGACAACCTTGCACCAAATATAGCGGCTACAGTATCCAGAAGTATACAAAACGCTGCTGAAACACTTGTTGCAACGCAAGGTAAAAAGTTACAAAGAGACGCTGCGTATGTTCAAGGTAGTGTATATCAAAAATTAGCAGATGAAACTGCTTTATCTAGGGACTTTGTTGAGGAAACAGTTGACAGTCTAACAGAAGCTGAGAGAAAAGGCTCTCCTCTTTCTTTAGGTTACGCACAAAACTTGTGGAAAAGAATGTTAGTTTCTGCCCCACAAACTACAGCCGTTAACGTGTTTGGTTGGGGGCAATGGTATACCGCTAATACTTTAGCGGAAGTGTTACAAGGGGGTATGTACTCCACATTGGGAATACTAAAAGGAGGAAATCTTACTGATGCAGGTAAAAGAGATCTTGCTCTGAGTAAAGCTATGTTTCAGTTACAGAAAGAAAAGTTTAGAAACTTTGCTGATCCATACGCTACGTATAGGTCTTATATGGAATTAATAAATACAGACCCAAAACTAAAGAAAAGAGTGTTTGACACTTTCTCAGGAGGTGTTGAAAGAACAGCCAAAAGATTTAATATAAATGAAGCTAACGCTTTACTTAAACTAACAGAGGGTATAGCAGACGCAGCAGGTACACTATCTGGTGTAAGGTTACAGGATTCTGTTACAAAGAGTCAAGTGTTTATGACCTCTATAGACAAACAATTAAGATTACAAAAGGACATGACTTTTTCTGAAATTTTGGAAAAGGGAGATCTGTCTGATTTGTCAGATGATGTTATGGACAAAGCACTAGAAGATACAATGAAGTCCGTATTTTCTTTTGACTACACAAAAAAAGCTGACATAGAAAGTACAGGAAGTATATTTAGAGATAAAATTGCACAAGCATTTGATGCTCCGGGTACAGGGGGAAGAGTGCTAGCTAGAATTGTAGAGGATGCTTCTAATACTCCGGGCATTGGTTTTATTTTACCGTTTGGTAGATTTATGAATAACGTAGTAGCATTTTCTTATTCATGGAGTCTTGCAGGAGTGCTTCCCGGAATGGCTGCTGTAGCTAGAGGTAAAAAGATAGATGCTGTTGAAGCTTTTTCTAGAGCAACGGTAGGCACTACTGCCTTAATTATGGCGTATGACTTTCAGAAAGAACAAGCTCGTAAAGGCTACGCATACAACGAGATGGAAACAGGCGGTGGAGACGTTGTAGACATTGGTAACACATTTCCTCTATCTCTACTCATGGCAGGGGGAAGATTTATACACGACTATCTTGAGGGGGGTGATCTAAAAGACATAAGAGAGGAGTTGCTAAAACAAATAGCCATAGGTCAAACAGCATCAGATTTGTCCTTTGGTAATGATTTAACTAAATTAATTAGTCAGGTAGAATTAGCTTTTCAAGGTGACACCTCTGGAAAAAATATAACAAGACCTGATAACTATTATGAGTACTTATTCAACAAAGGCACAGGTACTCTATTAGGTAACATAGGATCAGGGTACACTAGGTTTTTAGATCCTGTAAATAGAATAATGGGATACATGACAGATACAGATCCGGGAGTAGACAGAAGATTAGCGGATAGTTTTGGAGGAGCTTTGTCCTTAAATGGTCTAAAATATACAGACAATATATTTGAGGGACTCAGACGTTTCGTGACAGGGGATGAAGATTATCTTATGGGAGAGAAAGCTCAGGTGTCTTACAGAGAAGGAGATATGTACGATCCTAGTCCTGTACAGACTATGATGGGTGTGAGAGTGCAACAGCCTAGAACTGCTGTGGACATTATGTTTGGGATGGCAGGTAAATCTAAATGGAGAAGCAGTATGTTTACTGGCATACCTGAGCATGACAACTATGTAAACAGAGTTATTACTCCCTTAATGGAAAAGCAAGCAGAAGACTTACTAAAAAGAAAAGGTTTTATTAATGCATCATTAAAAGACAAACAAACTATGGTGCAACAAGTAATACTAAAAACAAGAACCTCTGTTAGGGATAATTTAGCAAGACTACCAAAGTCTATGGATGATCCTTTAAACTACGAAAAAGTAAAAATAGATAGAGGACATAGTGCTAAAGATATTAAGGACGGTAGAACTCACATAGGCATAAAAAACAACCTAAGAAATATGACACAAAAAGAAGTGAGGATGCTAGGGGACTACTTAAAAGTTGATCCTGCTTATGTGCCTTACGGAACTCCTGACCTTATAAAAGAATAGGGGAGTCTAAGCTCCCCCTTTAAGTTAATACCATTTGGTATAAAGTTTATGTGGATCTGTACTAGACCATGAAGATGAATAGCCTGACACACCTAACGATCTAAGCTCTTCACGCACTGCTTCATCTGCAGATTTACGTGCCTCCATAGCAGATTTCAAACCTGCCATGCGCTTTTCACGATAGGCTTTTTTCATATCTTTAAGTTGTTGATCTAACTCTTCGATATCTTTTGCCATATCTTCAATACTAATATTATCTTCCATATTTACCTCCGTTTTTTTGAAAGCCTTTTCTGCTTCTCTCCTCGCTGAAGTCATGTCGCCTCCCCAAGTTGCGATAATACGCAGCACTAAAGCCACGCTCCCATTCTTTAGAAGCTACACTTCCAAGGTGAAAGGGATTACCTCTCAGCATCTTTGTTCCTTCAGAGAGCTTACCTCTTACAAAGGTGCTGTATCCTTGTTCATACGGTTTCATCATCACTCACAAAATTAGTTTTATCCGAACACGCTATCATTAAAACTCTACTGTTTGGGTAAACCTTGTCTAAATGTTTCTTTAGCGTAGTGCTAATGTGATTACCGTTATTAGCTATATACTCCGTACACTCTTGTTGATTAGCAAACATGTTACCTTTATACTCTAAGTTCTCTACCTGACCGTTAAATAGTATAGTAGCAAATATAACTATTGTATTCATGTTATATCCACAATTTCACATGAATCACCAGAGCAAGCCAACGTCTGAGAAGAATGCGTGTTATCTTCTTCTTCATAACTTTGAAACTTTTCCCAATCTATATGTCCGAACTTACTGCTAAACTCATTGTATACCTCTTCTGTACACTCTTGATAGGGTGCTTGTTGGTAAGTATGGTCGGAGTGTGGTAAGAATGATACACCTGACATCTCGTCAAAGTGTTTGAAGACAAATGCTCCCACCTCCATCCACTCATCATCCCTCACAGAGATGGTCACTGACGGCTTGTGTTCACACCAGTGTCGCTGATATGTGAGCCACGTTTGTAGCTGTTCTATGGCTGTCATATCGTCTCTCATCACAGACTTTCTAGGTGACATCATAGGAAAACTAAACACCGTGTTAGTATCAGGCTTCATCACATCAGGTTCGCTAGGTATACCACTATCAATCATGAAGTTAGTAAGAGGATCTTTATTATCGCCCCTAACGGTACGAATATAATAACTGCTATGACGAGGGTGGATACCACTGCTTGAGTCCACAAGTTGTGAGACTGTCCCACTTGGTTTGACACAGGTGATTGCTGTGCTTTGTGGGATTCCAAAGATTGTTGCCCATTCTTTATTCGTCTCAACAGCAACTTGCCGTAGTGATTCAAGCGTCTTATCAAGTCCATGTTTCTTTCCACTAGTTAATTCGTTATCCATTATTCCTGTAAGGCTAACACCAAGTAGTCTTTCTTCTTCTGTGTTATCTTTCCATACCTTACGTAGATAAGGGAACTTAGTCAAGGTAGACTGTATCGTACCAAGGATAGTAGCAAGCATAACCTTTCTCTTCAAGTCTTCAAACTTATCCTTCTCTCGTATCACAACCTCTGTAAGGTTACAGAACTGATAAGGTCTAAGTATAATCTCACTGCAAGGATTAGTTCCAAACGCATGGTCAGGATCTCTCCTGCCAAACTTCTTTGCTTGTTCCTGTGCAGATATCCTATTGAAGATACCTCGCTCTCCTGACTTAGACTCGACAAGAGATGTCCACTCTCTCAAGAATGTTTCACCATCAGGCTTGTCAGTATAGCACACAGAGTTATTAGCAAGTGCCATCTGTGGTGTTGTCTCCCACCATTGTCCAGACTTAGCGTGTCGCATACGTCCATCAGATAGATTAGACAAACTAATCATAGCAGATCTACGCACACCACCTGATACAACAACCTCTCCAACTTTACACATTAGATTATGACAGTCGTAGCTAGACAGCTTACGTCCTGCATTGTCTTTAAATAGAGCTACGGTAAATCTAAACAAGTCTATTAATGGTGCAGGACCTGATGCCCTACCTCCAAATATTTTTAGTCTTGCTCCTGCAGGTCTGATAGCAGACGTATCCCACATTGGAACTTCTCCCATGTACAGGTGTCCTATCAGTTTACGTAAGGATTTTGCCCAACCCTCTTTGCTATCTTGTACTTTTATAACTGTGTCAACATCTTCCATTTGCTTAGGTATTTCAGGAAGCTGACTAACGTATTGTCTTTCCACAGAAAACCCAACACCTGTACCACATAGTAAAATATACATAGCTTCATCAAAAGATTTGGGATCATCAACAGGTAGATAGCTACAGTTATATCCTGCGGTGTTATCTCTTTCAAGAGCAAGACCTGCTGTCATCAACGCTCTCATAGAAGGCATGACTTCTAGTTTTGTTATAGCCTCTTTTAACTGCGGTATAGGTAGATGTCCCTTTACTTTTACAGACATAAAATCTACGTATCTGTCCACCGTTTCTTCCCAAGTCTCTCTTCTGTTTTGATTGGGTAGCCATCTAGCATACCTAGATACAGCTATAAATTTTTGATAATCGTTCATACTTTTGTTACCTTTATTTGTAATATTTCTATATCGTCCATATCATATAGGAGATCTTTAACTATATCTGAAATTACTTTCTCTCCTTCTTTCTTTTTACTGTCAGCATCACAAGTGACAGGAAGATGACTAGATTCATCATCAATCTCTACCTCTGCTAATATCTTAAATTTCATTTTTCTCCTCTTTCTCTAGCCATTGTATCATTTTATCTAAATAAAATCTAGCTTTATATAGTTGCTCTAGAGGTATACCTTTCTTGTCCCATCGCCAAACATACTTAAACACATTGCCCCACCAGTTACCTATGATAGGAGCAACAACAGACCCTTCCATCATAGCTTCCATAGCGTCTATACACTCTATACGTCCTGTTGTATAGTGGGGTGGACTGTTAACTGTATCTACTTCCATTTGTTCAGTACACCTAGTTGTATCTTCTTTTTCTTTTCTGTCAACCATTTTTTAGGTATCTCCTTATCTGTCCACTCGAATCCATACTTGTCACACCAATCACAATAACGTGTCTTAGAATTTTTATGAATCTTGTTGTATGCGTTTTGAAATAAAAACCTGATGTCCAGATCAGGGTACTGCTCCTGTACTAACAAATGCTTTACTCTATCAGTAGGTTTAAACCATCCTTTCGCTTCGATAATAATACCATTGTTAAGAATAAAGTCAGGCTTATAGAGTCTAAACATTTGTACTGCGTATTTAATGGATAGTTTTTCATATATAATCCTTTGCTTTTGAGAACGTAATACCTTTGCTACGTCCTCTTCAAACCTACTCCTGAACTGTGTTTTGGGCATTAGCTAAGTATACGTAATTAATTAATGGTGGATTAGAAGACTTAGAAACCTTTGATGGGAGAACCTCTAAGTCATCCCAACACTTTTCTCTGTAGTTGCACAAGCTACACTCTACTCCTAGTTTTAAATTACCACTAGGTTTACCATAGTATGTTTCTTCAACAGGCTCATAGCATCTTTCAAATGCACCACCATCGTTGATATACGATACAGTTTCTTCTATCTTATTTATCTCTTTATCCATGTCTACATCTTCGGCACTAACATATTTAAAGTTACCATTAGCTTTGTTAATTACCCACCAACCGCCAACAGGAACACCCTTGGCTTTTGCGTAACCAACTAGCTGTGCTACATAACCAAAGCTGTCCTTGCCACTTAGTGTAGCAAAGTCTACAAACTTATTCTCGTAAGACCAAGGAGAGGCAGACTTTACGTCATCAACCTTACCGTTCATAACCATGTCGTATGATCCATCAACTTTGCTGTCGCTAAGTTTTAACGTAACCTTATCACTGTCCTCAAACTTTACATTAGATGCCCTTAGTAATCCCTTAAACACTGCCTCTACAATATCACCTAAAATCATATTAATAATAAAGAAAGGAGAGTTGGGTAGCTTATCCTCAGGGGCGTTCTTATCAAACCAAAGCTGACATCTCTTACGTCCTATGTTGGACATCCTCAACTTAAATTCTCTTTTACCCCCTGAGAACTGGCGGTCTAACGAATCCCTTACATCTTTAGCTACGAGGTCAAGAATAGCACCGTCAACACTAGCTTCACCTAGCATGACTTTTTGTAAGAAAGAATGTACCGCCAACTCTGCAGGATGGTTCATGCCTACTCCTCTATCTCAATGATTTTAGAAGCAATCTCTTCTTCGTCTCCTGACAACTCGTCAGGTCGATGATGCTCCTCCCACTTACTCAATGTGATAGTGTTCATAGACTCTACCCACTCGACAAAATTATTTAGTGTCTCCTGATCATCAGTGTCAATCTCTACTAACTCACCTAGATATGGTTTCATAACAGCGTAGGTAGCTCCACTAGGTATACTCTTTACTTGTGACGACATGTGAACTAAATGTTGAATAGGGAGTCTATTCTTTCTTTGTATCTGAGAAAACAAGTCAGTCATAGCCTTAAAACTGTCACGGTTTTTTATTCTCATTAAGAAAGGAAACTCCTTTACTTCAGTAGGTTTACCCTCAGAATCCTTTGGGCTGTCGAGTGTACACAAACCAAATATGATCTTGAACCTGTCGGTACTTCTCATAAGGTCTTGTGTTTCTTGAGGCAACGAGTCAAAGTCCTTAACATAACCAGAGGGTCTACCACAGTTGAACCCACCATAATTATCTTTTAAATCACCATTCAAGGACGTTGACATAACAGTGCGTAACATTCTGCCCTCACCACCATCAGGCTTCTGATAGTGCTTATCGTAACGCTGAAACTGAAAGCGTTGCATAAACGGACGTATTGTTATCTTGTCACTGTAATAAACAGATTCATCAGGGAACACTACTGAGAAAGCTCCTGCCTTGACAATGGCAACTTCCATCATCTCACCATCGACTTTCTTTGTACCCATTACGTTCTGATGAACCTGTTTAATCTCTGCTAACGCTGAGGTAGAACGAGCAGGTACGTTTGACATACCCATCAACTCTGCTAAATCAGCACTAGATTTTCCAATTATTGCTAAACCATTTTCCATATGTATATTTTCTCCTAAATAAGAAAGTGAATTATATCACTGAACATCTGCTACGTCAAGCCAATTATCACCTATTTTTGACTCTAATAGCATTGGTACATTTACATCTATATCGTAATGACTCTCTATTATAATCTTTAGGTTCTTGTTGACCTGTCGTATTATGTTCAGCACCTTGTCAACTTCTGCAGGATGAACATCCAACACTACAGAATCATGCACACTGTTTACTAGCATACTATTTAAATTATCTATCTTAAGTAGCTTCTCTATCTCTATAAGAACTATAGGAACTATATCGCCAGTAGCAAACCCTTGTACAGGGTAGTTCTTTATCATAGTGAAGTGTGTAGGCGCACCGCTTGCTCGTCTCTCTACATCTGGAAAAGCGTACTGCCTACCTGAGGGTATCTTTATCCTGCCAAGATTTATAGCTTCATCACCTAACTTTTTGTGCCACTTAGCTATACCTCTATACTTGCCCATAAAGTGCGTATAATACTCAGCCTCAGCTTTCGTTCTACCGAACCCTGTAGCTCCGTAGAGAGGCGCAAAGGTATGTGCCTTAGCTTCTTGCCTAGACGTAGGTTGTCCTGCCTCAGAGATGATTTTAGCGGTGTAGGAGTGAACATCAAAACCTGTAGACACTTCTTCCATAGCAACTTTATCTTGCGAAAGAAGTGCTGCCACCCTAAATTCTAGCTGTGCAAAGTCTGCTTCAAGTATCTTACCCTGCGTACCATACTCAGGCTTGTTCCAACGAGAGATAAACACCCTCTTAACAGGAAACGTACCGCCTCTTGGCATGTTCTGCATGTTAGGATCTGCTCCACTAAACCTGCCAGTGGCTGTCCTATGTTGTAACAACTTAACATGTAGTCTGTTATCACTCTTTGTATGTATAGTTATACCCTCTACAAAAGCAGAAAGGTAACTAGACACCGCACTTTGTCTCTTCAGATCAGATAAGAATGACTCTGCGTAGGTAAGACCCTTTGACTTAGCTATATTTATAAGACCTTCTAAGTTGCCCTTGCTTGTAGAGAAACCATTAGCACTAACCCATGTCTTTGATGGTGGAAAGAAGCCAAGTCCTGCCATTTCATTTAGCTTTGCAAGCCTGTAGCCTCTCGTATCGCAGTCTACACAGCGACTAGGCTTGGCAAATGGAGTCCCATCCTTCTTGATCTTGCGTATTTTACCCTCACCGTTGCACGTTTTGCATACACTAGCCTTAGTTTTTACCATCATAGAACTATTTTCCTTGACAGCCTTCCTAAATTCTTCTTTTGTGTCTGCATAGTCGAAGGCAACTGCCCATTTCTTCTTGTCGTGTAGTATTCTAGAGTAGATAACTTGACTAACCTGCTCTGGAGAGTTAAGATTTATGGGAGTATCGCCCATTAATTTCTTGACAAATGTGTTTAACCTGTTTTCTATAGCTAAAAGCTCATCTTCGAAGTCTTTTCTAACCTGAGCGAGGGCATTTTTGTCCACCGCAAAGCCATTCATGTACATTCTTGCTAGTGTTTTGCACACTTCGTTGTTTATATCACGCACCTTTACTAAAGATTGGGACTCAGGCTTATCATACTCGTCCATCAACTTCCAATAAAGCTCTCTCGTTACTCTCAAGTCCTGTTTCAGGTACTCTGATAGCTCGTCAAGAGGTATATCATCTGTTTGAAACCCTCTAGTAAAGTAATTTTTAAGTGTATCTGACTTCTTCATGTCTAAATTGTGTCGTATTGCACAGTTTTCTAAGCTAACAGACCCCTTCTGACCACGTTGTAGTATATAATCCCCCAACATTGTGTCAAATATCTTTCCATCATACTTAAATCCACACCCCCAAAGCCACTGAAGGTCGTATTGTAGGTTGTGACCTATCAATAATGTGGTGTTGTCAAGCACTCTTTGTAATCTTTTGTCTGCATCATCGTCTTCTATTGTCTTTTCTTTGTGATCGAACACAAATACTGTCGCCTCATTGTCCAGATAATCTGACACACCAACAAGTGTCAAAGAATTGTCAGGCTCAAAAGGATCAAGATGCAACTTACCATCCCTTTTCGTTGTTGTATTCTCTACATCAAGTACAATCTTCATGCTGAATATATACCTCTCTCTACATCTAGCTCGACATGAACTGTGCCATGCCAACCTGTTAGTTTGTTTTTAGCCAATCTAATATGACGTTGAGGATCGTTACTATCCTGCCCTTCAATCTCAGGATTCTTACTAATTAATAACATCAAATCTGCTTCGGCTGCCTTACCAGTTTTACTGCCCTCAAGCATAGATTGGTTAACATTTATCTTACCTTCCGCTTCTGCTGATAGCTGAGACATCCATATGATAGCGCAGTTGTACTTCTTTGCTATGTTTCTAGCGTGAATTGCTGCCTCTTTTAAATAAATATCTGACCTATCTGAACCTGACACTGCGAACTTATCTCCCATATCGAGAACTATTATATCAGGTTTAACGCTTTTTGCAAGCTGTTCTACATAATCCATACGTTTATCTGTAGCATCTTTGATAGATAGTAACTCTTTAACAGGAGCGTATCTCTTAATAGCCATGTCTCTATTCTCCAGAACCTCTTCACTAGACATCTTAGATTTACAATATAGATATCACAAGCCAACTCTTTTGTATGCTTCTTCGTTACACAGCACAACACACCTAGCACCTTGATCTATGAAGCCACCCTCTGATGCTATAAGACTAGCATGAAAAGATGTTTTACCAGTGTTAGGTCTTGCACCAACTATAACAAAGTGACCACCACTAAGTCCCTCGACTCGTCTACGTAAGGACGGAATGTTAAACTTCCATTGATACTTTACATTAAGATGTTCTAGTAACGTATTGAAACTTATATCATCTCCCTCAAAGCGGAAGCTAGGTGTGAAGTCATCTTGATAGTTGTCAAGTATATTCCTCAGTGGTTCTAAGTTAGACTTAGTTCCGTTAACATAATCAAATCCTAGATTAGCAATCTCCTCTCCTACCATTTGTTGAAACAATTTAGACAGCACCTCTTTGGCTATCTCGTTATTCATAGCCTCTTCTCTCGACAACTTGCTGAACAGAACCTCGTAAGAAGCTCTGTTCGCTGATGTCATAGTGCCGTTGTTAGAAAAGAACAATGCTTGTAGTTCTGTCAAAGAGACATCCCTCTCGTATTTATGCATCGTTGTATCAAGCGTTTGCTTAATCTTCCTAACATCTTTACTAAACAATCTATCTGGACACTTACTGCCCTTATGATCGTCATAGAAGTCTTTATGCATTAGACTCCTAATTAGTGCTAGTTCTATCATTAACTCTCCTTAATGCTGAATCAAATTTGCTTTTATTATAATTAGTAAGATGAAACCACTCGCCTCTTCGCTCCTTTGATTTAAAAGTAAAGTAGTTGTGCATCAACTTCTCTGACGCATTTCTGTCATCTACTTTTACAAAGGTCACTAGCTCGTAATCTCTGTGAGGACTACTAGTCTGATAACTTTTACACCTATCTGTAGCATCGACAGCCTTACCCACTTTGTACCAATCCTTCCACGCAGGGTTTTTAAGAATGTATACTTCTCCTTTTGCACAAGTCTCGTAGTTTTGCAAGGCAGAAAAAGCAGCATCATTAAATGTTCTGTACTTTCCCGGCTTATACAATGGATGTGACTTCGATACATACTTACCGTCTACATACATCTGTGCATCGTTCCTTTTCTTTACCGCCTCAACACTATCTTTATAATAATAATTCTTACCTGTCAATGGATTTACTGCATCAAGCATTAACTAACTCCTTTAATTTAAGCATGTCTGCTTCTCGTTTATATTTAATGTCATCCTCTATGTGCATAGCCACCACCTGAGAAGGATCACAATAGCTCTTTAACTCTTTGGTATACTCTATTGTTTTACCAAGAGCATCTGGATCAAGAGCAACAATAATCTTATCAAACGTATCAAGATATTCTTTATGCTCTCTCAAAAGATTCGTTCCTAGAAGTGCAACACCAGTGACTCCTAGTATGTTCTGTCCCACCACTGTAGCAGAGACGCAATCCTCAACCACTACAGCTATCTTCCTGCATGGATTAATACAGTAAGAATAATACTTACCTGACTTACCATACTTGTACCACTTTGGATGCGAGTCATACAAAGCTCTACCAATAGCGTCAACAAGTCTGCCATTCTTATATATAGGAAACACTGCTCTCTTATCTTTGACATCGTAGAGCAGGTCTATCATAAGATCCCATCGTGCTTTAAAGCGTTGCACATAAGCGTTATCTCCATCTGTTATCTGCTCAGGCATCTCAAACTTCTCGTGTGGCTGTCCCTCTATCTCGCCACTTAGTTTTTGTTTAATAGTATCTACTAACATGTTCGTCAGGAAAGAACCCTTCACATCACACGATGCACGATAGCAGTTGTACAGCAACATGCCATCTAGGTTACTGACCGAAAACTTCTTGACACCATCACACTTAGGACAATCCATATTAAGTGTCTCTCCTTCTTTGATGTCAAGGTTCTGTAAGAAATCTCTTGATGGTAGGTTAGGCATTCTTGTATGTCTCCCTTCTACTGAGTGCGTTACTCGCTGAGTTGTAGGTATGTTTAATGTAGGGTGCGATTGAGTTAGGGCTATTGTGTCCTGACACTGCCATGATCTGAGTGGTATCAACACCTGCTTCAACCATCTCAGTGATAGCTGTTCTTCTCATGTCCATAGCTGTAAGCTCCTTTGGTAAGTTCGCTACTTGTTTAATCTGATTTACCAGTGGGCTAATATCTACATCATTGTAGATTCTATACTGCCCACCTCTAGGATAGGGGTGAGGTACAACATAGTTTTGAAAGCTAAACTCTTCATGCTGTTTAGTGAGCATGGCAAGTAGATTCTCTTCTATAGGCAAATGTACCTCTGCCCTCTTCTTCGATTGTTCGAGGTCAAGTCTTTTTTCATCGAAGTTGATATTGCTCCACTCTAGAGATCTCATATCCCCTACCCTTTGAGCGAATGAGTAAGCCATGTGTACAATCAAACCAATGCTTCTCCACTTATATTGAGAGTAAGCCGTGTCTAAGAACACCTTTACTTGATCGCTTGTCCACATGACCTTACGTCCACGCTCCTTCATCTTACTAACGCTCCGCATTGGGTTACGCACAATCAACTCCAGTTCCTCAGCCATATTGAGAACTATTGAAGTCGTTGTCGCCATCACGTTAGCAGTTCGTACACCTCTCTTCAACCACATCTGATACGCTGACTTACAGTGAGCCACACTGAGTTTAGCCAACTTAACATCCCCTAACTTTGATGCAGGAGTTATTGGTGTACCTAACACTCCAGACAGCCTATACTCATACCCTTTCTGAGTCTGCGGTCTAAGTGCCAAGAACTGAGGACTACGTAGGTAGTAGCCTACCATATCACTCAGATTCTTTATCTCTTTTTTGTTGTCTTGTAAGTTCATTATAATTACCTACGCAAAGTGCTACGAAAATCAAAAACCATATTACTACATATACGAGCATTTGTAAATCCCATATTTTCATTTTCTTTCCCATCTGTAGAATATGTGTCTGTTTATCCTAACTGTTTTAGTCTTTGTTCTTGCCCATGCAGGTCGCACATAGGTTGCGTGATAGTGCGTTGCACCCTCTGTAACATCTAGTGTTATCTTATTTGTCATAACCATAGACGCATATCGAATAGAGTTTTGCCACTTCTCACTTTTCATATTGACATCATCTTTCTTGCCATCACAATACCATGAGAACTGGCATTTGCCAAGAACAACTTTGCCATTTTTATATGTGAGTCCTTGCTTGATCACATCACATATAGTATTAGGGTAACGGCTGTCCTTTACTCTGTTCATAACTACTTGTGCTACAGCTATCTGTCCTGCCATTGGCTGATTTTTAGCTTCATGGTAGATGTTTGTTGCCATACACATCAATGCTGTTTCTAATATCATCCGTTACTCTTCTGTTTTTTCTTCATTTATTATCTTCTTGAATCGTTGTACAATACTGAAGTCTTCTTCAATAGTATTGTCAAACTCTTTATCAATAAGTTTACCATCTAATATAGATAGGTCGTTCCAGTCATTTTCAAATTCATGTTTCATTAGTGTAATACCTCATAATCAAAATCAGGATTGTGTTCTACATATCCTACTATCTTTGCGTCTAACATAAGCTCGTGATCTATATCCCAAGTACAGTCTCTACATATAGTTTCAAGATCATCAGCGTCATGTTCTACTTTTATTATTATATATCCATTAGCCATATCACGTTATCCTTATAAAAAATTCAGCACATCCGTTTAGAATAAGTGTTATACCAATTAACATAGTCATTGTCAAGAGTAAAGCTTGACCTTCTGTTGGATCTTTATTGTCGTTATCATTCTTCTTCATGGCAAAAGTTCCTCCAAAATTTACAGTTGTTATCGCCCTTACATACACGTTCATGCTTGGCATTTTCCCAACATTCTGACTGCCAAGGTGAGAAATACTTAATAGTAAATCTATCCACCCAATCTTGACCATCTACTACCCATAACCCAAATATAGGTAGTGGTATTAGTAGCAGGAAGACTACAAAGAAAGCCATGCCAAAGCCTTTATTATGATAAGGTTGCATCTTCATCTTCCTCTTCTAAATTACTCCAATACTCAATCCAATCACCTTGTTGGTCTTTGGTTAAGTCATTCCACTCTTCTTCTGTCATCTATATTCCCTTCCTTATGTTCAAACCCTTTGGGTCATACTGGTCAGCTATCTCTTCAGGTAGATGCCTACTCGCTGTAGGGTCATTGAAGAAGTCATTGCAATACAGCAAGAATATTAGAAACAACATAGTGTACCCAAAGTATTTAAGAAACTTATGGAATATTATGTATGCTTCCTGTGCTTGCTTCAACGCTTCAGCTTTTACTTCATCACTCATACTGTTCTCCTACCCATCGTACAATCTCTCCAGTATTCCACTTAGCACATTCTATCTGTGCATCTTCATATGTGTCAAGTACTTTGACTGGACTATCTTGCGTCCACATAGCACCACATCCTTCTTTGACATACTCAGTATCTTCTTCTTCAAAAGGTGTAAAGAGTATTGCCCACTTAACTTGTCTCGTCATCTCTTAACTCCTCCTCTAGTTTCTCTTTTAGTTTTTCTTTTAAATAGTCAGCATGTTGTTTATTCTTCTCACTGTCACCAAAGTCTATTATTATATGTTCGTCAAACCAATCTTTAGTCATCAATCTCTACTCCTTTTAATATGTTAGCTATTGTTGAGACACAGAAGCCATTACCTAGCATCTTGTATCGTTGGCTGTTTGATACAGGCACACGCATATTAGTGCTTGTAACACCGTACTTAGTGCAATCGTCAGGCACAGTTTGTAATCTCTCACACTCAAGCGGAGTCAATGCTCTCCAATACATCTCCTCATGATTAACTACTACATTATCTTTCTGTACTGTCGATAGTGTATTAGTCTTGCCATCACCTCTAGTCTCAAGTCTTGGCTCTGCCTTGATGTCAGCATTGTAGTCGTCACGTTTGCCTGTGTCAGGGTTAATCTTACGATTAATAATCTGACCACATTCTACCTTAGGCATTCGCCAACCACCTTGCATAGTCGTCAGCGTAGGACTCTTGCCTTGCCTACTGTACACACGCTTGATAATGTCATAGCCTTTAAGATCAGCTACGCCAACTTGTTTGCAACCATTCTTGTCAAAGACTATCTGTCGTCTAGCCTTGTTATAGTAATGACTAAGATTACCACCTTTGAAATAGTTTGCATCTAAGCAATGTGACTTGTCTCTATCTGCCATAGCACCATCTTCTAATATATCATTGAGTACAACATCCTCATCTTCTATATCATTATAAATAATGTTTGTCCAGTAAAATCTTTTCCTACTCTGTGCAGAACTCTTAGCACTATTCTCTAAGTAAAGACTTATGTCAGGGAAGATCTCTTTGAATGTCTGCGTAAAATAGTCTCGCCATTGTACAGGCATAGACGCTACATTCTCAATCAATACTCTGTCAACATCTAATTCTTTGAGAGCTTGTATCAGCACCTTAGACATATCTCTTGGGTCATCTTGGAACTTCTGCAAACCTGCAACTGAGTAGCTCTGACAAGGGAATCCTGCTACTAGCAGATCAATCTTCTTGCCTTTGAGCTTTGTCCAGTTCCTAGCATCACCATGTCGAATGATATTAGGAAAGTTATATTTACTCACCGCAGTAGGATAGGGGTCTATCTCAAATGCATGATACTCATCAGGCTCAATACCTAGTTTGTCTAGTGCAAACATAGTGCCTGAGAAACCATCAAAGAAACTTGCTACTGTCTTATACATCTTTTAACTCCTTCCTCAAGAGTTTAGCTTGGTATATTTCATGTTCATGTCTCCGCTTGGCAACCTTTTCTCTCTTGTCATTGATAGTCATGGTTGCCTTACGGATAAACATTGGGTTTCTATTCTTAGGCTGTTTCACTTTCTTTGTCAAGTACCCACTCCCATAGTATATTACTTCTAAGACTCTCTATTGTAGAGTCAGGCTCTATACTGTCCCCTTCATCATCACATCCTAGCACTAATCCTTTATTGACTAGATTGATAGGTGGGTGTGCAGTATTGTATCTGAATGACCAAGGATACTTAATAGGTGCATATAATCCTTCATCATCTACATATATACCATCAAATCCTATAGGTATACGAACTATGTCAAAAGCTCTTGGTTGATATTTAGTAAATGAATAACCAATCAATCTGTATATAGATTTATAGTCACCATCATACTGAACTTCTTTTATAGTATTAAACATTGGATCTATTAATATTGCTTTCATTACGCTACCTCCTTCGCAAAGTATTTCTTAGCTGTATCATCATCTATAATATATTCGCCACCATTTTGCAAGTCTTTTATTAAAAAAGGTTTCTTCCTAGCTTTACGTCTATACCCTGACAGCTTGAACTCTTTGCCATCAAGCCTAGCTATCTTGTCAAGATCAAGCTTGTATATACCTGCCCAATCTTCTAGCTCCTTCTCACTCTGAGACTTAGCACCTTTTATCCTAAGGTTAACTTTGAATGTTACTTCTGTGTCACTAAAGTTAGCTCCACCTACTTCTACTTCAAAGTTGTCCAGATCTATTAGCTTATCTTGTAAGACTAACCGCATCTCTTTCACTATCTTTCTGTTTAATAACATTTGTTTGACCTCATTAGTTGTTAAAAATAATAGTTGTACACTACGTCTACTATATAGCATACTGTTACTAATGCAATGAATATATTAAATTCTTTTTTCATAGTCTCTCCTCACAGAATATACCACACTCAAAGCTATAGTTCTTTAATGATCTACCCTTAGCATCTTTAGGTAACTCATGTAAGAATAATCGCTTACCCTTATACTTAACTAGCTTTGCTCCAATACGTTTGGATTGTTCTAGTCTCTTCTCAAATACCTCAGGAAACTTTTCTCGTACAAGATTCCAATAGGTAGGTGAACCTGCTTTGACACACCCAATACAGTTTGCATTAGGAAAGCCATACCTATAGATCTTAGGTAACTCTACATTGTTCTTTGCTAGTATGTCAAAACAATCTTGTTTAGTTAACCCAAGATCTACAAGTATAGGTAGCAAGGTATCACGTTCCGTCATCTTAAATCTATCTGCTCTGTTCTTCTCCTCAGCAGTAAATCCAAGCACTAGATAGTCAGAGTTATTCTTGTTCTCCCATTGCTGTCTAGCGTGTTTCTTTAGTCTCATGGTACAAGGCGCACCTGCTATTCCTGCCATGTACTTATGCTTATTCCATACAGTTTCCGCAGAGCAATCAGGAAAATCCTCATTGATAGCGTACTCTATCTTTATACCTAACCACTTCTCCACATCATACAGAAACCTTTGGTTATCCTCATGCTCCTCTTTGACTGGATTATTTACTACTCTAACATTGTTAGTATCTCCGTAGTGTTTCAGCGTCATTAGTGTAGCTATGGCACTAGCACTCCCACATGAAAACCATACAGTAATATCTTTGTTTGTTATGCCCATCTTAAGTATCTCTCTCCATCTTTCTCGTAGCTCATACTTCTTCTATAATCTTTACTGTACCTAATGTCAATATATTTTTCATAGTCTTCTAAAATCCATAGTGGTTCTGCTCCGCTACCTCTACACAAAAACCCATTACACATATACAGATAGTCACCCTCTGCTGACCACTCGCTATCCATATCTAAATAACAGAATTTACCATGCACTCTGTCTTCTGTAATCTTTGTAGTCTCCCATAGAAACTCATCACTATTTACGCAATCGTAACCTAATCGCCATACTTCACCTACTTTTAATTCTTTTGTATTCTCAATTAGTTTCATCACTTTCCTCTTCTGCTTTTTCACACTCTCCGCATTGATATTCCCACTCATCTCCGCAATGCTGACAATCTGCTAATTTATATAATCCGTTTATAATCTCATACATTTGTTATACCTCGTTGATACTATTTGTCAATACTTCTTTACTTTTTCTACTATTACATTCCTACCGCCAAACTTATAGCAAGCCAAACAATCCTTACATTTTTGACCAGTACAGTTTTGCTCCTCTACGTTCTCATGTTCTAGCACATTGTTAAACACCTTGTCAAAGTTTTCAGGCGGTTCATACATTATATTACTCATGATAGGATTACTATATACTAGTATTAAGTTCTTAGGTTTATCTCTAGTTTGTAGTATCTTCTTAATCAAGTCTTTACGTTTTGTCCATAGTGCAAACGTAGTTAGCTCATTCTTATCACATATGTTAAATAGGTTTATCGTATGGTTAAGATTGATCAACTCACCATGAGCGGAGAACCTAAAGTATAGCTTCATAATCGTAGGTAATTGTTGTGTATGTAAAACAGAGCTACTCAATAGAACACTATTCCTCTCTAGACAATCCACCATATTTTTGCGATACGTCATTAGCATTTGCCAAGAATAACACTTCTTACATATAGTTTGTTTCTTAGCTTTAAACATCTTCTGACAGAAATTATTGCTCGTAGTGTTTGTAGATATAGCATCAAAGTCAATGAGCTTTCCTGTCATCTTTGATACGTGTACTTGTTGTAAGTTCATGGCTGATAACCTCTCCAAATCCACCAAATCCAAAATATAAATATTAGTGCATATCCAAACGTCATACATAATATTATATCGCCTAATAGATAATTAGTCATAGCATACCTCGCTTTTAGTTGTCAATCTTAAAGTGCCTATCAAGTTTAAAGTAAGCTCTAACTAAATAGAGCTTGACCTTCTTCATAAGCTTTCTTGTATTTTCTGTCAAGCTTTTTCTTCATCTTCTTATCAGCAAACGTACCTCTTGGCGTTCTGAATATTACAAGTTTACCGCCTATCAAAGTACCATTGCCTTGATACCCATGGTTAACTCGCATTTGTCCGTTGTTCACTTTACGGAATGATATGTCTGTTATTTTAATTGTAGTTGTCATAGTGACCTCGCTTTCTTATTTATGGCTGATTAATGTTATACTATCAATACTAATTACTTGTCAATAACTTTATTGATAGACACTTTGAGAGTGACAAATATAAGGGTGTGGTTGTCACCTATGTCACCATAGCTCACACCCCTACATTAAACATATTTGTCCAGTTCCGTCTTTCGACTAGTTGCAACTCTGTATTGTCTAGTTCAGCACCCACGAATCTCAGTGAGTTATTGTAGTATAACCGACCATCATTTACTTATCGATCTGTCGTGTCAGCGTGTTTCAAGCTGTCCTACTATTTGGTTTTATTGCGTCTACGTCTACCAATCTGCTTGTCGGATTCAACCAACTTGGATATTAATTTAGTCGTTTTCGTTTTGGTCGTCAAGTTTTTTTTTTACTAAATTTTACTATTTATATTTTTACTAGGTCGTCAAATTGTGTAGTTGTTT
>VMHT01074796.1_pt1 | contig 26505 bp, 32 predicted proteins | sample 4693611 | NCBI WGS metagenome assembly VMHT01 (sample SAMN12280063, study PRJNA550983) | marine metagenome | isolation source: seawater sampled from same location over 5 years 0.02-0.2 micron viral filtrate | place: USA: collected off the coast of southern California halfway between the port... ...
CTTTTGTAGTACCTTGTAGTACCAGTTCCATAACATACTAGAAGAAGATAGATAGGCTGATGCACGTTTTGTGCGTTGACACAGGGTGTATTTGTAGTGCTAAACATGGGGGGAGAGAGGGAGAGGGGGGCTACAGTAGGAGTTTATATGAGTAACATAGCATTAAGAAAACTAACACGTAAGCAGACAGCATTGGTTGAAGCGTATGTAGCAAATGGTGGTAATCTTACACAAGCCTCACAAGAAGCTGGCTACGCTGAAGGCGACAGCGGAAGAGTGACTGCACAGAAGAGTATGAAGCTAGCCCATGTGCAGCAGTACATGATGGAAGTTGTAGCTAAAGAGTTTAGTAGACATGCTCCTGCAGCCGTACACCAGTTGGCAGGGCTAGCTAAGCAAGCTAAGAGCGAGTATGTACAGCTTGAGGCTAGCAAGGATCTATTGGATAGAGCAGGGTTTAAGCCAGTAGATAGATCGCAAGTACAACTGGCAGGAGATATTAAGGTTTCGATTGATCTTGGCTAGGGGGTAGGGGGTTAAAAAACCTCGATAGTTACGTAGCTAGTGGTCCCTCACTCACATGATTGTTAAAAAAAGCTTGAAAAAATATTGGTAATAAAAAGGGTTTTGTAAATGAGTAGATTTGGTGATAAGGTTCCAGAGACGTTTGACAACAGTGCAGATAATTCTACAGCTAAGAAGGCGTTGAAGAGTAGTGGATATACAAAGGAGACTGAGTGATGTGTGGTGGAAGCAAGACTACCTCTGTGTCTGAAAAGACTGAAGAGTTTTATGCAGCTGGTAAGAAGGACTATGGTGACTTACCTTCCCTAGCAATGGGGGATAGGGTTGAGCGTACCGAGGATGGTATGAAGGATATACCTAAGAAAAAGAAAAAGGATGTTAACAAGTCGGTTGCTAATGCAGCTAGGTCATTGTTAATGCCGTATGCGAAATGAGTAGTACCCCAGCGTGGACACGCAAAGCAGGGAAGAATCCTAAGGGTGGTCTTAATGCTGAAGGGCGTGCATCTTATAAAGGCGGTACACTTAAAGCCCCAGTTAAGTCTGGTGATAATCCAAGAAGAGCTTCTTTCTTAGCACGAATGGGCGGTATGCGTGGGCCAGAGCGTGACTCTAAGGGCAAACCCACTAGACTTCTTCTTAGCCTAAAGGCATGGGGAGCATCGTCAAAAGCTGACGCTAAGTCTAAAGCAGCAGCAATTAGCAAAAGGAATAAAAAGAATGCCTGATAGAAAACGCGAAGGCCAAAATTTTAAGGCTCGTACATTACTAAAAAGAATACAAAAAGAATTAAAAACTACAAAAGGTTACGAGGGTAGGTCAATATTTGAAAGCGATTTTACTACGATAAAAGGTAAAAGAGTTGAAAAACTTGTATCCCCAAGAAAAGTTGCTAGTGCTGTTGTTGCTGGGTTTGACGCAGCTAAAAGAAAAATTAAAGGTGAAGAAAGCCGCAAGTCTTTATTGCTAAAAGAAAAGAAAATAAAGCATATGATTGGTGACCTAAAAGCTATTGATAGTAAGGTTTATGTTACCGACAAAGGTGAAAAAGATAGTAAAGGCAGAGCCGTTAAAGGAAGATTGTTTGACACAAGAACAAATGCTTCTCCGCAAACAGTTAAAAAATCTAGGCGCAGTGAGCGCGAAAGGATGAAGTAATGGCTAATGGATTATATGCAAACATGAATGCACGTAAGAAAAAGGGAACAAGTAGATCTAAGAAGAACTCTACTATTAGCGATAAGGCTTACAAAAATATGAAAGCTGGCTTCCCTAAGAAGAAAACTCTATTGAAAAAGGATAAATAATGGCTTGGACATTTAAGAATGGTGACGTATATACAGGCGACACACACGAATTAGCTGGCATGACTTACTCTGGAAAGACGCGTACTCGCGATTCTAAGCCTCTGCTAGAGGTAAAAGAGGCAGCAAAGCCTAAGAAAGAACGAAAAACTAGAGCGACACCCTTTAAAAAGGAAAAGTAACCTTGAGTTTTCTTAATACATTGCAGCCGAAAGAGCGCGATACATTGCGTAGGGTGGTGCGGATAGTACATATGAAGCATCATCCCAAGCATTTTCAGACAGATTTCGAAGCTGATAAGATTATTGAGGCTATTGGCCCCGAAATTGCAGCTAGAATGATTAAAGTTGGCGTAGATAATAAGATATTAGATAAGTGATAGATTTTAAATACAGGCCAGATGGCGAAGTTGTTAAGGCGTTTATGAAAGACGACACGTTTTTTCGTGGCATTCGTGGGCCTGTTGGTTCTGGCAAGTCAGTATCTTGTTGCGTAGAAATTTTTAGACGCGCACTAGCGCAGAAGCCTAATAAGCAGGGCATACGCCGCAGCAGATGGGCAATAATCCGTAATACAAACCCACAGTTAAAGACTACAACCATAAAAACTTGGCTTGATTGGTTTCCAGAAGATGCATGGGGTAAGTTTACTTGGTCTGTTCCCTATACACATATGATAAAAAAAGGCGATCTTGAGCTTGAAGTCCTCTTCTTAGCACTTGATAGGCCAGAAGATGTTAAGAAATTGCTGTCTTTAGAGCTGACAGGCATATGGGTTAACGAAGCTAGAGAGATTCCTAAGTCAATTATTGATGCATGTACCATGCGTGTAGGTCGTTTTCCTTCTATGCGTGATGGCGGTGCTACTTGGACAGGCGTTATCTGTGATACTAACGCACCAGAAGAAGATCATTGGTGGCCTATCATGTCTGGCGAAGTCCCAGTTCCTGACCATATACCGCGTGAACAGGCTAAAATGCTGGTGAAACCCGACAACTGGTCGTTTTATACCCAACCTAGCGGCATGGTAGAAAAGTTTGACGAAGATGGCGAGATAGATGACTATGTACCTAACGATGTTGCAGAGAATAGGGAGTATATGCGTGAAGATTACTACCCAAATCTAATACGTGGTAAGACAAAAAGCTGGATTGACGTGTACGTTATGAACAAATTAGGCTCAATCCAAGAGGGTAAACCTATCTATCAGATGTTTGCAGCCGATATGCACGTAGCAAAAGAGGAAATACCTATCGCTGCTGGCTCTCCCCTATACATTGGTATAGATTTTGGGCTTACCCCTGCTGCTACAATGGGGCAAAAGGTACGCGGAAGGTGGCTAATACAGCAAGAAATCGTTGCATTTGACATGGGTATCGTTAGATTTGCAGAGGTATTGCGCCAAGAGATAGCGACTAGGTTCTCTACATGCTCCGAGGTATTTATATATGGCGACCCTGCTGGTGATTTCCGCGCTCAAACTGATGAATCAACGCCGTTTCATATACTGCGCGGTGCTGGTTTGCGTGCTTTTCCTGCTCCTTCTAACTCTGTTGACCTAAGATTAGAGAGTGTTGCGTCCCAATTACAGAAAATGGCAGACGGAAAGCCAGCATTTCTTATAGATCCTCGCTGTCAGCAGCTAATAAAAGGCTTTGAAGGTGGGTATCAGTACAGACGTATGGAGGTTTCGGGCGAAAGATACGCCGATAAGCCTGATAAAAATATGTTTTCACACGTACATGACGCATTACAGTACCAAATGTTAGGGGCTGGAGAGGGTAGAGCCTTAATAAACAACCAGAAACCAGCGTCTGCTACTGTTGCAAACGCCTCGTTTAACGTGTTTGATAACAGAAATAAGCCACAGCGTAGAAAAGGTTTGTGGTCAAGACTCTAAATTGTGCATTGAAAATTATTCTTTTCTGTGCCAACCAATGTAAAACAACCAAGGAGAATGATATGTGTTTTGGTGGCGGAAGCAAAAGAAGCCAAGCTGATATAGATGCTGAAGCAAAAGCTGCATCGGATGCTCGTATAGCAGCAGAAGATGCAAAGCGTGAAGAAGTTGAAGTAAAAGCAGAACAAAAACGTGAAGATATTGGTGAAGCAGTAGAGTCACGCGCTGAAAGCAAAGGTATGCGTGGCGGTAAAGGTCGTCGTTCTTTGTTCAGAGCTGGCGGTGGTGGATTTTTAGATCGGTTTAGTTAATGGATAAAACAGCCAAGCAGTACATACAGAAGTATGAGAAAGCCAAGTCCTTTCGCGAGAACTGGGTTCCGTTGTTTGAGGAGTGCTATGAGTATGCACTACCTCAACGTGAAAGCTTTTACGCTGAAACTGCTGGGCAAAGACGCGATGATCGCATATTTGACGAGACTGCGGTGGTTGGTGTTCAAGAGTTTGCTAGTCGCCTCCAATCTGGGCTTGTACCTAATTTTGCTAGGTGGGCTGATCTCATGGCTGGTAGTGAAGTTCCTCCAAATCAGCGCGAATCTGTTGATAACGAGCTTGACGAAGTAACAGAATACGTCTTTGAGATACTACAAAACTCTAACTTTAGCCAAGAAGTACACGAATCCTTTATGGATTTAGCGGTTGGTACTGGTGTTTTATGCGTAGAAGAGGGCGATGCGCTTAGTCCTGTCAACTTTTCTGCTATACCATTGCCTCATGTGGTGCTAGATACTGGCCCAGATGATAGAATTGACCACGTTTTTCGTGAAAGAAAGGGTGTAAAGTACGATCATCTAGCTATGATGTACCCAAATGGTACGCTTGATCCTAAAGTTATGAACTATATGGGGTCAGATAAGACAACAACTGTGCTAGAAGTTATATGTCGTGACTATACAGTTAAGAATGAAGAGGCTTATCTAAGCTATGCGTTCTGTATGACTACAAATACTGTACTAAACTACAAACAAATGAAGGGTAACGGCTCGAATCCGTTTATATGCTTCCGTTGGTCTAAGTGTGCTGGCGAAGTTTATGGTCGCGGCCCATTAATTAACGCATTATCTGCTATAAAAACTACAAATCTTACCATTGAAATGATACTTGAGAATGCACAGATGGCTATCTCTGGCATATACCAAATGGAAGATGATGGCGTAATAAACCCAGATACAATACAGTTAGTCCCAGGATCTATAATACCAAAAGCTATGGGATCTAGCGGATTACAGCCTATTCGTGCAGCAGGGAACTTTGATGTAGCCCAGTTAGTGCTTGGTGATATGCGTCAAAACATAAAACGTGCGCTATATAACGATATGTTAGGCAATCCAGACAAGACACCAGCGTCAGCAACAGAAGTAGCAGAGCGTATGGCAGACCTTTCTAGGCGTATGGGTGCTGCTTTCGGTAGGTTACAAGCTGAATTAGTGCAACCTGTACTGCAGCGCGTTATTTACATCCTTAAAAAGCAAGGACGCATTGATGTACCTACAGTAAATGGGCGTGAAGTTAAGATACGTTCCGTTTCTCCGCTAGCTCAAGCTCAATCTAACCAAGATATTTCTAGTGTTGGACGCTTCCTTGAGATGGTCGCTGGTACGTTTGGGCCAGAGATGTTGCAGCTACTTATTGATGGCGAACAAACAGCTATACATCTAGCTAAAAAGTTTGGCGTTCCTGAAAGCTTGATTCGCGATGAAGAACAGCGTAAACAAATAGCTGCATTAGCGCAACAAATGGCGCAACAACAAGCGCAGCAACAGCAAGGTGAGATGGTTGAACAGCAAGGTTAATATTGGAGTCGATGGTTATCAGAGAGCTACAAGTCAAGATCTCCAGATTAGCCAGAATATTGCTGAAACATTTAGTACTCCTGCTGGTGAGGCTGTCTTAAAGTATTTGCGTTCAGTTACTATTGAAATGGTACATGGGCCTAATGTGACCACAGAAGAACTACGACACCATGAAGGTCAGCGTTATATCGTTGGCCTTTTAGAGCGTCGAGTATCACATGCACATAGGAGTAAAAACAAATGAATGACATACCAGTAGGATCAGAGCAGTCTACACATGGTGAAGCAGAAGAGCGTGACTTCGTAGTTGCTGAAGACGCGGCTCCAGCTAGACCAGAATGGTTGCCAGAAAAGTATAAGAGTGGTGAAGATTTAGCTAAAGCTTATAAAGAACTAGAGTCTAAGCTAGGCACTAAAGAAGAAGATCTGCGCGCACAGTTTAAAGAAGAGTTTGACTCTAGCAAAAATGCTGATCGCCCTGCATCTGCTGGCGAATATGCATTGCCAGACTTTGTAGACAACGAAGAAGCTGTTGATAACGAGCTATTAAAATGGTGGGCTGAAGAATCATTTGATAATGGGTTTGGTCAAGATAAATTTGAAAAAGGTATCGAGATGTATCTTCAAGCATTAGATGGGTCTGCTCCTGATCTTGATGCTGAAGCTGCAAAGCTAGGGGAGAATGCAGATCAGCGTATTGAGTCAGCTTCAATGTTCGCCACTAAATTCTTCCCTAGCGAAACTATGCCAGCAATCGAGCGTTTGTTTGAAACGCACGAAGGTATTGTAGCTATGGAAGCCATACAAGAAGCTATGAAAGATGGCTCATTTGCTGGTGATGCCACCCCTGCTGCTGGTCTTTCAGAAGATAGCTTAAAGGAAATGATGCAAGATCCTAGGTACTGGAGTAAGAATGATCCAGCATTTGTTCGGCAAGTAGAGGCTGGCTTTAAGAAGCTTTATGGAAGCTAAGATAATAAAGCGTGGTAATTTTTACCTAACGCCATTTACAAAAGACCATGTTGAAGAAGTAATTTCCAACTTGAGTCCAGAAAATGTCAGGGAGATAAATCTCCTTGGCTATCATAATGTCAGAGAATGTATTGAAGAGATGATGAAATACTCTGATTGCTACTTAGTACGCAAAGAAGGTGAGATATTTACTGCAATATCTGGCCTTTGGTACGAAGATGGTAGGGAAGCACCACAGTTTTTTGCAATGTTTTCTAAGAATATTAAGAAAAACTTTACATCTATAGCGCGTGGATCACGGATGTTGATAACATTTTTTGATAGAACACAGGACGAAATGTGTATGCGTATATTGAGCGATCACCAGTTTATGTTGGATTGGGCAGCATGGTTAGGCTTCGAAGCAATAGGTGTAACTGAGTTTAATTCTAACCACTATGTTGATTTTGTGCGTTGCATTTCCCCACAAAAAAGTGCTTATAGTGAAACATCACGGCCCGTGATGCACTGAAAGGCCCATTTGGATACCCTTGTCGATGTGAAGGAACGGATACCCGAGTAACCGAAACTTTATATTTAGGAAAAGAAAATGGCTAATACTATCGACCAAGCTTTTATTAAGCAGTTCGAAACTGAAGTCCACATGGCGTACCAACGCATGGGTTCTAAGCTTCGCAACACAGTACGTTCAACAAATGTATCTGCATCAGTAGCAAGATTCCAGAAAATAGGAACAGGCACAGCGTCAACCAAAGCGCGTAACGGAGATGTTACAGCAATGGAACTAGCGCACACTAACGTAGAAGTCACAATGGCTGACTACTACGCAGCGGAATACATTGATAAGTTGGACGAATTAAAGATCAACATCAATGAGCGTCAAGTTGTAGCTCAATCTGCTGCTGCCGCATTAGGCCGTAAAACAGATGAGTTAATCACAGCAGCTATGGATGCTGGTGCAAACTCAACGCAAATCGCTGACACATCTGGCGCATTAGCAAAAGCTGACCTACTAACATTGTTTGAAACAATGGGTACAGCTGACATTCCAGAAGACGGACAGCGTTATATTGCTATGTCTCCAGCTGGATACACTGACTTGTTCAACATCAATGAGTTCGCATCAAGTGATTATGTTGGGCCACAAAGCCTACCATTTGCTGGTGGTATGACAATGAAAGAGTTCTTAGGATTTAAGATCTTCTCAACGTCTGCTGTTGCTGGTGGTAAAAACTTTGCATACCATACATCATCAGTTGGTATTGGTATTAACTCTGATGTTTCAACAGAGCTTAACTATGTACCGCAAAAGGTTGCACACCTAGCTACATCAATGATGTCAATGGGTTCAGTAGTAATCGACAACAATGGCGTTTACGAAGTTCTAGACAACAACTAATATTTTAGGGGGCGCAAGCCCCCTTTAACTCCAATATATAGGTTGAAGAAATGCCAGCAAATACACCAATAAAAGTATGTTCACGCGCTTCCGTCCTTATGGGCGGTTCTCCTATTTCATCGTTTGATGAAGGTACAGCCGAAGCTGATGTAGTTGACGCAATGTACGAGGACATAGCAAGAGCCGCGTTGACAAGTACACGCTGGCGATTTGCTACTAACCAACAAGTATTAAACAGATTAGCTGCAGCACCTACTAGCAGATATGACGCTGCATACCAAATGCCATCAGATCTTCTTATGCTTAGTGCTGTTACAGTTAACGATGACCCAATAATATATGACACATATGGCGATAAAGTATATTGTGATACAACTACAGAAGAAGTTGTTGTTGCTGATTATATATACAGAGCCAGCGAATCTTCTTGGCCTTCCTACTTTACATTAGCTGTAGAGTTCCAAGTAGCTGCAATGCTATCAATATCTATAGCGCGAGATGCTTCTTTAGGTAGTATGATGGATCAACAAGCTGAAAGACAGATGATAAAAGCCAGACGACTTGACTCGCAACAACAGACAACACGCAAGTTAATGACATCAAGGTTTATAGCACAAAGGCGTAGCTAATGCAGAAAGTAAGAATACCACAGAATAGCTTTCAGTACGGCGAAATAAGCGACAATACTATAATGAGGACTGATAGTCCTATTTATGCTGCGTCTGCACAAAGTTTAGAAAATATGATTGTATTGCCAGAAGGCGCAGTAAAAAAACGACATGGTGCTAAGTTTCATTATAAAAATACACAGACAAACAAAGAATTATATTTAGCTCCGTTTATATTTGACGATAATGAAGAATATATAATCGGTATTGGTGAAGCATATATACTTTGCTGGAGAATTACTGCTAACAATAATTTAAGTTTAGTAGCTACTATTACACAAGACACACAAAGCAATGTGCTGCCGTTTGATAAAGATTATCTACATCAATATAATACTGCGCAATATGGTGACGTTATGTTTATATGTCACCCATTGTTTGCGCCGCGTATGCTTACACGTACATCCCTTACAACTTTTGAAGTTAGTGTGTTTAGCTTTGATACAAGTTATGACAATAAAGATACATATCAACCATACAGTGTTTTTCATAGTACCAATCAAACATTAACAGCAAGTACATATACTGAAGGTAGTGGTAGAACGCTAACTGTTAGCTCTCCTTACTTTGATACAACAGGAAAACATAACAATGTTGTATTAAGATATGGTGGAAATGAAATAAGAATAGATTCAGTAACATCATCAACAGTTGCTACTGGTACTATTATAAGAGAATTATCTACTAGACTTACAGTTTCAAACCCATTGCGTACCAGAAATGGTTCAAATGTTATTGAAGTAACGCATATAAATCATGGGATAACAGGTGGTGCTACTATTGTAGTTGCAGACGCTGTAGCTGTTGGTGGCATTAATGCAAGTAATATAAATGGAACTAAATCAGTATTAACTATTTTAGACGAAAATACATATACTATTGTTTCTAGCTCTAATGCAAATGCATCCGAAGATGGTGGTGGTTTTGTTAAGATTAGCTCTAACGCAACGACTACAAGATGGGATGAACAATCTTTCTCTGCATTGCGTGGGTATCCAGCAGCCGTAACATTTCATGAAAATAGACTATGTTTTGCTGGTACAATAGCAGAACCAGACACAATATTTATGAGTCAATTAGGTGAGTTCTTTAATTATGATGTTGGAGAAGGCGAAGATACCGAAGCTATAAACTTAGTTGCAGCAACAGGTGACGTGAATGAAATAAGATACATGAGGTCAAATCGTGATCTACAGATCTTTACGCTGTCAGATGAGCTATATGTACCTACATATCTTAACCAAGCTATTACACCTACAAACGCGCAGATAAGAAAGCAAACACCATTTGGTAGTGAATTTGTTTTGCCTACTTCTATTGATGGTGCAACTATTTTTGTTGAGCGTGGCGGTAGAGCAGTGCGTGAGTATATATATTCAGATGCAGAAGATGCTTACATATCTACAGGTGTGTCTACAGTAGCAAGTCATCTTATAATAGATCCAGTTGATATAGCTGTTGTACATTCTGGATTTAAAACTCAAGAATCTTATGCAGCTTTAGTTATGGGCAATGGCGATATGGCATTGTTTAGTTCTAACAGAGCAGAAAAACGTGCAGCTTGGACAAAAGTTACAACGCAGGGAAATTATTTAGCCGCTGCATCTGTAGGTGACAGGCTCTTCTATTATGCAAAAGATATTAATAATAACTATGTATTGTCAGAATTTGTAGATGATATAGGTTTAGATAACTATTTATATGTTGCCTATGGCAGTGGTACAGTAAGTGTAAACAGTTTATATTCTAGCGGTACAGTAGATGTTATTGGGTACGATGGTACTAATAAAGTTTATTTAGGTGAATTTAATGTAACTGGTGGGAATATTACTATGACAGGGCATAGTAGTTATACTCATTTTTATGTAGGTAAAAAGTACACATCTAAAATAATAACCAATCCAGTAGACACTGTAGCAGCTAATGGGCCAGCAACAGGTGATGTACGCGGTATAAGTACAGTAGTTCTTAGCGTTAAAGATTCTGAATCTATTAAGGTAAATAATAGATCTATTAATAATATTACTGGATTTACAGGTAACAAAGAGGTTAGGCTTTTAGGATATAGTAGAAGTCCTCAAGTTACTATTGAACAAGAAGAACCTATGCCGTTGCAGATCAATGGCTTAATATCGGAGTTGATTACATAATGGCTATTTTTCAATTAATCGGTGCTTTTATGTCAGCAAAAGCTTCTATTGAGGCTGGTAAGGCTAGAGAAGATGCAGCTAGAATGGATGCATTTAATACTGAAACTGAGCGCGAGCAAGGCGAGGTACTAGCGTTACAGCAAGCAGCATCGCGTAGGTATGAATATGATTTAGCAACAGAAGCTAATGTAGCTATGTTTTATGCTAGCGGTAGAGATGTGGGTTCAGACAAGTCTGTTGAGGCTTTCTTGGCTAAACAAAAAGAAATTGCGTCAACAGATCTTAGCAGAATTGATTTCCAGAGACAGGCACAATCTAGCGCAAAAACTAGAGAAGCTATGGCTCTTCGTCGTGGCGGTAAAAATGCTAGGCGCGCTTCATTGTATCAAGCAGCTGGAACTGTAGCTTATGGGTTGCACGATTTTTCAAAATCTATGGCACCAACACCAAAAGGAGGGACACCTTAGATGGCTGTAATCAGACAACAAACACAAGTCTTTAACAAGCCAGTTGGCGTTCGTAGAATAAATACAGGTGAAGCTGAGTTATGGGAAACTATAAAAGCTGAAGCTGATGAGTTTACGCGCAGAGCTTACAATGATGCAGCAGAAAATGCACAAACTGTAGGTGCAGAAACAGCTATGGGCGTAGACGTAAGTAGTATTACTACGCTTGATCCGCTTACAGGTAGGCCAAAAGCTATGGTAACACCAGAAGGTATGGGTTCAATAGCTGAAAAAGCTTATAGAAATGTTATTACGCAAAGGTACGAAGACTCTATAAAAGACGAAATGAATATTAGAGCGCAAGAATTAGCGTTAAGGTATCAATATAAACCAGAAGAATATGCAGTAGCTATGTCACAACATATAGCTTCAATGGCTGAAAATGCTGATGGCATGTATAAAACTTTTATAGAAGTGCATGGCAGCAAACAGTTAGCATCTAATAAATTGTCTTTGCAAACAGAATTAAGAGATAAAGTTAGGCTAGACGCTGGTAACTCTATTATAAAAAAAGGTACTGCAGCAGTAGAAGTTGTTACTGATTATGGTAAAGCTGGTAATTTTGAAGAAATGTTAAGCGTTATTGAAGAAAACGTAGCTAACTTTCAAAATGGCGAAGCATCTAATTTGCTTAAAGCTGGAGCAGCAGAGGCTACACAAACAAGCTTAGAGATAGCTGGTATAAGCGGATTTGTTAGTACTTTAATTAGTCAAACAGAAAATCCTACACAAAGAGCAGCTATTATTACTTACATAAAATCTGGTGGTGTTGTTGAAAATCACTTAGATGAAATATCAAAAGTACAGCTTAGTAAAATAAAAGATTATTTAGATGTAAATACTATTAATGACATTGCTGTTAATGCAAGTTCATTAGCAGAATCAATGAATAGTACATTTTATAAAGTGCAAACTGCAAATAATGCAGAGCTAACAGCTAAAGCAAAAGCATTAACAGCACAAAAAAAATTAGATCTTATAAATAATAACGCAATATTTAATAATCAAACTGGAAGAATAACTAGTGAAATATCAAAACTTGTAAACTCTATTGGTGATAAAGCAATAGATGAAAGATTTGGTCGCTTAGAGGGCGAGTCATTAGATATGGTTGCGCCATTAGTCCAAGGTATTTTTGAACATTATCAAGAACAAGTTAGTGTATTAACACAACGAATGAACGCTGAAGGTAGTTTATATACACCAACAGAATTTAAAAATGATGTTAAAGCTTTAAGAGAAGCAATAATTAAACCATTATTGTTTAAAGTTGCAGATATAGCGCAAGATCAAGGAAATTTAGATTATGTTAAAGGATATATTTTTAATCCAAATCCAGAAGATTTTGCACAATTAACAAACGTACAACAAACTTTGCTAGAAACAATGGTTGGTACAGGTGTTTATGACTACAAAGCAGACAGAACTTATATATCTAATGTGTTAACAGATGGAACAAATCAAACAGAACAAAATAAATTAGACAATCAAGAAAAATTAAAAACATTTGATTATGTCCAACAATACTCTGTGTATGCACAATCTAATTTAATGACCAAAAATACATTAGATAAAGTTGATGCAGAGTTAAAAGGTAAAATAGGCAAGCATGGTTATACAGTAGAAGATTACACTAGAGATAGAAAGTTAATCGAAGGCAATGCCGCTGCTGGTGTAATGAGTGAATTTGCTAAAACTGCTACGTCTTCACAATTTTTAGCATTAATACAATTTGTTGAAACAGCAACAGGGCCAAATCGTGAAGGCGATGTAAGGGGTATGACAAACACAGACGGAAGTGTACGTCAAGATGAAGTAATGCGCGCTAAAAGAATTGTAGATTTGTTAGGAAATAATGATCCTAAAGAATTTATTAGAGCTGCTGACAGTATTAAAATTAATATAAGCAATAGAGAAGATGAAGAAGAAAAAGTAAATGCACAATTAGCTTTAGAAAATACTGCAAGAACAGGTACAGGTGATAGAACAGATAAAAAATTACAAAGTGCTTCTGATACTGTTATAAACAAAGATTATAATTTAGATGTGTCTTTATACAGCACATATAGCGATGTAGAAAAAGCTAAAATTTTAAAAGTATTACGAGGTACGCCTAGTAAAAAATTATTAAATGGATTAGAGCAATTAATTAGTGGAGTTGAAGACCCTAACTCTCAAAGTTATTTTGAACTATTTGTAGAACTAGATAATTCTAGGATAGCTAATGGCAAAACAGCAAGTCGTTTAAATGATGTTATGTCCGCAGCTAATTTAAGTAGACTAGATCAAATACAAAGATCAGCAAAAATTACTGGAATGCCTGTAATTGAAATAGCACGACAGTTTGCAGAGCTTGAGCGTGATGGCGAAAGTAAAAATTTAACTGAGCATTTAGGTAAAACTCCTACTGAATTTGTTGCTGATTTTACAGATGATCCTACATTAACTAGAGATTTATTACCTGTAGTAAAAACATTATCAAGACGTGGTGATAACCCAGAAATGATAACTGATTTTATAGATAGGTATATTGAGAAAAAGTATTTAAAGTCAGAATATGTTTTAGATCCTGATGCACCATTCTCTGATAAGCAACAATCACAATACGCACTTACTTCTGTATTCCCAGATTACGGAGAAAAAATTGAGTTTGTAGCAAAGATTGAAGATTACTTAAGAGACATAGTTATACCGCAATCAGGTACAGATAGCACAGGTAAACCACTACCTGATTTAAGATTTTCCATGCATGCTGATAAATTTGCGCGAGCTGGCTCACTTGGTACACAGTACGAAGGTTTTTCAAGTGAAAGAGATGTTAGCTACGCAAAGGAAACAGCAGAAAAAAGACAAATATTTTTAATACCAAACCCAAATACCAATGAAATATCGTATGTTCCAGTTTATAAAACATTTGATGAAAATGATAATCCTACTGGTATAAAATATTTACTTACAGAAGATGAAGAAGGATTGTTTCTTGCTGAATTTAATACAAAACTAACTGCTGAATACAGAGAGAATCGTAAAATACAAGAAGATATTATAGAAAAACAACAAATACGTGCAAGTCAAGACGCAGCTAAAAATGAAATAGAAATAAAAGATAGGGTTAAAGAATTTGGACCTATGGCTAAACCAAACAATATTAAATAATAGGACTAAATAATTATGGTAGATAATGCATTTACTACATTAAAAAATTTATCACCAACAAATGCAAATTTAGGTGCGCCAGAACCTAGTTGGAGCAAACTAATTGGTGCAAGCTTAGAAGATAAGTATGCATCTTCTGTAAATTTTCTTAATGAACAAATTAAATTTGGGTTTGATCCTAAAAACAAAGACCCAAATTTTAATGCAATCGACCATATACCAGAAGGTTTAGAAAAATATACACATCATTTAATTAGTGCTGAAAATGCAGACCAATTAACTTTTAAGGTAAACAATTTATATAGAGCGTTAAAAGTTGATGAAACATTAAGTAGAGCTAGCTTTGGTGCGCTTGCAATAAGTGAATTTGTTGACCCTATAAATTATATTTCTCTGCCTCTACGTGCTGCTAAGACTATTGGTGGTGGCTTTAGGGCTGGTGCTATATCAACTGGTGGCGTTGCTGTTGCGCAAGAAGCTATTAGATACCCTATTGATCCTACTGTTACTGCTGCTGAGTCAGGATTAAATATTGCAGCCTCTACAATTTTTGGTGGCGCAATAAATAGTATGGTAAGCATACCAGCTGCAAGAAGATTTAAAGCAACACAAGATGCAGAAGTTGAAATAGGCGAGTTAAACAAAGCATTAAAAGGCGATGGCGTACAAGCAACTGCTGTTGCTGGTGGCCCAGATGCAACTATACCAGAGAATATATTTACTGATTCTTGGATATATAAATCAGCTACAACTCCTATGAAGCGAATATTAACTAATCCAAATATACCTAATGACGTTAAATTAGATACGTTAGCCATTGCTAATGATTCTGGTATTTTATTGTCTGCAAATAAAAAGGGACAAAAGATAGGTAACTCAGTATTTCAAAATGCAAAGTTACACCAAGGCACATGGGTAAAAGCATATGATGAAATAGCAACTATATGGGGTGAGTCTACAGGATCAGGTGTTTCAAAACCTTTAGACTACATGACAAAGCGTAAATCATTTGAAGAGTGGGTAACAGAAGTAGATGGAAAAGCTATACGCGGAGAAAAACCAATTAATGATTTCGAAGCACGCGCTATGCAAAAGCTTAATGAATTTTATGACGAGTGGGAAGTACGCTTAAAAGATGAAGGTCTTATTGGCAGCGAAGGTTATTATAAAAAGTATATGTTAGACCGAGAAGCTAGGTTAAAAGCTGCAGAAATCAGACTAGCTAATGCAAAAACTACAGTACATGCTAAAAATATTGGCACACAGATTGATAGATTTAAAAAAGAAATAGCAGAAACTAAGCAGCAGTTAGATGATTTAGGTGCAATGGGTAAATTAACTCCACCTAATGAAGATATATTTAGACCGCGCTATTGGGATTTTTCTGCAATTGAAGCTAACAGACCAGAGTTTGAAAAGATTTTAGCTAAGTGGTATCAAAGCAATCCAGAGACATATACTAAATTACCTAATGGTAAATGGGGTAAAGTTAAAATGTCATCAAGCCCTGACGCTATAGCTAAAAGGGTTAAGGATACAGTCGATAGAATGTTAAACGATCCTGATCCTCTTGATCCTGATAAGATGTTTTATGGTGTTGGTAAGTCAAAGCACTTTAAACATAGGGCATTAGACATACCTAATAGATTAGTGCTTGATTACATGCAGCGTAATCCAATTAGCATTATGAAAGCCTACACACAAAAGACATCAGGTCGTTATGAGTTTTCTAAAAAGTTTGGTGGCGGCTCAATAGATGACGTACTAGATGGCACATATGATAAGATGATGGATGCTGGTGCTAGCATTGACGAAATAAGAGCAGCACAAAAAGAACAAAGAATACTTTATGATAGAGTTGTAGGGTCTGTTCTCAGAAGGCCAGATGCAATGAATCAAGGAGTTGCTAGATTATTAAGATCAGCAGCACAACTTAGTTACCTTGGTGGTGCGGTATTAGCTACTATTACAGAGCCAGCAAAGATTGTAATGGAGCATGGGTTTGCACCTACAATGAAAGGCTTGTTTTCTGTGCTTGATAAAAACGCATTGAAAATGGGTGGCCTAGAAATACGCGCAGCTGGTGAAGCATTAGAAAGATTGCTTGGTAACGTGCAAATGCGTTTGTCTGAAGATTTAAACAACAATCCTTTTCGTGGCGATTACTTAGATAAAGCTACAGATGCTTTCTTTACTTTAAATGGATTGGGCCCAGTGACCAGGATATTAAAAGATTTTGATGGTATGATGCGCAGCCATACTCTTATAGATTATTCTGTGCGTTGGGCTGATCCTGATAAAAAAATTACTAAGATGGAAAAGGAATATCTTCTTAGATACAACATAGACGAAGCTGACGCTAAAAGAATAGCTAAATCTAATTGGGAAAAGACAGACAGTGGTTTGTATATGGCTAATACAGAAGAATGGGCGCAGCCTGATCTTGCAAAAATAAAAGTTGATATGGCTAAAACATACAAAATATCACGCAAGCCATTAAGTAAAATGACAGAAAAAGAATTGTTAAATAGATTTGGCAAAGAATTTTATGTTGGTAGAATTATAACAGATCAAAAAATTGTTGATGATGTCTTTAAACGAAGAGGTTACGAAGGTAACTTAGGGTTAGCTTTTACAGACGCACCAGATCCAGCATCAGTTCTTATAAATATAAGAGCAATAAAAGAAGCGTATAATAAACCAACTGGAAAAGTAAACGAAGATGCAATGATAGCTAAATTAGATAATGATTTAGCAAGTGGTAAGTTAACTGAAGAACAATATAGGCATCATGTTACTTATGTTAAAAATATAGATTTAATGGATAGCGAAGAAGAATTTATAAACTTTATTCTTATGCATGAATTACATCACACAACAAAACCAATACGTGCTGGTGAATCTGTACCAGATTATGAACAAAGAATTGACGAGGAAGCTTTTAAATACATTAGAAATGAAAAAGAATCTGGCTTACAACTTGCAGCTGAAAAAGAATACAGCAGACAAATGCAAGAAGCTGATGAAACAGTGCAAACATTCCGCAATGCATTAGGTTCTGGTGTAATGAATACTATACTTATGGGTACGCCAGCAGATAAACCAACTATTACGGATGGCATTGTATATATACCAATGCGTGTAGCAAGTAAGTTTGGTATGAAAGAAGACCCTGTAAACAAAGGCTATGCGCGTATTGAGAATGGTATGCTTGGATTGCCGTTTCAGTTTTACAGCTACGCACTAGCTGCTGTTAACAAAACTATGGGTGCATATGCACATGGTCAGGTAAAAAGTAAATACATTGGAGCGTCATTAGCTCTAGGTTTAGGATACATGACGCTTAATCTTAAAACTCCTGATTGGGTTGAGATGTCATATCAAGACAAATTCCTTAGATCTTTAGATTACTCTGGGTTAATGCCAATAATGACAGATATGTTTTATACAGGCATGACTACAGCACTAGCATTAGGTGGGCCAAATGTAACTGGCGGTGCAATACAGCCTAAGTTCCCACAAAAACCAGATACAGGTGAAGCTATTACTGGTATTCTTGGTGCTGGCCCGAGCTATGGGCTAGATATGTATAGAAATATGGCTGAGTTAGTTACTGGAGATGTTGGTAAAGGCACAAGTGATTTGATTGGCGACCTACCATTTATGAATATATTCTGGTTAAGAGGTTTAGTTAATGATTTCCGCAAGTTTGCTAAAGATGAAATAGATATGCCTAGAGGTATAGGTGGGTTCTAAATTGTGCGGCATGTTTTGTGCGTTGCGCTTCTATGCAATCAATGGAAAAAAGAATACAGAGGTGACACATGACAATAAATATAGCTAACAACAATCCACGAATAAACTACACAGCAACATCTGGTCAGACTGTGTTTACAGTTCCGTTTGAGTTTTTTGATAACACTGACGTAAAAGTTTATGTTGAAGGTGTACTTAAAACTATTACTACACATTATTCGGTTACTGGAGGAAATGGCTCTACAGGCACAGTAACTATGAATGCTGGTGTTACGTTAAATGACGAGGTAACGCTTGTCAGGGACGTTCCTTTGGAGCGTACAACAGACCTGACGGCTAATTATAACGCTGCATCTTTAGATGCGCAGCTAGATCGTATTGTTGCAGAGGTTGCAGACCTTAACGATAGAGTGTCACGAACAATACAGATTAATGACTATGAGTTGGCAAGTGGTCTACTCCTCCCAGCACTTGACAACCGCAAAGGTAAGACTATCCAATTTAACACCAGCTCTGGTGCTTTAGAGGTTGGCCCTACTGGCGCGGATTTAACAGCAATCGGTTCAGTTACTTCTGAGATTGCTACATTAGCTGGAATTAGTAGTAATATCACTACTGTTGCTGGCTCTAATGCACAGGTTGTTGCTGTTGGTAATGCTATGACTAGCATAACTGCAATCAATTCTGCGCTTGCAAACGTAAATACTGTAGCTGGTGCTATATTTAACATTAATTTAGTTGGTGGATCTATTTCTGACGTTAATGATGTAGCTGATTCTCTTGGTGAAATCTCTGCGGTACAAGCAAAGCTAACAAATATTGATACTGTAGCTGTTGCATCTACAAATATAGCCACAGTAGCAGGGTCTATAACTCAGGTTAATAACGTAGCTTCTAAGATTACTGATGTTACTGGTGTTAATACTAACATGTCAGCAATAACTACAGCTAATGCAAATTCTACTAATGTTAATTTAGTAGCTAACAACATAGATGACGTTAACGATATTGGTAGTGTTATTACAAAAGTAACTACTGTTGCTGATAATATTGGAAATGTTAATATTGTAGCTCCTGTTGCTAACAATGTAACTACAGTTTCTGGAAGTATAGGTTCTGTAAACACAGTCGCAGCCAATATAACATCTATAAATTCTGTAGCTGGTAATATCTCTGGATACTTAGTTGCTGTAAATAATTTATCTGATTTAAGTGATGCTGCTACGGCTAGAACAAATTTAGGTTTAGGTACGGCTGCAACAAGTGCTGTATCAGCTTTTGCATCTGCATCACATAGTCATTCATTCTCAACAATAACAAATAAGCCAACTACAATTAGTGGCTATGGAATAACAGATGCATTTGATGGAGCATTTGCTTCACTTACATCTAAACCAACTACAATATCTGGATATGGAATTACTGATGCGTTTGATGGTACATACGCGTCATTAAGTGGCAAGCCAACATTAGGTTCTGCTGCATCAACAGCATCAACAGATTACGCAACAGCAGCGCAAGGCGTAAAAGCAGATGCAGCTGAAGGTACAGCACTAGCACTTAGCATAGCATTGGGGTAATAACACATGGCTAACACATTTAAAAATTATACAAGCGCAAGCGTAGGTACTGGAGCAACCACAACCTACACTGTGCCATCGGCAACAACATCAGTAACAATAGGTTGCAATCTAGCAAACAGAACAGCCTCACAGATTGCAGTAGATGTGCAAGTTGCTGGTGTCTATTTAGTTAAAGGTGCGCCTGTACCAGCAAATAGCGCATTGTCTGTGCTAGATGGTAAAATAATTTTAGAAGCAGCAGACACAGTTGTCGTAACATCTGACACTGCATCATCTTGTGACGTTATCGTGAGTGTATTGGAGCAAACATAATGGCTGGATATATAGGAAGTAAATCATCTGTCACACAAGTTGATGGAATAACAAAAAATGGTGGTACACTTGAAGGCGACTTGTCATTTGGCGACAACGACAAAGCTAAGTTTGGTGCTGGTACTGACCTACAGATTTACCATGATGGAATTAGTGGCAACACTTTCATTGATGAAGGTGGTTCTGGCAGTTTATTTATAAGAGATAATGACAATATTGCTTTGAAACGGCAAACCGACAATGCAAATATGGTCGTCGCTCGTGCAGGGGCTGAAGTTGAACTTTATCATAATGGCTCTGAAAAACTAGCCACAACATCAACAGGCATTGACGTAACAGGCACAGTGACCAGCGATGGGTTGACTGTGGATGGTAACATTGACTCACAAAAATACAAACTTTTTGATGGGTCTACATTTGCTGGCGGTATGTTTGTTGAAAAAGATGTTACTGGCTCTGGTAGTTCTAATGACATATCAATATTTGCAGACGGAATAACTAATGGTGGAAATATTCACTTTATGACGGGTGGTACGGCTGATGTACGTCTTACTGTTGACTCGTCAGGTAAAGTAATTATTGGGACTGAACCAGACGATACATATTCGAATGGTTGGTCAAGCACTGGTGGGGTTCAAGACTCGTCAAGAGACAGCACAGCAGGTAGAACACACTACCAATTCAGAAACCCAAATGGCTCAGTAGGCACTATTCAAACATCTGGCTCATCTACATCCTACAACACATCATCAGACTACAGACTAAAAGAAAATGTAGTAGACCTAACAGGTGCATCTGCAAGAGTTAATCAGCTTAACCCATCACGTTTTAACTTTATAGCTGATGATACTAACACACTTGTAGATGGCTTCTTAGCTCACGAAGTTGCAACAGTAGTACCAGAAGCAATCAATGGCACACATAACGAAGTTGAAGTCTGGAAAGATGATGAAGAGTTACCAGATGGTGTTTCTGCTGGAGATAATAAACTAGACGATGATGGCAACACAATCCCTGTCTATCAAGGCATAGACCAAAGCAAGTTAGTGCCATTACTTACAGCCGCACTACAAGAAGCATTAACAGAAATAGCATCCCTAAAGACTAGGGTAGAAGCATTGGAGGCTTAACACATGTCAGGTTACATAGGCACGCAGCCAGTACCACAGGCCACACAGACAAGGGATAGCTTTACAGCTACATCTGGGCAGACATCCTTTGCCACTGGTGGGTATACTCCTAACTTCTTAGACGTATATTTGAATGGCGTTAAGTTATCTGCTGCAGATTATACAGCAAGCAATGGATCAGATGTTGTTTTAGCATCAGGTGCAGCTACAGGTGACATCCTAGAGATTGTTGCATTTACTACGTTTACACCAGCAAGCATACCAGATGGTACTCCTAGCATTGACGACAATGGTAACGCCACAGCAATCACGATTGATAGTAATGAAGGTGTTAACATCGGCAAAACAAGTGCGGCACTAGGTACTGTTGGGTTACAGCTTTCTAGTACAGGATACTCTGCAATAACAACCAATCACAATACAGATACTGAAGCACCTCTTAGGTTAAATAAATTAAATGGCGAAGGCTCATTACTAAGGCTATATAAAGATTCTTCCGAAGTAGGTAGTATTGGTACACTTTTTGGTGATCTTTATGTTGCAACAGGCAACACAGGTATTCGGTGTGTTGACGCTAATAGATCAGTAAGCCCATATGACAGCACTGCAAATTCTTTAGTTGATGCTTCTGTTGACCTTGGCTACGCATCGGCTCGTTACAAAGACGCTTACCTATCAGGCGGTGTATACCTCGGCGGTACTGGGTCGGCTAATAAGTTGGACGATTATGAAGAGGGGACTTGGACACCTGCACCAACAGTTGGTTCAGCGTCTAGTGCATCTGGCACATATACTAAAATTGGCAGGATGGTAGTAGTCACTGGGTTTGTTTCTGGTATGAATACAGTAAATAATGAAACTCTGAGTATTGCAGGATTGCCATTTACAGGGGGCGTTACTGTTCAATGTGTAGGGCAAGCTATGTGGTCAAATGTGGACAAAGACTTTGGTTATGAACAGGTTTTTTATACTGGTGGTAGTCAATTTCAATTTTATCACACTACCAATGCTAATTTTGACGCAATAAGGCATATAGATTTAGATGGTAGCAACTCTGCTTGTTACTTTAGCGCAACGTATCTTGTATAAAAAATAACCCTTTCAGAGATTGGGTAGTCAGGTGGCAATAAAGCCACGATAAACAAAGGAGGCCAATATGGCACTTACAGAAACACAAGTAGAAGATAAGATTGAAGTCGTAGGAGATCACAAGCATGTGCAAGTTCGTACAGCTACAGTGATAGCTAGAGATGGAGCAGAGATCAGCAGAGCATTTCATCGTCACGTTTTAACTTGCTCAACTAAATCAGGTGATCCACTTGCATGGGGTGATACAGATATCTCAGGTGAGTCAACAGAAGTACAAGCAATATGCAATGCAGTTTGGACAAGTGCAGTGAAGACTGCATATCAAACAGCAATGGATGCAGCAGAAATATAGGAGACTAACATGAGTCGCGCAAGAGATACCGCAGATCAAATAAATAGAGTAAACTCTAGTGCGGCTGATGCTACCGCTATAACTGTAGACAGTTCAGAACGTGTAATGATTGGTACGTCAACATCATCGTCTTCCTCTAACGTAAAACTTCTCATGTCAGGTTCAAGTGGTGCTTTTACTCAATATAGTCACAATGGTGGAGCTGGTTCAGTAGTAGGTACACCTGATGCATCTACTCTTGCTTTCTACACATACACAGGCAACATTGGCTCTGAAACTTATACAGAACGTGCGCGCATTGACAGTGACGGACTAAAATTTCACGGAGACACTGCCGCTGCTAACGCTTTGAATGATTATGAAGAGGGAACTTGGACACCAACAAATTCAGGTACAGTAGGCGTTGCACAATCTACTGGGAAATATACAAAGGTTGGTGAAGTCGTACATTTTCACTTATACTTTGATTGGACTTCAAATACATCTATGACTCAAGTATTTTCTGGTCTTCCATTTCTTGTTAAGGGTTCAGGCACACCAGAGAATACATACTATACCATGTGTAGCACTTGGAATAATCAAGGAACAAACTACGCTTCTTCAAGGACAATGTTGTTAGGGTATGCTGTACCTAACACTGGAAATGTAGAGTTTACGTCTTGTGGTTCTAATGTCTCAGGCGCAACTCCAACATTTAATAGTAGTGGAACACTTTATATGACAGGATTTTACTACACAGCATCATAACCCTCTCAGAGATTGGGTTGGACAGGTATTAATTAAAGGATACAATAATGAATAAAAGAACTATATCTTCTGCACATGACAGGCTTGACGAGTTGGAAAAGCAAGTGGTTGCAATTAAAACTGAAGTTAAGATACAATTCAAAGATCTGTTTGGTCGTGTTAAACGTATGGAAAGCATTATGATTGCAGCAACAGGAGCAATACTAACCTTGCTTGTTGCAGTCTTGATGAAGATGTAATGTTAATAAGACTATTGTTTCTTTCTATGCTAGCGGGATGTACACAGCTAGAGTCGCCAACCTTATCATATCCAAGTGTATGCATGGGTGATAAGAACTGTGAAAGAAATCAGAACGCTAGGACTATGGGTGGTATGGGTTATCCTGATGCTGCCCTTACAATTATGTGTAGTGACGATACCTTTAGGAGCGCACTGGAAGAACAATGTGGAGATGTATAGCCTTATTACTTCTCTTCTCTAGCACAGCACACGCTGAAACTGGAGAGAGTTCTTCCTTTAATACGAACTCTGGCAATGACGACAGTGTGATTGAGAGTTACAACGAGAGCGATACAACTAACAACACATACAATGGGGCTGGGTCATCACCTAAGTCGCAGCCAGTTTATACCAGCAACGCACCTACAATGATGGGCGGTGGTGGTAATGATTCATGCCTAGTACCGAAATCACATGGCATACAACTATTTACATTAGGTTTATCTGGTGGAGGAATGACACAAGATGAATCATGTAATCGCAGAAAGGATGCGCGGCTAATAGGTACGCCGCAAAACCTAGGAGGAATGGGGCTACAAGTTTCTGGCATCAGTATAATGTGTAGCTCCGAAAATGTATTTAGGGCAATGGCACTAGCTTCCACACCTTGCCCGATTACAGATATTAAAACAGGACGTATACAAACAGGTCGTAAGGCTTACGAAATGATGCGTGGAAATCCTGAAATATATGTAGTAGGGTACAAAGAATCTAAGGTTTTTTGGGATGCCTTTCTATTAATGGCAATGAAGGAATTACCAGATGTTGAAACGAATAAAAGTAATAAGCCTAGCTTGTCTTCTAGGTTCAGGAGCAAGCGCACAGCAAGCCCCAGAGATTAAAGATCTATACGATGCTGCTATTATAATAGAGCAGCAAGTAACATTAGGTGCAGTCTTGGTGTTAGCTGCTACTGACTACGCTAATGCCAGTAACATCATAGCTGATGGGTCGTTTACTCAAGCGCATGTAACGTCAGCGCAACTTACTAGTTACAATGATGCAGTTGATGTGGTTGCTGCTATGGATTTTTCTGCAGCAGAGAGTGCTACTGAGTTATTCAAAGCAGAGTATGACAGTGCAATGATTATGTTGGGCATGTCGGTTGATGATCTATCTGCTGCTAGTGCAAGCGTGATGGCAGCTAAAGTAATAGCAACGAAAGCATCGACAGCAGACACTAGGCCAGAGTCATTAGCATTACAAAACTATTTAAAAGATATAGATATAACAGAAGAGATGCGTCTTGATTATAACAATGCATTAGATGCTGTTGGTAAGTGGACGCAGCTATCAGGTGCATACTTAGCTGCATCTAATAACTCAAGCCTTACAAGTTCTATTGATAGTTACGCACACAGTAACAACATAGTCGTTGGTAACTATACTGCTGTTGAGTATGACTATAGTAAAGATGAGTATTTAATTACTTGGTCAGGTGAGGGTACAGGCTGGACGCAATACACTGCATCAAATCAAAAGACTGCTGATGATTTGTATGACTTTGCGTCAGCATATACACAGGAGTAATGATATGTCTGAAGATATTGAAATCAAAGCTGGAGGGTTTACGCTTAGAGGTTGGCATTTACTGGCTATTACTTCTGCTATTGGTGGGCTTTCTTCCAGTATTTACTATGGTTACGATGTTGTTAATAGGTTTTGGGATGTAGAAGCTACAGTCACAGAGGTCGTAGCTGTTGAGCCACGCATACAAGCACTCGAACAAACGCTACAATCAAATGACGTTGAGGGTTTGGCTGCATCCCTAGCCAGAATAACTACACAGATGACACAGATCTTAGAGACACAGGCTACACTTGTTGATTTAAAATCACAGGTTGAGAAGTCTACCATCTTAACTGATGGCATTGAACAAAGCCTTGAAGATTTACAGGCTGATATAGATAGCACATGGGATGCTATCGATGCATTGGAGAAACCACTATGAAAAAATTTGAAGACTTCGACAAGGACGGCAACGGAAACATTGATAAGTCTGAATGGGATGCGCTCGAGTACGAGGATCGTAAGCGTAGGCTAGAGGACGAGGATGCTCAACGGGATGCACAACGTAAGATGACGTGGTTCGCCCTGTCAGGGATGCTCCTATACCCCTTGGCGGTGGTGCTAGCAGATCTATTGACTTTGGTTGAGGCTGCTAAGATACTTGGTAGCATGGCGAGCGTGTATTTTGTATCGGTTGCTGGTATAGTTGCTGCGTTCTTTGGTGCGTCAGCGTTCTCGAAAGGAAAGTAATATGCTTGGACTTGGATTGATAGGTAAGGTTGCTGATCTTGCTGGTGCTGTGATAGATTCGAAGGCTGTTGTTAAGAAGGCTGAAGCTGAAACTAAGATGAAGCTTGCAACTGGTGAGATCTCTTGGGAGCAAGCAGCAATCAAGGCCAGCGAGAATAGCTGGAAGGATGAGGCTTGGACTGTATGCTTTATTGCAATCGTTGCGTGTTCATTTGTTCCACCGCTGCAGCCCTATATGAAGGAGGGCTTTGCTAATCTCGAAGCTGCGCCGCAGTGGTTTCAATGGTCATTGTATGCCAGCATAGCAGCCAGCTTTGGTATCCGTACTATGAAAGGATTTAAAAAATGAGTGAGGCAATGAAGATATTGCAAGATCGTATCGGTGCATCAGCCGATGGGAACTTTGGGCCCAACACAGCGAGAGCAATCGTTGATTACTTTGGTTTGTCTCGTAAGCGTGGCGCACATTTGTTAGGTCAGGCAGCACATGAGTCAGGAATGTTTCGCTTAACCAGAGAGAACCTTAACTATTCTGCTGAGTCTATGATGCGTGTGTGGCCTAAGAGA
>VMHT01187084.1_pt1 | contig 26492 bp, 43 predicted proteins | sample 4693611 | NCBI WGS metagenome assembly VMHT01 (sample SAMN12280063, study PRJNA550983) | marine metagenome | isolation source: seawater sampled from same location over 5 years 0.02-0.2 micron viral filtrate | place: USA: collected off the coast of southern California halfway between the port... ...
CACACGGGGGAGCTTTCATTTTTCTTACGCAAAATTAAATCTAAATCGTGTGGGTATAGATATACCAAACTAAAACCAGTTTAAGTTCAGTATGTTAGTTGTAATATGGCCAAGCTAAAAATAAAATGAGAGGGAGAAAAAAAATGCCAACAAAAGTAAAGGAGCTAAAAGGCACACTAGAGAAATCCAGATTGGTGGGAAATGAAATGGAAACTTCTCAAGTTGTTAGTATGCCTTCAGCTCCCTCCTTTCTCAATAAACAAGGCGCAGACGAATGGGACTTAGTCACTAATGAACTAGCTAATATAAAGATGTTACACTTGACAGACTTATCAATCTTAGCAGCGTACTGCAATGAGATAGGTATTTACCGAGAGATAGCTCAAGAGTTACAAGGCAACTTTACCGAGCAGACCGTTGACAAAGATGGTCGGTTGAGGTCTAGTAAGATTGCACCTAAGTACAAGGTAATGCAAAACGCTTTACAAAACGCTATGAAAATTGCTACGCAATTTGGATTCACTCCAAGCTCAAGAGCATCTCTTAGTATGCCAGAGCAAGATGAGGAAAGGACTGACGATTTTAACTTCTTTGACTAATGATTGACTTATATAACGGAGATTGTTTAGAGGTAATGAAATCTATTAAAGATAATAGTATTGATGCTATAATTACAGACCCACCATACGGAACGACAGCGTGTAAATGGGATAATGAAATTCCTTTTGAAGAAATGTGGGAACAATTAAATAGAATAATAAAACCTAACGGTGCTATAGTTTTATTTGGTAGTGAGCCGTTTAGTAGTGCTTTAAGAATGAGCAATATTAATAACTTCAAATATGACTGGATATGGGAAAAATCAATGCCTACTGGAATGGCTCAAAATTCATATATGCCTATGAAGTACCACGAAATAATAAGCGTATTTGTAAATAAAAGCAAACCAACTTTTAACAAACAATTAGCTGAAAGAAACAAAACCAGCTTATTGAGGGCTAAATATAAAATACAAGGAAGTCCAAATAAATCGAATCACATAAATATAGGAAAAAGAGAACCTACCTATTATGATAATACAAAAGTAAATCCTAAAACAGTATTAAAATTTAAAAGTGTACCTAACACTCCCAAAGGAAGTAAAAAACACCCAACACAAAAACCTGTAGCTTTAATGGAGTATCTCATCAAAACTTATACAAACGAAAACGAAACAGTATTAGATTTTACTATGGGTAGTGGAACAACTGGAGTGGCTTGTAAAAATTTGAATAGAAATTTTATAGGGATAGAAAAAAATAAAAACTATTTTGATATAGCTAGTACAAGAATCAAAGAACATCAATCTCAACTTAGGCTAATATGATAAACATTTACAATCAAGATTGTTTAGAAGCTATGAAGTCAATGCAAGACAATCAATTCGACTTGGCGATAGTAGACCCACCTTATGGAATAGGTATAAGTGGACAAAAAGAAGTTAAAAAAAAAAGAGTTCAAAGAAATAGAAGTTCAGCACAAAACAGAAAATATCATAAAGAAAAAAAATGGGATAACGATATTCCAACAAAAGAATATTTTACAGAATTGCAAAGGGTTTCAATAAATCAGATAATATGGGGAGCTAACTACTTTGTTAAACATATCAACAAAGGAACAAAAGGTTGGATTATTTGGGATAAACAACAAAAGGGTTTATGGAGTTCTGATGCAGAAATAGCATATAGCAGCTACAATAAACCTACAAGAATATTTTTGCAAAATAGAATTATTTTACAGCAAGAGGGTGGTACAATACACCCAACACAAAAGCCAGTTAAGTTATACAAATGGCTTTTAATGAACTACGCAAAGGAAGGTGATAAGATACTAGACACGCATTTAGGCAGTGGTTCAATAGCTATTGCTTGTCATAATCTAGGATATGACTTAGAAGGTTATGAGTTAGATAAGGGGTATTATGATAATGCTTTAAAACGAATCAAAGAACATCAATCTCAACTAAAGCTAATATGAAACTCAAAGAGGACAAGACTTTTTACTTTGATGATAAGGCAGCAGATAGAGTAGTCTACTTTATTGAGAATCACATCAAGCACATCAAGGGAGAGTTGGGAGGTCAGCCATTTAAGTTAGAGCAATTTCAGAAAACAATAGTTAGAGATTTATTCGGTTGGAAGTATAGAGATAGTGGGCTAAGAAGATTTAGAACTGCTTATATATGTCTACCAAGAAAGAACGGAAAGTCTACTCTTATAAGTGCTATTGCTTTGTATATGTTACTAGCCGACAACGAGCCTTCGGCTGAGTGTTATATCGCTGCTGGAGATAGACAACAAGCTGGAATTATATTTGACGTTGCTAGTTCAATGGTTAGAGCTGACAATCAACTAAACAAGAATTTGAAAGTATTTAAGAACTCAATTATCCACGAGAAAAGCAACTCAGCATTCAAAGCTATTAGCTCTGAGGCAAGTTCTAAGTTTGGCTACAACGCTAGTTTTATTTGTATGGATGAGTTCTTTGTTCAGAAAGATTCTAGTCTGTGGGATGCTTTGACTACATCGGTTGGTAGTAGGAGACAGCCAATGACAATTGCTATTACTACTCCAGGATATAATAGAGAATCTATATGCTATAAGACTGAGGAGTATGGTCGTAAAGTATCAGAGGGAATTATAAAGGATGATTCTTTTTATTATGTAAAATACTTTTGCGATTTAGAAACAGACTGGACAAGTGAGGAAGCATTAAGAATAGCAAATCCAGGAATAGAAACTGGTATTGTAAAATTAGACTATCTTAAAAGAGAACAAGAGAAAGCTATCAAGCTACCAAGCTACGAGAATACCTTTAGAATGCTCCATCTAGGACAATGGATGTCATCAGCTAGTAAGTGGCTATCAGACCAACAATGGATGGAGTGCAACAAAGCTCCAATCAACTTAGAGGATTATAAAGGAATGACTGCTTACGCTGGATTAGATTTAGCTAGTGTTCGAGATGTTTCTGCTTTTGTTTTAATCATTCCAGAAGATGATAGGTTTACGGTAATCCCTTACTTCTTTGCTCCTAAAGAAAATGCTTTTATTCGTTCAAGACGTGACCAAGTAGACTACATAGGTTGGTCTAAGGAGAATCTACTTGAACTCACAGAGGGCGATGTCACCGATTACAATTACATCAAGAAAAAAATTAAAGAAGTCGCTGAGGTTGTTAACATTAAGTCGATAGCCTATGACCGTTGGAACTCAAGCCAATTAGTTATAGACTTGACAGAGGATGGATTGCCAATGGAAAGCTATGGTCAAGGCTTTGCTAGTATGTCAGCACCAACTAAAGAACTTGAGAAGCTAATACTAGGCAAACAGATTAACCACGCTGGTAACAAAGTACTACGTTGGATGTGTAGTAACTTAGCTATGAAAACAGACCCAGCTGGTAATATAAAAATGGATAAGAGTAAGTCAAGTGAGAAGATTGATGGAATGGTAGCTCTTGTTATGGCTCTAGGATGTTATATGAATGACGATAGTAGAGACAATTCTACTTATGATGACAGAGGAATAGTTTGGATTTGACTTTTGCGATTTCTCTTATCTTTGTAATGTAATTACAATTTTATGGGGCTATTTGATTTCTTGCGTTCTGAGAAAAGGGGCGATAATTTTTTAAGAGCTGTATTTGGTGGCTATGGTGCAGCCAACAAAACAGCAGTAAATAGAGATACATCTTTAACATTTAGCGCAGTCTTTGCTTGTGTTAGAGTTATTAGCGAATCAATAGCAAGTCTACCTATAAAAGTTTACAGAGTCGAGGAGGATGACGACAAGATTACTGACGTTAGCCATCCAATCTACCGACTACTAGCTCGTAATCCAAACGAGTATATGACACCATACACATTCCTAGATACTCTAATGACCAACTTATTGCTAGAGGGGAATGCGTATTTTTATATTGAGAGAGATGGCAACGCAAGACCAATCTCACTTATTCCTATCAATCCAGAAGATGTCAAAGTAATTAAGCACGATGGCCAAATATACTACGACATTAAAAACTATGAGATAGGAGTAATGAAAGAAGATATGTTACACTTCTTCAACTTATCGTTTAATGGTTGTGAGGGAGTAAGCGTATTGAAAGCACAGAACACAACAATAGCAACTTCTATAGCTGCTAACGATACAGCAAATAGTTATCTAGGAAACTCTGCTCAAGTTGGTGGAGTTATTAAACATCCTGGCAAACTAAGCAAAGAAGCAGTATCAAGATTAAAGAACTCTTGGAATCAAAACTACTCTGGCTCGTTTGTAGCTGGTAAGACCGCTATACTTGAGGAAGGTATGACGTTCGAGCAAACTAACATTGATGCTAATAAGTATCAGCTTTTAGAAACTCGTAGATTCCAGATTGAAGAAGTGGCAAGAATATTTAAAGTACCATTGTCTTTGATTGGTCATCTCGAGAAGGCAGCTAACTACTCATCTATTGAGGCTTTAAGTATTGACTTTGTAAGATTTACGTTGATGCCTTATATGGTAATGATAGAGCAAGAGCTTAACAGAAAGCTATTTAGGGAAACAGAATTTGGTTCATTTACTATTAAGCTAGATGCTAATGCTTTACTAAGAGGAGATAGTTCTTCTCGTGCAAGTTATTACAGAGAGATGGCTAGTATAGGTGCTTTGTCTATTAATGAGATAAGACGAATGGAGGACTTGAACAGAGTAGGTCCAGAAGGCGACCAATTATTTATGCCATTAAACTTTGCTCCAATTGGAGACGTAGAAGAGGAGGACAAAGAATAAATGCCGATACCTACAAAAAATATAGACGAAACTAACGAGGAGTTCATTGAGAGATGTATGGCTGATGATACTATGGTAGAGGAGTATGAAGATGACCAAAGGTTAGCTATATGTTCTTTACAATTAGATGAGGAAATAAGACAAACTAACTTTCCTAACAAGGGAGATGATAAAAAGATAAGTCTTAGAAATAGTGAAGAACCTCAATTCGACTTTGACTTCGCTAAAACTATAAAAGAACAAACTCCAGAGATTTGGAAAGCTGGAGGTAACATAAGAGGAAATGAGGCTTTTATGTTATGGGAAAGAGCTAGAGATGGTCAAGATACTGAGGCTATCAGAGAATGGATAAAAGAGAGAGAGGCTTGGATAAAAAGACACTTTGAAGATGGTAAACAATTCAAGGGAGATACAGAGCCAAATCTATCTAATGTTGGTGGAGTTGTTGCTCAAATTAAATGGGGAACGATTGGAACTCTAGGAGAGCAAGGAATGAAAGACGTAATTTTAGAACTAACTAAAAAGCTAGAGGGCAAGAAAGAGGAGAATCAAGTTACTGCTAAAATTAAAAAGGCTTTAGAAAATAAAGTTGAAAAACATAACGAAGAAATAAAAAAGCTTGATTTAGCTTGGAATGGTCGTACTACTTATGCTGAACTTAAAAAGGTTTTTGATAGAGGAGTTGGAGCATACAATACAAATCCAGGCTCGGTTAGACCAAATATGACTCCAGAGAGTTGGGGTTTAGCAAGAGTTAACTCGTTTTTATTTGCTCTAAAAAAAGGTAGATTTCAAGGTGGTAAACACGATACAGATTTATTACCAGACAATCATCCAGTAAAAAAAGAAATGGAAGAAAATAATAGATTTATGAAAAAGCACGATTTAAGACACATTCAAAAGATTGAGGAAACTGATGACTCAATCATTATCTACTATGGTAAAAATGTCGATGACGTTGAAATGATAGACGAACAAGATGACGAGATGGATGAAGCAGACCACTATCCAGGACACGAGGAAGAAAAAACAGAAATAAGAACTAATCCAAACGCTGAAGTAAGAACTTTTGACGTTCAAGACTTAGAGCTTAGAATGGATGGAGACAAGCCAACAGTTGTAGGTTATGGTGCTGTATTCAACTCAATGTCTAACGACTTAGGTGGATTTAGAGAGTTTATAGCTCCTAATGCTTTTGAAGGTAGACTTGAAGATGATGTTAGATTCCTAATTAATCACGATGGTATGCCATTAGCTAGAACAACAAACGGAACGTTAAGACTTTCTGTTGATGAGAAGGGATTAAGATATGAGGCAGATATGCCAAACACATCAACAGCTAGAGATTTGATGGAACTACTAAAGAATGGTACAATCAATCAATCTAGCTTTGCGTTTACCGTTGAAGAAGATAGTTGGGAAGTAAAAGATGGAATGAACATCAGAACTATTGATAAGGTATCTCAACTTTACGATGTAAGCTCTGTAACTTATCCAGCATATAATGCTGCTAGTTCTTCTGTCGCTTTACGTTCTATGGAAGAATGGCAAGAAAAAGAAAAAGCTAAGAAACTAGAAGAAAGTTTAGAGGCTGAAAAATTAGAGGGTATAAAAGAAGAAGAAGATTTAAAGCAACGCTCCCTCAATGAAATGCGTTTAAAAATCTTGAAAAATAAATATTAATATTAATTTTCTATAAAATGAAAACATCAAAACTTTATAAAGAGGAAAGAGCTGAGGTTATCGAAAAGATGGAAGGACTTGTAGCATCTGCTGAAGGTCGTGACTTATCTTCTGATGAGCAAAGCAACTTTGATTCTTTAAATGAAAAAGTAGAGGAGTTAAATAAGATGGCAGTACGTGCTGAATCTTTTGAGAAACTTCAAGCTACTAAAGCTGTTAAAGAAGTAACAGAAAACACTCCAAGCGAAGTTAGAGATTATTCTTTTGCTGATGCTATGAAACAAGCTGCAACTGGTCGTTTAGAAGGTCTTGTAAAAGAAATGGACCAAGAAGCTCGTAATGAGGCTCGTTATACTGGTCAATCTTACAAGGGTATAGGTATTCCAGCTTCAGTATTATCAAGAGCTGCCGTAGCAACTGCTGCTGGTAACTCTACTGAAGTAATGGCTTGGACTGACCAATTAGAGGCTAACTTAGTTTTAGCTTCTGCTGGTGCTAATTTCTATTCTTCTGTTGCAAACCAAAAATTCCCAGTATTTAGTGCTATCAACTCTGGATTCGTTGGAGAAACTGGTGGAACTGCTCCAGCTGCTAATGGTACTGCTACAAGTGTAACATTATCTCCTAAGAAACTTATCTCTATCGTTAATGTTTCTGCTGAAGCTGTTGCTCAGAATAGTGCTATCGAGGCTGCATTGAGAAGAAATATGGCTGCATCTGTAGCATCTACGTTAGAGTTGGCTTTACTAGGCGATGCTGATATTACTGATGCTCCAACATCTATTTTCTTAGATGCTGCAACTCAATCTGTCGCTGGTGCTGCTCCAACTGTAGCAGAGCTTTTAAATATGGAAGCTACTCTACTAGGTAACGGAGTAAACTTACAAGGTGCTAGAATGGCTTGGTTATTAGACTCTGGTGCTTTAGCTGAAGCTAAGCAACTTGCTCAAGTTTCTTCTGTTTCTCCAGCTTATGACAATGTTGATAAGTCATTCTTTGGCTACTTTGCATTCAGTTCATCAAACGTAGGTGGAACATCTGGTTCAGGTACTAACTATATGTTACTTGATGCTAGTAAAGTACACATTGCTCAGTTCGGTGGTTTAGACGTTATTTATGACATCTATACTGGAGCTGGAACTGGTGAGCCAAGATATATTTTGACTAGCCTTGTGGATGGTGATATGGTACAAAATGATACGGCTGCTGTGAAAATAGCAAACGCTTAATTTGTTTTTAATTGGAGGGAGGAGAAATCCTCTCTCCATTAATTTTTTTTAAATGGAATACTACAACTACAACTTTAACACATTAAGAGGCACTAACTATGTACCTTATGGTAAGTTAGTTCTAAAGACTGGTCCAGCTTCAACTGTTATATCACTAGCAGAAGCTAAGGCATTTTTAAGAATAGACTCAGACTATGATGATGACGATAACTATATCACGTCTTTAATTAATGTTGCTACTGGTGTAGTTGAGGAATTTACTAGACGTAGATTAATTACACAGACTTACAATATATTTTACGATGAGTTTCCTCCTTACATTGACTTACAGATAGGCGATGTTGCTAGTGTTACTCACATTAAGTATTATGATACCAACAATTCTTTACAAACTTTAGCAGCATCTGAATACGATGTAGATACAAAGATAAGACCAGGAAGAATATATCAATCGGAAACTGGTGACTTTCCAAACACTTACGAAAGACCAAACGCAGTAGAAGTTGAGTTTGTTGTTGGTAGTGCTACTAGTGACGTACCAGCTCCAATAGTACAAGCTGTATATATAATCGTTGGTCGTTACTATGAGAATCGTCAAGACGTTGTTATGGGAACTCAAGTAAATGAATTACCTTTAATGGTTGACCACTTATTAACTCCTTACCGATTGCTTGAACTATGATAATAGGCAAACTAGATAGAAAGTTAAGACTATTCAAAAGAACTTTCAACAACGACTTATATGGGGCAAGGAGTGTAAATGTTCAAACTTCTGTTACTATCTATGGTAGCTTTGATTTTAAAAGTGGCGATACTAAATATGATGCAGATGCTTTAATCAACAAACAAATGATAGAATGTCTAGTAAGATACAGAACAGACATTGGAGTAAGTCCAGAATACGCAATAACTTTTGGCAATACGGTTTATTCAATCAAAAGCATTAAAGAGGTTGGAAGAAAAGATAAATTAATACTTACATTGGTTGAAACCGATGCTCAAGATTTAACGGTGTAATGATGGTATCAGCTCAAATAGACAAAAAACAACTCAATTCTTTGATTAAGGATTTAGAGAAACTTAATATGTCTGATAGTAAAAACAAGACGCTACTTAAACAAGGTATGCGTAAAGCTGCCAAGCCTATTTTACAAGAGCTTAAAAATATTGTACCAGTTGAATCTAAACAACTTAGAAAATCTTTAGCTGTAATTAGTGGTAAAAACAGAAAGGGTGTGTCTCCTAGTGTTTTTGTAGGACCAAGAGTTAAAAAATCATTTGCTGCTATGGATAAAAGTGGATTTTATTTCTATTTCTTAGAGTATGGATTTAGAGGAATACCAGGTCTGAGAATGTTGGATAAAGCTGCTGCTAGTAAAGGTAACACAGCTATCAATAGCGTAATATCTGAAATAAAAAAAATCATTGACAAAAGATTTAAATAATGGAAGTAGGTAAAGCAGTATTTGAAATTTTATTTAATGACTCAGATGTAATAGCTTTAGTTTCTGAGAGTGGTTCTAATCCTAGAATCTTTCCAAGTCGTTATGACTTTCCTAGTAATGTTTTATTGCCTTATATTACTTATCAAGTAGTATCAGACGAGCCAAACAACACAAAAAACGGAGTAAGCACTTATGACTATGTTACAGTTCAAATAAGTATATATGATATAAGATATAGTACTTTAGTGGATTTAGCTGGTAAAGTTAGAACAGCTTTAGATTATACAAGTGGAACGTTTAGAGGGGTTGTAGTGGATAAGATATTTTTTGAAAATCAGAACGAAACTTTTGACGATTCTGCTGGAGAGCAAGGGTTTTACGGAATAGCACAAGATTACAGATTTAACATAAATAGATAGATATGTATAAAGTAAAAATAAAAAAAGATATTGAATGTAGAGGAGTAGAATACAAAGAAGGCGAATCTTACAAGGTTGGTCGTGTTGTAAGAAACTTTTTAGAAGCAAACGATGCAATAGATACAACAAAGAAAAAGTCTAAAAAGAAGGTAACTTCTGAGGATTTAGATATTAGCTAATTATAAATTTTAAATTAAAAGAAAATGGCAATTTTTAACGGAACGGATTTAATCCTAAAAGTTTCTCCTAGTAATGGAGGATCACAAGCGAAATTGATGCATTCTCAGAATGTTTCACTTTCAGTCAATGTAGATACTATAGACATCTCAACAAAAGACTCTAGTGGTTTTAGAGACTTACTAGGTGGTCAAAAATCTTTCATTCTTAGTGCTGATGGACTTATGGACTTTGCTGGTGTTGCTGGTGATACTGAGGTAGATGAGTTATTGGACCAAATGATGGCAAGAACAGCAGTTACATTTACTTTTGCTCTAGCTACTCCAGCTGGTTATACTATTACTGGTAGTGGTTTTTTAACTTCTCTAGAGATTTCTGGTGGTACAGAAGATGCTCCAACTTATTCTTGTTCAATCGAGGGTAGTGGAACATTAACTAGAACAGATGTGTAATTGATTTCTTTGTTGGTTGGGGATTGTGCTACGGCACGTCTCCCAACTAGCAATAACTTAAACTAACAAAGATATGTACGAAGTAGTTATAATAAACGGAAAAGATTACCCAGTAAGATTTGGAATGAACTCGTTGAGGTTATTTTGTAAAGATACTGGAAGAAGTTTAGCTGACTTAGATAAGCTAGGAGATGGAATAAGCTTAGATGATGCTTGTTTTTTAATCCTAAACGGTATAAAAGATGGCTCACGAGTGAGTGGTCAAGAATGTTCTTTAAATGTTGATGATGTCGCTGACTTGCTAGACGAAGATTTTGAGGCTTTGAATAAAGTGTTAGAAGTATTCTCAGAGCAATTCTCTGCTAAATTTGAAACGGAGGGAAACGAGAAAGCCACGAAGAACGTGGCAAAGAAGAAGAAGTAACTTGGGATAAGTTAGAGGCTATTGCTTATGGTCTCGGTTTATTACCTACAGACTTTTGGAGTTTAACTTTTCACGAGTTTCTATGTACTCAAAAAGGTATTAATGACCGATTTGAACTAGAACAACGTCAAGAGTGGGAACGAGTGCGATGGTTGGCTTGTGTTAATTTACAGCCACACACTAAGAAAGGACAAAACCTAACTCCTCAGAAACTTGTTAAGTTTGATTGGGAGAAAAAGAAAGTAAAGACCGACATCGAGAAACAAAGAAAAAGAGCAGAATATATTAAAAAGAAATACGAATTGCTAAATAAAGACAATGGCACAGAAGAATCTTAGCGTAAAATTATCACTTAACGATAAGCAATTTCAGAGCAGCTTAAAAAGAGCTACTAGGTCAATGAAGAAGTTTGGTTCTTCTATGAAAAGGACTGGACAGACACTTTCACGAAACTTGACTTTGCCATTATTAGCTTTTGGTGCAGCTAGTATTGCTGCTTTTGACAAACAACAAAAGGCAATAGCACAAGTAGAGGCTGGTATTAAGTCAACTGGTATGGCTGCTGGATTTACTTCTAAGCAACTTCAAAAGATGGCTTCTGAGTTGCAAGGTAAGACTTTATTTGGCGATGAGGTAATTTTAAAAGATGCTACTGCTCAACTATTGACTTTTACTAATATAGCTGGAGAGCAATTTGAAAGAACACAACTAGCAGCGTTAAACTTAGCGACTAGACTTGATGGAGATTTAAAATCAGCTAGTATTCAATTAGGTAAAGCATTAAACGACCCAATAGCAAACTTATCAGCTCTAAGTCGTAGTGGTATTCAATTCTCAGAGGAACAAAAGAAAGTAATTAAAGAACTAGCAGAAACAAATAGACTAGCAGAGGCTCAAAGTTTAATATTAGATGAATTAGATAAGCAATATGGTGGAGCTGCTGAGGCTGCTGCTAAAGCTGGTGCTGGTGGCTTAAAGCAACTACAAAATCAATTTGGCGATTTGATGGAAGAGATAGGGGGTATGCTTATACCTATTGTTATTGACTTAGGAAATCAATTTAAATCTTTTTTAGAAAGTTTTAGCAAACTTGACCCAGAAGTTAAAAAAATGATTGTTACTGCTGGTATTTTAGCTGGAGCTTTAGGACCTTTGCTAGTTATTTTAGGAAGCATTGTTACTATTGTTGCTGCTCTAAGTATTAAATTTATTGCTATTGCTGCTGCGATTGCTGGATTAGCTTTAGGTATTCTTTATGTCAATGATAATTGGGACGCTTTTAAAGAGAGATTTCAAGATATTAGATGGTGGAAGAATACTCTACTTGAGATGACTGCAACTCTATTAGACACTCAAAATAGCCCATTTAGTTTACTTTTAGATGCTTTTAACGAGATTTTTGATAAAGAAATTGAAAACCCATTCAAAGGAAAAACAGCTGATTTTTTCCGAGATATGAAAACAGAAGTTGATGACTACGAAACAGAGTTTGATGACTTTACAACTTTTCTAGAAAATCAAAGCAAAAAAATTGAAAAAACTTTTGAAAACTTAGGAAAATCACTAAATGTAGGTGGACCTAGTGGGGGTACAAGTTCAACAAGTTCGAATCCAGCAGCAATAAATAAAAGACAAATAAAACAGCCTGGAATGATGGCTGGAGCTATGACTCAAGCAGTATTGCCAGATGATTTAATAAAACAAATGGAGCTTTTTGAGCAACAACAAAAAAACATAGTTTCTTTAAATGAAGAATTAGACCAAAGTTTTATGAGCTTTGGTAATGTTTTGCAAGGTACATTTGCTCAAGCCTTGCAGAGTTCAGATGGCTTTTTTAAATCGTTTGTATCTGGTGCAAAACAAGCTATGTCAGCTCTATTAGCACAACTAGCTGCAACTGCTGCCCTTAATGCTTTACTTGGTGGAGCTGATTTAGGTGGAGCTATGGGATTTAAAGACATTGGAGGTTTTGGAGGAATAGGAAAACTAATAAAAAATTTACCATTTTTTAGTGACGGTGGTATGGTTACTGGAGCAACTCTAGCTATGGTTGGAGAAGGACCAGGAACGTCAATGAGCAATCCAGAAGTCATCGCTCCATTAGATAAATTAAAGTCTATGATTGGTGGTAATGGTGCTGGATCTGTTCAAGTATTTGGAACAATAAGTGGTCAAGATATATTACTAAGCTCAGATAGAGCAAGAAACAATAGAACTAGAACAAGAGGTTATTAATGGCAATAAATAATAGAATACAATACAAGTTTAGAAGCGATAGAGGAACTTATTACAGAATTACAATCATTGACACTCTTAGCTCAACATCTACATTATATGATGATGTATTTGCTAACGATGACGGTTTCAAATTAACTTATGAAACCAATGACGATGACCGATTTACTGGATTAATACCATCTAAAGTTGATTTAGGTTTTTTTATCGATGAAAATTCTGGAGATGGAAATCCTAGTAATGTTATATCTATAATAAACTCTATTAGTTCTAGCGACTATAAAAGGTGGCAGCTAAAGATTGAAAATTCAACAAACGACTCTACTTATTATTTATTTTGGGTTGGTAACTTGCTAAATGATATTAACTCTGAAGAAGATATATCTTTGCCAAGACAAATTAAATTAACTGCAATTTGTGGACTAGGTGCTTTAGATAATATACCCTTTGATGAAGAAATACCTTACACTTTTACTGCTTCTTATACTCTATATAGATATATATACAACTCTTTAGCTACTGACATAAATACTACTAACAACTGGGATTCAACAGACGTTTTTATAAGAACGGTTGTAGATTGGACACCATACCCAGCTTCTAGAACTTCTAGTAGAGACCCACTTAATATATCAAAATTTAGAGCTGCTGCTTATGCTCCAATTGATGATAATGGAGTAAGAAGACCTAAAACAGCTTTTAAGTTATTGAATGATATTTGTAAGGTAGTTGGAGCTAGATTGTTTTTAAGTAATGGGATTTGGACTTTCATACAAGTTAATACTTATGATGAAATGCAATCATCAAACCAATTCTTTAGAGATTATGTAAAAGGAAACAATGGAAGTACATCTACACCAGACGATGATGGTACTTATTCAGAAAACAAAACTGAAGATGGCACTAACATACAACGATTAGCTGGTAATGAGTTTGACAATTTAGCGATACTAAAAGAAGCTAATTTAATATATGAAATGTTTAGAGCTTATGACTTAGTACCTATAACTGTTGCACAAACAGGAGTTAGTAATAATGCTGTCAACAATTCTTTGGTTGCTTGGAATGGTTGGCATAGTGTTGGAGAAGGTTTTAATACTGATGGTGGTATTTATGGCATAGCTGACACTTTTAGTGCCAGAGCAAGATATTATTTAGGAGAATTGACTCAGCTAGATGGACAAACTATAAGATTTAAAAGAAGATTTAATAGAGCTTTTAATGGTACAAATTCACAACTAGATGCTATTGTTACTGGTCTTGGTTCTATTTTATTTTATCATAGGCTAAGATTAGTTGGCACAAGCTCTACTGTATATGCTCGTTCTAATTATACAAGTGGAGGAGCAGCAACTTGGACTTCAACAAGTTTTTTTGGTAATGCTCCTGACTATGGTGTCCCTTATACTTATATAAATGGATTTAATAATACTACTCCAGCTAACTTTTTTGAATTAGATTTTGAAACTAACGAAGTCCCTTTTAGTGGTGATTTGTTTTTTGATTGTTACGCTCAAGTATATCACAATTACGGTCAAAACGACCCAGATACTGGTACTGAGGTCACAACACTATCAGACCAACAAAAGATTTACATTTACTCAGCTCCAGAGAATGCTAACGACCAACTTATACAAGCATACATTAACGGAGAGTCAACAAGTCAACAATTTTTTAAAACTACTCAAAATATATCAAATGGTGTAACATATGAAGTTGGTGAGGTTTTCATAGGAACTGGACCATTATCAGCTCAAGGAGTTATATCTGTGTTTGACCATAGTGCTGGTAGTTATGATAATGGAAACGTTGCAACGTGGGTAGCTTATGGAAGTGGAACAGGTAAAAAAATAAGCAACTTATTACTTAATCAAATAATGAAAGGGCAACATAATGGAGCAAGTATATTTAATGGAAGTCTAAAAATACTAACAAACAATATTACAACAAATGGCTATAAGTACAATAATGGTATTGTGATAGATAGTAAATTATATATACCTTATGAATGTTCATTTATTGCTAATCAAGACACTTGGGAGGGTGAATGGTATGAGATTAATACAAGCGCAGCAACATTAACAGATTCATTAGATGCTTTAAGTCTTAATAATAACACTAATAACACTTCATCTACTAATAGCTGGTAATATGTCACTACAACAATATTTAAATAATAAAGTATTAGCTACTGTATCAGATTCCTCAGAAGGTGATGCAACAACATTTTTACAGATATTCCCATTAACACAAACTATGGCATTAAGTGGTGACGTAGTTAAATTAATACATAAGGGAACGGGTAGAGAATACGACTTAACATTAAGTGCTGACTTAGATAGTTCGGTTGCAAGATGTAATTTTAGCTCTGTGACATTTGACACTAATATTCCAGTTGGAAGTGTTATAATTGAATCTAAAGACAAAGGATTTGACAGAACACACTCTAGCCTACAATACATAGTTTTTTCTAGTCAAGCAGCAGCAGAAGAATCGTGGAAAACATTTAGCACGTCTGGTATATCTAATCACACTTGGAACACTACAACTACTGACAAAGGAACAACCGTAGGTACAAGTGAGTTAACTAACATATCAACTTCTATTCAATCGGTTGGTATTGTTGTACCTTATGATTGTACTTTAGTAGGATTTAGAGCTACTATTTACAGAGTCGGAAACTTTCAAACTGCTGTAGGTTTATTTTGTGGAACTCCAGCTTATAATGACAACGCAACTCAAGACTTTACTTTAAGAGCTTATGCTGCTGCTGATAACTCTGCTGGACCAGATTCTAATTATTCACAGCGACCAGTAAAAGCAGAAGATTTAACAAGGTCACATTCTTTATCTGCTGGAGATATAATTATACCAGCTTTCAATAGTGTTACAAATAATGGAGGTAATGCTAGAATAAGTTATACAATAGTTTTAAAAACACTTAAAATATTATGATAAAACAAGAAATAGAAAAATTAAAAATAGACATAGAGGATGCTATGCTATCTGGTGACTATGAAAGTGTTGTAGCAGTATTAAAATTAATTATAGATAAAATAGAAGAACTAGAAAAATGAAAACTTTATTAAAAGAATGCGCTGACGTTCTAACCCTAAACATAACAACATTAGCAATTAGTTTCACTCAAGTTGAAATGATATTGAAAATAGTTTTATTAGTTTTATCTATAATATATACTGCCGATAAGCTAATCAAAAACAGAAAGAAAAATGGCTAAAGGATTATAATTTACATTTAGAAAGAAACCTAAAGTAAAACGTAAAAGAGTACACTCAAAAAACCTTAGTAAATCACAAAGAAAAAAACCAACTAAAGGACAAGGATGAATCTAAATATTTGGAAGAAAAGCATAGATAAGATAGAGAAAGAAATGGCATTAAAATACTTTAAGCTAAGTGAGTTTGACTCTCCAGACTCTAAGGGTAGTGGTAAGAATATGACAAAAGATTTTCTCAAGAAATTAGATAGAGCTAGAGATATTGTTAATATACCATTCAAAATATCGTCTGGCTTTAGAACACCACAACACAATGTTAATTTAAGAAAGCAAGGCTATAAGGCTAGTGCTAACTCAAGCCATTTAAAAGGCTGTGCTGCTGATATAGTTTGCAAAGATAGTGGAACTAGACAAAAGATAGTAAAAGGTCTAATACAAGCTGGATTTACTCGTATTGGCATAGCTGATACTTTCATTCATTGTGATACTGATAAAGATAAAAATGATGCAATATGGCTTTACTAAAAAAACTTTTCAGCTCTGGAGCTAAAGAGCTAGTTGACAGCGTAGGTAACGCTATTGACAAAATACACACATCAGCAGAAGAAAAAGAACTTGTAAAAGCTGATATAGAAAAACACATTTTTGATTATGAAGAAAAAATACAGCAAGAAGTTACAAAACGTTGGGAGTCAGATAACCAAGGAGACAATGTCTTGGCGAAATCCGTACGGCCTCTTAGCTTACTTTTTCTGCTTTTTGTTCTTAGTGTATTTACTCTCGTTGATTTTAGTTTTATTGACCTAGAAATTAAAGACTCTTGGATTGACCTCTGGCAACTACTTGCCATTACAGCCTTTGGAGCATACTTTGGGGGAAGGTCGTACGAAAAGATAAAAAGAAAATGAAAGACTTTAAGAGGTATAGACTTAAACCAGATGAATGGAGTCTGATAGATAAATATAGACACTATAAAAAACAAAACAATGAAGAAATCAATGTGCTTGTTATTGGCGATTTACACGAGCCTTTCTGTCTTGAGGGTTACTTGGAGTTTTGTCTCGATACCTACCATCATTATAAGTGTACTGACGTAATCTTTATAGGCGATATTATAGACAATCACTATTCTAGCTATCACGAAACTGATGCAGATGGTTTAGGTGGTGGAGATGAGCTAGAACTAGCAGTCAGTAAGATAGCGCATTGGTATAAGGCTTTTCCAGAGGCTAAGGTATTAATAGGTAATCACGATAGAATGATTATGAGAAAGGCACAAACATCAGCTATTCCTAGTAAATGGATTAAAAGCTATCAAGATGTCTTAGAAGTGCCTAACTGGGAGTTTCTAGAAAGATATGTCTTAAATGATGTTCAGTATATACACGGAGAAGCTGGAACAGCTAGAACTAAGTGTAGAGCTGATATGATGAACACAGTACAAGGTCACTTACATACTCAATGTTATACAGAGAACTATGTAGGTGCTAAATATAGAATCTTTGGAATGCAAGTAGGTTGTGGTATAGACCACGAATCTTATGCTATGGCTTATGCTAAGGCTGGAAAGAAACCAGCTATAGCTTGTGGTGTAATCCTAAATAATGGAAAAACACCAATAAATGTTATGATGCAATTATAATTTGTATATATTTGCACGTTTTTGGTTAGCAAATTAGTGTGATTAACCTGTTTATTAGTTTGTTTTAGGGGGATATTTTAACGAATATCCTCTTTTTTTTGTGCTCATATTTGAAAAACTTTAACATTTTTTTACTCTAGTAAACTAAAATAAATACACTTTTTTTGTTAAAAAGTTAGCACAGAAGTTTAGAATGTATTACTTTAGCACCATAATTTAAAACAACTAACAATGCAAGATTTACACAAACCTACATACTTAGATGCTAAATTAGAACTTGGAACACAAGTACAATTCTTTAGCTTTACATTAACTCAATTATGCTCTTATTTAATGATTTTAGCGTTTCTAACGCTACTTCTATTAAATTTGATACCAACATACTACACAGAGGTGTTAAGCCTTTATAGTGGCTCTTTTATCACTATGGTAGTATTTTACATTAAATACGGAACTAATTAAACTAATATGGAAGATAGAAAAGAACTAATAGAAAAGCTAAGAGTAACAGCAAATCGCATAGAAAGAAATAGACTAGACTATCGTTATGCTTGTGACAGAATAATTTTAGATAAATTATATGAGGAACTAACTCAGACTTTTAATGATTATCTAAAAATTAAAGATGAAAATGAAAACAAAGTTAAATCAATAAAATTTATGAATTATGGAAAAGGTTGTTAAATCAGTTAAACAAGCAGGGGATTTTGAATCTCAATACGGACACTTTTACAAGTGGCTATTAGAATTTGAAGATGGATTTAAGGGCGAGTACCTATCCAAGACAGAAACTCAAAACAAATTTATAGAAGGACAAACAGCTTTAATAGAAGTAACGACAAGAGACTATAACGGTACTAAAATTAATAAGATAAAACCAGCATCAACGTTTCAAGGTGGAGGCAAAAGCTATACACCACTTCCAAAGGACAATAAGACTCAAGAGTATATTATCAAGCAAAACGCATTGACAAACGCTTGTAATATAGTCGGAGAGGCTGATATACCTAAGATAATAGAAATAGCTGACGCATTCAAAGAATACGTTTTAAATGATGTAAAACCAAAATCAACAAACAATGGCACAGACTTACCTTTTTAGTAAACAATCACGTGACGCAGTATATGACCACGACACTAGCTACTGTTTTAAATTAAGACGTGGCAAAGGATGGTTACATTTAAACAAGAAAGCAACAGAGCTAATAGAACACGATGACCACTTTGAGCTTAGACTAGCTGATTGGTACATAAATGTAGGAGATAAATTTGTCTCACAAACAATAATAAGACAAGAGCAGTGTCAAGAGCTTCAAGAATGGTATTACAAAATAAAAGTAAATGAATAAATTAGATAGAATAGTAGAAACAGCTTGTTACATTGGTAACATATCTACAAAAGACTTTAAAAGTAGGTCAAGAGAACGACATATAGTAGACATTAAGCGTATGACATACGCCATAGCTAGAGATGTTCTTAGAATGCCTTATCTACACATTGCAAAGTATTTTAAAGTAAATCACGCTACTGTAATACATCATTATAAACTGAATATGCAGTTAGTTGATACAGATACTTATTACTTTAAAAAATATAATACTATATTGCAGATGGTAAAAAGTGACTTAAATTTAGTAGAAATAGAAGAGTTAATGGAACTCGTACAAAGACTACAAGCTAATAAAGAATCACAACTAGAACTAAAAGAAAAATTAACTAAATTTTACAACAAAGATGAAAACCAAACTAACACAGAAACAACAAGTATTAAACCATCTTAAAAGTCAAAATTCTATTACAAGCTGGGATGCTATAATGGAATATGGTATAACTAGATTATCTCATCATATTTATTGTCTTAGAAATGATGGATATATAATACCAGATGAAAGAATAAAAGTAAAGACAAGACTAGGAAGAGAAACTAATATATCTAAATACACTTTAAGAGATGCAGTATAAAGAATTTTTAAAAACAAAAGAAAAAAACTTTATATCGAGTGGATTTAAAGTTAAAGATAAAGATTTAAATATAAATTTATTTGACTTTCAAAAGCATATATTAAAAATAGCATTAGATAAAGGTAGATTTGCAATATTTGCAGACTGTGGCTTAGGAAAAACATTAATGCAATTAAGCTGGGCAGAATGTATATTTAAAAAAACAAATAAAAAAGTTTTAATATTAGCTCCTTTAGCTGTTGTAAATCAAACTAAAAATGAAGCATCAAAGTTTAACATAAATGTTGATAGTTTTGATATATATAATTTTGAACAATTAAAAAACATTGACATATCAATTTATGCTGGTATTGTATTAGATGAATCATCTATTTTAAAAGGTAGAGATGGTAAATTGAGCAGATTAATTATAGATAGCTTTATAAATACTCCATATAAGTTATGTTGTACTGCTACACCTTCTCCAAATGACCATATGGAACTTGGACAGCATTCTGAATTTTTAGGGTCTATGAGTTATTTAGAAATGTTAGCTATGTTTTTTGTTCACGATGGAGGAGAAACTTCAAAATGGAGATTAAGGAAACACGCTCAAGATGATTTCTGGAACTTTGTATGTACTTGGTCAATATCTTTAGACAATCCAAAGTCTTTAGGATTTAAAGGAGATGGATATAATTTGCCAGACATAGAATATATAGAGCATATTATTCCAGTAGAAAATAATACTAATACTTTATTTGGTGATGTTGCAGTTTCTGCTACTGATTTACATAAAGATTTAAAAAGGTCTTTAAATAAAAGAATTGATAAAACCATCGAGCTGGTAAATAGTTCTAATGAACAATGGATAATATGGACCTTAAAAAATGATGAAGCAAATCAACTTAATAAAGTTATCAATGATAGTATAAATGTTCAAGGTAGTGATAAACCAGAATATAAAGCTAAATATTTAAATGGTTTTGCCAATAAAGAATTTAAATCATTAATAACAAAAACAAGTATAGCTTCTTTTGGAATGAATTATCAGAATTGTTTTAATATGATTTTCACTTCTTATGATTTCAAATTTGAAGCATTTTATCAAGCAGTAAGAAGATGTTATAGATTTGGTCAAAAAAATAAAGTTAAAGTACATTTATTAGTGCCACAAAGTCAAATAAATGTTAGAAAGACTATTCTAGAAAAAGAAAATAAACATAAAACAATGATAAAAGAAATGAGTAATTATAGCAGTAAAACTGATTATAAACTAAACAAAACAAACATTATTATTAATAACAAAGAAATTAAAACTAACAATTACCATTTATTTAATGGAGATTGTGTAGAGGAATCAAAGAAAATAAATACTAATGAAGCTGATTTAGTAGTTTTTAGTCCTCCATTTGCTGAATTATATGTTTATTCTGATAAACCAGAAGATATGGGAAATGTAAAGAATTATAAAGAATTTGAAAATCATTTTAAATATTTAATACCACAAATAAAAAGAGTTTTAAAGCCTGGCAGAATATGCGCTATACATTGTATGGATTTACCTATTCAAAAAGGTAAAGAAGGATATATTGGTTTGAGAGATTTCTCTGGAATGTTAATCGAATGGTTTACTAATGAGGGTTTTATATATCACGCTAAAACTACTATATGGAAAAATCCAGTAACTGAAATGCAAAGAACTAAAGCATTAGGACTATTACATAAAACAATAAAAAAAGATAGCGTGATGTCAAGAGTTGGAATACCAGATTATGTATTATTTTTTAGAAATGAAGGAGATAATTTATTACCAATACAACATCAAGATGAATCTGAAAGTTTACCCAATTATTTGCCAGTTGACTTATGGCAAAAGTATGCTTCTCCAGTATGGAATGATGTTGATTATAGTAGAACTTTACAATACAGAAGTGGTAGAGATGGTAATGATGAAAAGCATATATGTCCATTACAATTAGATACAATTGAAAGAATTATACATTTATATTCAAATGAAAATGAAGTTGTTTTTTCTCCTTTTGGTGGTATTGGTTCTGAGGGATTTCAAGCTATAACAATGAACAGAAAAAGCATATCAATTGAATTAAAAGAAAGCTATTTTAAATTAAATGCTAAAAATCATAGAGATGTAGATAATGAAAAAAAATCTACTTTAACATTATTTTAATGAAAAGAATAAGAGTAGAGAAGTCAAAGAACTTTACCACAATCAACAATGAGTTCATCTTTAACAAGAACTTGTCTTTAAAAGCTAAGGGGTTGCTGTGTCACCTATTGGCTTTACCTAACGATTGGAAGCTTTATGTTGAGGAGGTTGAGAAATGGAGTACAGATGGCAAATCTGCTATCTACTCAGCGTTTAAAGAGCTGACATCTAATGGCTATATGAAACGAGAGCAAAAACGTAAAAAAGGTAAGATAGTTTCTTGGGATTATATAGTCTTTGAGAAACCACATACCGATTTTCAAGAAGTAGAAAATCAAGATTTAGAAATTCTAGATGTTGAAAATCGACCACTACTAAATACTAATAATACTAAATACTTAAATAAACTAAATACTAATAATACTAAAACAGAGAGGGATTATCCTTTTGAATTAAATTCAGATGCTTGGAATTTATGGAAAGAATTTAGGAAAGAGCAGTTTAGAACTACCTACAAACCACTAGGAGAATCTGCTGCTATTTCTAAGCTATTAAGAATCTCCAACAACAACAAAGAACACCAGGCGCAAATTATCCAGCAGTCTATAGAAAATGGATGGAAGGGATTGTTTGAGCTTAAAACAGAAAAACAAACTAAAGTCCAAAAGATATTAAGCAACTATCATAAAGGACTAGAAATGATAAACAAAGAACACAATGACTAAAGAACACACAACAGACTTACTTTTATTGATAGCTATGTTTAGATGCTTTAACGAGCAACTATACAATTTAAAAGGCTCACATTCTAAAAAAGTAAAATTAAAGTTTAATAGACTTTTAAAAGTATCAGCACAATATGAGAGAGAGATAACACAATGGACAGAGGGTAGTAAGGAATTAGAACTCATATATGACAGCCTTATGGAAGTATTAATAGAAGTAAAAAAGCAAGTCAATGATTGATTATTTAGATATAAAAGAGCGCAAAGACGTTACAGTAAAAAATATGTTTAAGATATATAAGACTGATAACAAATATCGTAACAGAATAACTTGGGATGCACATTATTTGATAACTGGGTGGAAACACATACAACAAACTAAAGATGACAAAAAATAAGACTAATCAAGTTTGGTATCTATACGCAAACGACATTAAAGAACTTAAGAGACAATGCTATGACGTTATATCTACTCTTTATGTTCAGCTAGGACAAGCTCCAGAAGCTGAGATAATAGTACAGATGACTAACTTATTTTGTAATGACTTGGCTACCAACTATGGCTCAATGGAATTAGATGAGGTTAGATTTGCCTTAAATAAACACATAAGAGAGAATGACGGACCACACTTTGTTAATGTTCCAACGTGGAATGAAGCTCTTAGAAGTTACAAGATGTCAAAAGCACTTAAAAGACAGACTAATCAAATAGACCAATATGAAGTCTATAAAAAGAGAGTAGAGTCTTTTAGCAAGGTAATAGATAAAAGAGAGATAAAAAAAATAGGAAAAAGTGAATTATAAAGTCAAATCAATAAAATCAGAAGTCTGTAAAGATTGGCTATTAAATAAACATTATGCCAAAAGACAATGTAGTATTTCTTTTTCATTTGGTTTATTTGATAATAAAATATTAATAGGTATTTTAACAATAGGTAAACCAGCTTCAAATCCTTTATGTATAGGAGTATGTGGTAAAGAAAATACTCAATTTGTTTACGAATTAAATAGACTATGCGTAAATGATAATTTACCAAAAAATACACTTTCTTTCTTTGTAAGTCAATGCTTAAAGATGCTCCCAAAAATGATTCTAGTTAGTTATGCAGATACTTCTATGAACCATAACGGTTACATATATCAAGCTACTAACTGGATTTATACTGGTAAAACAAAAGAGAGAACAGACATAGGAAAAGAAAATGGAAAGCATAGCAGACACTATGATAAGACAATAGATTACAAATTGAATAGAATTTTTAGAAGTTCTAAACATAGATACATTTACTTTTTGGGAAGTAAAAAAGATAAAAGGTTATTTAAGCAATCTTTAAAATATCAAGTATTAAGTTACCCAAAAGGACAAAATAAAAGATACGATTCAAGTTATAAACCAACAATTCAGACTGAACTATTTTAATGCCCATAACAATAAGTAAACTAAAGAAAAAGCTAGACAAAGTATTTAGCGAGTACATTAGAAAGCGTGATAGCGATTATAAAGGTAATTGCAAGTGTATTAGTTGTGGTAAAGAATATCCAGCTTTTGGAGGTAGTACTCACGCTGGTCATCTATTTTCTAGACGTTACCTTAGCATAAGATATGATGAGAAAAATGTTAATAGCCAGTGTTCGTATTGTAATACTTTTCTTAATGGGAATCAGCTCTTAGCAGCTAGAGGAGTAGAAAATAAATGGGGTAAGGGTACAGTAGACGAGTTAGAAAGTAGAATGCATATAGTAGTAAAATTAACAAGAACTGATTATGAAGAAGCAATCGAAAGGTATAAACAAAAGATTAGAGAGCTGGATTAACAATCGGTTGTTTAAAACTTTAAACTTCGAAGATTGGATAATTGAATCTATTTTATATATTTACAAAGATGAAAAAGACAGTAATATTCGAGGGAGGAGTAAACAAAGTAAGCACTCTAGCAGACGGAACTCTTAGTATTAACATACATACTCAAGAGCTACCAGAAGAAACAATGATGAGAGTTTTTAGCTTACGTAAATCTCCTGGAATGGTTCTAATAAGCTCAGACGATATAAGCAAGGCTGAGCAAGATGAAGTTGAAAAGTTTACTACAGACTTTGAAGTAGGTAAGACTAAAACAGCTTCACAAAGATTAAGAGCTGTATTGTATAGAGTATGGGAGCAAAGCGAACAAGCATACGACTTTCCAATATGGTATGAGTCACAGATGGAAAGGATAATAAATAAATACAAATCAACTCTTGAAGTCTAATAGGGCAACCAGACACCAAGAGATTTATAAAAGAACGAAGAACGGACTAGAGTTAGTATTGCCTAAAAAGATAACAACAGACATAGGATTTCAATTAATGTTTGGATATAGAGAAGATTACAGATTAGAAGAACAAAGACTAGAAGATAACGCTAATAGATACAATGCTAAAACCTACAAACGATTTTGGGATGATGAAGATAGGGAAAAGTATTTTTAGAACATTAATAGCCTTAATAATACTATTGAGCTGTTTACCTATATTTGTTGTAATATTTATACACTATTTTATAGTAGGCTTTATAGCAGAAGAAAATAAAAGAAATGAAGATAATTGCGAGTGTTAGCATAGAGATTAAGTTAGACGATACAGAACTATTAGACGATGCTAAAGATAGAGCAGTAGATAATTTAATAGATAACCTAGATGATTGGCTGAACAATAACGGTATACCTCCAATAATATCAATTGAGTATAAGCTACCAGAATACGATGACAATGATATAGAATTTTTAAATTAATGCCTAATCTACCAAAGGGAAAAAAAAGAAATGGATAGCAAGTAGCAAAAAGACTACTGGCTTTACTGAGAAGCATAAGTCTGAGAACTATGATTTCTATAATAGTAGAGCTTGGAGAAACCTTAGGAAGTGGCACATAGAACGAGAACCACATTGTAGATGGTGTACAGAAGAAGGCAAAGTAAATTATAAAGATAAGATAATCATTGACCACATTATAGAGATTAAAGATGGTGGAGATAGACTGAATCAAGATAACCTAATGACTTTATGTCTACCACATCATAATCAGAAAACAGCGTGGGCAAAAGCAAAACGTAAAAGAAATGGCAAAGAGTAAATATTATTACGACTATACAAGGAATATAGATGAGGCTAAAGAAGTTATACAAGACTTAAATAGCAATCCTATACCAAACTACTATGTTGGTAGTACTTATGGCTATGAAGCTAGGAAAGTATGTGAGGACTGGGATTTAAGTTATAACATAGGCACAGCAGTAACCTATCTACTTAGAAGTAGTTACAAGCACGACAGCCCATACGATTGCATACAGAAAGCAATCAATCATCTTAACTTTGAACTAGATAAACTAAACAATAGAGAACAATGATAGATAAAATAAAAGAGATTACTAAAGATAAAATACTACATCGACTATTAGATACTACCGTACTATATAAATCAGATGGTACTGGTATAATACTTTCGGACTTAATGAATATGATAGACATATATACATTAGATTCAATAATAAATAATAAAAAGTCTGTTGAAGAACTAACTATTGAGTTAGACAAAAGGTTAGCAGAAACTAATAATAAAATAAAACATCTAAACGAAGAAGAATGACAAGCGAACTACTAGACTTATTCGATGAAGCAAAAAGAATAATAGACAAGCAAGAGCAACTAATTAAGATGCAACAATCTTTAATTAAGACAATGCAACAAGGACTGCAAGGAGTAGAACTAAACGAGCTACTACTAAAGAAACAACTAGCAGACTTACAAGAGGAGTTAGAAACTATAACTAAAGACTATATAGATGTTATGGGGGGGGGCGAAAAAGTATAACGAGTATGTAAGTACATCGCACGGGGGACCTTCTCTCCTCTTTCCTCTC
>VMHT01216012.1_pt1 | contig 26487 bp, 15 predicted proteins | sample 4693611 | NCBI WGS metagenome assembly VMHT01 (sample SAMN12280063, study PRJNA550983) | marine metagenome | isolation source: seawater sampled from same location over 5 years 0.02-0.2 micron viral filtrate | place: USA: collected off the coast of southern California halfway between the port... ...
GTTAAAGCAGTTTTCATAGCAGAAATTGCTCTTTTTCTTCCGCCGTTTGTGCTTAAATCAAAACCTATATTCGTTTCAGCATTAAAACCTTTCCATACGTTCATAGCGGGCATACCACCTTGCTCTTTAAAATTTGGTATACCAGCTAAAGTTTGTAAAGCAACATCATCAGGCTTAACTATTTTGCTAGCTAAAACAACACCGTGTTTTTCTTTAAATAATTTAGCGGTAGCTTTATCTTTTTTAGCGTACTCTATTCTTTTTTCATTGCCAATTCCTCTGGCTATTGCACTATTTAATGATTTTTTACGATCGCTTCTAGTAGAAGTTTTTTCATTTTTTGCCTCGTAATAATCTAAAAAATCTTCGTTGCTTGGAGGATTGTCAATATCCCAAGAAACAGCAGGCCCGCCACCTTTTTGAAAATCAATATTTGATAAAGCAATATCTTTTAAATCATCAATATTTTTCTTTATAAATTTAGAAAAATCTTCTGAAGTTTTGGTGTTTTTGCCTAATACTTCTGAAATATCTTTAAAAAGTTGCTTACTAAATAAATCATTAAATGCTTTATTACGAGAATTTACTTTTTTAAGATCTGATATATTTTTACCTGTTAAAGTTTTATCGGCTTTAATTGTAGCAAGTTCGGCCAGCTTATCTGATTTGTCGTTTAATTCCTTAGGTAAATTAAATTTTTCAAATACATTTCTAGTATCAGTTATTTCTGTTTTTTGGTCTTCAGCTACAACTTCTTTTGATTCGGGCGCATCTAATGTTTGCGCACCCTGCGTTACTTGCCCCCCAACTCTTTCATCTAAAACTCTTATAGCTCTATTTGCTAATTGGCTTTTAGCATAACCCCCAAAAGAACCCACCTCCGGATTGTATGTTTTAGCTAAACCTAGCAAAGAACTCGCTTTATTACGTTCTGTACCAAAAGTAAGGTCTGAAACAATATCTTGCTTGTTTTGATTATCAGCAAGATAATCCATTATAAATTGATCTTGTTCTTTACTTATACCTAGTCCAACTTTGCTTATTCTATCAACAACCGCTTGCGCTAAAGGTTCATAAGCTATAGCTGCTTCCGCTTGAAACGATTCAGGAGCATTATTTATTTTTCCGTCGTGTTTGTAGTTTTGAAATTCATTATTAACGGACCCTTCTTCAAACGCTAAATTTTCAACTATTTTAGAAGCTTCAACACCTTCTTGATCTTCCGGCTGAGATGTTGCGCCTAAATTAATTTTTTTGCCAGAAACAATTTTTCTATTAAAGTTTTTAATAAACTCAAATGCTTGTTCTCCGGTGTTAATTTTAAATTCACTCGCCTCATTAGGGTTAACAAAAGTATTTATAGAAGATTTTATATTATCTCTTAGTTTTGATAAAAAATCTTTACTTTCTTCTCTTATTATATCTTGATTTATTAAATCACTAATTACAGTAAAAAGTTCTTCTGACTGATCTTTTGTTTCATATAAAGATAACTTAGCTTTTATATTGTTTAATTGATCATTAGTAATATTGCCCTCGCCTTGCTCCATCTCAACCTGCAACATTAAATCATCTTTTACAGCGTCAAAAGCTTTTTTTGTAAGGCCTTTTGCTAGGAAAGCAGCATGCATATACTCGTGTATTGCTGCGGCTCTATTTGTTTTAGGCGCTATATCTGTAAACACCACGGCAGTTTTTGAATCTTTGTCAAAGAACCCATCATTGCCCGCTACGTTTTCTAATATTACTCTAGCTTCTTCCTTGTTTATAGTATCACCAGCGTCTGTAGTCATCGCAGGGCTTTCGCCCTCTATAAAAGAATTTAATTTAGAAATATCATTATTAGATACTCCTAATACTTTATTAGCCCATTTTGTTTTTTTATTATGGATCTTTACTTTTTGTAAATTTGTTTGAGTAGTTAACGCATTCCTATATATATCTCCCTCAGATAATCCTTCTACTGCTTCCAAAGATTTAAATCTTTTATCTGCGGAGTCTATTAAATCTCGTTTTTGCTGTTGTAAAGAATTAAATTCTTGCTCTAATTCTTTTCTTAATATATCCTTACTTTTTTCAGATATAGAAGGATCTGACGCTGCACTAGTCCAGTTACTGTTTATTTTTCTTGATTGCCTATCTAATTCAAATACTTGTTTTTGTTGCTCTTCAGATAGCCTTAAAAACCTAGCGGAAGTGATGTCTTGATTCTCGCTAATTGATTTTATTTTTTTAGTTATAATTTCACCAATTTGGTTTTTACGGTCAGTGGTTGTATTTTCATTTTTTAATTCTAAGGTAAGTTCAGATATTTCAGAAAGCCTATTTGCTATATCTTGCTTTTCTTGCTTAGAGGAAATTACATTGAGCATTGCAGCTCTACCAACAACACCTCCTTCGGCAACTCTAAAGCCTGTTCCTATTAAAGCACCTTGAGCCATAGCCTCATCCATGCCTTCCGTATAAGATTTTTCTTGACCGTCTATGTGTATATCAGCTATGTTTTGTGTTAAAGTTGTTAAGCCTTCCGTACCCCCCTCTATAACAGCACCACCGGGTAAACGGGCTGCTGATTTACTTATAGCTTCTTTATATGAAGAAACAGGTATTGCCTTTCTAGCAGCCTTAAGATCATTTATAAGTTTAACAGTACCTAATCTTTCAAAAACACCTTCTGCAGCACCATATATACCACTTGTAGCTAGTTTAGTAAGATTATTAGTGTTAATTACATCATTATATTTATTTATTTGCTCAGTTATTTTATTTTTTTCGAGCTGGTCAGTTGTATTTTCTAACTGTTCTTTTAGTTTTGGTAAATTTTTTATAGCTTCTGCTTCGTTTACCGCATATTCAGAAATTCTACTAGTATATCCTGTAGTAAAAAATAATGGCAATGCAGCGGGTCCTGATGCAGCCATTATACCTGACGGCACAAAATTAATTAAAGCATCGCCCACCCACTCTGAAAATTGAGAAATGTTAGATACTGCCCCAATAGCAACAGGTTTTGCTAAATTTTCTTGTCTATTTTTAGCAAGCTCTTGGCTTAAATTTATTAAATCTTTTGTATACGATTTAGCTTTACCTTCTTCGCTTTTAAGCATGTCAAGCGTATAATTTACGCCTAACGCAATATCAATTCCTGTTTTAGCTAAAGTATTTTCTAACATATCTAAGTCGCTATAACTGCGCTTAAATGCGTCATAAATGCCTTTTGTCTTATTTAAATCAGATTGTTTTGCTATAATATCAGTGCTTCTTTCTTTTAAATCTTTAAGATTAAGCTGTAGCTCTTCAACCTCTTCAGGGGTTGGGTTTACACCCATATCAATGCTTATGTTTATAGCCTTTACTTTTTCTTCGTAAGCATTAAGATTGTCTGTAAATTCTAATTCTGATTGAGCATACGAAGCCTCTTGTTCTTCTTTTCTTTGTCCAAGCTGTTGTTTCAATTCTTGTTGAGCATATTCTGGAACATCTTCCATGAAGTCTCTTTCTTTTGTGTCAAACTCCTCTTGCATTTTTTCAGCAAGTGTTTCATCAGGTATTTCAAGATCTACACTTGGATTTTGCAGATATTCCTCATAAAGCTCACGCTCATTAGATTTAAATTCGCCTTGTTCAAAATTATTTTTTAATTGTTGCTGAAGATTTTTTTTCTTTGTACTAATATCCTCTATAGATGTTGCTTTATAGTATTCTTCTTCTAAATTATTTATTAACTCTTGTTTATTATCAGCTATTAAAGCTAATTCTTTTTGACGTGTTTGTTTTCTAACACTTTTGCGGGGTGATTCCAAAGAACCACTTTCCGACTGTAAACCCATATCTACGGGCTTTTCTGCCGCCGCAGGCACAGTCTCCTCCACAACGGCATTCGCCTTTCCCGCATTAGAATCAGGATTTGATTTTTGATATTCAGCTATTACAGCATTTATATTTTCTTCGGGTTGCCCCTCATCAAGCATTTGCTGTACAATTTGTTCTAATTCGTTCATTTACCTTGATTATAATTATTTATATATTGCTTTGCATCAAAATTTGTAGATGGTAAGTTATCTGGAAATGCAATTTTATTAGATTGTATAATTAAATCTAATTGGGTAGCTATTTCTTCAGGCGAAGATGTAATTGGAATTCTGGCTAATACATCACCTCCACTTGTCCTAGTTGACAAACCACCATCTTTTCCCTGGGTGGTAGCTGATTTTTGAGTTGATCTAATTACTAATTCACCATCTTCAACTATTGGTTCTTGAAGGTTAGGTGCTAAGCCTATTTTCTTTATATTAGGATAGCTTGCAAAAAACGTTTCTTCTCTTGATGGAGGAGGAGTGGGAGTTTGTTTTTCCAAGCGGGGCTCTAATGCGGTATCACCTAAAGCTAGATTTAGTTTTGGATCACTAGGAGTTGCCGGCAGCTGTACTTTCGTAGCAAAATAATCAGCAGGGTTTGTAGTTTTAGTTTCTTGACCATCTGTGTTACCGGTGGTTCCCGTAGCTCCTGTAGCCCCACGAACTGTCGATGCCAGTCTTGTAGTTTCCGTAGTGTTAAAGTAAGGTGCTAATAGATCGCGTGCTACTTCGTTAAATTTTGTTTTAACAAAGTTTTCAGGAGATTTAGATTTGTCATTAGCTGATAATTTAACAGCTAGATTAAAATCTTTAGCATCCATTCCGTCTCCGTCCCAATTATTCTTACTAGCATAAGCTCTTATGGTTGTGTTGTCATCAAGCTCTGCATCAAACATTCTATTTAAATAAGGAGATAACTCTTCAAAAGTCATAGGGCGCTTGACTTTAACGCCGTTAACATCTTGATAAGTTGTAGAATATTTATCTGGGTCTTTTCTAATCATATCAACAACCCCGTTAACATAATCGAATGCGTTTTTTTTGGTAATATATTTAGGACCTTTGCCATCAGCAAGCATAGCTTTTACGGATTTTAAATAAGGCATTCCGCCTCTAGTTGAGCCTGCGAGCATAGTTTGATTTTCAACGTCTATTACACCTAGTACACTGCCTCCCCTGGTGATAGTCATAAGCTCATCTGTTTGTTCAGAAGTCATTGCTCCAAAGTCTATATTGTCTGCTTCGTAATCTTTGGTAAAATTAGTAATAACACCTTTAGTGCCTTCAACTAAGCTTAATATTTCATTCGGTACTTGTTTAGCATTATTATACTTAACAGTAAACTCACCTTCTCTACCTTCAGCATAGTATTGTTGTCGTTGTTGCAACAACTCAACTATTTCTTTTTTCTTATTAGTCAAAAGCTCTTTTACAGAATTATCAAATATGTCATTTCCAGTTCTACCCGCTACTAATCCAGAAAATTCTTGAGTGTAATAATCTTGCAAATCGGCGCTAACCTGGGCATCATAATTTTCTCTATCAACCCCTATATTATAGCCTTCTGCAGCAGCTGCACCAATTCCCATCCACGCAGGAGCAGACATTCTTTGTTTTTTCTCAACAAAAGTTCTGCCTTCTTGAAATTGTGACTGTTGGCCTCTACTGATAACATCAGAAGCTACACCTCTTTTTCCAACTAAATAGCTTGTTTGAGACGTACTTCCGCTACTTCCACTACCTCCCCCATATACAGTAGCTAAACTTCGCTGTGAACTAGGTCTTCTATTATAAGTTTGCCTAGTTCTTCCAAGGGGTGTGCTTTTTAAACGCGTAACACCAGAGCTACCAAGAGTTGTTGAGCTTTCTATTTCAGGCTTTCCAATAGCAGATCCTGTAACATATTCTCCTTCATCTGTTCTTGTTACATTTACAACATTATTAACACCTTTAACTTTTCCAGTAGGGTCTTTGGTGCCGTGCTTTTTAACATTATAAGCTTTAGCTTCAACAACTACATTTTTAGCGTGCGCCTCAGCTTGAGCCATAGTAGCACCGGGGTTATTCTTTAAAAAAGTTTGTCTAGCATCATTTTCAAGCATAGAGTAACTATAAACCTCATTCCCGGTAGTAGCAGTAACTGGGCGAGGATTTAAAGTTGCAAGTTGTAATTTTTTCGGCTTGGTTTGGTCTTGTATTGGTTTTGCCAAAATATCACTCGCTTGGTTTTCTATACCACTATCCTCTAGGTTTTGAAGAGTATCTGTTGTTATTTGTTCAATAGTCTTATCATCTTTAGCTACTTTATCTGCTTTTTTCCGAGCATCATCTAATGCTTTTCCAATTGCATTTCCAGCCCCTAAAATAGCTTCTCCTAGTATATTAGGGGTTGTACCTGCTGCTGCGTATAAATCAAGGTTTATATCACCTCTTACTAACTGTCTTGCCATATTACTACTTTAATTATATTACTTAATTTAAAGGCCAAATATACCCCCTGCTCCTTGAGCCATCTGGCCTATACCCCCCACGAGCTGTTCTGTTGCGGTAGCTCTAGCTTGATCCGCAGCAACTTTACGGGCGGAAGCCATGTTTAAAAGCTCTCCTTGCTGTAGATACTGTTGGGATTGAATATCCTCTTCTCCTTGTGCTTCTAATTGTTGGAGCTTTGCCTGTTGATTTACTCTAGCCGCCATGTTGGCTTGTTCTTGTCTTGCTATATCCGCAGATATTCCAGCTTTAGACCTTAATGCGGCCTGCGCAATAGCTTGTGCCCCTCCTGGAGCCCCGCCTGTCAGTGTCGCAGCTTGTAATGATTGAGCAAGTGCTGCATCAGTTTGCTGCGCTTGAAACTGTGCTGCATCTTGATTTATAGTTAAATCTTCAGCAACATTTTCTAAACCTCTAAATGGATTAGTAAATGTAAAATCTTGAAAAGCTTGTTTTTGTGCAGCAAATTCAGCGTTTGCTCGTTTTTGTTCTTCTCGGCGCCTTCTGCCTCCAATCATAGATCCTGCGATGCTAGCTGCTCCTCCTATAAGTTGTCCTATCATTTTTAATTATTTAAGTTTGACTAATATAATATTCTGAACTTACAGCAAATAATTCTTTTGCTGTTGTAGATGAATTTCTAAGTCTTGTTTTTTGAAAAAATCCTTTAGTACCTGAAATATCTTCAGTGCTTCCCGTTGCTTGTAACACAAAATCTGTTAATGAATTAGCTTGGCCGGCTTGTATAGCGTATAAAGGTTGCGTACCAACAATAGCCCCGTGATACTTACCCTCTTTAAAGAACCAACCTAAAAATCCAGATTCATCTGAATCAAGCAATCGTACATTTGTAATATTATAAGTGCCATCTTGGTCACCTATTATTTCTACAGCTTCCCAGCCTTCACCGCCTTCATAATTTAAAGATAACCAATCTGAAATAACCGTAGGATTATCGTTAAATATTACTTGCACTTCTGAATTATTAGCTACACCATAAAAGTTATTCCTATTAGCTGTGTTGGAATTATGTAAATAAACTTTGCCATTTTTAAAAGTATAAAATCTATTATTAAGAGTTACACCTGTTTCAGGTATATAACTATACCTTGATGCCCAGCCCTGCGAAGCTAAACTATAGCCCGCAGTAATTTCGGTTGTTTCATTGGGTATTGTTTCTGTACCTATAGACGCATGACCAGAGTCATATCCCTGTATAGATAATACATACATTTTTTTATAACCGTTATATATACCTATAATTTTATTAGAAGTGTTTAAAGCCCCTAATCGGTCTCTAAAAAAGTTACTCATGCCATTTCTACTAATGGGAAATAATTGTCCGTTAGAAGGCGTTAATTGCATTACAGAGCCACGCTTAGCGTCTGTAAAGAATATATTATTGTTAAAATAAGCAAAAGACTCAGGATGGGTGCTAATTCCATAGTTACCGCCAAAGCCCATTGCTTGGCCTAATACTAAATTTGTAGCGGTTACATTAACACCATCATCTGCATTAAACAACGCATCTTTATCTGCTAATATTTTAAATACTTTATCTTCGCAGAAAGCTAATAAGTTTGTATCCAGCGCAAAAAGTTTTTGTATGCCGCCGTAATTAGGTTCGAGATCTTTTGTAATTCCGTCTGTTAAATTAAATTTATTTAATTCATTTATACCAGTTCTAGAATTATATAATCCAGAAAATATTAAACCGTTTTTTCTCCGTTCTTCGCCATAGTTAGCTTCAGGGGTGTTGACCCGGATCCCTTTAACCATGGAGGTAGAGTTAAATTTATCTTGTATCTTTACAGATTCTAAATAAGTTTTATTATTTGTACCACCTATTGTAGCTATACAGTTAGACCAAGGAATAACATTTGTATCTCCGTGGTCTTCATTAATTGAAAATATCTTAGATGCTTCCCAATATAAATTAAGATTTGAATCATCACCTGGTTCAGTTTCAAAATCTAAAAATTTTATTTCTTTAAGATCTCCCTCTTCATCTAATTCAGTCTGTTCTACAGGTATTTGAGCAAAAGACTCAATATCTGTTTTTCTAGGAACTTTTACAAAAAATGAACCCTTTAGCTTTTTTTGACCTGATTCAGATAAACCTAATCTAAAAAATTTTAATACAGGTTGCGGGATTTCATTAAAATTCCAGTCACCATAACCTTTGCTTTGACCATATGTGCCGGTTCCTGGGACTATATCAATTCCTTTTAAATTAGTTACTATGTTATCATCATCTAACCTATCTCCAACAACAAATTTAAGAATATTTTTTTCATTTTGTGCGCTTCCATCATTACTGTTCATCCCGAAAGTAATTGATTCAACTAACATTTTTTTAGTTTCAATCGTTTGTCCGGCTGGAAGTCCATTATGTCCTTGCTTCAAGGCTATTTGCACGCAAAGTCTTTCTGCAAAATTTTGCATATTTACAACAGTAGTTGTGCTAGTCAAATCAGTTTTATTAAGCGTAGTTGTACCTCCTTGAGACGTAATATATCTGTTTATAGCAGAAATATTTAAACACGCAACGTTATTTGGATCCATCTTCCTGCTCATAATAAAAAACTCCTGGTTATTAGCTGAGTTTGAATTAACAGGAATAAGTTGGTTAGATGAGGACGCAGTAGAACTTAGACTTTGATTAAAATTACTAACGCTGGTTGTATTACCACTTCCGATTTCAAATTGTTTTATAGTCTCTCTTTCAATAACTTGAGACTTAACTACATCAGGTGCCTCATTTTCAATGTCTAAAACAGGCAATCTTGAAAGCTCTTCTAGGGTAACACCCCTGCTGTCTGTACCCGACATACCATCTCTTCTGGGCATTAAAAAAGAATCTTCTGTTACTTTATTTCTATCCTTAGAATCAAACTGTAAATATACATTAGCTGTTTCTGTGTCGCCTGGTTCTCCATCTAAATACGTATTAAACGCAGTTAAGTTAAAAAAGTCGGTTGAAACGTCTTTAACATAGTACTTATAATATCTTGCCCATTCAGGAGGTGCGCTAGCAATTTTTGCCGCTAATTTTATTCTGCTTTTATAACAAAAAGCTGTTTTTATTAAAGAAGTATTATCTGTGTTTTTTCCTGTAGTCTGTGTTAATAAACCACCTTGCCTGCCATACTTGTCTAAATAAGACACGCCAACATCATAAGTTCTGTTTGTTTTAACAGAAGGCCCTGAAACTGGATCTAATTGGCCTGAAAGGCTAACCGCTACTTCAAAACCTTTACCACCTAAATCATCTTTATTTTGATTATATTTAGATAAATAATTACCATACATTATTCTATTAGCGGTAAATTCTTGAGATTTAGCAGACCTTGGAACAGAATCAAATTGTCTAGTTAGTTCTGTATCTGGAAGAGCCGCACCAAATGCTCTTTTGGATATTATTATACCGTTTAAAGTACCTTGGCCTCTTTCGGAAGGATCTATTTCTATTGTTTTTAATATGTAAACAGTGCTGGAAATAGACTCTGTATATAAAATATCAATAGATACAACATCTTCTCTGCCTTTAGGAATGTCGTTGATTATGATGTTTTCTAAATCATTTATCATAGAAACATTAAAACCTTTTTCATATCTATCATTTAATACAGTTGTATCTTGTTTTTTTGAAACAAATTGCACTTCTGTAAAAGGCGCGTATGGTGAAAACTCTCCATCATCATATTTGTATCTATAGCTAATGTAAGGAAATATTTTTTCAAAAGGCTTTTGTTTTTCTGCCATATTTTTTTATTAATTATAAAGTAGGATAACTTAAAATACCCGACGTATCATATCTAACCTCAATTATTTCTTGTGCGTTTTGTAATAACCAACCCCCTTTAAGATAATAGTGTGTTGGAAGATTTTTATAATTTCTAGGATTAGTAGAAAAAGCAAACTTTTTTAAATCTAAAGAGGCAGGAAAAATATAAATATTATATCCTCCTTTTATATGCCTTTCTGAACCATTAAAAGGTAGTTGATCATTTATAAAAGTTCGTCCAAAGTCAGTATTTCTTGCCTTAGGTGCATATATCTTTAACGAATTTCCAGACCTAACTACAGTAGCACCATCGGGACCAGTTGCACCATACAGTGAAACCGCTCCACCACCACCACCACCATCATTCGCCCCAAGATATGTTCTTTGATTTTCTGTCCAATTAGCCTCTTGGAATTCATTTTGCATCCATGTGGAGTTGTCTGCATACTTGCCAGTTACATATTGCCATTCAACATTAGAATTTATGTTTATTTGAACATAAGGCGGAAAATATAAACCGGCAGCAGCACGTCTTTTTACATCAGCGTGCACAAACATACCTGAAGGAGATCCATTTTTAAAAACACCTGCTAAACCACCAAACGGCGCATGAGGGCTCCAATATACCGCGTCGTTAGTAGCTTCTATTTTAGCCTCAATAGGAGCGGGATCTTCCATGTGAAAGTCCCGTACTGCATCACCTAGTTGAGTTTTCACCGGGTCTACATTATCAAATTTATATGTAAAATAAGGCAATATGTAAAATTTTTTTCCCACAACAGCGCTGGGGAAATTATCAAAAAACGGCAAATAATTACTATATGAGCCGCTTGTCCCTAAACTATCTGCACTAGTTGGAGCTAATTGAGAATAAGCTTTAACATTATGCTTATTCCAGGCGTTACTAGAATCATTATATTGAGTTAAAAAATTGTCCGGTGAGCTAGGCTTTGACAAACTAGAGTTTTCTAAAAAGTAAAAACCGTATTCAATTATCTGCGGAATAGGCTTTCTTTCATATGCAAATTCGGCTTTAAGTCTATTTTTAGACCTAGCCGAAGCTTGTTCGCCTGAAATTCCAGGATTTAAAATAAACCCAGAAGTATCTGGAGGTATTATATCAAAATATATAATTTCTGGAACTTCAATGTTCGCATTAATAGAATTATTTATTAATTTATAATCTGAAATAACAGTATGAGAATTACCATTATAGCTGTATTCAATAAAACCAGCTGCGTAATAATCTACCTGCTCTATGTTCCTAACTATACGAAAACTATCTGCTGTTGAACCTTTAAAATTATTAAGAGATATAAAATTCCCCAAAGAACTTCCTGCACCAAAAATATCTTCGTAGTCTACTCTAATTCTATTAGTAGCACTCGCCATTGTTGCAGCATTACCTGATTGATCTGCAAATGGCTGTGGAAATAAGGAAGCCTTTTTAACAAAAATTCCTGCGTCTGTTATTGAAGAAGCTGTTCCACTTCTAAAACTATATTCAAAATCAACTCTAGCTTCAATTTTTGATTTTAAGTATACATCTTTTACAAAAACTGTAGGAGGATGTAAAACATTAGTAGTATTTTGAGCCGTATTAAAACTTTGTAAAGATCCGTAATGATTAGAATTAATTATAGCATTTAAGGTTTCAGATCCATTATAAGAAATATCTCCGCTTACGCTTGTTGTTTGTACAGGTTTTACATAAGGCACGTAATAATATACACTTTTAGGGTTTAATCCTGTTATATCTGCTTTAAAATCTAAAAAATCATTTGTTGATTGATTTATATGATTATTTGCTGTGGTCGTGTTTACATCTGTAGAAACATATTTTGTCGCACCAGCTATCCAAGCATCTAAATCAGGGTTTCTTGAATCCGATAAAGACCTAGGAACACTAATATTTGTTCCTGCGACTGCAGCCGCCGGCGGTTTAACTGTGCTTACATAAAAACCTATCTCAGATATATCTTTACCTGTATTATTAATACTTGAGTTTAATGTAACAGTACTACTAGTAATACTTGTAGCATCTTGCTCTAGCGAATTCTTATTTAAAACTATTGGTGCTCCTATAACATTTTTAGTTAATTTATCTTTTACTTTAGTATTTGAAGCGCCTGAATCTATGTTAAATGCATCTGTATAATGCGTTTTGCCGTCTACTACCACATAACCAACAGCTGCCCAATTTTCCCCTAGGGGTTTTATATTATTATTAGACATGTGGTTAAACTCATTATTTGTTAGACCAGGTATCTCTATAGCGTTTGTAACCGTATATCTGCCTTTATTGTTGCTACCTGCATGAGGCGAAAATGTAAGCTCGCTTTTAGAGATCTGTATACTGGTTGAGTTAGAAGAATTTATAATTTCTTCAACTGTATCCCATTTTCCATCTTTACTATTTGCTATTTCTTGCGCGGTAAAAGGTTTTGAAACTATGATCCCTATATCTTCTAATGTTTTTGTGTCATCAAACTTAATAAGGTCTAATTCATATTTAACTTCTATATCTTTAATACCTGCATCAGAGGCTGAATTAGCTTTAGTATCCCACGTGGAGCTTGTTATAGCAATCGTAGGATTATTAACAGTATTTACTGGAACTTTAAAATAATTTACTCCAGCTGCCTTTTCATTACTTCCAGCAAACCCGGTGTGTTTTATATAAGCAACATATGCTACTTGCTCTCCCTGTGCCAAATTACCTGGTAGAAAGCTAGCAATATCTAAACTAAACTGTCCCCCCTCTTCGAAATCATAACCTGTTACAGGAACTTTAAATGTATCCGAAGTATTTTTTAATGGGCTACCAGAAAAAGGACCTTTAATAACATCTTGTTGTATTGTAAAATCAGGAGAATTTCTAAAATAAAAACCAACTTCTGTAACTTCCATTTTGGGGTGAAGCATTTTTCTATTTCTAACATTACTATAAGTATAGCCTGAAATTACAAGAGTGTTAGCATTAGTTGTATCTCTTGCACCGGTAGAATAAACGGTGGGAGGCAGTGTTGTTTGCGACTTAAACTTTTTTATTGCTTGGTTTGAAGTCGTTAAAGCCTCACCATAAATAATACCATTTTTATTTTCAGCATAAGGAACGTAGTAGTAAAAATGATTTGGCTTGGGCGCTTTTGTAATATATATTTCATTTGGATCTCTATAATCTGCGGGAAAATTATGCCCGCTGTCGATTATTTCTTGTACAGTAGGGGCAGGATCGTTGTCATTTAGTCTTCCTTCGGCTACATAAAAGCCTGCTCTAGTTATGGGCGAGCCTCCATCGCTTAAATACTTAGCTGAAAATTCATAATCCGTTTGACTTATTTTTTTTTCTGGTTGAGTGACTAAACTAGTGGGCGCAGTTGAAGATACAACTTGGTTATATACATTTATTGTTTTTACAGGGCTATAGATTATTTCTTCTTGTCCTCTTAGCTTTATAAAAGCAACAGCACAAAATTTACCAGTTGTTAAAGAAGAGCTATAGTATGGGGAGTTTGTATCAATACCTTCTATATTAAATACAGAAGTAGCGCTGCTACCATCTAACACATAATCACCTGTAACTTTTGTAGAAGTAACGCCTTGGTTTTTTATTAAGTCTTCTATACTGCTATCTGTTTGAGAATATATAAACCCTCCATCCACTAAAGAGCCGCCTCCAAAAAAAGCTTTTGCTTCCATCTTAACTAAATCTATAGAGGTAGCTTTAAAATCTAATTCAACTCTTCCTTTAGCGGGGTCTTCTTGTTTTAAAGCACTTTCTCCATCAGCTATTTCTAGTTCTTCTACAGTAACATCATTAATAGTTAGATCATCTCTTCCAATACCAAAATTTTCTGTTACAACAGCTGTAGAAAGCTTTTTATCAGAAATACCAGCGTGATCTTTTATCACGGTTATATCTCTTTCTTCAAAAGGTCTTCCATATATATGAGTTGTTCCAGAAGAGTGGTCAACTTTTACATTTAAAAATTCTCCAGTTGTGCTATCTCCTCTAAACTTTTCTATGTTAATTTTTTTAGGCTCTGTAACACCGTCTGAATAAAATAACATATTATCTACTATATTAATAGCTGTTATTAAACGCGTTGGATCAAATTGTAATATATTACTTGCCATATTTATATTTCTGTATATTGTACTATAACAAAACCGTCATTTTGTTTAACCTGATTTATAACTTCTAATTCATCAATTGAAATACTATTTTCTATGTATATTGTTTCCCCTAAGTTAATAACATCTTCTTCTTTAAAATTTAAATTTAGCATGTATTTATTTTTTATAGAATCTATTTTTATTTTAGCGGGTGCTTCAAAAATAGTTTTTGAGTTTATTTCATTTGAAGGGTGTAAAATTATTTCTGCCATTATGTAGTATATGTTATATTAACAGTAGGGGTGCTCCCTAATAAAGATGGTGTGCCCTCAAATATTATTCCAGGCACTGTACCAAAAATAGAGGTAGAAGTATCTTCTACATAATAATCAAAGTCTACTCCTTCTGTTTTACCCGTTACTGTTACAGATAAATTTTCAGCATTAAAAGAACTAGCAAAAGAACTTGCACTAGTAGAGGTTATTACTGAAGTTGTATTATTTAGAGGAATTATACACCGTTCTTTTTCACCAGATAAAACTGGCCCTAATATATATGTTGCATTAGGCGCAATTGAAGTGTTATGATTGTATTCATAACTATTTATATCAGCATTAGCCACGTGTACTCCTGTTAAATTTAAAGTTAGTGTTGATGTAAAATAAGTACCCGAAGGAGCCCCGTTGTTTATTCTTATTGTTTTTGATTGAATACCGGTTATAGATGGAATAAATATTTGATAACTTGTATTAGCGGCAAAATTATCTACATATATAGACGCGGTTTTAGTATTAGATCCAGAACCATTAGCTGCTGCAAAAGTTAAACCAGACGGAGACGAAGAAAATCCAGAAAGGCTAGAATGTAACGATGTTGTAACAGTTCCGTTTGCTCTTAAACCATCATTAGATGGAGCTGATATATTTAAATAACAATCACCACTAGCTTTAAAAAAACTTCCATATCCTAAATTTCTGTGTACTACTTCATCTGTAGCATTACCAGTAGTAACATCTGCTATAGCAGGAACAATAACATATTCTATACCACTTATCCTATTAACAGGAGGCGGTGTTTTTGTTGTAAATGTTTGTACAGCGCCATTGCCGGTTCCTACAGAGTTAATAGCAAATCCAGCGTAACTAATAAGTTTATTACTAGGTAAAGCAGTTATATCTTTAACGAACTTATTCCTAACATTAGAATTTGTTACAGTAAATCTAGTTATACCTGCGCCGCCGTTGATCAGTTCACTTAATGTTAAAGCCGTATTACTTGCTGTTTTATAGCCATAATAAAACCCTTCTGACGTGACATTAACGCTGTCGTTAGTCAAAGAAGCCGATATAGTAGCGGTAGTTTCACCTATTGTTAAAGGCATAATTTACTTTTTAATAATTAATTTAAAGTGTTATAACTTCTGGAGATGTTATACTAGCTTGAGTTGCAGATACGGTTCCTATTAACATTTCTCCTCCATTTTGAAATTCGCTAGGTACAATTCCTCTAACAGTTACTTTTTTTGTAGCATTAGATCCTGTTGTGTTTGGGCTAAAATTAGGTGTTAAAGACTCTACATCTACGTCAGCATCTACAGAAATTGTACCATCTTGCGCAACTCCAGCAACTGCATTAATTTCAGAAAATAATAAAATGTTGTTTACAGTAGTTGACAAAACAGAACTGTCTAATATAATGGGCTTTGTTTGATTTGAAGATGCTGTTAAATCATATTCAAATATACCGTCCATTTTATCACCTGTAACAAAGAAATATATTTTTTCTTCTTCAGGATGTGGTATGCTACCTATAACTTTAGCATTAGGATTAGATGATGAACTTAAACCTAAAATATCTTGTCCAGCTAAAAGTTCATTACCTTTTAAATTTTCAATAGCGCCAATATTTCCATCTTCTGAAAAATCTACACTAACGTTAAGTGCGTCTCTATATTCGCCCGGCTTTAATATTTTTTCTTCAATATCTTTATTCATCCGAGCAGCCTGAAACGTTCTTTTGCTTTCTGCCATTTAATTTTAGTGTTTAATCCATTTAGCTTTACCTCTTAATACTTGAGCAAGCTCTTTTAAATTATAGTTACTTAATCTTATTTTTGCATTTCTTAGCTTAGCACTAGCTTCTTTTTTATACAAAGGTGCTAGTTGAGCGCTAGCTGGTCGAAGTTTAGACAAGTTGTATAACATATAAGCATACAACGCATCTTCTGCTAATTTAGGTATAAAAACATTTGCTAAATTACCATTATCTGCAATACCATCAGATATATAGTCAACCGCTATTACATTAGAGTCAGCAAATGTACCATCAAAATAAATTAATCCTTCAGCTTCGCTTAAAACATAATAACCAGTAGCATTCATGTCTTGTGGATTGCCACCAAATCTTTTATTAAAATATGAAAAATTATCATTATTATAATTAGAATAATAATATTCTTCTGCAGATTGTGGCGTATTAGCAGGGTTATTTTCATCCTGAAAACGAGTTATTGTATCTGATGAGCTAGCTACTTGCAAATCCCCGTTACTGTCAAAAGTGTATTCGTAGTTGTTGTCCTGTAATGGTCCCGTTGGATTACCTGTGCTTCTTTTAGGTAGCAGACATTTTTTAATTCCGTCATCTCCTACAAAAGAAACCTGTACTATTGATACATAGTCTTGCGGAAGAGGGAAGGTTTTAGCTGGTCCCAATTCTGCTTCAATGCTTTTTTGACTATGCAGCACATCATAACTAAATTCTTGTAATCCTCTTTGTGCCCAAAAGTCTACTTCATATCTTGGGATTTTTGTTAAAGCTTTTTCTTCGCCTATATATGCAACGATAAAATTGTTTATTACATCTTCTAAACTAGTTCTTCTATAATATCCTAATCCTAAAAAATCAGAAGGAATATTTCCCGTGTCGCCCTGATGTTTAGCGTAATAACCTCTTTCATTATAAAGTTTTCTTGTTTCTGCCATTATCTTTCAGATTGAATTATTTGTTGTTCTTTTGCTGATGCAACCTGCGCAATATCGGCTGCTCTTATAATAACACCTGCATAAGATAATATTTTAATTACTAACTCAGGAAATTCTGAGCTATGCAGTTCAAAATCTTTATAAGTAGTCGCTGATGTATTGGCAACTACTTGACCTGCTGTAGTACCCCCAACCCATTGCGGGTCGGCTGGCTTTCTTACATAATTTATTAATATACTAGAAATACCACTTGTTGGGTGTATTACCACCCCACCTTCATGCCTAACATATAAAGGGTTATTTGTTGTAGGCTTCATAAGTGGTGATCTGTTTATATAGTTTAATTTTTTATTAGTAACTTCTTGTATAGATATATTATTTGTGCCAATGCTACTTAGTCTGTAAAAGTTAGTAGGATAAGCATAATAACTAGCGGTAGTATTCCCCGCGGCGTTATTAAAAGACCCGGCTGCTATTGTTTCCTCGTTTTCAAATTCAGCAATTTTTTCCTCTATATTTTTTTTAATATCAGAATAATCCGAGTCATTAGTTATAGCATAGTTTCTTGAAGAAAAATATCCTTCAAAAATTTCACTTTGCGCTTGAAGAGCTAAGGTGTTAAACTCTCTGGGCACAATATAACCTCTGTTTTCTTTATTAAGGATATTTAAAACTGTTTTATAAACATTATCTATACTTACCATTTTTTTTATTTTTGTTTAGATGGTTATGACTAAACGAATAATCATAACCTAGTATTTTACGAAAGCTTTTTTACAATAGCTTTCATAACGTCTACACCGTCATCTGTTTTAAAGAATCTTGCAAACGCTCCATAAGGGTGTTCATCAAAAGGAACAGTCATTATTTTTTTACCATTGGCTGCCCACTGAAATACTGTATTATCTTCTGATAATTTTACTATGCCAGCTTCAACACAACGATTAGCTAAATTACGAAGCTTAATATCGTCGTCTTCTGCAACTTCTATAAATAACTTTGGTTCACTTTTAGCAAATAAGTAACAATCTCTTTTTATTTCTTTTGAAGACATAGTAGTTACCTCAGAACCTACTTCAGTTCTTAATATTGCTTCTAAATGTTCAACATCAAGTTCTTGTACAAGTTTCATTGCTTTTAACTCGTATTCTATAGCATCTAAATCATCTACAGCTTCTTGAACGGGATCTAATTCTTCCCATAGTCCATTTCTTTGTGGATGATAAATAGATAAAAGCTGTTGCAATAAAGGCTGAGTACGCGGTACTGATAGTACCCCGTTTTCAAAAACTATATGCTCAAGTCTTGCATAATTGTCCTGCTCGTCTCTAAATAAACTTTTTTGGTTTGAAGTGTATCTTATTTCTCGATTTTCATTTGTAGTTTCATCGAACCATAATATACCTTTACTTTTTATTTTGTATGTTAACGGAGACATACCATTTTTTAAAATGTATGTTCTGTCTTTTATTTCCCAATTTTTCATAATATAATTTAATAAGATAAAAGTAAAGCTGGGGCACCCTAAGATACCCCATCTCTACATTAATTACTATTTCAATAAGAAGAAGTTGTTTGCACCTTGAGTAATCAAACATCTTTCTGATAACATAGAAACTCGCATTTCGTCAGTAGTAGAAGTATAAGCTCCACCTACAGATCCAGTAATCCAAGTTTTCATTTTTCTATCATCAGCTTCAGACGCTCTATATCTGATGTGTAAGAATGGTCTTTTAATATTTTGACCTAATTCTTGATCATATACAGTTGATGTACCTGCTGGTATAATAACACCTTCAACATCGTTAAATCCACCTCTGGTTCCAAAGTCGTTTAGATATTTCCAATCAGTTTTATAGAAGTCATAAGAACCTCTTCTAAAACCTGCAAATCCTAAATTTAAAGCCATGTCTTCTGAGTTATTAAATACCCCATAAGAAGTACCTCCAGACCCATAAGAGTTTTTAGCAGCAAGACCATCATCAATAGATAAAGATAATGCACGATCTCCGTAGATCATATTTTCCTCAATTGCTCCGTTTTTGTCTAATTGCTTTAAAATTAAATCAAAATCAGAAAGATCCGTGTCAGAAGAAAGATCAGTAAATACATTACCTCTACCTTCTAAAGCAGCAAATAAACCTTCCGAACCAGTTACATTAGATGGAAATCCAGTTCCAGCCCCAGACGCCTTTTTAACAGCCTCTACCATAGACATTTCTAAATAGTCTTCAAATCTTTGTCTTGTTTCATGTTCGGACTTTAAATACCATAAGTATCCAGAAGCACCATTTTCAGAAGTAACTTCAATCCAACCAATCTGAGCGGTGTCAGACCCATTGATATTGTAGTTGTCTTTTAAGATAATAGGCTTGTTAGTATACGAACTATAAGTAGCGTCAATTGCGCCGTCCATTCCAGCTGTGCCTTTAGCAAATTCAGAACCATATACTAATACAGTTGCTTTTTCATTCGTATAACCTGAAAAGCCAGTTATAGCGTTAAAGTTAGCGGCTGTGTAACATAGAGCAGTAAACGTAGCTGTATCTCCAGCAGCAGCTGCAGATGCTACAGTAACTACTCCTTTTAATACAGGCCCTATAGGGGTACCACTTGAATTGCCACCTTGTACCATAATAGTTTGTCCAACTCTAACTGCTGCTGCCTCACCGGCTGCATAAGCAGTACCATCAGGATTTGCCGCTAAATTTATAGTAAATACTACTGCTCCAGTACCAGCTGCAGCGTCCATTTTTACTCCAGTATATTTAACGTGTAATCTACCTTGCTCTACCCATCTGATTTCATCAGAAGCAGAAGGCATTTCCGCAGACACCATACGTAAAAATGAGCCAATAGATCTATTTCCATAAATCTCAGCTTCTTTTTCGTATACGTCTGGTAAAAATTGTTTTGTAAAATCGAAATCGGTAATATAATTACCTTGGAACAATTGTCCTTTGCTAGGCGAAGGGGTTAAATGTTCTATTCCAGTTGTTAATGCCATTTTTTAATTTTTTATTGTTTAAGTTTAATTCTAAGTTTTGAACTAGAATCGCCTGAAACAACTTTAAATTTTTGACCAGCTTTTGTTTGTATGACTCCTTCTTGCCGGGGGTTCATATCAATGTTTTTAGCATCTTTCGCACTTTGTGTTAAAGCATCGGCACGGCCTTGCTCATAAAAGTGTTGTGCTATTTTATCTGCGTTTCTTGCCGCAAATAAAGCTTTGTGGTACCCAGCAACATTGCCAATTTCACCTTTATCATTCATAAATGGTTTGATAAAGTTAGAAATATCAGATTGCATTTTTTTTGTTTCGGCAGCATTATTTACTTTATATCGGTATTTATTGTCTCCAACTTGGAAATCAAAACCTTTAAAAGATTCGCCAAATACGTTATCTGTTCTTTCTAAAAAAACTTGGTTAAGTTGTTTGTTAGATTCTTGTCCTCTTTGATATTCATTATATGCATCATATGCATTTACATAATCTTCAGGAATTTCATTTTTGCGGCTTAACTTAAGATCCGCGTAGTACTTTTCCTTATGACTTGTAAAAAAATTACGAGCATTATGAAGTTCTTCTTTGTAAGCGCGTTTTTTTGCGCGTATTTCCTTAGGCTCTTCCGTTTCTTCATCATATGTGAAATTATCTTCCATATACTCTGAAATTTCTTGCGAGTCCCAAGGTTTTGCTTGTGAATAATATTGACGCAGTAGTTCTGCATCAGATAACGTTGAAACATCTCTATTCATATTAACATAATCCTCAAGAGACCCCCCAGTGTCATCCATAAACTTAACTAGCTTATCAATATCTTCTGGTAATTTTTGTTCAGGAGCTTTTTCTTTTGGCTCCGGTATTTCATTTACTTTAGACGCGTTTTCATCGATTTTAGGCCCTTCAGCCTTTTCGACAACCTCATCTTCTTTGATGATTTCAATTGGCGACTCTTCTTGTTTATCTTCTCCGGCAGGTTCTTCAACTTCCTTTTGGTTTTCTTTTTGAACTTCTTCGCTAGTTCCGGATTCGTCGCGTACAGAAATCTCATCTGCGCTTTGCTTTTGAACGGCATCTAAATTAATTTTTGGTGTTTCATCTAATTCTTTTCCCGCTGATTGAGGATCAATTTCTCCTTTTTCAACAGCTTTATCAAGAATCGCTTGTTCTGTTTCTTTTTTTGACTTAGGTTCGCTATCAGCTGTGCCTTTTACTGTCCACTTTGCCATAATTTAATAATATATAATAGTTTGTAAAAATTATCTTGGTTCAAACCTACTTAGATCAATTCCGCCTAATACGTCATTGCCAGAAGATTCAAACCCTTTTTTAGGCTCCGGGTTTGTTGGAGCTTTTTGTAAATCTAATTGTTTTTTAGCATTAATATCCATTTCTTTGAGCTTAACATTTAAATCAAACTCATATTGCATAAGTTCTCTTTTAGTTGCAGCCTCTGATTCTAATTTTTTAATGTCTAATTGAGTTTGTAGTTCTGCTAGTTTACCTTTAGCTTCTACTTTTATATTTTCTGCTTGTGCTTTAGCAAGTTCAGCAGCTTGAGCCGCCTGAGCATTAGCTTGTGACTGCGCTGCAATATTTTTTTGTGCTTTTTGTTGATCAGCAGCTTCTTTTTTAGTTCTTCTATATTTTAATAGCTGATTCGCTAGCTTTATATTTTTTATTTGTCTAATATCAATAACATCTTCTAAAAATATTTGATCTCTAGACAGTGCTGCTTGAATATTATTTTCAACAAGTTGCTTTTCTACTTCATCAGGATCTAAATCTAAAAATATACCAAAATCATGCAAATGAAGATTTTCCATTTCTTTTAAAGCCCCTACACTGAACCGTCCAATTCCGCTAATCAAAGCTTCTTTTTGCGGGTGGTATTGCAACACATCTTTTATTCTTATGGATATAGCCTCAGCAATAGTAGCTGTAATATATAAAGAACTATGCAATATGTGTCTTGTAGCTGTATTCGAATTTGCTGCAGCTAATTTTTGTACGCCTACAAGAGCATACGGGTCCGGATCTGATCCATCTCTTGCTTCATTTAGACCAGTAACATCTCTTAGCATTTGCATATAATAGTTGTACGCTTGTACTAAAAGCTGACTTTGTTGTCCACCGCCACCAGGTAATTCTTGAATCGGCACTTTACCACTGTTCATATCCCCATCAACAGTCATAGACCTACCTATTATAGAGCCTGTTTGAAAATATAAGTTTAACGCCTCTTGAGGGTTATAATTAGTTCCATTGCCCAAATCTACCTCCGCTAGACCATCTGCATCAACATAAACTCCCGACGGCGTCATTCTTTGTATTACTTGTTGTAATTTTAGGTGAGTTAGCTGTATTAAATCAGCATAAGTTATCATACGACCTACTAAACTTTCAATACGGCCCTTATATAATCTTGGCGCGCTAACAACGTAATTCATCATTACTTTATTAACGTTTGAGTCTGGGCGAACCATATTAGTTGCTTTTTGCCATTTAAGAAGTTTATTAGCACCTAAAACCATTATACCTTCGTAAATAACCTCTCTAGCCTGTGATACTTTATTAAATCTACTTCTTTGATCTTTTGGAGGGTTAAAAGTATCATCTTTTTTTATAGCTTTACTTGCTCCTGTAGAAGTTTCTTTTATTTTATAAACACTTTTTTCCCAGCTTTTCCAGTTAAAATATAAAACGGTTAAAGTATTGCTATCAGTAGAATCGCTAGAATCATTATTTGAATAATCGTAATTATTATAATTAGAAGATTGCTTTACAATTTGGTCAAACTCTTCATTAGATAGGTTTGGAAATAATTTTTTTAATTCGTTTGATTTTATTTGTTTTACCTCCCCAAAATAATATACATCGTCAAAATTAGGGTCTTCCGTATAGGAATATATTAAATTAGCTGGATCAACATATTCTAATTTTATACCATCTGTATTATTAAACGTGTGCTTAGCGGCGGCTATACCTAATACTGTTTGGTCATAGTCTAATCGTTTTTTTAATTCGTTATAATTATTTCTTTTAAAAACATTATCAATAGCCTGCTCATGAGCTATCTCTATAGAGGGTTTATAACCTATTTGCATATATAGCTCTAGCTCTTCCTCTGAAGCCGGGGTGTTACCCTCAGGAATATTTCTAACATCAAGGCCTAATGTTTTATCTATCTCTTCAATAAAATCTTTAGCAATTATGTCTTCTTGAACACTTTCAACAAAGCTCGTTCTTATTTTTGTAGACGTAGGATCTTGTGCAAAAGCTTTAACTGTAAATAATCTATCTTGCATACCGTTTACAACAATATCTACAAATTTAGGTATTATTGGCACGGGTTTCCAATCTAAATTTAAATATGATAAATCACCGTTAACGGAAAATTCATCCTTATACTTTTGAACAGATTGCTCACCTCTAGCGTATAGTCTTAATCTATGAAACTCACGTTGATTTTGTAAAAATCTACCCGTTCCAGAATTTTTTCTGAACCATTCGTTCTGAATACCTCTGGCCACTTCCATTCCATAATCTTCGCTCGCTTTTTCTGCGTCACTTACGGATTGGCTGGGAAATTGGGTAACTTGTCCTGTAGCTTCTGCCATCTTTTATTATATTATTTTACTTTTTAATCCTGAATTGTTATATTTAGAAAATCCAAAATCTATTTTCTTTTTTTCTCTAGCACCTCTTGGCGCGTATAAATGTCTTTGACAAGCCATGATTGCTAAGCCACTACTAATGGAAGCATCATATTTTGTTCTATTATTAATATTAAATTTTGACCAATCCTGCAATGTTCTTTGAAGGTACATACTGCCGTGATCTCCACTTTCAAGCCTGCCTACGTATGTTTCTATATAAGATTCTATAGCTGAAGCATGAGCTTGTTTTATATCTTCAGAACTATTAGGTATACCACCTAATTCTTTTTCTGTAATTGATAACTTATTAAATAATTTATCTGGGCGGTTCATAGAGTATCCTCTATAACCTCTTCTTTTTAAATAATATAATAATCTTGGTTTATTGTTTTCCGCTAAAATAGGCATGCCATAAAAAACAATTGCCATTAAAACATCTTCAAAAAATATTTCAGCTGTTTGAGGTCTTGCAACATATTCTAAAAAGAAATGTGTGCTAGGTACATCTTCATGCATATTAAAAGAAGTTAATCCGTGCAAAGCTCCGTTAGAGCCACCGCCGTCAACTGTACCGCTAATGTCATAACTATCACAACCAAAAGAACCAAAGTCGGAATTGCCAGGATATTTAGTTCCATTTTTTATTTCAATAACATTTTGCATTGAAACAGGTGGTATCCAAGACAATTTAAACCTACCATGAGGATTAGGGTGCCATTCTACTGTGGTATCTTGAACACCATTTTTCCACTGAAAAGAGCCTTTGTTTATATAGCCTTTTAGCATTAACTCCTCATTATAATCTATTTGTTCGTATATTTTTGTTAAATTAAATATAGACTCTTTTGTTTCATCTCTAAAAGCGTGCTGCTCTGTTTTTGGGAATTGCCTATAAAATTCATTTAAAGCGTCAGAATTGTTTTTAAGTCCATCTGCTTCATTCTCCCAATGCTCGATAACTCCATTGTGGATAGTTCCTCCGTCGATTCCTTTAGTAGGTTCCTCTGGAGTATCGAAGACAGGAAATCCATACTTATCGATGAATCCCTCGTAATTCCACTCCATAGGTATGAACATAGCATATAATCCACTAGAAGTCTGCCCATTGCGATTTCGCTTTGTTTTTGTGAGATCTGAGTCATCATAAAGTTTTTTAAAGTTTTCGCCCCCTTTATCAAGTGAGTTTGAGGTTGATCCCATTAAACATTTACCAACAATCCTAGCCCCTAGTCTTAAACAAGTTTTTGTAACTCGCCAATTGTTTAAAATATTATCGGGTTTATCCCATTTGCCGGACTCGTCATGAACTAACAGTTTTAGTTTTTCACCGTCATAAGAGTTGTCACCTGTATTTTTCCAATCTATAGTAGTATCCAAACCTTCTTCTGATTCTTCAGTTTTTACTTTAAAACTATTTCTAGTAAGTTTAGAAGCTGGTACTCTATAAGATAATTCTGTTTTAGGTTTGTCCATTCCATCTTGTATCGGTTTAAAAAAGAATGGGTAGTTTGATGATATTGGAACTACTTTATCAGTAAACATTTTTTTAGCATCAGCACCTGATTTGGATAATATACCAAACCTTGAGTCTCTTGACGCTGTAGCCAGGTTAACAGTTTCTGATGATGCCATGAAGCTAAAGCCAGACCGTCTATTTTTGAGGTAGCACATTCCATAGCATCTTTCGTCTGCTTTACAAGCTTCCCAGAAATAGAAGAATAGCTTATTTGATTGTCTAAAGTCTGGAGCGCCAATATCGATTTTTGTCCAGTTAAGGTACATATAATGCGATCCTGTAAGATAACACGCGGACCCATTGCACATGAACCAGTAACCATCATTACGCCTATTAAATTCAGTGTCAATATAATCGTAGTACTCTTCTTTAATATCTTCCGGTAACGTTTTAAATTCATGAACTGATCTTATTTTTTTTAACGAAGAAGGCTTTTGTCTTCTTCTAAACACTTGTGAACTTTTGTTAAGTTCATTACCATCTATTTTTTTAGGAGCCGAGGGTAAACCTATTCTAAGACCTTGAATCTCGTATATTTCACCAATAGTTCCATCTTTACTGATTATAACACAATCGAGATCTTCGTTATATCCGTATTTATATTTTTTGTATCTATTATTATTTTTAACTTTTTTAGAACTAAGATGCTCTAAGCTTACATTATATAATATTTGTTTATACATTATTTAACTCGATTTTCAACACCTAAAAATTTAATAGAATCTTTTTCAGTTTCTTTTTTAGTATTATCTACTTGTTCTATTCTATCTATAATTTTAAAAGAATCTTCTATTGCTGCCCATTTTGCTTGTGCTGCAATTTTTGCTTTTTCAGGATCAAGCTCAGCTAAGTCAATTTTTTGGCGTATTACTTTATCTAACTCAATTAAAGCCATTTCAGCCGCTTCAATTATTTTCTTGCGTCTGTCCATATTTAATATTTACGTCATTTGATTTAATTCTATATAATTTTTTACCCTCAATATTAAATTCGTATTCAGAAGCAGGTGTAAAGCCCACTATGTCTCCTACGGATACACCTAAGGATTTTAAATAGTCGTTGCTATACACAAGC